>JAABUV010002707.1_pt1 | contig 23597 bp, 20 predicted proteins | sample 5559971 | NCBI WGS metagenome assembly JAABUV01 (sample SAMN10711881, study PRJNA513362) | rock metagenome | isolation source: Antarctica rocks | place: Antarctica: Victoria Land, Knobhead nord | collected 2015-12-19
TCACCCATCTACCTGAATACGATGAGTATGTTGGAAAGCATTTGTTAATCAGTCTTACTTACCTTCACCATACGGGCGCGGTGAGGCGCAAGATGCAGCTACACGGCATCATCACCCGCATCAACGAGGCGATCATCGCAGTCGAGCGCCAGGACACAGGCGACGAGTTCACGATTCCCGCAGATTTGGGCGCGCTCAAGGTTGCGGCAGAAGGTGAGTATCACTTGAAGCCAAGCGGCGAAGTCGTGGTCAATCCTGATTATCTCGCTGTCTGGATGGTCACTGAGCATGACCCAGACGCCGCACCCCCAGCCGCCTAGTCAGGGCGCGGGCGGGGGCCAGCCGGGCTTGTAGCCGGTCTGGGCCTCGTCCTGCTGGTGGCGCACCTCGTCCTCGAACGGCTCGATGTGGATGATGGGGTGCAGGTTCGGCAAGGCGGCCCGCAGGTCGTCCTCCAGCAGCTCGGTCAGCCGGTGCGCCTCGACCAGGGTGTGTGTGTCAGCGACCTGGACGTGAACGTCGGCATGGCGGTGGGAGCCGGACTTGCGGGTGCGGAGCTTGTGGAAGCCCAAGACTTCGGGATGGGCTTCTAGGACATGGCGCAGGGTCTGCTCCTCGTCGGCGGGCAGGGCGGTGTCGGACAGCGTCCCGACGGCGTCGCGCGCCAGCCCGAAGCCCACACGCAGGATGATCACGGACACGACCAGGGCCGCCAGCGAGTCCCATTCGCGCCGCCCCGTCAGCCGCACCAGGATCAGGCCGAGCAGGACACCCAGCGACGTCAGCACGTCGGTCTGCAAGTGGTGCCCGTCGGCGGACAGGGCCGGCGAGTCGGTCTCGCGCCCGATCCGAAGCAGGCGGCGCGAGACGACCGCATTGACGAGGGCCGATCCGGCCATCACGCCCATGCCCCAGCGCAGGTCCGGCATCGGCCCGCTGCGCCCGAGATGCCGGACCGCCGCCCCCAGCGCGAACGCCCCGCCGACCAGAATCAGGGCGGACGTCGCCGCCCCCGATAGGTTCTCGATCTTGCCGTGCCCGTAGGCGTGGGAAGCGTCCGGCGGCTCGTCCGACGCCCGCACCGACAGGAACACGACGGCGGCTCCGAACAGGTCCCCCGCCGAGTTGACCGCCTCGGCCAAAATGCCCGCGCTGCCCGTGATCGTGCCGACGACCAGCTTCAGGCCCAGCAGGACGGCAGAAGCCGTCACCGACCAGCGCGCGGCGTCGCGCTTACGGCGGATGACGGAGAGGCCGTCCGCCGGGAAGCCGGGGGGTAGATTGTTGGAATCTACTGTCGTCATCGTCATCGCCCCCGGAATTCATTCCGGGGGGCATGGCCTCTCCATTCTTCCCCGCGCCACATTTCCCTTCGCCTTTACTTCCCCGCGCCGCTCCGCGCCATCTGCGCCTTCACGGCGGGGCTGCCGTACCCGACCAGCTCCATGTACGCGACGCCTAGGATCTGGCTAACGGGGCCACGGAAAACTTGCCCAGGCGCGAGAACAGGGCCTTGATAAGCGTTCACATCGCACACGCCTTCCCAGATGCCCGCGCCTGGCCCCAGGATGGGCATTTCTTGATTTTGCACTTTGGCCGTGATGTGCAACTGGAGGCCTTTGTCCGGGAACGTCACCGTCCAGCCCAGCGGATACGTCACGCCGCTCTTGGCGCTTTTCCAGCGGGCCGAGGGGTCCGGCGTGAACACGATGTTCTTGGTCACGCTCTGCTGGCCGTCTTTATCCATGAACGTCGCCAGAGGGAAGAAGACGCGGCCCGTCTTCAGGTCGCGCTGACGGAAGAACAAGATGTCCGTGCCATCGTCCAGTTGGACGCCCCACCAGTCCCAGCCGTTGTTCGAGGCGACCCACGAGTTGCCCCACTGGTGGTCGAACCAGCCCTGGCCTGCCGTGACGGTTTCGGCACCCGCGCCGGTGCTGACCGTGCCGCTGACCGCGCAGCGGGTCAGCGAGAAGTAGTACATGTCGTTCGCGCGCTTCAGGCCCGTCTCGCCCTTGCCGCCCACGGCCATCGGCGGCTTTTGGGCCGTCAGCGTCAGATGGACTTGGTCCGGCCCGCCCGCGTTCAGGTTCAGGGCGAAGGACGTGTCGGTGCTGTTCGTCGCCGTCAATGTGTTGTCTTTGCCGTAGGCCAGCCGGAACGGGGCGCTGACGACCGAGGCGGCCCCGGCGATCTTCCGGTGCGGCGCGGGCAGACGCCCCGCGTTCAGGGCGGTGACGAAGGCGCGGACGCCCTTGTCCTGGGGGTTCTGCGCGGCCAGCAGCGGGCCGAACTGCCGCATCAAAAAGATCATGTGCGAGTCGGCCAGCGAGTAGGGCCGCTGCGTCTTCTTGTCCAAATCCGTCACGGCGTAGATCAGATAATGTGCGCGCGGCAGCGGCGAACCGTCCAGCGGGTTGACGCCGCTGCCGAACCGGAAGAACGAGCCGATCAGGGCCAGGTGCCGGCCCTTGTCGGTCGTGACGTGGGCGTTGACGTACCACCACTCGATGCTGACGTCGGGGTGGGCCGCCACGCCGAAGGCGGCGGGTCCGGGTGTCGGCGTCGTAGCGACAGGGGCCGCCGGGACGGGCAGCCGAAGAGCAAGAACAAGCAGGAGCGCGAGGACGGAAAGGCGCGGGCGCATGATGGGGCGGTGCTTTCTAAAGCGAGGCGTATGCCGCCATTATACCCCGCTCCCCACGCCCGCCCTGCCTTGACTTCCCCCACCCTTTAGGGCTATAGTCGGGGACGATGCGGATACTCCTCACCAACGACGACGGCGTCCAGGCCGACGGGCTGTTCGCCCTCAAGAACGCTTTGGCCGAGGTCGGCGACGTCACCGTCGTCGCCCCCGAGCGCCAGCAGAGCGCGACCGGCCACGCCATCACCCTGCACAAGCCCCTGCGCCTGTCGCCCACGACCTTGCGCGACGGCTTTCCCGCGTTCGCCTCCAACGGTACGCCCTCCGATTGCGCGACGCTGGGGCTGCTGGAGGTGATGGGCGGCGGATGCGACCTGGTCGTTTCGGGCATCAACCACGGCCCGAACCTGGGCTGGGACGTCCACTACTCGGGTACGGTCTCGGCGGCCTTTGAGGCGGCCATCATCGGCCACCCGGCCCTCGCCGTTTCGGTCGCGTCCTGGGACCCTGACATCCACTGGGCGTCCGCCTCGGGCTGCGCCGCCCGGCTGGCCCGGTGGCTGACGACGTCGCCGCTGCCGCCGTTCACCGTCCTCAACATCAATGCCCCCAACCTGCCCCAATCGGAGATCAAGGGCGTCCAGGTCACGACGCAGGGGCGGCGGCAGTACGTGGATCGGGTCGAGAAGCGGGCCGACCCCCTGGGGCGGCCCTACTACTGGCTGGGCGGGTCGCTGGCCGAGGAGGCAGCGGGGGCCGAGGCCGGGTCGGACGTCCGCGCCGTGGCCGACGGGTATGTCTCCATCACGCCCATCCACCTGGACCTGACGGCTCACGCGCTGATGCCGTCACTGGCGGGTGCCGTTAGAGAGTGGAACCGAGAAGATCTCTAGGGACCATCATGCACACGAACCCGATAGGCTCACCGGGCCATCCCTCCGAACGGCTGGCACGGCTGATGCGCGGCATGGAGCGCTACGTCGCGCAGGGCCGGGTGGCCGGGCTGGTGTCGCTGGTGTGGAGGCGGGGCGAGGTCGCGGCCTTCGAGGCGTTCGGCCTGGCGGACATCGCGGCGGCCCGCCCCATGCGGCAGGACACGCTGTTCCGCATCTACTCCATGACCAAGCCGGTCACCAGCGTGGCCGTGCTGATGCTCTTGGAGGAGGGACACTTGCGCCTGAGCGACCCGATCTCGAACTATCTCCCCGCGTTCCATGATATGCACGTCCTGGAGGACTCGCCGGGTGGCGGAGAGGGGCTGGTAAAGGCCGAGCGGTCGATCACGATCTACCACCTGCTGACCCACACGTCGGGCCTGAGCTACGGGTTCGGGGACGATCCGCTGGACCGGCTTTATCACGAAATGTTCTGGGGATTGGAACGGGGCGCGCAGCCCAGCCCGTCGGGATTGGACCCGGTCACGGCGGCGATCGCCGGCCTTGCACCCGCCCACCGACAGACGCTGGAGGAGGCAGTCGAGGCCGTGGCCCGGCTCCCCCTGGCGCACCAGCCGGGGGCGCGGTTCCGCTACAGCGTCGCGACCGACGTGCTGGGGCTGCTGGTCGAGAAGGTGTCGGGCCTGACGCTGCCCGAGTTCTTCCGGCAACGCATTTTCGGGCCGCTGGGGATGCCGGATACGGCCTTCCACGTCCCCGAAGAGAAGCGGGACCGCCTGAGCACAACTTATGGGGCGTTCGGGCCGGGCGGGCTGTCGGTCGTGGACGACGCCGAGACAAGCCTGTTCCACCAGCCACCGCGGTGTCCCCTGGGCGGATCGGGGCTGGTTTCGACGGCGGGCGACTTCCTGCGCTTCGCCCGGATGCTGCTGGGGGGCGGCGCGCTCGAAGGCGAGCGGCTTTTGGGCCGGAAGACGACCGAGCTGATGACCGCCGATCACCTGCCCGCCGGGGTCAGCCTGTGGGACAATCCCGCGATGGGCTTCGGGCTGGGCGTCAGTGTCCAGCGGCGGGTCGGCGGGACACAGACGTTAGGCTCCGCGGGGACTCTCGGCTGGGGCGGAGCAGCCAGCACGGACTGGTGGGCCGACCCGCAGGAACAGCTCATCGGCGTCCTGATGACCCAGCTCCTGCCCGCCGGCTGCCCCGTCGTCCAGGACCACCGCCTGCTCACGTATCAAAGCATTGTGGACTGAACTTGAAAAGCCCCACCCCAGTCATAGGGCGGGGCCTTTAATATGTTCGGCTAGGCGGTCAGCGCGCCCGCCTTGCGCTTGCGCGCCTTCAGGATGAGTCCGAGCGCGCCGAAGGCTGCGAAGCCCAGACCGGCAAGCTGCGAGGGTTCCGGCGCGGCGGAGGCGGGTGTCTCCTCAACGACTTGCAGGCCGAAGAGGCCGCTGTTGTAAGGGTTCGGCCCGGCGATATTCTGATTCAGCGTGAAGCTGCTGCCGGTCAGGCCGGTGAACAGGGCATAGTCGGCATTCGGGTATTTCCCAGCAGTGTCGGTCGTTTGGGTGAAAGACCCACCGGGGTCGCCGGTGGCATTGTAGTCATAGGTCGTCCCGCCAATGGTGACGCTCCCTGACCGGCCACCGGCGCCTGAGCCGACATACGCGTAGACATCGTATTTCGCGTACTGGATTCCCGACACGGTCACGGTATCCGTGTTGCCAGGGTGATTGTCCAGGTAGCCGTTCAGCAGCTTTCGGTTGGGGGTGCTTGTGTCATTGGCCGCATGGAAATCATTGGGGCTGGAGTAGCTGACGGCAGCCCCGGTGATGGTCGTGCCGGTGCTGTCGGTCAGCGGTACGCCGGTGCCGTTAGAGCCGCTCAGGTTGTTCCAATTCGCCTGGGGGAAGGCACCCGCGACATCGGTGGGTAAGAGTGAGCTTTGTTCAGCACCGAAGTTCAGGCCGAGGGATTGGCGCGCGACGGCATTCGTCAGACCCAGGTCGAACGTGGCATCATACAGGCCGCTGCTGCCATAGGTGACGGCACCGCCTCCGGGGTTGATCTCGGCCAACTGGCCGCCGCTGTAGGGGTTCGTGTTGCTGTTGGCGAAGGTCGAATACAGGCCGCCGTAGGAGTCCCCGATGGTGAAGGCGTAGGTCGAGTTGGGGCTGAGCACCTGCGCCGACGGGAGAGTGAAGGTCGCCCAGTTGCCGTTGGCGAAGCCGGGGGACGTGAACGGGGTGCTGGAGATCTGAGTGGCCGTGGTGCCGGAGATCGAGTCCAGGTACAGAGACAGTGGGGCACCGTTGCCGCCGCCGTTGCCGACGTCACCCACCTGGACGCTGACGGAGTTGAGGTTATAGCCCCCAAGATTGCCGCCCGTCGTGAACGTCTGGCCGGGATTGGGGCCGTTATGGGCGGTGTTGTTGTCCGTGTAGTAGTTGAGGCCGTCGGGGTTGCCGCTGTTCCCCGCGTTGGAGAACTGGGAAATGTCCTGTGCCCCCGGCGTCGGGGCGGTGGGGGAGACGGTGATATCCGTCTGGGCGGCAGCGGGGCCTGCGGCGGCCAGGCCGAGGGCGGCCAGGGCAGTGAGTATGAGGGCGGCACGGGTGTTCATCTAGCGTCCTTTCGTGTGCAGCGGGGCACTGCGGGTCGGTACGGCTCGGGTTGAAGGGGCATGGGAGCGGAAAACCGCGCCGCCGCCGGGAATTGTTCACAACTGAGGACATTATACAGCACAAGCGGGGCGGTGTCAAGTTATTTTTTGCAGTTTATTCTTTGGCACAGACTTGCCTAAACGGAGGGGACGACGCGCAAGTCTTCAACGCGCACCGAGCCGCCCGCCGCAAAGAAGCCTAGATATGTCCCCCGGTGGTCGAAGCCGCGCTCGACCAGGGTGTGCCGCCCGTTCAGGCAGACGTCAATGACCGAGCCATAGAGGCAGACGAGGATGTCGAGGGGCCGGCCCAGGCCTTCGATGTCGGAGAGCACCGCCCGAGAGTCGCCGCCCGTCTCGGGCCAGGATCGCAGGATCACGCGCCACTCCTGGGGGAGGAAACTCAGCCGGTAGCCGGTTTCCAGGCGCTCGTCCGCGCACAGCAGCAGCCCGAACCCGCCTGCACCGCTGGTCGGGACGACCCGGAGCGAAAGGACGCCGTCGGTCGGGATGTCGGCGAGGCGGACCGTGACGGGCGATGTGCCCGGTTCGACGGGGAAATCCCCTTTAACCCTCGCCAGCCCCGTCGCCGGCATCATCTCCGGCACGAGCCGGGTCCTCAGCGTCCCGTCGGCGTCTTGAAGCAGCTCGCGGAAGACGGCATTCCCGGCGTAAACGTAGTCCCCGGCGTCGCGGTCCTCCTGACGCCAGGGCAGGAAGCCGACGGCCAGCCGCCGCCCGCCTGCCACCGCCGCCGTGCGGGGCACGCGCAGGGTGGACGGTTCAATCGTCCCGCGCGCCGCCGCCTGCCACGGCCCCAGGGGGTCGTGGGAGACCGAATATTCCATTTGGCCGTTGCGCGAGTAGACCAGGTACCACCAGCCGTTCCAGAGGAAAAGCTCGGGGCACTCGGGCGCGTGGCCGTCCCCGCCTGTCAGGAACGGGTCTTGCAGACGCCAATCGTTTAGGTTTGCGGACGTGAAGTGGGCCAGGACGCCGCGCCCATCGCGCGAGGCGGTGACGAGCAGATGGAACAGGCCGCTCTCGGCGTGCCGGAAGACGAACGGGTCGCGGAAGTTTTCCGGGTCGTAGCCCGGCGGGGCACCAAACAGCGGGTTGTCGGTTGATTTGTCGAAGCGGATCAGGTCGCGGCCCACCGCCCGGCAGAGGACCTCGGAAACCACGCCGCCCTCGGCCTTCACGCGCGTGGCGTAGAACGCATGGAAGACGCCGTCGTGCTCGAAGATGGACCCGGTGCAGATGCCGTGCTGGTCCACCTCGCCCGGTGCCCCGATGGGGACGGCGAGCGGGTGGTGCTCCCAGTAGACCAGGTCGGACGTCGAGGCGTGCGCCCACTGGTGCCCCCCCAGCCCGCCCTGCTCCGCGTGGTGGTTCCGGTCCAGCAGGTAAAATAGGTGAAACTTCGCGCCGTCCCAGTACGGCATCATGTCCCCGACGAACTCGTCGGCGGCCTCAGGTTTCCAATACTGCAAGTCGTCCTCACATTCACGGGCCGCGCCGGGGGGTGGACGCGCGCGGGATGACCTGGGCGCGCAGGCGCACCTGGAGGCTGCCGTCGTTCCCCGCGCCGTGCTCCAGGAGCAGGCGGGCGGCCTCGCGGGCCATGCCTTGCATGGGGGGCCGGAGGCTCGTCAGCCCCAGGGCGCAGGCCTGCGGCTCGTCGTCGAAGCCCACGATGGCGATAGTCTTTCTTTCGCCCGTGTGACCGATGAACCGCCGGAAGACCATCTCTCCCGGCGGCCAAGTCGCTCTCAGCATACAACTAGAGAGCTTCGCTGTCAAGCGGCAGGGCGGCACGGGCGCTCCCCCAGGCCAGCTCTTCACAGGACAGGCTCGATCTTCCACTGCCAGCCGGGCAGGCCGGCGTCGGCGGCGAGATCAAGGTTCCCCGCGGGGTCATAGCCGAACAGCTTCCCGCTCGCGACGTCTTTGATCTTGAAGGCACCGGCCGCCCCGGTGATCATCCACTTCTGGCCCGGCAGGCCCAGGTAATCCGAGATCATGGCCGAGCCGTTGCCCACGGTCAGGCCGCGCTCACTCTGGACGCCGATGATCTCGTAAACGTCCCCGCCCAGGTGGTGCAAGCTCCACGCCTGGTTGGCCTGTCCGACGTACCTGTACAGGTCCAGCCCGCTGCCGTTTCCGGTGTTCTGGCCGCTGACATCCAGGGCCAAGCCGTCCTTCCCCAGCAGCTTGTATGTCCCGTCGGGCAGCAGCCCGGCGGGGACGGTCGCGCCGAAGCGGAACCAGTTCAGCTTGACGCCGGGCGCGTCCTGCACCAGCGTCAGGGTCTGCGGGCCGGCGGGCACGGTGACGGTGGAGCTGACCGTGGACCAGGCCGCCGGGCCGGGCGCGCTCGGGGCCGAGATCGGCCCGGAGAGGTCCGCCCCTTTGGCATCCTCCAAGTGGAAACTGCCCCCCGGCGCGGTCGAGGCGACGCGGAAGGCGACCCCGTAGGTCCCCGCCTTGGCGGCGCGGACGGTGTACTTGACGTACTGGCCGGGCTTGAACCCCGTGAGGGCGAAGCCACCCCCGACATCCGCGCACGGTTCGAGGGCGACCAGGTCTTTGGGCCGGTAGGCGTTCGGGCGGCGGCCCGCCGCCGGGGCGTAGTAGTAGGAAACGGTCTGCCCGCCCCGGTCGTAGTCCGCAGCCTTCACCGTGCCGGGAAGGACCTGCGGCCCTTTGAACGGTGCCCCGCGCGGGGCACCGTCGGCGCTCAAATAGACGCGGCTGTAGTTCCACTCGTAGAACTTGCCGTCGAACGCCGAGGCGGGCAGGGACTTGTTGACGCTGGCGATCTGCGTGTGTCCCCAGCCGGCGTCGAACAGGAAGTCCATGTCGATCGGCTCGTCGGTCGCCTTGCTGCCGAACGTCCAGTGGTAGTCCGACCCGCCCTGCACTTTGATCCCATCCACGTACATGGCATAGCTGTTGTCTTTGTTGTACTGCCAGGTCCAGGTGTGGTACTGGCTGGCGTCATACGAGTCGATCCCCTGGCGGGCCATGCCCCGGCCCCAGTCCGCATAGCCCACGGTGTCCCGGCCCGGCTGAGACACGCTGTTGGAGTGCCAGGTGCGCCCGTCGAAGTTTTTGTATTTCGGGTCGTCGCCGTTGTCGGAGCCGAAGCTCTCGACCAGGTCCTGCTCCGCCCCCGCCGCGCCGTTGTCCCACTTCCACTTGTTGCCCGCCGTCCAGAGCGCGAACCAGAAGTACGGCGGCGTGACGTAGCGCACCCGCGTCTCCCACACGATGTCCCGACCCAAGAGCGACCCGGCGCGCGGCAGACGCCACTTCGCCATGAACGACCCGTTGCCGGCGTTGTGCTTGCTCGGGTCCACGCGCGTTGATCCGTCCAAGGGGGTGAGCAGGGTGATGAGCGAGTCGGCGGTGAATTTGCGGACGGGCGGGCTATCCACGCCTTCCACGGGCTGATTGTTGATCGCCGTGGCGGCATCGTGTGCGACCGTCAGGGCACCGTAGTTGGTCCCGTTGCCGATGGTGCCGAACTGGTCGTGGTAGAGGAAGTTGGCGCTCATGTCGGCGTAGTTCTTGACCGTGCCGCTTGTGCCGAAGTGCCAGTTCTTTACCAGAACCATGCCCGGCCCGCCCAGGCCGTAGGATGGGGCCGGGCCGACGGCGGGGTCGGCCACCGTCCCGCCCCCAACCGTCTCCGGCGCTTTGGCCTGCTGCGCAGACGCCGGGAGGATGAGGCCGGAGCCTAACGCGGCGGCCCCCAGCAGGGAAAAGAGAAGAGGAAAACCTTTTGCAGTGTTCATGTCGGAGGGTAAGCTTTCTGTGCCGGGTTACGACGATGCGCGGGCGGTCTTGGGGCTTTTCTTGCGGGCAGCCGTCCCCGCAGGGTCGAAAAAGATGCCGCTGAGGGCGGGGTTGGTCCAGGGGCAGGTCTTGGTGACGCGGAAGATCACGTGCCCCTGGACGTTCCACACCAGGTACTTGCCGTTGACGTAGGCGTTCAGATCCTGGGTATCCAGCACCCCGCCCGTGACGGCGTCTACAACCCTGATGTCCTCGCTGCGCCCGTTGAGGTCCCAGTCCAGCCCGTACAGCGAGACCTGGTGGACTTTGCCGTCCGTCAGGTTGCAGTCGATGTCGTAGCCGTCGTCGTTCGACCCCCACTGGCCCGCCATGCGGTCCGCGCCGCCGCCCGCCCGCTCGGGGGCGCGCACGTCCTTGGTCAGGCCGTTCCCGTTCCACAAGACCTGCCAGCCGGTCCGGCTGATGGCCCCGTAGGCGGGCGGGCGGGTGTCGTCGCCGGCGATGCTGTAGCCGTCGGCCCCGTAAGCACCCTTCCAGCCCCCCTGCGTCGCCGTGTCGGTCCTGACGAACGCAGCCGTGGGGCCGTCGGCCTTGGTGACGGTCATGCTGACGAGGCCGGGGCCGCCGCCGTCTTTGACCCACTTCAGCAAGTGCGCGCCGGTTGACAGCGTGGCCGCCGAGGACGCCGCGACCGTGCCGCCGGCGGCGGGGGCAGTGACGGCCCCGGTCAGGTTGACGCCGTTCTCGTCCTCGACGTGGAACGTGCCGCCCGGCGCGGCGACCCGGAAGCGGAAGCCGTAGCGCCCGCCGACCGCGACCCGGACCGCATACCTGTGCCCCGGCCCGCCGCCCGCCGCCGGGAGTGTTCCGGGAAGCGCCTGGGGGCCGCTCGGCGCGGAACCACCGCCGTCGCTGAGGTAGACGCGGCTGTAGTTGAACTCGTAGAACTTGCCGCCGAAGGCGCTGATGGGCAGCTCTTTGTCCACGGAGCCGATCTGATTGTGCCCCCAGCCGGCGTCGAACAGGAAGTCCATGTTGATGGGTTCGTCCCCCGCCTTGTCGCCGAACGTCCAGTGGTAGTCCGACCCGCCCTGCACCTTCTTCCCGTCGCAGTACATCGCGAACGTGTCGTCGTGCTTGTACACCCACGTCCAGATGTGGTACTGCGTGGCATCATAGGACACGATGCCCTGCTTCTTCATGGCCGTGCCCCACCCCCCGTAATCGACCGTATCTTTGCCGGGGCTGGCGACGGAGTTCGAGTGCCAGTAGCGCCCGTCGTAGTTCTTATAGTCGGGGTTATCGCCGCCGTTGTCGTAGCCGAAGCTTTCGACCAGGTCCTGCTCCGCCCCCTGCGCCTGGCCGTCCCACTTCCACTTGTTGCCCGCCGTCCAGAGCGCGAACCAGAAGTACGGCGGCGTGACGTAGCGCACCCGCGTCTCCCACACGATGTCCCGACCCAAGAGCGACCCGGCGCGCGGCAGACGCCACTTCGCCATGAACGACCCGTTGCCGAGGTTGTGGTTCCAGACCTGCACCTTGGCGGCCTTGTTCAGCGGCGACAGGGTCGTCACGAGCGAGTCCGCAGTGAACCGGCGCACCGGCGCGCTGTTGACGCCCTCAATCGGCTGCCCCCCCGTGGCGTTCGCGGAGTCGGGCGAGACGGTGTTCGACCCGTACTTGCCCCCGTTGTTGATGGTGCCGAACTGGTCGTGGTAGAAGAAGTTGGCGCTCATGTCGGCGTAGTTCTTGACCGTGCCGCTTGTGCCGAAGTGCCAGTTCTTTACCAGAACCATGCCCGGCCCGCCCAGGCCGTAGGATGGGGCCGGGCCGACGGCGGGGTCGGCCACCGTCCCGCCCCCGACCGTCTCCGGCGTCTTCAGCCTCGCTGCCGCCGCGGGCGGCGTCCTCTTCGTGTGTGCCTTGGCAGGGCGGGCAAGGGTCGGCGGAAGAAGGCCGAGGCCCAGCACGGCGGACGCGACGAGGAGCGGGACCAAGGGAGAGACTTTCGTGTAGTTCATGGTGAAAAAAAGGCTTTCTTACGTCGCTTGTTTGAAGTATACAACTGGACTGCTATGCTGTCAAGGGCGGCAAAGCGCACGGCGGAGCGACGGCGACCGGGGCGCGCGGGCGACACCGGGTTGTGTCCGCCGCGCAAATGCGTCTATAATAGACGCACTCATGACAGACACACACGCCGGCCCCAATGACAGCCGCCTCCGCCCCATCGTCGCCAAGTTCGGCGGCTCGTCCGTGGCCGACGCCGACCAGGTCCGCAAGATCGCCGCCATCGTCCACGCCGACCCGCGCCGGCGCTTCGTCGTCGTGTCCGCGCCGGGCAAGCGCACCGACAAGGACAAAAAGATCACCGACCTGCTCTACCTCTGCCACTCGCTCGGGGAGCAGGGGCTGGACCCCAGCGCCCCGTTCGGGCTGATCCGCGAGCGCTTCCTGGGGATCGCGGGCGAGCTGGGCGTCCCCGAGATGTGGGAGTGGCTGCGCGACGTCGGCCAGCAGGTCGCGGCGGGGGCGGCCAAAGACTGGGTCGCCTCGCGCGGCGAGTTTTTAAGCGCCCGGCTGATCGCCGCCCATCTGGACGCCGAGTTCGTGGACGCCGCCGACGGCATACGCTTCGGGGCGGACGGGCGCTTCCACCCCGGCGAAAGCTACGGGCGACTCGGGGCCAGGCTCCGGGCGGTCCCCCTAGGCCAGGTGGCCGTCATCCCCGGCTTCTACGGCCAGGACCCGCAGGGCAAGATCAAGTGCTTCTCGCGCGGCGGGTCGGACGTCACCGGGGCCATCGTCGCCCGCGCCGTCCACGCCGCGGTGTACGAGAACTGGACCGACGTGTCCGGGCTGCTCATGGCCGACCCGCGCCTGGTCGAGAACCCCTGCCCCATCGAGGAGATCACCTACCGGGAGCAGCGTGAGCTGTCCTACATGGGTGCGACCGTGCTGCACGACGAGGCCGTGTTCCCCGTCCGCGAGGCCGGCATCCCCATCCACATCAAGAACACCAACGCGCCCGGCGACCTGGGCACCCGGATCGTCACCGAGCGCGACTCGCGGACGACCAGCATCGCCGGCGTCGCGGGCCGCAAGGGCTTCGCGACGCTGTTCACCGAGAAGGCGATGATGAACCAGGAGCGCGGCTACGGGCGCAAGGTGCTGGAGATTTTGGAGTCACACGGCATCTCCTACGAGCACTCGCCGACATCCATCGACACGCTCTCGGTCATCCTGACCGACGAGGAACTGGACGGCAGGGAAGCCGAGGTCGTGGCCGAGATTCGGCGCGTGGTCCAGCCGGACCGCATCGAGGTGCAGCGCGACATGGCGATGCTGGCCGTGGTCGGGCAGGGCATGGTGCACCGTGTCGGCATCGCCGCCCAGGTCTTCGCCGCCCTGGCCCGGTCGGGCGTTAACATCCGCATGATCAACCAGGGGTCGAGCGAGCTGAACATCATCGTCGGCGTCGACACGGGCGACTACGAGAAAGCCGTCCGCGCCATCTACGCCGCGTTCGTAGAGAAGGAGTAACCTAACATGGTCCTGAAGTGGGAAGAGATCAAGTGCGAAAGAGTACACAAAAGTTTTCTTGACAGCGCTGTGTTCCCAATGCTGCGCGCCAAAGTCCCCGGCGGCTGGTTTATTCAACTGGGCAGCGTCACCGCAGGGGGCGCGTTCTTCTACCCCGACCCGGAGCACCAGTGGGACGGGGCTTCGCTGCCGTAAAGACCGCGTCACGCGGTACAATGCCGCTATGGGTTTGCCGCCCTTGAAGCAGGAGATCGACGCCGTGATCCAGGGCATGAACCCAGCTTGATGCAAGCCCCCCACACACACTCGCTCAAGTACCCACCTACGCAGTTAATCGTCGGCGCTTCCAGCGGGATCGGACGGGCGCTGGCCCTCGCGCTGGCGCGGGAGCGTCGGCACGTCACCCTGGTCGGGCGACACGAGGGACGTTTGCGGCGCGTGGCCGACGAGGTGAGGATGTTCGGCGGGGAGTCGCTGGTGGCGCTGTCGGACGCGCGCGACGCGGCTTCGGTCCGGTCCGCACTGGAACGGGTCACGGCGCACGGGCTGGGTATCGAGACGGCGTATCTGTCGCTGGGCATCGGGCTGGGGACGGGCGTTGATGCGTTCACCGTGGACACGCTGGACGAGATGCTGCAAACCAACGTCCTGGGCGTCGCGCGCTGGCTCCAGTCGTTGCAGCCTCTGCTCAAGGCGCAGCCGGGCGGGGGGACGGTGGCGGTGATCTCCAGCCTGTCCGCCGACCGGGCGCTGCCCGGCGCGGGCGCGGGCTACTCGGCCTCCAAGGCCGCCGTCAGCCAGCTCTGCGACGGCCTGCGCGCGCCGTGGGCGCGGCAGGGCCTCCGTCTGGTGACGGTCGCGCCAGGATTCATCCGCACCCCGATGACGGCGGACATCGGGAAGATGCCGTTCCTGATGGAACCCGAGGACGCCGCGCGGGCTATTCTGGATGGTATCCGGCGCGGCCAGCCCGTCGTCCGGTTCCCTCGCGCCGCCGCATTAGCGATGGGCCTGATCCGCCTCCTGCCCCCGTTCCTGCTTGACCGGCTTTATCGCACAGACGCGGCAGAACAGGAAGGTTTGGCGGCGGGAACGGACGGGCAGAAACAGGCGTAGACGAATCAGGAGTATTGTTCCCTCATGCAGAAGACGCATTCGATTTTATCGGCACTGGCGCTGGCATCGGTGGCGCTGACCGCCTCTGCGGCCCGTGCCGACTTGACCGTGGTGCAGACGACGAGCATCAGCAGCCCCCAGCTCCAGGCGTACATGCAGACGATGACGCCCCAGCAGCGCGCGCAGATGGCCGCCTCGGGCAACCCGCTGTTCAGCGGCAAGCCGATCCGGTCGGTGATCTACGTCCACGGCTCCAAGACGCGCGCCGACGCCGGCCCGATGACATACATCGTGGACGTGGCCGCGCGTCGCACCGTCGTCATCAACCGCCGCAGCCACACGTACACAGTCCAGCCGTACCGCCCCGGCGGGGCAGCGGGCCAGGCCCAGGCCACGGTCCGCGATACGGGCCAGGTCAAGCGGATCGCCGGGCATCCCGCCCGTCGCTACCTCCTGACATCGACGCTGGCCTCCCAGCCAGGCACCGTCATCCAGGGGGACGTCTGGGCGGCCCAGGACCTGCCCCAGCCGTCGATTCTCGGCACCGGCTCCGGCCCGTTCGGGGCCATCCAGAGCCAGTTCCGCAAGGTCAAGGGCTTCCCCCTCAAAACGTCGCTGGCCGTGACCGGCAGCCCGCTGGGCAGCACGACAGTGCAGACCGGCGTCGTCTCCGTCTCCAAGGCCCCGCTGCCTGCCTCGGTGTTTGCGATCCCCACCGGCTACCGGAAAGGCACCGCCCAGGGCGGACTGGGGATGTAGAGACAAGCCATCGCCGCACGGTTCACAGCCGGGCGGCGAAGAACGCTTTCAGCAGCGGGAAATCCACCTCGGGCGGCGGGACGTGGCCGTACTGCGCGAACCAGTGTATCTCCTTCGGCTCCCCCGCCGCGTCATAGACCGCCTGAGTCGCCCGCGGCACGATGGTCGTGTCCTTGCGCCCACCGATCATCAGGAGGGCGCGGGGCGCGATGTGCGGGGCGAACGTCAGCGGATCGACCGGGGCCAGGCGGACGCCCAGCGCGTTCCAGTCCAGTCTTTTGAGCGTGGCCGGGTTTTGTCCGCCGACCAATGCCCCCTTCGACGCCAGATTTTTGAGAATGACCGGCCAGTCGCCGCCGCCCGAGATCAATGCCGTTGCTTTGATGCGTGGCTCCACGCCTGCCGCGACGGTGCCGATGATCGCCCCCAGCGAGACGCCGACCAGGCCGATCCGCTTGCCGTCCACCTCGGGCCGCGTTTCCAGATAATCCAGCCCCCGCCGCACATCCACCGCTGTCTGCTGCACCGTCCGCGCCAGCTCCGCCGCCTGCGCGTCGGGCGTGACCGGGCGCTTGCCCGATGCCCGCGCGCCCTGCCCGTACTCGTCGATCAGCAGCGAGGCGTAGCCGGTTTCGGCCGCGAACAGGGCCATGCCCGCCAGCGTCTCCTTGCTGCCGCCCAGCCCGTGCAGCAGGACGAGGCAGGGGACGGGGTGCGCCTTGGAGGCCGCCCGAGGCGTGAACAGCAGGGCCGGTACGCGCTGCCCGTTCGTGCTCAGGTACGAGAAACGCAGGAAGCGCGCCGTTCCCAGTGCCTGCGTCCCCGCCGTGCGGACGGCCAGCGGCCTCGTCGCGTCGTAGCTGAACGCGGGCAGCGCCTGGGCGTAGACCGCGTTGCGATCAATCGTCTGGGCAATCGCCGGGGCAGCGGTCTGGGCGCGCAGGGGGAGGCACAGGAAGGCAAAGCACACGGCAAGGACGCCGCGCCGCAGCAGCGTGTCGGCTGTTTTCGTCATAGAATGTTCCTTAGGATCGCCTGAAGGCGCTCAAAGTCGGTCGCCAGCATCCGGGCCAATGTCTGCCCCGCCTCGCGCAGAAAAGCCGCCTCGTCCGGGTGGGCCGCCCGCGCCTGCCGCAGACAGGCCGCCGCCAGCTCGTCGGCGGGGACGCCCGCCAGCGCCCCGCCCGACGGCAGCAGCAGGGCGCGCAGGAACGACAGGTCTTCGGTGAGCAGGCGCGTCTCGTCGGGCGTACACGGGTAGACCCGCCCGTGGATGCGCGGGGGGCGTGGCGGCAGGTGCCGCCGCAGGGGGGCGTCGCCGCCCTCCGAGTAGGCGATCAGCAGGCCGGAAAACTCCGTGCGGAGCAGCTCGAAGATCTGCGGCTGCTGCCGCCGCATCTCGTCCTCGTCCTCGAAGCCTAGGGCCGAGGGCCGCCGGCTCGTTTCCAGCGAGGCCGTGACCGCGCCGTAGACGAGGGCGTACACGGCAGGCGGCCCCCCCACCGACGTTGATGCCCCGGCGCGGGCGGGCGCGGGGCCATCAAAGGGCAGCGCGAACGGGTCATCTTCTTCCAAGAGTTCTTCGGGGGCGAGCGGCGCGGCATCCGGGGTCACGGCGGGCGCGGGTCGCCCGATCTTGACGAACGAGCCGAAGGGCGGCGGGTCGTACAGCCGCGAGACGATCTCGCGTGGCACTTCCAAACATTGCGCGACAAAGGCCGTCGTGCCCGCCTCAATGATCTCGCCGATGGGTTTGTCAGTCATAGACGTGGGCTTTGGTTTAGTGCAACATTAGGCCGAAAGCATGGAAAAGAACATAAAGCAGCGGAACAACGAAAAGGCCCATCAACAGACATAAGTAGATGACCTTGAACAGCGTCGCAATCCATCTCACGGAGACAGGCCGAAGCGATTGTCCATGCTCGTCGAGTTCCGCCAGGTTAGACTCTAACAGAGGCGTTTCATGGTTCGGGGGCCTCCTCAGCATGACCTCTGCCGCCAAGGGAGGGGATGGCCATTGCCGAGGCGTCTGCTCCCACCACTGTCGGTCCTCTGCCAACAGCCGTTCTTCTTCCGTCTGTCCCTGCCGCCGCTCCGTTCCCATCCGCTCCCGGCGCAGTTCGGCGCGCTGGCGCTTGACTTCGGCCAGCTTGCGCTCTTCTTCGGCCAGGCGGATTTCGGCCAACTCCTGCTCGTAGGCGAGGGCGCGTTCCTCCCCGACCCGGTGCTCGCGGACTTCAGCCAGAAGGCGCTGGACATCTTCCACGCCGATGTCCAGGCCTTCGGCGACGTCCGGCACGGCGGGCCGGTCGGTCAGGCCGGTCTGTTCGTCGCGCTCCCGCTGCCACAGGTCAATGACGGCCTTGGCCTCGTCCGCCGTCATGCGCTGCGCGCGCAGGGGGGAGGGATCGGAAGTAGGGTCCTGCTCGAACAGGTGCGCGCTCATGGGCTTATTGTAGCATGAATCAGGGTTGCAGCATGACTGGGGGCACGGGGACACGTAGGACGGGGTAGCGGTAGAGGATGGCACCCGGCGTCTTGTCGCCCGGCTTGCCGCCGCCGAACGTGCCGTCCGGTCCGGCGCTGTAGACCACGAAGCCGTCCGCGCCCTCGCGCCGGTAGCCCAGCGGCCCGTCCGTGTACGGGTCAGGTGACGGCAGGGGCAGCGCGTCCGGGTAAGCGCCCGTTTTCGCCCGCGCGGCCAGCACGGCGGCGGCGGCCAGCAGCACGGCCTCGCGCGCCTGCCGCCACGTGTCGTTCCCGCCGATCTTGGCGAAGACGGGCAGGATGTCGCCTATAATCGCGGGGACGAGCGGCGAACCGGGCGGTGCGGCGGCATAGCGCACGAATACCGCTTGGCGCTGCCGGGGCGGCAGGTCGGAAGCCCCGATCATCTGCCGCAGGCCGTCCAGCGTCTTCGCCTCCGCCTCGTCCATCATCTCCATGACGAACAGCCGGTCGGCGGGCGTCGCGGGTGCGCCCGTGTCTTGGACCGGCGTAGCGGGCCGGCCCGAATCGGCGGGTGGCGCACCCTCCGCCAGCACCTGCGTCAGGGCGGCCAGATTGGCCTGCGGCAGCCCGTCGTGAACCCCATGGTAGCCGGTCTCATGCAAGGCAGCCTCGCCGCCCAGGGCATAACGCAGTGAAAGGCGCGGGCGATTGTCCGTGACCGCCTTGGCGACCAGCGCGGACACGTCCGCGTCCGGCCCGGCCAGCGTCAGGACATTCTGCATTCCTTGGAGTGCGATGGTGCCGCAGGCCTCGCCGACCAGGTAGCTGATCAGGACGGGGTCCGATGCGGCGTGCTCGGCGAGACGGAAGCCGCGCGTCTGGTTTTGCACCGCCTCGGCGTAGCGCCCCTGCGCGGCCAGAAGATACGTCTCGGTGTTAAGCAGGCGCGAGGCCTCGCGGAGCCACTGGTATTCGGGGAATAGCACCGCCGGCCCTTGCTTCCAGTCGCGCGCGAACACGCACCGGGGTCGGTCCGCCGCCTGATGCACCAGATCCCAGACGTCCCGGCGGCTGTCGTAGATCTTCTGCACGGCGGCCAGTTGCGCGGGCGTGTAGGCATAGCCCGTCCCCAGCGGCTGGGCGTACAGGGGCAGGCGCAGCGGCTTGTCTCGGAGGAGCTGCGCCAGCGCGGCGTAGGCCGTGGCGGCGTTTTCCCCGTCCGGCGGCAACGGCTTTTGCAGGGCGGCGGCGTCCAGGGGGATGCCCGCCTTCGCCGCCGCGTCGCGCGCCCGCGCCAGAGCGGCGGGTCCGCCGGCGATCTGCCGGCGGACGGCGACGGCCTGCGGGTCCGGCGAAGCTTCCAAGTAGTGCAGATAGCCGAGGGGGTCGCGCCCCCTGTCGGGCGGCACGGTCTGGGCGCGAACCGTGGGTGCCAGCAGCAGGCCGGTCAGGGCCGCCAGGGGCCAGAAGTGTTGAGTGCGAGGCATGGGAACGATCTCCTCCCGAAGATGACTATCTGAGTCATGAACGGAAGGAGGGGCGAATAGGGTTCGGTCACTGGTCGCCGGGCGGCACGGGGACGGTGCGGATGGGGTAGCGGAACAGGATGGCACCCGGCGTCTCGCCACCCGGCTTGCCGCCGCCGAATGTGCCGTCCAGCCCGACACTGTAGACCACGAAGCCGTCCGCACCCTCGCGCCGGTAGCCCAGGGGCCTGCCCGTGAACGGGTCGGGGGGGTCCCCACGAGCGCGTCCGGGTATGCGCCGATCTTCGCACGGGCGATCAGCGCGGCGGCGGCGGCCTGGACGACCGCGCGGGAGGCCGCGCCCTTTGACGGGAGCACGTTCAGCATCGCGTACCGAAACGGGTACAGCTTCTCCGAGATCATTCGGACCGGGTCCGATGTCTGCGCCATGATGTCCTCTTCCGACTGGGCAAAGGCGGCGGCGGCGGCAGAGGTGTCTGCCGCGGCCACGACGCGCCGCATCCGCGAAATCAGGTCCGCCTCGGCGGCGTCCAGCAGGTTCAAATATGCTCGGCGCTCACCCGGCGTGAACCGCGCGCGGGGCAGAGACGAGATCGGGACACTGCTATCGAAAAGAACCTCGAAGTCGTGCGCGTCCCCGTGCCGGAGCAGGGCGAAGTCGGCTTCTAGAAGGGCGATCTCCCCGCTCAGACTGTGTCGCAGCGACAGGTGCGCCCCCCGCTCCGAGACGGCCCTGGTGACCTGCGCGGCCACGTCCGCATTCGGCCCGGCCAGTGCCAGAACGTCCCTCATTCCGCTCGTCGTAATCTGCTCTATTGCTTTGGCCACCAGGGAGCTGATGAGGATGGGGTCCGAGGCGGCGTGTTCGGCCAGCCGGTAGCCCCGCGTCTGGTTTTGCACCGCCTCGGCGCAGCGGCCCTTTTCGGCCAGCAGGACGCTCTCGGTCGTGATCTCGCGCGCCGACTCGCGCAGGCCGGTGAACTCCGTGAACAGGGAGCCCGGCGCGCCATTGGTCCAGTCCCGCGCGAAGACGCACTGCGGCCTGTCTGTCGCCTGGCGCAGCAGGGCGAACACGTCCGGGTTGTCGTCGTAGATCTTCTGGATGCGCTCAAGCTGCGCCGGGGTGTAGGCGTAGCGGGCGGAGAGGGTCTCGGCATAGTTCGGCAGGCGCACCCGCCCGCGCCGCAGGGCCGCCACTTTGACATACAGCGGCGCGGCGTTCTGGTCGTCCGGCGGCAGCGGGCGATTAAGCTGGACGGGAAAGACCGCCAGGCCTTCTTTCTGGGCGGCAGCGCGCTCGCGGGCCAGGGCGGCGGGACCGGCGGCGATCTCCCGCCGGGCGACGACGGCCTCCGGGTCCGGCGACGTCTGGACGTAGCGCAGGTAGCCGGCCGGGTCTTTGTCCAGTAAGGGGACGGGCGCGGCCCCACCGGAAAGTGGGAAGAAAACAAGCAGGAGTGCGGCGGCGGCAGGGAAAGCGTTCACGGGTCGTGTTCCTCCGAATGGGCGTTACTGAGAGGGACACGCGGGCCGCGAAAAAGTTGCAGGGTCACCCGAGCGCGGCCAGCGCGGCGCGGGTCGCGGGGCAGTCGTCTTCAGAGCCGGGCGGGACACCCGCCAGGTCCCGCGCCAGGCGGCGCAGGTCGGCGGGCGTGTCCAGATCGTACCAGGATGGCGTCTGGAACACGGACAGGCCCCGCGCGGACGCGCGGGCCAGCGTCTGCGCCATGACCGCGTCGGTGCTCCACGCGACATCGTCAAACAGCGCCGGCTGCCCGGCGCGCAGGCCGATCAGATAGTAGCCGCCGTCTTCCGCAGGGCCGAGCACGACATCATGGTGCGTCAGCGCGTCCAGAGCGAGGCGCAGGACGCTGGGGGGCAGGTGGGGGCTGTCGGTGCCGAGGATCAGGCAGGGCGCGGGGACGCGGGCCAGCCGCGTGCCCAGGTCGCCGCCGCCCTGACCGGCCCACCGGACGCCGGCGGGTGCCAGCGGCTCCAGCAGGGCGCGGTCGCCATCAAAGAAGACACACACGGGCGGGCCGAGCGCGGCGGCCTTGTGGAGCGTGTCGCGCACGAAGGCGGCGTACAACTGCGCGGACCGGGAGGGCGACAGGGCCAGCCGCGTCTTGACCCGGCCCGGCTGGGGCGCTTTGGCGAACACGGCCAGCATGGGGGGTCTCTCCATCTCCCTAGCTTTCCACGCCCCCGAACACCACTTCCCCGCCCAAGATCGTCGCGCGCACGGCCAGGCCATCCGCCCACTCATCGGGCGGCAGGGCCAGGGGGTCGCCGTCAAGCACGACGAAGTCGGCGCGGTGCCCCGGTGCGATCCGCCCCCGGTCGTCTTCCAGGAACACGCTGCGGGCCGCGCCTTCGGTGTAGGCGCGCAGGGCGTCGGGCGCGGAGACCCAGTGCGAGTCCCCCAGTGTCTCCCCCGAGGGCGCTCGGCGGAGGCAGGCGGCGGCGATGCCGTCCAGCGGGGCGCCGGGGACAACGGGCAGGTCGGACGAGAAGACCAGCGGCAGGCCCGAAGCCAGCGTCTCGGCGTAGGGCATCAGCCGGGCCGCGCGCGACGGCCCCAGCGCGGCTTTGTAGGCATCCCCAAAACGCAGGATAAACTCGGGCTGGTAGATGGGCAGGACGCCCTGCCGCGCCATGCGTTCGAGCTGGTCCGGCCACAGCAGCATGGCGTGTTCGACCCGGTGCCGGGCGTCGGCGCGCGGGTGCCGCACCTGGGCGCGGCCAAAGGCGTCCAAACAAAGGTCGATGGCACCGTCGCCGATGGCATGGGCGGCGACCTGCCAGCCCGCCGCGTGTGCCCGGAGCACCATCGCATCCAGCTCATCCGCCCGCCAGACCGCCGTGCCCAGGCTGTCGCTGTTCACGAACGGCGAGCGCAGCAGGGCGGTGCGCGTGGTCAGTGCGCCGTCGGTGAAGACCTTGGACGGACCGATCCGCACCCGGTCGGTTTCGACCGTCAGCGCATCCGGCGCGGGCACGGCGTCCAGAGCGGCGAGCTGCGTCAGCATCATCATCAAGGTGCAGCGGACCGAAAGCGCGCCGCTTTGGGCCGCCTCCTGGTACACGGCGATCTCGGCCAGGCTGTCGCGGGCGGCGACGCCCAAGGTCGCGTCCACGGCGCTCGTGACTCCCATCGCATTCAGGGCGCGCGTGGCCCGCCCCAGCGCGGCGACCTTTTCCGCGCGTGACGGCTCCGGTGCGGCGTCGTAGGCTAAGTTCACGGCAGTTTCCAGCAGCACCCCGGTCGGCTCCCCGCGCCCGTCCCGGACAATCGTGCCCCCCGCTGGGTCCGGCGTGTCGCGCGCGATGCCGCACCGCGCGAGAACCCGGCTGTTGACCGAAACGGCGTGGCCGCTGGCGTGGATGATCAAGACAAACGGCAGCCCGCCCCCCACCCTGTCCAAATCCTGCCGCGTCGGGTGACGGCCTTCGGCCAGCACGTTCTGGCTGTAGCCCCGCCCGCGCACCCACGTTTCCCGCCCGGCCCCCGACTCGTCCGCACGCGCTTGCAGCAGACCAACCAGCGCGCCAATCGTCCGGCACGATGTCAGCGCCACCGCCGCCAGCGTCAGCCCGAAGCCCAGAACGTGACAGTGGGCGTCGTGGAAGCCGGGCAGCAGCGTCCGCCCCCCCAGCGGCACCACGCGCGTGCTCGCCCCCGCCAGCCCCAGCAGGTCCGAGGCCGCACCGACGACCCCGACGCGCCCCGCCGAAACGGCGACCGCATCCGCGCGCGTCCCGTCCGCGTCCGCCGCCAGCGGCAGAACCGCCCGCGTGTAGATTATGTCTGGCTCTGTCATAAACCGTTTCTCATAGCTGGGCGCAATCAACTCCGCCTCGACCATCGCACACACCTAACCTACGGCAACTAGTTGGATACTCACGCCTCTGGCATCACGCGGAACAGTGATAATTACTTGCACTTTGAGTACCAATAAATTGCGATAGCCAAAGGCAGTCCAATGTAAACTGTCAAGCCTATTCTGTCTACTTCATAGCTTTGTCCATCAGCCGCTCCAAGCGAGCCGTAAGGACTAAATGTCCACAAGTAAATTATTGCTCCAGTAATTGCGATTATTAAAATCCGTAGAATTAATCGATCATTCTTAATGAAGCTCCTGACGGGGCAAGCCCCGAGGTATCAGAAGGCCAGACCGGATGAAGACGGCGGCACGAGCCGCCGCTACTCGAACAGGTCCAGTTGTTGCGTGTGC
>JAABUV010002708.1_pt1 | contig 23593 bp, 20 predicted proteins | sample 5559971 | NCBI WGS metagenome assembly JAABUV01 (sample SAMN10711881, study PRJNA513362) | rock metagenome | isolation source: Antarctica rocks | place: Antarctica: Victoria Land, Knobhead nord | collected 2015-12-19
CACGAGGGCCCCGAGGGCCCCGAGGAGGACGGACGGGTCACGCCGCCGGAGGGGGCGCGCCCGGCTGAACCGGTCGACCCGTTCGCGTCCGAGGGCGGGTCGGCCGTCGTTCCCGAGGAGCCAGCACACCTCGAAGCGGACGACGCGGCGCAGGAGCCGCGCGCCGCGACGACGTCCGGGGAAAGAGACGCGTGACCCAGCAACCGATGGCACCGCCGGTGCCCGCGCCAACACAGGGGTATGCCGGGCCGCCGACGCGCGCCGGCCAGCCGCAGCCCGGCGCGGGACAGGTTCTCCCGGGCCAGCTCCTCGGGGCCCCCGCCGCACCGGCCCGTCCGCTGCGGGCGTTCGTCACGTCCGCACTCAAGGGGACGCCCGGACGGATGCGCCTCATCGGCGCCGTCGCCGCGCTGGCAGCCGCGCTCTTCGGGATCATCGGGGCCAACAACCTCTGGTCCTCCTCCGCAGCACTCGAGCGGGCCGACCACAACACCGCCCAGGTCGTGCGGATGCAGGGGATCTATGCCGACCTGCTGCGAGCCGATGCAGATGCCACCAACGCCTTCCTCGTCGGCGGCCTCGAGAACGCCGGGAAGCGGGAGGACTACGACAGCGCCCTGGCCGGCGTCAGCCGGGCCATCACCGAGGCGGCGAAGGCACAGCCCGCAGACGGCACCGTGCTCGGTCACCTCAACACCCGGGTCCAGGCCTACGCGGCGACCGTCGAGCAGGCCCGGGTCTACAACCGCCAGGGACTGCCCGTCGGGGCGCAGTACCTCAACAACGCGAGCATCGGCCTGCGCGCCACGGCCCTGCCTATCGTCCAGGCGACGGTCACCGCCAACCAGGAGCGCGCGAGTGAGGAGTTCGCGGCGAGCAGCAACGGGCTGGCCCTGGCCAGCACCGGCATCGTGGCGCTCCTCGTCCTCTTCCTCGCCATGCTCTGGCTCGCCCGCCGCACCCACCGCTACCTCAACACGTCACTGACGATCGGGACGGTCCTGATCCTGCTCGCTCTGCTCATCGGCGCCCTGACCCTCAGCTCGGTCGCGAGCCAGATCACGACCGCCCGCGGCACCTCCTACGAGGGCACCCTCACGCTCGCCACGGCCCGCTCGGCTGCCTTCGACGCCAAGTCCAACGAGAGCCTCACCCTCGTCGCCCGGGCCGGCAGCGCGAGCGAGCCGAAGTGGAAGACCCCGTCCGACGCCGTCGTCACCAACCTCGAGAGCCTCCAGAGCAGCGGAGCAGTTCCCCCCGGCGATGGCGCGCGGCTTCTCGATCAGTGGCGCGCCTACGTCGGGCAGCACCAGGCGATCCGCAAGCTCGACGACGCCGGCACCTGGGACCAGGCCGTCGCCGCCGCCACGAGCACCGGGGCCGGGTCAGCGAACGACCTCTTCTCCTCCTTTGCGGCGGACTCCGCCAAGATCCTCAGCCAGGTGAGCCGAAACACCCAGCAGCAGGTCACCGCGCCACGCACCGGGACGACCGTGGCCGGTTGGGCCCTGCTCGTCGTCTGCCTCGGTGCGGCCCTGCTGTCCGTCCGGGGGATCTCGCAGCGGCTCGAGGAGTACCGATGAGCGCCCGGGTCCGGCGCTTCCGGGCACTGGCCGCCATGGTCGCCACACTCGGGCTCGGCGCCGCGGCCTGCGGCTCGGGCGGGAACTACCCCGCCACCACGCTCCCGTCCTCCCCGTCGACGAGCACTGCCCCCGGATCGGCCGGTGCGCCGCCTGTCGCGTGCACCAACGCCACCCAGTCCTACAACCCTCTGCCGGCGCTGACCCTCCCCGGCTCGATGGACGGCATCCGGAAGCGCGGCTACCTCGTGGCGGGCGTCTCCGCGGACTCCCTGCTCCTCGGCTCGCGCAACCCGGTCAACGGGCAGATCGAGGGCTTCGACATCGACATGGTCAAGGAGGTGGCCAAGGCGATCTTCGGCGACCCGACCAAGGTGCAGCTCGTCGTCATCCAGTCGGCCGAGCGCCTCGACGCCCTCCGGAGCGGCCGGGTGGACATTGTGGCCCGTAACATGACCATGACCTGCGACCGGTGGACCCAGATCGCCTTCTCCGCCGAGTACTACCACTCCGGTCTGAAGATCCTCGTCCCCAAGGGGTCCACCGTGACCTCGCTGCAGGCCCTGAAGGGCAAGAAGGTCTGCGCCCCGAACGCGACCTCGACCCTGGACAAGGTCAGGGCCACCGAGGGGGTCATCCCCGTCGGGTCGGCCACCCACACGGGTTGTCTGGTCCTCTTCCAGCAGGGGAGCGTCGACGCCATCGCGGGGGACGACACGGTGCTCGCCGGTCTCGCGGCGCAGGACCCCTACGCGTTCGTCCCGCCGATCGAGCCGCTGACCGCCGAGCCCTACGGCCTCGGCATCTCGCTCGGCAACCGCGACTTCGTCTCCTACGTCAACACCCTCCTCGACCAGCTGAAGGCCGACGGTCGGTGGAAGGCGATCTACGACCGGTGGTTCGCCGGGCCCCTGGGCCCGGCACCGGCTCCGCCGAAGCCCGTCTACGGGCGCTGACGGGCGACGATGTCCCTCAACCTCACACCACCACCACCGCCATCGACGGGCGCCGCTCCCGAGGCCCCGGGACGGCTCGGCTCCACCCTGAGCCCGCAGGAGGCGTTCGCCTACCTGCGCGACCTCGGCGTGTGGCGCGACCGGCGGCGGACTGAGCTCGACTCGCTCGACGCGGTCGCACTCGCCTCCAGCGAGCGCGACTCGTTCAGCCGGGACATGCTCGTCTCGATGGCCCTGTGGAAGGCGATCTCCCACCGCTATGACCTGCTCGAGGTGACCTTCGACAACGGCCGGGTCGGCCCCAAGGAGGCCGAGCGGATCTCCGCGCTCGTCTGGGGCCGGCTCGACGTGGCGCCCGGGTCCGCGGCGGGATCCCTGGCGCCCTCGACCGCCGGAGCGCTCGCCCTCTCCCTTCCCGAGGCGTGCCGCCTCTCGGACGCGATGACGTCCTCCTTAAGGGCCCGGCTCTCGCTCGAGCCGTCCGGCGCCGAGGTCGGCACCCGGCTCAAGGACGTGCGGGCGACGGTGGAGCGGATCCGCGACCAGATCGGCCTGGTCCCCGTCGGTGGCGAGCGCGACGCGGCGAGGGACCTGCTCCACCGGCTCGACCAACGGCTCCTCGACGTCACCGACCGCGCCAGACGGGGGGCCGACGTAGGCGGTCTGCTGGCCCCCTTGGAGTACGACGCGTCCAGCACCGAACGAGATCTCATCGTCGGCGCGGGCAGGCGGCTCGACGCCGCCCGCGACGCCCAGCGTGCCCGCCAGCTGCGCACCGAGCTCGCCGCCCGCGGCGCCGCGATCCGCCAGCTGGAGGAGCAGTGCGTCCGGGCCGTGCGCCCCGCCCCGCGGCTCGCGATTCCTGACGTCACTGCCCTGGGCGAGGTCCCCGCCGATCCGAAACCGCTCGAGACATACCTGCACCGGCTCGACGCTGTCTCCCGCGCCCTCACCCGCGCCCACGCCGCCTACTCCGACGCCCTGGCCGAGCGGGACGAGGTCCAGGGACTCGTCGGCGCCCTCGGGGCGCAGGCGCGAGCCACCGGCATACGCTCTCCTGACCTCGACGACCTCGCCGGCCGCCTCGACCAGTCCTTCGCCGCCCCGCCCACCGACATGCCCCGGGTCCGCGCCCTCGTCGCGGCCTTCCAGGCCTACCTCCGGGCCATCACCGCCCCCACCAGCCCGACCACCCCGACCAGCCCCACGAGGCAGAGCACGCAAGGAAGCCGATGAGCACCATCACCCAGGTCTGCACCCAGCCCGGCTGCACCGGCAGCTTCGTCGACGGGTACTGCGACGTCTGCGGCACCCCGGCCGCGCAGGCTCGATCGGCACCGAGCTCGTCAGCCTCGCGGCAGGTGAGCGGCGCCTGCGCGCAACCCGACTGCAGCGGCACCATCGTCGACGGCTACTGCGACGTCTGCGGCACACCGGGCGAGGGCGGCACCAGCACCGGGCTCGGTGGTGGACCAGGTGAGGAGGAGGGTGACGACGGCAGCGGCCTGCCACCCGCGGTGCAGCAGCGGATCAGCTCTTCGGTGCCCAACGGCACCCCGTGCCGCCAGCCCGGCTGCCCGGGCCACGTCCTCGACGGCTACTGCGACCTGTGCGGTGCCTCCGGTGAGTCCTCCGAGCCGCTCTCCGCGGCCACGGCACCGGCCGGTGTCTCGAGCTCACCGTCGACCATGTCGCGGGCCAGCAACCGGCTGGCCTCCACTGCGCTGGGGTCGGCGCGCGCCAGCCAGTCCGGCAGCAGGACGACTCGTCGCGTCGGCACCGGGTCCCAGCGGATGCGCAGCTCCCGCCTGGGCGCCGGTCTGACGACGATCCCGCCCATGCCGGCGATCGACGCCTCCACCGCGGTCCTGCACAACCCCTCGGTCCCCGAGGACAAGCGCTTCTGCTCCAACTGCGGCAACGCGGTAGGACGGGGGCACGACGGCCGTCCGGGGCGCACCACGGGCTTCTGCGCGAAGTGCCGGCAGGCCTTCTCCTTCGACCCGAAGCTCACAGAGGGTGACCTCGTCGCCGGCCAGTACCAGGTTGCCGGCTGCCTGGCGCACGGCGGGCTGGGCTGGGTCTACCTCGCCCGCGACACCAACGTCTCCAACCGATGGGTCGTCCTCAAAGGGCTGCTCAACTCCGGCGACCCCGACGCGCTCGCTGCCGCCATCGCCGAGCAGCGCTTCCTCGCCCAGGTCTCCCACCCGCACATCGTCGAGATCTACAACTTCGTCACCCACGAAGACGCCGGCTACATCGTCATGGAGTACGTCGGAGGCACCTCGCTGAAGTCGCTGCTCAAGCAGCGGATGAACCGGGCCCACCGCTACGACCCCATCCCCGCCGACCAGGCCCTCGCCTATCTCATCGAGATCCTCCCCGCGTTCCAGTACCTCCACGACCTTGGTCTCGTCTACTGCGACTTCAAGCCGGACAACCTCATCCAGGTCGGGGACAACGTCAAGCTCATCGACCTCGGCGGCGTGCGCAAGATCGGCGACGACGACTCGGCGATCTTCGGCACCGTCGGCTACCAGGCCCCGGAGGTCGCCGAGCACGGCACGACGATCGCCTCGGACATCTACACGGTCGGTCGCACCCTCGTGGTGCTCATGATGGAGTTCCGCGGCTACCAGTCCACCTACATCGACTCCCTCCCCCCGGCCCCAGACACCCCGCTCTTCCAGCGCTACGACTCGCTCTACCGGCTCCTGCTCAAGGCCTGCGCGAAGTCCCCGGACGACCGGTTCGCCTCGGCGAGCGAGCTGCGGGTGCAGATGCTCGGGGTGCTGCGCGAGATCGTCGCCGAGGACCAGCAGCGCAGCGGGCGAGCCATCAGCTCCGCGTCGTCGCTGCTCTTCGAGGAGCCGTCCATCGCCACCGACACCCTCGACTGGCAGACGCTTCCCGCCTTGCGGGTGGACCCCGACGACCCCTCGGCGAGCTGGCTGCACGGCCTGTCGGGCGCGACCCCGCAGGAGCGCCTCCAGGCGCTCTCCGAGGCTTCCACCCAGTCCCCCGAGGTCCGGCTCGAGATGTGCCGAACGGCGTTGCAGGCAGGTCGTCCCGACATCGTCGACGGAGTGGTCAACGCCATGCTGCGCCAAGACCCCTGGGAGTGGCGCGCCGTCTGGATGCAGGGCCTCAGCGCCCTGCAGCAGGGCGACCCGCGAGGCGCGCAGAGCGCCTTCAACGCCGTCTACGGCCAGGTGCCCGGCGAGCTGGCTCCCAAGCTGGCGCTCGCCTACAGCTGTGAGTCGAGCGGTGAGCTCGACGTCGCGGAGAACCTGTATACCGCGTGCGCTCGGACCGACACCAACTTCACCCCTGCCGCGGGGTTCGGGATGGCCCGGATCCGCTCTCAGCGCCACGACACCACGGGCGTTGTGGAGGCCCTGGACCTCATCCCCTCGACGTCTCGGGCGTACGCGCAGGCGCGGCAGGCGCGGGCGGAGACCCTCGCCTCGGCCGGCGCCGACCTGCCCGCCCTGGCCACGGCCCACGCGAGTGTCGACCAGGTCCTCATGGACCCGCGTGACCGGGCCCGGCTCGACGTCCACATCTACGAGAGCGGCCTTCGCGTCGTCACCCAACGGGGTGAGGTCCCCGGCCTGCGGATCGGCGACCACCTGGCGACCGCTCGCGGGATGCGGGAGGCTCTCGAGAAGTCCCTGCGCCGGCTCGCCCGGCTGACGTCGAAGCAGGAGGGCCGGGTCGAGCTCATCGACCAGGCCAACGCGGTCCGGCCCTGGACCCTTCGGTGACCGCCCCGACCAGGACGAGGAGGAGATGAGATGACGCCCTCTCCCGAGGCGAGGACCTGCCCCCGCTGTGGCGCCGAGAGACTCCCGGACGCCTCGTTCTGCGAGGAGTGCGCCTACGACTTCCAGGGCGCGCCGACCGAACCGGCCCACCACACCATCCGGGCCGCTGCGACACCCGACACCGACGCTGCTGGCGAGGAGTCCCCGCTCGACACCGGCTGGACCGGCCGCCCCACGGCGCCCCCGCCCGCCCCGCCGTCCGACGGCCGGGTCGCCGGTCCTGGTGGCCGGTCCACCGCTCCTGGTGGCACCGAGCATGAGGGAGACGCTCACCCATGACCACGCCCGACGCGGGCAGGACCTGCCCCAACTGCGGGGCCGGCCACGCACCGGATGCCTTCTTCTGTGAGGAATGCGCCTACGACTTCACCGGGGGCCGGGCGACGAACGAGCTGGCCACCGACGGTGGGCTGCACCACGAGGGCGCCGAGCCCCGGGGGCGCCAGGGGCAGGTGGCGACGCCGGTGACCGCCGAGCAGGGCGCCGAGTCGCCGCTCGATGTGGGCTGGACCGGCGCCGTGTCGCGTGATGCCGGACCGCGTGACGCCGGACCCTGTGACGCCGGACCCCTGGTGGCCGGAGCGTCGACGGTGACCGGAGCGCCCCTGGTGACCGGAGCGCCGGCCGCGACGCCGACCTGCACCGAGTGCGGCCGGGGCAGCTATGTGGACGGCTACTGCGACAACTGCGGCTCGAAGCAGCGCGACCCCCGGGACCACTTCACCGAGGAGCCGCAGCCCTGGGTGGCCGGCGTCTGCGACATCGGCATACGGCACGGCCGCAACGAGGACGCCATGGCCCTGCTCGCCGAGGAGCGGCAGCTCTCCTTCGCCGTGCTCGTGGTGTGCGACGGCGTCTCGAACTCCACGGACTCCCACATCGCCAGCCTGGCCGCGAGCCGGGCGGCCAGAGAGGCCCTCGACGACGCCATCCCTCGCGGGATGGGCACCCGCACGGCCGTCGTCTCCGCCATCGAGCAGCGCCTCGAGGACGCCGTGCAGGCGGCCCGGGCGGCGGTCGTCGAGACGACGAAGGACCGCCAGGTGGAGAGCCCTCCGTCGTGCACCTTCGTCGCCGCACTCATCGACGACGGCATCGCCGTCGTCGGCAACGTCGGGGACAGCCGCGCCTACTGGCTGCCGGACGATCTCCGGAGCGAGGCACGGCAGCTGAGCCGGGACGACTCCTTCGCGGATGAGCAGATCCGCGCCGGCGTGCCTCGCGAGGAGGCCGAGACGAGCGCCGGGGCACATGCGATCACCCGCTGGCTCGGGATCGACTCCCCCGACGACATCACGCCGCACACGAGCGTCCTCGACCTCGACGAGGACGGGTGGCTGGCCGTCGTCAGCGACGGTCTCTGGAACTACTGCTCCGAGGCGAGCGACCTGCGGTTCCTCGTGCACGACACCGTGGCACGGCTCGGCGCTGCGGGGCACCACCCCCTGACTGTCGCCCAGGCGCTCACCGACTTCGCCAACGAGCGAGGCGGCATAGACAACATCACCGTGGCTCTCGCCCGGGTCGGCCAGGTCGACCCGGCACCGCCGTCGGCGCCCGCCGAGCCGACCGCCCAGCCGCCGACCACGCAGCCGCCGACCACGGAGCCGCCGACCACGGAGTTGGCGGCACCAGGAGTGGCCGGGTCCGCAGCGGGTACGCCCTCCCACACCGGGGAACCGCCGACGGCCCCCGGTTCGTCCTACCGGCAGGAGCCCGGCGCGCCAGCACCGACGGCCAGCCTCCCGGCGCCTGTGGACCCCGTCCACCGCACGGAGGGCACCGAGCTCCCCGAGGGCACCGATGACGGAAAGGACACCCCCTGATGGCGCAGTTCACGGCCGAGGTCTTCCAGAACGAGTTTCTGCCGGACGGCGGGACCGATGTCCACGCCATCGTGCGGGTCACCTGCCGGGGCGCCGGGCAGGCCGGACAGGGCAGCAGCACCGACGCGGCGGAGATCATCATCGTCGACACGTCCGGGTCGATGGGGGACACCGGCATCGCCCAGGGCCGCAACGCGGCGACCGCGGCGGTCAACGAGATCACCGACGGCACGTGGTTCGCCGTCATCGCCGGCAACCACGTCGGCACCCTCGTCTTCCCGTATGCCGGCAGCGCTCAGCAGATGGTCCGCATGGACCCCTCGTCACGCCAGGCCGCGATCGCCTCGATCGGCCAGTTCCGCGCTGACGGCGGCACGGCCATGGGCACCTGGCTGAGCAAGGCGAACGAGGTGTTCCGGACCGTGCCCCAGGCGACGCAGCGGCACGCGATCCTCCTCACGGACGGCGCCAACGAGCACGAGACCCCCGAGCAGCTGACCCGGGCGATCCAGGACGCGACGGGAGACTTCCAGTGCGACTGCCGCGGTCTCGGCGACCGGTGGCAGGTCGACGAGGTCCGCAGGATCGCCTCGGCGCTGCTCGGAACGGTCGACCTCATCCCCGCGCCCCAGCAGATGGCGGCCGAGTTCCAGAGCCTCATCCGCAGGTCCATGGCCCGGGGCGTCGCCAACATCGACGTGCGCGTCTGGACACCGCAGGGCGCCCAGACGTTGTTCGTCAAGCAGGTGGCCCCCACACTCGAGGACCTCACCGCCCGCCGCACCCAGGTCAACCCGCTCACTGCGGGCTACCCCACCGGCGCGTGGGCCGACGAGAGCCGTGACTACCACGTCGCGATCCGGCTGCCCGCGAAGTCGGTCGGGCAGGAGCAGCTGGCCGGTCGTGTCCAGGTCGTGCTCGGCCAGGAGGTGCAGACGCAGGCCCTCGTCAAGGCGACGTGGTCCAACGACGACTCGCTGACGACCCGGATCGACGACCAAGTCGCCCGCTACACCGGCCGGGCCGAGCTGGCCCAGGTCATCCAGGACGGCCTGGCTGCCAAGGCGGCCGGTCGCGACGACGACGCGACGTCCAAGCTGGGCCGGGCCGTGCAGCTCGCGACCGCGGCCGGTGACCAGGAGATGACGTCCCGCCTGCGCAAGGTCGTCGACATCGACGACGCCGGGGCCGGCACCGTCCGGCTGAAGAAGGGTGTCGAGAAGCTCGACGAGATGGCCCTCGACACGGCCTCGACCAAGACCACCCGGGTCAAGAAGTGACCGCGACCTGTCCCAACGGTCACGTCTCGCAGGCTGACGACTTCTGCGACACGTGTGGGGCGAAGATCGACCCGGACGAGCAGGCGCCGGCGTCGGGAGGACCTCCCGACGAGTCAGCGGGCACTGCGCCGAGCTCGGAGCAGACGTGCCCCAACTGCCAGACGGTGAACGCCGTCGACGCGCTGTTCTGTGAAGCCTGCGGCTACGACTTCACCACGGGTGCCCTCCCGCGCGGCGCCGTGCAGGAGGGGCCGTCGGGGCAGACAGGCAGCGGGCCTGCTGAGGGCTCGTTGTCGCTCGACCCGGCGGGTGCCGGGTCAGCACAGGCCGGTCCTTCGCCCGAGGAGGGGGAGACCCCCGACGACGGAGCGGCGCAGTCGGCCGAGGCGGCCGGGGCTCCCGTCGGGGCCGGGGGAAACGTCGCGCCGGTCATCCCGCTCGAGTGGGTGGCCGAGGTGTGGGTTGACCCCGACTGGTATGCCGGCCAGGAGGCCGAGGAGCCCATGCCGTCCCCCGGGCTGCCGAGCGTCGTTTCGCTGCTGCACAGGAGCGCCCTCATCGGCCGGGTGTCCGCGAGCCGCAACATCACCCCGGACGTCGACTGCACCTCGGACACCGGCGTGAGCCGTCGGCACGCGCAGCTCTCCACGGACGGCAGGCGGTGGTTCGTCGAGGACCTCGGCTCGTCGAACGGCACCTTCGTCGGGCCCGCCTCCGGGCCGCTTCCCGAGGACCCGATCGTCGTGGGCCCACGCACGGAGCTCGACGGCGACGACCGGATCTACGTCGGCGCCTGGACGCGCATCGTCGTCCGCCGGGCCACCGAGGAGGAGGGCGCCGCGGCCGCGGACTGAGCAACCCGGCATACGGGCATGAGGGCCCGGCGTGACGGCCGCGGAGTGAGCAACCCGGCATACGGGCGCGTGCACGGCGGGACCCGGGGACGAACGACGGGACTGAATGGACCGATCACGCTCGCCGTCGGAGCGGGAGCAGGTTCGCTCCCGTTGTTCGTCCCGGTCCAGGTGCTAGGAAGCGCTTACCGAGCACCGCTGCAGCGGCAGCACGTCGTTGCGCCCGGCCAGCTCCTCGAGGTCCCAGAGCCGACCCGCGGCCACGCTGACGCCGACGTCGTCGTGCTCGCCCCTGGCGCGCCGCAGGTCGTGTTGCGCCGCCGCCAGCTGAGCCCGGATCTCGTCGAAGGAAGGCCCTGCTGGCGAAGGTCCTCATGGGTCAGTCCTCCATCCGGGTGACGACCGCGCCGCCGCCTCCGGGTGCCTCGCGGAAGAGCTCGTCCAGGAGATCCGCCGGGTCCGCCGGGTCCGCCGAGAGCAGCCGTTCCGGGCCCTCGTGGAGCAGCCGGACCATCGCGCCCGGAGCGGCCTCGAAGGCGGCCGACGACAGGACGAGGAGCCGGTCCCCGCGGGACAGCCGTGCGATACCCGTGCTGCCGGGCGTCTCGGGCACCATCACGGTCCGGCCCCCGCTGATGAGAAGGGCCGGGGGCGCCCAGGTGGCCCGCACCCGGATCGACCCCTCGGCATGGCACCACACGGACGTCGACGACGAGGGAAACGCCCCCGGGAGGTCCGTGGCCATCGGCGACGCGACGCCGGCGTCGGCGACGATCACGCCGAGACGCTCGTGGCCGGGGACGGCCCGGGCTGCGCGCCCCGTCCCCTCGTGGAGGACGACGCTGAACCCCGCGGCGCTGACCTGCCGTGGTTCCGGGTGCTGGAGGTGAGGGGCGAGAATCGTCGTCATGACAGTCGGCTCGCGATCTCGAGGACGTTGGTCAGTCCGGTGCGGGTGAGCTGATCCAGGGCCCGAGGGCTCGGGCTACCGAGGACGACCCGGATCCGCCGTGCGGCGCAGGTGCGCTTGACCCAGAGCAGTGTGGCGATGCTCCCGGAGGAGAGCCGAGCAAGACCCGACAGGTCGATGACGAGCGTGTCGGTGCCGCCCGCGAGGAGCCTCGGGAGCCGCCAGCGCAGGTCGCTGAGGCCCCGCATCAGGTGGCGGTCCTCGAGGGCGACGCGCACAGTGCGCTCCTGCGTGCCCAGCACGGTCGGTGCCGTCATCAGCTGCTCCTCTCCACGGGCCGATCCGCCTCTCGGGGCGGATCGCTGCTGTTGGTCTCCTCACCCTGCCGGGTCGATGTTGAGACGGGACTGCCGTTTGTTTGCGGTTGGATGACGAGCGCCAGCTCCCCGCCGCACGAGCCGGCACCACAAGCCGCCGGGCGCCCGGGACTGGGGCAGGATGACCGGGTGGCACTGAAGCTCTTGGTCCTCGAGGACGATGACGGCATCAGGACAGCGCTGTGCCTGGCCATGGAGGACGAGGGCTACGACGTCCTCGATGCCCCGTCGGCCGAGTCCGCCCTTGTCTTCGTCGGCCGCACGCCGCCTGACCTCATGCTCGTGGACCTCATGCTGGGCGGGATGGACGGCTTGGCGTTCATCCGCGAGGTCCGCCCGTTCAGCCAGGCGCCGATCATCGTCCTCAGCGCTCGGACCGACACCAGCGACATCATCACCGCCCTCGAGGCGGGGGCCGACGACTACGTCACCAAACCCTTCCGGGTCAAGGAGGTCGGCGCGCGGCTGAGGGCGATGCGCCGACGGGCGGCGGTCCCGGTGACCCCCTCCCATGCCGACCCCGGAACCTTGGTGCTCGACCCCCGACAGGGTCCGCTCGTCCTGGACTTCAACGCCGGCGTCGTCCGGCGTGGCCGGAACGAGGTCCACCTCACGGTCACCGAGTACCGCCTCCTCTGCGAGCTCGCGTCACCGCCGGGCCGCGTCCTCAGCCGGCGCGGCCTCCTCGAGCGGGTCTGGGACCGCGGCTTCTTCGGGGACGAACGCATCGTCGACGTCCACGTCCGGCGGCTGCGCACCAAGGTCGAGCTGAGCGCGGCCACACCGAGTCTCGTCGTCACCGTGCGGGGCCAGGGCTATCGGCTGGACATCACGTGAGAGGGCCGTGGGAGCGGTTGGGCCTGCGGGGCACCGTCACAGCGTTCTTCGCCCTCGGAGCCCTTCTCGTCTCGGCGCTGCTCGCGATCGGCACCTACCTGGCCGCTCGGCACTACCTCATCGAGCAGCGTCAGCAGACGGCTCTGCGTCAGGCGTTCGCCGATGCCTCCTACGTCGCCGACGGCCTCCTCACCCAGGGAGTGAACGTTCCCGAGGTGCTCGGCTCGGTCAACGCCCCGTCCGACTCGGAGCTCGTCGTCCGGCTCGGCGGCCGGTGGTACAGCACCTCCCTGACCCAGGGGCCACAGACCATTCCCCGGCCGGTGATGACCGGTGTCGAGCAGGGCAGAGTCTCCTACGTCTGGACCCGGGCCAAGGGCGCGCCGGCGATCGTCATCGGCGTCCCGCTGGCCGCAGTCGATGCGCAGTTCTACGAGGTGGCCGTGACGGGGGAGCTGACCTCGACCCTTTCGACGCTCTCCATCGTCCTCGGCGCCTTCGCCGTCCTCAGCACGAGCGCAGGGGCCGCGCTCGGACGGCTGGCCTCCCGCCGGCTCATGACTCCGCTCGACGACGTCGCCACTGCGGCCGCCCGGATCGGGGCCGGGGGGCTCCACACGCGGCTGCCAGCGACGGACACCCGGACCTCGCGACCATCGTCGGGTCCTTCAACAGCATGGTGGAGGCGCTCGAGGAACGGATCCAGCGCGACGCCCGGTTCGCCGCGGACCTCGGTCACGAGCTGCGCTCCCCGCTGACAACCCTCGTGGCCAGCGTGCAGATCATCCAGCGCCGGCGCGACGACCTGCCCGAGCGGACGCGACGCGCGGTCGACCTCGTCTCGACCGAGCTCGACCGCTTCCAGCGCACGCTGGAGGACCTGCTCGAGCTGGGCCGGCTCGACGCCGGCGTCCGCGGCCAGGTCCTCACCCGCGTCGACGCGGGCGAGCTGGTGCGGGTGACGCTGACGCAGAGCCACCGCTCCCCGGACCTGCTCGACATCGACGGCGCCGACCTCGGCATCGACGTCGACAAGCAGCAGCTCAGCCGCAGCGTGGTCAACCTGCTGGACAATGCCGACCGCCACGGCCGCGGGGTGGCCGCGGTGCGGGTCCGTCGGGTGCGCGACCACGTCCGGATCGACGTCGACGACCACGGCCCCGGAGTGCCCGACGCCGAGCGTGAACGGATCTTCGAGCGCTTCGTACGGGGCGGCTCGCGCGGCTCCCTGCCCGGCAGCGGACTGGGACTCAGCATCGTCGCCGAGACGGTCCAGAGCCACGGTGGCCGGGTCTGGTGCGAGGACGCTCCGGGGGGTGGCGCCCGGTTCAGGGTGGAGCTGCCAGCCGGCATGGGGTCGCACCGAGCGGAGTACGAGGCGACGAAGAAGGAGGCACCGTGGTGACGCTCCCGGGGAGACGGAGGTGGCGCCGAGGCGCGGTCCTCGCGGCCGCGGTGATGGTGCTCGCCGCGGGCTGCGGTATGCCGGACGGCGGCCCCGTACAACGCGTGCCGGACCAGGACGTCCCGTACGGCCTGCTCGTCTCGCCGACGACCACGTCGACGCCGGGCGCCGCGACGGTTCCGGAGACCTCCGGCACCTCCGGCACCACCAGCGCCACCAGCGCCACCAGCGCCACCAGCGCCACCAGCGCGATCTACCTCGTCGACTCCGGGCAGCACCTCGTCGCCCTCCCGGTCCAGCTCGGCCGAGCCACGCTGGTGCCCCTCGTGCAGTCACTGCTCAACCGGCTGGCCCTCGGGCCCTCCGAGCGAGAACGGGCCCGTGGGCTGCTGACCGACCTCGGACCCGGAGCCAGCTTCAGCCTGCGAGCGGTCAGGAACGGGACTGCGGTCATCCAGCTCAGGACGGCGAGCCAGGACCCCAGCCCCGTCAAGCTGCCCGTCGCCATCGGACAGGTCGTCATGACCGCCACCTCCGTCGAGGGCGTCGACCAGGTCCTCTTCGTCCTCGACGACGGCAGTCCCGTCAGTGTCCCTTCTCCACCGGCCGGCGACCTGTCGAGCGCGCCCCTCGTCAGACAGGACTACCAGCTGCTCCTGGCGCCGGGCCAGACTCCGGCGGGCAAGACCCAGCCGGTCCCGAGCACGGAGGCCGCACCCGGTGGGGCGACGCCGAGCCCGTCCTCCTGACGCGGTTCCCTCCACGGTGAGCCGGGCTGTCGCGCCGGACGCCGCCAACAGCGGTCGCCACTCAGGGGTCGCCGACTGTGGAAGGATCCTGACTCGGCCGCCGAGCGGCGCCCCTCGGCCCGCTCACCCTGGGACGAAAATGCCAAGGGGCCACCGAGAACGCCCCGAGACCCGCTGCCAGACAAGGACACCCGCGTGACCGCAACTCATCCCCCCGCCGAGCCGTCTGAACCTGGTGCGCTCATGGCCGCCGAGATCGCCGAGCAGCCGGCCGTGCTCCAGCGGATCCTCGACGAGTCGGTCCGCGACGTCGTGGCGGTGGCCGCCACGATCCGCCGTGCCGATCCGCGCTTCGTCCTCCTTGTCGCGCGCGGCACGAGCGACCACGCTGCGCTCTACGCGAAGTACCTCATCGAGACCACGCTGCACCTCCCGGCCGGCCTCGTCTCGACGTCGACCTACACGGCATACAACGAGTCCCCCCGGCTCGAGGGGGTCCTGTGGATCGCCGTGAGCCAGTCCGGCGGCTCCCCCGACCTGGCCGAGTCGACCACCCGGGCGCGGGCGGCCGGAGCGCTCACGCTGGCCGTGACCAACGTCCCCGGCTCCCCGCTCAACCAGGCGTGCGACCTGGCCCTCGACCTGCGCGCAGGGGCGGAGCGCTCGGTGGCCGCGACGAAGACCTACACGGCGTCACTGCTCACCCTCTTCCTGCTCGTGGAGGCCTGGCGCGGGGTCGGCCCCGACGCCGCCGGCGAGGTGCCGCAGCTGGCGAGCAGGGCGCTCGACCTGTCGCAGGTCGCCGAGGTCGCCTCGCGCTACCGGTTCGTCGACAAGCTCGTGACGACCTCCCGGGGCTACGCCTACCCGACGGCACGAGAGGGCGCCCTCAAGCTCATGGAGACGTGCTACCTCGCCGCGCACGCCTTCTCCGGCGCCGACCTGCTCCACGGGCCGCTCGCGATGGTCGACGAGGACCGGCCCGTCGTCGTCATCCTGCCCGAGGGCCGCGGCGGCGATGCCCTGCGGCCGGTCGTCGACCGGCTCGTCGAGCGCGGCGCCGACCTGTGCGTCGTCGGCCCCACCTCCGCCACCGGTGCGACGCTGCACATCCCGCTCCCACCGGGCATGGACGAACGGGTCGCGCCGATCGTCCAGATCCTTCCCCTCCAGCAGCTGGCCCGCGTCATGGCCGTCTCTCACGGCCACGACCCCGACCACCCGCGCGGCTTGTCCAAGGTGACCCGCACCCTCTGAGCCCTGCGGGAAGGACAGCGCCGCACGTGCGCAGACGCGGGGGGGCGCCCGGTGCGGACTGGCCACGGGTCCTCCGCTCGGTTGGATGGGGACATGACGACGCCCGCAGCCAACCGTGACACGACGCCGCCGGCCCGCGCACCCGGGTCGCCGCCGACGGGCTCGACCCAGCCGACCCCGACACCCTGGATGGTGCACCGGGAGTCGGACCACGGCGACGCCCCCTCCCGGGCGGTCCGTGCACTGCGGCTCGGGCACCGCAACCGTCGGCGTCGACGGCCCGGCCCAAGGTTGACAGCCACGTCGCCGGCACGGCTGTCGCAGCGCCCGCCGTGGCTCAGATCGCCTGGGCCTTCTGTAGCCGGTTGAGGGAGAACCACCCGAACGGGATGGGCAGCCAGTAGGTCGCCAGCCGGTAGAGCAGCACCGAGGAGACGGCCGTGCCCCCGTCGAGACCGATGGCGATGAGACCCGCCGACATGGCCGCCTCGATCCCGCCGAGCCCCCCGGGCGTCGGCACGGCGGACCCGATGATCGCTCCGGCGAAGTAGACGACGGCGATCGCCGCGATGGGCGCCTCGGCACTGAACGCCCTGGTGGCACTGACCATGGCGGCCACGAAGGACATGTCGAGCAGGAGTGCGCCGCCGAGCAGCTGGGCGAGCTTGGCAGGGTGCTGCAGCACGCTGAGCACCTGCGGCACGACGGTCTTGACCTGGGGCAGGACCCGGACCGTGATGAGCCTGCGCACCTGCGGCACGGCGAGCACCCCGAGGACGATGACGATGACGATCGGGATCGCGGCCACCAGGACCGGTGGAGGCGTGAAGGAGGCTCGTGGTCCGGTCCCGGCAAGCACACCCGAGATGACGAGCAGCACGAAGTACGAACAGAACTGGGCCAGCTGGGCCACCCCCACGCTCGCCCCCGCCACGGCCGGCTGTAGGCCCGTCTTCTGCAGATAGCGCGTGTTCAGGGCGATGTTGCCGATGGCGGCCGGCGCGACGAGGCCGCTGAAGGCGACAGCGAGCTGCGTCATGTAGGTCCGGACGAACCGGAGGGGCGCGCTGACCGACCCGCCGAGGGCGATGGAGGCGCCGGCGAACGTCAGGGCCGAGCACCCCACGGTCGCGATCACCCAGCCCCACTTCGCACTGCCGACGACCTGAGAGAAGTTCACCTGGGCGAGCTGGGTCAACAGGAGGTATGCCGCGACGCCACCTCCGACGACCGTGACCAGACCGCGCAGGGTCACCCGCCGCAGCTCGACCGGCTCGACCGGCCGGGCCTGCTCCGCGGTCGGCCGCAGCTCGAGGATGCGCTCACGCACGACACTGAGCAGCTGCGGGTGCTCCTTGAGCGCCGTCCGGGTCGATCGGGTCAGGGCGATCGGCTGCAGGAGCGGCACCGCGCGCGCCACCTCGTCCGCCCCGAGCTCTCGCACGGCACTTGCCACGGCCCGCTGTGGTCCCACGGCCAGTGCCACGGAGGTGAGCAGCTGCGCGGTGTCGATCCGCAGGGAGAGGTCGTCGGCGGCGACGTCACCGCCCCCCACGCGCCGTAGCCCGGCCCGTCCGTCCGGCACGATCATGACGACGTCCGGCGCGAGCCCACGGTGGGCCACCCGCCGCTGCTGCAGGGTGGCGGACATCGACCAGATGCTGGCGAGCTGCTCCTCGGTGAGGTCCGTCCCGATGTCGGCCACCGAGCTGCCCATCGGGTTGACGTAGGCCATGACGGCCGAGAACGGGCCCACCTCGCAGACGGCGACCGGCCTGGGGGCCGGGATCTTGGCCTGGGCGAGGACCAGCCCCATCAGGGTGCGGTGCTCGAGCTCTGCTCGGAGGGTGAGCGCCGGCGTCCGCGTCGACGCGCTCCGCAGCCGCAGCAGCCGCAGGAGCCGCCGACCCGACGCCAGGCCGAAGGTGTCGCGGTCCATGACCTGCACGTCGACGGGGTGGGTGTCGGTGGTCCCGTGGTAGCGACGGTCGCCGGCGTCGTCGGGGTCGATGAGCTCCAGCCGGGTCAGCGGGACCCCGCTGGCGACCAGAGCCCGGGCAACCTCGGTGCCGGGGGGACGGGTCGAGGCAGCGCCGAACCCGTAGCGGAAGGCGAGGCCCACGAGCCATCCGAGCAGGAGCGAGCAGGTGATGGCCAGGCCGGTGCTCGCGCCCGACAGGAAGGTCGTGACCGCAGCGGAGCCGAGGACGACGATGGCCAGGGGCGAGATCCACTTGCGGCCGAGGATGTCCGCGACGGTGAGCAGCGCCACCAGGGAGACGATGACCGGATCCAGCGGTGCGGTGCGCCCCGCGGCCAGCGGCCTCGTCAGCACACCGAGCACCGCCCCGAGGTGGCCGCCCAGGATCAGCGTCTGTAGGCCGAGGACGACGAGGGCTCCGACCCCGGCAGCGAGCAACGACTGCGCCAGCTGCCACGGGCGCGCGCGCACGACAAGGTCGGCGCCGACGGCGAGGGGCAGCACGACGATGCCGATGCCGCCGAGCCAGCCGAGCAGCTGCAGGAGCAGCCGAGGCAGGCCGTCGGTGGCGACCGTGAGGTCCTTCTCCAAGGCTCCCGTCGTGCCGACCGCGACGTCCGCCAGCGTGATCGCCCCGACCAGCACCGCGAGCACGACGACGAGGCGAAGCGCGTCGGCCGGCCGCCGCACCCGGTCGGGGATGGGCGGTTCGACGACCTCGACGGGCGCAGGCTCGGTGGGCACGCGCCCATCCTGCCCCACGACTCCATGCCGCCCGCAAACACCGGCCGCGCACGGGGGACGGGAACGTGATCGTTCCGCCTCCACGGGCTGCCTGACTGCGCAAGGATACGCTGATGGACACCAACGACGTCCGCGCAGCGGCGCGGCAGGCCGGGGACAGCCCGGCGCTCCTCGTGACAGCGCAGGTCGGGTTCGCGGTCAACGGGCTCCTACATTTCGTCATCGCGTGGCTGGGTCTCCAGCTGGCGTTGGGTGGCGCAGGCGGGTCGGCCGACCAGTCGGGCGCCCTTCAGACGCTGGCCTCGACGGCGCTGGGCCGGGTGCTCCTGTGGGTGGCGGTCGTCGGCTTCCTCGCCCTGGCCGTGTGGCAGGCCACGGAAGCCGTCCTCGCGAAGGGTGAGGTGAGGGACAGGGTCAAGGCCGCGGCCCGGGGCATCGTCTACCTCTTCCTCTCGTTCAGCTCCCTGAACTGGGCCCGGGGCTCGGGCAGCTCGTCCAGCACCCAGCAGAGCGTCGACTTCACCACTTCGCTCATGGGCCGACCGGCCGGACGCGTGCTCGTTGCGCTTCTCGGTCTCGGCGTCGTCGGCGTCGGTGTGTACTTCGTGGCGAAGGGATGGCGGCGGACCTTTCTTCAGGACCTCCAGGGCCACCCCGGACCCCTGATGGAGAAGGTGGGGATGGTCGGCTACGTCGCCAAGGGGGCGGCGCTCGTCCTCGTCGGAGCCCTCCTCGTGCTCGCGGCGGTGCACAGTGCACCGGGCGAGGCCACCGGCCTTGACGGAGCGCTGCGCACCCTGCTGGGAGCACCGTACGGCCAGGTGCTCCTCACCGCGGTCTCGCTCGGGTTCGCCGCGTATGCCGTCTACTGCGGCGTGCGCGCCAGGCGTCCCAGGCTGTGACCGAGCGGGCGAAACGGCGCCGCCGCCGAGCGCTCCGCCCGGGCGGCCCTCGGCGCGTCGGTTCTGGGTCGGATGAGGCCCGGCTACGACGGTTGAGCCGCTGAGCGCTCCGCGCGGGCGTCTCTCTGGTCGCTGCGACGAAGGTAACCCCACGCGAGGAGCGCAGAGGCGAGCCCGTTGAGGAAGCCGACGATGACGTCGCTGAGATGGTGCATCCCCCGGTACAGCCGGGCATAAGCCACGAGGAAGGGAATAACGAGACAGACGACGGTCACGACCCGGCGCAGCACCGCGTTCGGGATGCGCTGGGCCAACGCGGCAAGGGTGAAGTAGAGCGCGGTCGCGGCGCCGACGTGCCCACTGGGGTAGGAGGAGGTGGGGGGTGCGGGGTCGAGGTGCGTGACGTCAGGACGTGCTCGCCCCGTCACGGCCGTGGCCAGGACGAACACCGCTGCCTGGACCGCTATGGCGATGGCTGGGAGGACCGCCACCCACCACTGCCTCGTCAGCCACCAGATCAGCCCGACCATGAGCACGCAGACACCGATGATGATCTCCGTGTTGCCGACCCGGGACCACACCATGGTGAGGGTGTTCCACAACGGTGACCGGTCGCTCTGCAGCTCGCGGTTGACCGTGTTCTCGGCGGTCAGCCCACCGAAGGGGCCGCCGATGAGCTTCCCGATGCCGACGATGACCGCCCAGAGGACCACGGCCGGAGCGACGGTCCGCAGGGCCAGGTCGCGCAGGGCCAGTAGCACCAATGGCCGGGACGGGTCCTCCTCGTAGCGCAGCAGAAACGGCACGGGTCACCGCACCCGCACGAGGAGAGCACCCGGCAGGATCCGCGTCGTCAGCCCGTACTGCTCGCCCATCGGGTCGCCGTCGATCTGGGCCTCCACCGCATGCTCGGTCAGCACCTCGAGCGACGTGCCGGTCAGCCGGATGATCCGCCGGTGCCCGCGCCGGTGATGGCTCGTGAGGTCTGCGGCGACGCCGGCCCAGCCGAAGACGCCCTTGGGCGACATGATGACGGCATCCAGGAGGCCGTCATCGAGCTGGGCGTCGGGCATGATCCGGAAGTTGCCCTGCAGGCTGCCGCAGTTGCCGACGAAGACGCTGCGCGCGTGCCGGGCCCGTGGGGGTCGTGCCCGCGGATCCCCACCTTGCGCTGAGAACTGGATCCGGAAGCCGCGGCTCCACAGCCGGCCCACCCCGGAGAGGACGTATGCCGGCCAGCCCAGAACCCCCTTGACCTTCTCGTTCGTCTTGGCCATCACCTCGGCGTCCATCCCGATGCCGGTCATGACGAGGAAGACCTCCTCGCCCTCGCGCCGGGGGTCGTCGGCCGAGTCGTCACCCTTGACCGCGTCGGCCGACTCGGAGTGCGGCAGCATCCGCACCAGCCCCACGTCGATCCTGCGGTCGTGTCCGGTGAGGACCACGGTCAGGGCATCGGCGATCCGCTCGATGGGCAGCTCGAGGTTGCGGGCCAGGAGGTTGCCCGTGCCGCCGGGAAGCAGGCCCAGCGGGGTGTCGGTGCCCACGAGCGAGGTGGCAACCGAGCGGACCGTGCCGTCGCCGCCCAGCGGGCACACCACGTCGACGCCGGCATCGACCGCCTCCCGGGCCTGGCCGACGCCCGGGTCGGCCTCCGTCGTCTCGAGCCACAGCGGCTCCGCCCAGCCCGCCTCCGCGCAGGCCTTGGCGATCCCGTCCCGGACGGCCTCGAGGTCATCGAACTTCGTGGGGTTGACGACGACGGCAATCCGCTGGAGCGGGTGGCTCGGTGGCTGGTCGGTGCTTATCCCGAAACCCTATGCCGAAGCGGGGCCGCTGCGGTCACGAACCGGTGTAGTAGCGGTCCGCCACCTCCAGCGCGTGGTCGAGGATCGCGACGCCCTCCCGGATCTCGTCCGCCGAGGTCGTGCACGGGGGGACGACGTGGGTGCGATTGAAGTGGATGAACGGCCACAGCCCCTCGGCCTTGCAGGCGGCCGCAAAGTCCGCCATGGGCGCCGCGTCGGCGCCCGTCGCGTTGAAGGGCACCAACGGCTCGCGCGTATGCCGGTCACGCACCAGCTCGAGAGCCCAGAAGACGCCCAGCCCCCGCACCTCGCCCACCGACGGGTGCCGCTCGGCGAGCGCCCGCAGCTCGGGCCCGAGAACGTCCCTGCCCAGGGCCCGGGCGCGCTCGACAATGCCCTCCTCACGGAAGATGCCGATCGACGCCACTGCCGAGGCGCACGCGAGCGGGTGCCCGGAGTAGGTCAGGCCGCCGGGGTAGGCGCGGTCCTGGAAGGTCTCGGCGACCCGGTCGGAGAGGATGACCCCACCGAGCGGGACGTAGCCGGAGTTGACCCCCTTGGCGAAGGTGATCAGGTCGGGAGTGACGTCCCAGTGGTCGACGGCGAACCACTCGCCGCACCGGCCGAAGCCGGACATGACCTCGTCGACGATGAGCAGGATGCCGTGCTCGTCGCAGATCTGGCGCACTCCGGCCAGGTAGCCGTCCGGCGGCACGAGGACGCCGTTCGTGCCGACGACCGTCTCGAGGATGATCGCCGCGACCGTGCTGGCGCCCTCGACCATGATCGTGTCCCGCAGGTGCTGCAGCGCCCGCTCACCCTCCTGCTCCTCGCTGTCGGAGTGGAAGGCCGAGCGGTAGGCGTAGGGACCCCAGTGCCTGACGACACCCGGCATACCGGGCTCGGACGGCCAGCGGCGTGGGTCTCCCGTCAGGGCAATGGAGCCCGCTGTCGCGCCGTGGTAGCTGCGGTAGGCGGCGAGCACCTTGTTGCGGCCGGTGTGCAGCCTCGCCATCCGGATGGCGTTCTCGTTGGCCTCGGCACCACCGTTGGTGAAGAAGACCATGTTGAGGTCGCCCGGCGCGAGCTCGGCGAGGAGGCGGGCCGCCTCGGAACGCGCGTCGTTGGCGAACGTCGGCGCGATCGTCAGGAGCCGGCCGGCCTGCTCCTGGATCGCTGCGACGAGCTTGGGGTGCTGGTAGCCGATGTTGACGTTGACGAGCTGGGACGAGAAGTCGAGGTAGCCCCTGCCTTCGGAGTCCCAGAACCGCGATCCCTGCGCCCGGGCGATCGGGAGTGGGTCGATGGCCGCCTGCGCCGACCAGGAGTGGAAGACGTGCGTGCGGTCGTTGCGCCGCACCGTCTCCTGGTCGGTCGGGATCCCCCCGAGCGCGGGCGTGGCGGGGTCGGCGAGCTGGGTCACGAGTGCTCCTGTCGGGTGGGACGCCGATGGCGACCGGATGGTCACCCTCGTCCGCGGGTCGTCAGCGGGTCTGGGGGAAGCCGAGGTCGACGCTCGAGGTGGCCGGGTCGGGCCAGCGGGCGGTGACGACCTTGCCCCGGGTGTAGAAGTTGATCCCCTCGGGCCCATACATGTGGGTGTCACCGAAGAGCGAGGACTTCCAGCCGCCGAACGAGTAGTAGGACACGGGCACGGGGATCGGCACGTTGATGCCGACCATGCCCACCTCGACGTCGAACTGGAACTGACGGGCCGCCCCTCCGTCGCGGGTGAAGATCGCCACCCCGTTGGCATAGGTGTTGCTGTTGATGAGGGCGAGACCCTCCTCATAGGTGTCCACCCGGACAACCGACAAGACCGGGCCGAAGATCTCGTCGCGGTAGACGCTCATGTCGGGGGTGACGTGGTCGAGCAGCGTGGTCCCGAGGAAGAAGCCCTGCGCCGGCAGGTCGCCCTCGCGGCCGTCCACGACGAGCGTCGCGCCCGCCCGCTCGCCCTCGTCGATGTAGCCACGGACCTTGTCGCGGTGCTCGGCGGTGATGAGCGGTCCCATGTCGGTGTCCGGGTCACTGCCGTCACCGATGGTGAGCTTGGGCAGCCGCGCCGAGATCGCGTCGACGAGCGGGTCCGCGACGGCGCCGACGGCGACGGCGACGGCGAGCGCCATGCAGCGCTCGCCCGCAGAACCGTATGCCGCGCTGACGACGGCGTCCGCCGCCATGTCGACGTCCGCGTCGGGCAGGACCAGGGCGTGGTTCTTGGCTCCCCCGAGGGCCTGGACCCGTTTCCCCGATGCGGTGCCGGTCTCGTAGATGTACTTGGCGATCGGCGT
>JAABUV010002709.1_pt1 | contig 23586 bp, 27 predicted proteins | sample 5559971 | NCBI WGS metagenome assembly JAABUV01 (sample SAMN10711881, study PRJNA513362) | rock metagenome | isolation source: Antarctica rocks | place: Antarctica: Victoria Land, Knobhead nord | collected 2015-12-19
CGTTTGTGCCGCTGCGGCTGATGCTCTACCCGGGCCTGCTGGTCAAGTTCTGGCTGGTGCTGGACGGCTTCCCGCTCTACGAGCGCCTGCTCGTCGTTGCCTGCCAGTTCCTGCTCTGCTGCTTCAACGTCGGTACGGCCCCGCCCGCCGCGCGCTCGCCGGGGGCGCCCGCTGCCGCCGCAGCGCCCGAGCTGCACGCCGCAGCGTGCAGCGCCGGCGTGCGCGCGCTGAGCGCGCGGCTCTGCCTGCGTCCTTGCGCAGCACGCCTGCAGCTCTGTCCGCTGAGCACTGGGGGCAGCCTCACACAGTTGCACGCCCTGTCGGCGCGTGTGCATTCAGCAAATGTTTCAGGAACACAGCACACTGTTCTGTCGTGACGAGGGCTGTCCGTCTGTGCCTGCGCTTCGGCTGGTGTGTCTGACAATGCACGCTGGCAGTAGAGGGTTGTGAAGCGCTCAGAGCCCGTGGCAGCGCGCGCAGGCATGGTGTACGCGTCGATGGCCCGGCGGCGCGTGGTGCGGCGCGCGCCCCAGGTAGCAGCGGACGCGGCTGCGGCAAAGGCGGCGCGCCCGTGCACGCAGCCGCGCGCGCCTGACGGCCCTGTGAGGCGCGAGCGCGGCAGCCGGCTGGCGGAGGCAGTGGAGGCGCGCCCCGGAGACAAGCCTACCTTAACCCATCCCCACCACCCAGGGCGCGCTTGCGTGTGTCGAGCAGGCTTGCGCTCGGGAGAGCCGGCGGCCTCGGCTTGGCTTGCTGACAGCGCTGACGGCCGCGCCGCGGCGGCGCAGGCGCGCGAGGGCCGGCCGCTACGCCAGCGGCCCGCCGCGGCGGCCGCCGCGGCGGCGCACCCAGCGGGCGCGGACGGAGGCACCGCGCAGTGCTCCGAGAGCGCGGGCAACGGCGTGCGGCCAGAGCCGCCGGCGCCGCTGCCGGCGACCAACGGGCACCCCGCGGCGGCGCCCGCGGCGCCAGCGGAGCGGCCGGCCGCGGTGAGGTGTTGACGCTGCCGCCGCGCCCGCCAGGGCGCTCGTGGCAGCGCGCGGCGCAGCTGCCGGCCCTGGCCAGGCGCTGGGTTTGCCGGGCTCCGCCCGGGGGCGCGGCAGGGCAGCGTGCCAGCCAGCCGCACCGCTGGCTGTTCACCTGTGCTGCAAACCTGACGAGGGAGCCGTCGCTCGGCCCTGTGGAACGTGTCCTAGTGCAAGGCCAGGGCTTCCGGCAGCGGTAGCTTCTTTCTGTGCCTGCTGGCAGGCTGCATGGGAACCGCGTGACGCGACCCAACCCATGTTTTCGCAAGGTGTGCGCGGGCCCTTCAAGCGGCCTGCAGTGCGGGTGAGTATGTGTGTGGGGAGTCTACGGCAGTGCATGGCGCTGCCGTGCTGTCGAAGCGCGCCAGGGAGCACCGCGTGCTGCGGTGCTGCCCCTGGGGTGCTCGAAGGCATTTGGGCACACTGTCTGGTGGTGCTCGCTCTTCGTGTTCAGGTCAGGTGTTGTGGTGTTGCGTGGGCGCCCTGCAGGGGCCGCCTGCCTGAGAGGCAATGGCCGGCGGGTGAGGCTGCAAGAGTGAAAAAACAGATGAGGCAATGCATGCATGGTGCAGTGTGTAGTTTGGTTACATCGTTAGTTGTCGCTTCAAGCGGAACGGTCTCGAGCTTCTGCACCGACCATGGTAGCTCGACCATGTAGCTCACTGGTGTGCTAAAGTTTAGTTAAACTAACCTCCCAAATTTGGGGCAACAAGTAGACGATTGCAGCACTCTGGTGCATTCTCTTGTCATCTACTTGTTGTCCTACTGTCGCAAGCAAGCCTGCGAGCGCAGCAGTGTGAGAAGCACGGCGGACTGCACAGCCCATGAGCGTTGGCTTGCTGGAGGACAACAGCAACGTGACATACAGGTGCGCAACTGTTTACTTGCAAAACTCCACGCCCTGAGTGAGCAAAGTAAAACAGTGTGGCTACGCACCAGTGCACAAGCTGCTCGCTGCCCAGGCGCCAAGGCTGGAAGAGCTGTGCTCTGCTGCGTGCAGGCCGCTGTGCCCGAGCGACTACACTGAGCTGCGGCGGGCGCACGAGGACCTGTTCCCGGTGCGGACGTCCGTCACGGCCAATACCGTGCGCTTGCTAGCCTGCCTGCATGCTGGATGCGGCTGCGCGCAACACCGAGTGAGAGGCATGGTCCCTGAGGAGGGAGCTTGGCGGGCAGATCGACTACGAGGACGCCTTCTACTGGAGCGCCGTCCGCAGCGATGGCGTGCACTCCGTCGCGGCCTTCCGCAGGTCCGGGCTGACGCACGCGCGCCGGCAGGCCCCACTGCTGGCCTGCCTGTGCCCCGCGCCCTGCGACGCCTGGGCGCCCGCGTCGGCGCTCCCCCGCAACAGGACGCACCTCGGCGCAGGAGGGAGGGCGGGGAGGGGGAGCTGGCGGGCTTCATCACGCTGCGGCTGGTCGCCCTGCGCGAGTGCGACGCGCAGGACCGCGCGCTGCTCGGCCTCAGCAGCCGCCTGCTGGACAGGCGCGCCGGCGCCTGCCTGGCACCTGCTGCCAGCCCACAACCCCCGGTCCCTTCCGTCGCGGCGGGCAGGCCCTCGGCAGGGTTGGCAGCAGTTTCCACGTGCATGGCGGTCATGACAGGAGGCCACACCGCGCTGGTCGGGCGCTCGTAAAGCTCCACCGCTGAGCTCCTCGGCGCAGAACAAACCGTGCGGGCCGTCCGCTGCGCCCCGTCTGCAGCAGGGACCCGGCAGCTGGCGAGCGCCGCCTGTGCATGCTCCGTGCCACCCCCTGGCGGCCCCAAAGCCGCACACGCACAGCGGGCGCAGCCAGCGCATGGCTCGCAAGCTGGCGCAGCGCGCACCGGCCGGCCGCTCTGCATGCGCCGCACCCCACGGCGCCGCACGCGACGCAGCGAGTGACGGCGTCGCCGGCGCGCGCGCGCGCAGCCAGCGAGTGGCGTACATTCTGACACTGGGCGTGCTGGAGCCATTCCGGAGAGAGGGTGTGGCCGCTGCGCTGCTGGCGCGCGCGGCGGCGCGCCCCGGCCCGCATGCGTGAGGGCATGTGGGAGGTCCCGCGTGCGTGCAGCGGCTATCTACGTGTGGCCATGGCGGCGGGCGCCGGCCCGCGTCGGCGTGGGCGTGTCCCCATAATCGGTCTACCCAGGATCGGCACTCCTGGGTGAAGCAGGGTATTGGAAAAGCGCTTCCGGCACGCGAGTGCATGTCAAGCAGCAGCTTTTGCATGGTGGCTGGCTTCTGGCACGCTGCAGGCTGCAGGCGGGCGCAGCGAATGCAGCAAAGGGAAAGGCGCAAGCCGGCGGGCGGACAGGCGGCCTGTGCGGCGCAGGCCGCGTGCGCCGGCGCCGCCCCGGCCTGCCGCGCCATCTTCCTGCACGTGGCGACGTACAACGCGGCGGCGTGCGCGCTCTACCGCCGCTGCGGCTTCCAGGAGGTCGCGCGGCTGCCCGCGTTCTACCACATCGCGTGCGCGCCTGGCTCTGGGGGTAGGGTTAGGTTACCTACCCTAACCCAAACCCTAGCGCCCCGGCCTCATGCAGTGGCCGGGGCGCGAAGCTGGTAGGCTGCGCGCGCCGCTCGGTGGTCTGCAGCAACTCAGCCTCATGCAGTGATCACCCTGCCGAGGTGCGGAGCTGGGTGGCGAGCGGTGACCCGTCCGGGCGCGTCGAGGCGCGCGGCGCCCCTTGCGCGCTCAGCCGGTGGGTCGCTGGGGCGAGGCGTTTCGCCGGCAGCCCGCGGCCGATCGGGCGCGCGCCGCGCAGGAGCGGCCGGCAGCCGGACGCCGCGCGCACCGAGTATGACGCGCACATGTTCGCGCTGGACCTGGGGCCGGGCGAGCCACTGTCGGCGGGCGCGCTGCTGGACGCTGTGCTGGCGCCGATGCGGTGCGCTCCGCCGCAGCGTGGCCGCGCTGCGAGCTCCTGCTGGGAGCTGGTGGTGCAGCACTGGCTGCCTGCTTCCAGGGCCTGTTGTAATCGGCGGGTTGCCGCAGCCTCGGCCGGACGCGCTGTGGTGCGGCCGGCGGGGCCGTTGCTGACTGCCGCATGCTCGGCGCGCCCAGCGCGGGGGCAGGGGCGTTTGCGCGGGCAGGCGTATCCTGGCTGTGCCGCCTGCAGGACAGGAGTTGTGGGCGGCGACGCGCCCCTCGGGGCGGCAGTGGCCGGGTGCAGGCGCTGACGCCGCGCGCCGGGGAGCAGGGTGCTGGGCGACTATGCTGCGGCGTGCATGCCGCGCGCGCCGCGCCGCGGCCTGGCCGGCGGCGGCTTCTCCGCCGGGCCGCCCGCCGCCCCTGCGCCGCGCGCGCCGCCGGGCTGGCTGGCAGCGCTGTTCGGCCGCGCGCAGCGCTCTCCGCGCGGCCTGAAGGCTTGCGCCTGAGCAGAGCTGGCCGCAGCGATTCGCACGCAGGCGCTTGCGCCCCCGTGCCGCAGGCATGTATTGGTTCCCGAATTTTGTCTGTTGTGTTGTGTGCTGTATGGCAGCGTCGGGCGTGTGTGGAAGCGGCCTGCGTCTGCAGTGCTGGTCGTGTGATCGATGTCAGCGTGTCTCTTGGCGGGCGCCTGTACAGAGCCAGACCCATGTACATTGTGCTGTTAATGATATCAATGCCTTCTGGTCATCTGCGAGGCTGCGCCGTGCACGCGGCTTGCGCGTCGTTACACCAGCGCAGGCGGGGCACCAGCCCGATGTAGCTCACGGGCGTTTACTTCGGCCAGTGACAGGGACCTGGCCCTGCACGCTCCGCCACACCGGGCCCGTCCGCTGGCGACACGGCGGCGCCGCCAGTGCACGGACGCGCGCGCACCCGGACGCGCGAGCGGCCCCAGCTCAGCGGTGCACGACGAAGCAGGTCAGGCGCGGCAGCGCGGCGCGCAGCTCGGCGCGGCCGCGCCGCGCCACGCCCAGGCAGCCGCTGAGGTCGAGCGCGGTCAGGCTGGGCGCGCAGTGCGCGGCGAGCGCGTCCACGGCGCGGTCGGTGACGCCGCGCAGGCCGTGCAGGGAGAGCAGCTGCAGGCCGGGGCAGCCGGCGGCCAGCGCGACCACGCCCGCGTCCGTCACCTGCACGCACCTGCGCGGCGCGCGCGCGCGCGCGCGTCAGCGGGCGCGCCCTTAGGCATGCGCGCTGCAACGCGCCCCGGGTGGCCCGGCTCAGCCTCGGCCGCCATTGGCCGTCCCGTGGCACTCACGGCCTGCCAGCCGGGGTGGACGGCCGCGCGATGACGCCGGGCACGCTTTGCCGCGCGCGCGCGTGCGCCAGGGGTGGGGGGGTGTGGGGGAAAGGGGGGGTCTCAGTCTAAGCAACCCCCAGCGGTGTGTCCGACCGCATGCAGGGCATGGCACGCGCTCGCGGGCCTGCCGCCGCACCAGGTCAGGTTGAGGGAGGTCAGCTGGTGGCATCCGCTCGCCAGCGCCTGCACGCCCGCGTCTGCGCATGCGCGCCAGGCCCGTGTCACCGCGCCTCAGGCTGCCGTCTGAGCGAGGTGCCGGCCGCTGCGGCGTGAGCTGGCACAGATAGACCCCTGGCGCTCCTGGCGGGGAAGGCCCAGGGGTGCTGGCTAGGCAGCAGGCACGAGCAGTGCATGCGCATTCAGCCACTGCCAGCAACGCGCTGCGCTACACATACACACACGTCATACTTCTGCATGGAGACGCTCCCAAATGCGTACCTGTCACGAGGTGCGCGCCGCAGATGTCCAGCAAGCGCAGCTCGCGCAGCGCCGCCAGCGCCTCGAGCACGCTGTCGTCGACGCCCGCGCACGCGTACGCGCGGAGCTCGCGCAGGTTGCCGCAATGCCGTGCCAGCTCGGCATACCCGGTCGGCGAGACCGCCAGGCACCTGGCATCAGCGCGCCGCTCGGGGTGAGCGCGCTTGGAGCGCAGTGAAGCGCGCCGCGCTAGAGAGCGCACGGAAGCGCGCCGCGCCAGAGCGCGCGCTTGCGGACAGACACACCAGGGCAGAGGCCAAGGTGTAGAGACGCGTTTGCACTGTCTGTGCACTGCCCAATCACACCTTTGAGGAGAGACACCGGTTCCCGCCGCGCCCCCTCAGCGTCCGCGCCGGGATGCCATACATGGGCCAACGACAGAAGGCGCGGCGCTGCCACGAGTGGCCGGCTCCCGCGGCAAGGTGTGGTTGCAGCGGGGCGGCGCAGGCAGCGGGGCCGCATCTGCACACACATGGTCACGCACCGGGTGAGGTCGACGTGCGTGAGCCGCGCGCAGGCGCGCGCGGCGGCCGCCACGCCCGCGTCGCCCACGCCCTTGCAGCCGCTGAGGTTGAGGACCTCCAGGCGCGTGCACCGCGCCGAGAGCGCCTCCAGCAGCTCGTCGGTGACGTTCAGGTTCCAGTACAGCTCCAGGCGGCGCAGCGGCGGCCCCGCCAGCGCCGCGACGGCCGCGTTTGTGACCCTGGCGGGCGCAGGCGGGTCGCGCGCTGCTCGCGTGCGCGAGCGCTGCAGACAGGCTGCGCGGCTGGCTGCAGGCAGGGGACGTGTATTTGCTGGCAGCAAGGCTCTGGCGGCACAGGCTTGCGGCGCGCGGCAGGCCGCCGCGCCGCGCGGCGGCGCGCGGCCGGCGGGGCGCCGGCGGGTGGGGCGCACTTCTGGCAGCCGTTCAGGTTCAGCGCCTCCAGGGCGGCGACGGCCAGCGGCAGCAGCAGCGCGTCCGTCACGCCCGCGGCAAACTCCAGGTGGAGCTCCTGGATGGACGCGAGCAGGCGCGGCTGCGACGCGGCGTACCGCAGCGCGCGCCCCGGCGCCTGGCTGTTGCCCAGGCTGAGCGCGCGCCACAGCGACGGGTCGTCCAGGGAGCGGTGCCAGAGCGCGTGCCAGTCCTGCGCGGGCAGCGACGCCCGCGAGAGTTGCACCAGTGTCCCAGCGCTGACTGCAGGCGGCGGAGATTGGCAGCCTGCTCAGGCGCCGCGCAGGCGTGGCGCTTTGCCTGCGTACGTGGACGCTTGTGTCATTGAACCAAGCTCAGGCAGGCCGGTGTTCTAAACAGCAGGTGGTCTGGTGAACGGGAGCAGGATGCTCAGCGAACTACGGCACACCAAGTGTATGCCTGCGGTGCAGCACAGCAGTTGCAGCCGTAAGGGCCCCAGCACTGGTGCCACCTCTGCTGCCGTGCACCGCAGCTGGGTGGGCACCTTGCACGTGCAGGCCATGGCGGCACGGTCCTCCCATGACAGGTGCCGCAGGACGTGCAGCATCGCTGTGCCCGAAACGCTCGCATGGTGACCGCTGCGAGTCCCTGTGTCGCAGGTCCTCTCACTATGACTGGCAGCGACAGCCACGTGCTGCATTGATGCACACACGGCAGGACAACACTTGTCTTGCCTCCCTTAAGAGAATTCTGAATGCATGTGGGAGGCAGCCCCGATGTAGACGGCACGTGCGCAGCTAGGAGGTGCCAGCAGGAAAACAAACAAGACAGATCTGTCTTGTGCCAGCCCATCGGCTGGTGCCAACACGGCAAGCACAGGCACCAGCGCCTGAGCCGGTGCCAGCTGGCAGAGTGGCGGCGGCGTGGCCATGCCTACGTGGCAGCGCAGCGAAGCGCAGCTGGCGGCCGGCCGTCGGCGCACGTGCCGGCGGTGTGGGGCGGACATCGGCAGCGCGCCGGAGTTCCCCATCGAAGGCGTCGGCCGCATGCACTTGGCGTGCGCGCAGGCGCACTGCGCCGCCGCGGGCACCCCGCTGCTGCCGCCCGTGTGCAAGCACTGGGCGCGGCGCGGCGCGTGCGCGTTCCAGGCGCGCTGCTTCTTCCGCCACCCGCCCGAGGCTCGCGCCGCGCCCGCCGCCGACGCGCCGCCGGGCGCCGTGCGAGCCGACGCGGCTTCGCGCGCCACCGCCTGGCGCGCTTGGAACCAAGCCGGTGCAGGTGCGAGGGAGCCGCCGGGAGCCGCCACGGCCGCGACGGCGCTGCCGTCCGAGGCGGCGGGGCTGTCCGGCGCGGGCGTGGGCTCGGCGCCCAGGCCGGGCGCGGCGGTGCGGCCGCGGACGGCCCACACGGCAGCCGAGGCCTGCGGCGAGACGCCGCCGCCGCCGCGGCACGCCGAGGTGGCCGGCGGGCCGCGCGCAGCAGCCGCGCGGCCGCCCGCGCGGCGCTGCGGCGCGGCGCGCAACGACTTCCGCGCGGGCGTGTTCCGCCGGTGCGGGCGCCCGCCTCGCCCCAACCCTTGCCCTGGCTGCGCCAGCACAACCTTCTTCGTGGCTAGCCGCCTTGCCTGCAAAACCGCCCTGCCACAGCCGGCGTGCGGGCCTCAGCGCTGGCTGGGCGCGCCCAGCCCGGCCGGTCGCCAGGTCCCTGGTCGGCTCGCATCGGCAGCGCGAGGCACCAGGCCAGTGGCAGGTTCCGCCATGGGGCCGCACATTTGCTGAGTCGGCAGCAGAACTGGCCGCACGACAAACTCAGACGGTGCGGCGGCTTGTCCACCAGCGTGTACGCCAAATGACGCGGCAGGTGGCTGCTGGACACGTTCGGGCGGGGCGCGCTGGCGGCGGGCGCGGGCGTGCTGGACGTGGCCGGCGGCAAGGGCGCGCTCGCGTTCGAGCTGGTCAACCTGAACGGCGTGCCCGCGACCGTGCTCGACCCGCGCCCGCTCGCGCTGCGCCGCCACGCGCTGCTGCTGCAGGCGCGCGTGTCCGGCCGCGCCCCCGCCCGCGCAGCCCCGTCGAGGCCCTGATGCGTGGCGCGAGCGCGGCGCGCCGCCGCGCCGGGACCCGCACGCCGCGGGACGCCGAGCGGCGCGCCCGCCCTGCGGCGCCAGCCGCCTTGCCGCACGGCGCGTTCCGGCCGTGCGTCGCCGCCGCGCGCGGCACCGCGCGGCGCGTCAGCGCGGCGCCGTGAGGTGTGAGCCCTTACCCTAGCGCGGCGCGCAGCGCGGCTACCTGCACCGCAACGCCGCGTACGCGCGCCACGTGGACCGCCCGCTCGCGGCCTGCCGCGCGTCGGGGCCGCTGGCGCCGGGGCACCTCCGCCTGGCGGCGAGTGCGCGCCTGGCGGCCGCCTGCCTAGCGGCGCGCGGCGCGGGGCCCGGCGCGGCGGACCAGGGCGCGCGCGCGCTGGCGGAGCGGCTGGTGAGCGAGGGCCTTGAGGACGCGCTGAGCCCGCGGCGCGCCCCCGGGCCCCTGGCTCCCGCGCAGGGCGGCCCGGCCCGCTGCGGCGCCCGCCGTCCGTGAGCACGCGCGCGGGGGGCCGTGCAACGAGAGCAGGCTGTGGCAGCGACGCGAGCCGCTCGGACAGCATGAGTTTGTAGTCGCGGTGGCCACCCGGCAGCAGCAGGGCATGGAAACGTGGAGCACGGGGTCGGCGCTTGGAGGCCGGTCACGCGGGGCTGCGTGTCAATCCAGCTCCAATCGCTGGAGCCAGGCCACTCGGAGCCAACTGACGCGACATGAGTGAGCCTGCGCCGTGCGTGCGTGTCGGTGGTAAGTGCGGCCGTGCATGGGTGCCAGCGCATGCCTCCCCCGTCATGCCGGACGCCGGCGGGTGCGGCCGTGCAGGTGGCTGCATGCGGCCCGCGGCCACGAGCGCGGGGCGTCGCCCGCCAGCAGCGACGACGACGGCGAGGAAGGCGAGGCCCGTGGTGCCTCGGTGCGCGGCGTGCCGAGCGAGCCGCGCCGCGATGGGCCACCCGATCGGGCATGCGGGGCGCCGCCCCAGTCCGCACACGCCAGTGGCTGCGCCGCGCGTGCGAGCAGGGGCGCCGGCGGCGGCGCGGCTGCGGCCGGAGCTCCGTGCACGGGCCGGCTGCAGCTTGAGGACTCGGGCGGAGATACGGCGTGCGATACGAGCTGCGCCCGAGCAGCCGCTGCAGCCGATCCAGCAGCAGGGATATTGCAGGCCGCGCGCGAGGACGCGGGCCACGCCCGGCTGCCCAGCGAAGCCGACGCTGCGGCGGGCTGCTTGGGCGCGGCTGCCGGCGAGCCTTTGAGCTCGGGCGATGCGGGGCTGCTGGGGCGCGCCGTGGCGGCCGCGGGGCTGCCGGGCGCTGCGGAGACGGTTGGGCGCGTGCTGCGCGAGTGCTCGGTCGTCGCGGCCATGCACCCCGACCAGGCGCGCCGGCCCGGCGGTGGTTTCAAACCCCAGGCCGCGACCCGCGCTTCTGGCGCAAAGCGCCCAGCGGCCCCTGGCGCGGCACCCAGCCTTGTCTGCATCACGCCGCATGCATGCATGAGACGTCTTCCGCAAGGCATCCTGACTCGTTGAATTTCACCCGGGCGTGTGGGACCAGTGAGCCTGCGTCCGTGCCTCCCACATGCGCACCCGCCGTGCAGCGACATTGGCCGCCCATCTCGTGTGCAAGCACCCTGCGCCAGCTCCGAGCCGGGCGCCGCGCCGGGGCCGCGCAGGCGACCGAGTTCGCGCTCCACCTCGCGCAGCTCGCGCGCAAGCCCTTCGCGATCGTGCCGTGCTGCGTGCACGCCCAGGCGGGCGCCCGCGCCTGGCCCGCGCGCATGCGCGTGGATGGATCGTGCATGGATGGATTGTGCATGGATGGATCGGGCCTGGTTGGATTGTGCATGGATGGAGCGGGCCTGGATGGATCATGCACGGAAGGATTGTGCATGGGTGATTGTCCGCGGACGCCAGCTCGCATGTCGACACCCTTGCGGCGCACCCGGCCCGCGCACCGGACGCGCCCCGCGGGCGCGCCGCGCGGCGCTGACCCGCCCCGCTTGCGCCGGTGCGAGCAGGCGTTCCCGGAGCGCCGCCTGGCTGGCGGGCGCCGCGTGGGCACGCTCGCGGAGCTGGTCGAGTACCTGGCGGCGGCCGACCCGGCCATCCGCGTGGCCGAGCTGCCGCTCGAGGGCCGCAACCGCGTCGTGTACTGCACGGCCTGGAGCTGAGCGCTGGGCGCCGCCCAAAAGGATTGGATGAACGGAACACAGCCGTCTGTCAGCCAACTCTGGCTCTTTACGGGGGCAGGGCGCAGACGCTGCCTGCCTGGAGCGCCGGTCGCTGAGGCGGAATGCATGAGTGAACGCATGGCATATGTGCATACGCCATCTGCGGCTGTCGGCGAGCGCAGCCCCATGCAGAGCTACTACGCATGGCATGTTCAGCCATGCCCAGGCATGCAGGAATGCAGCAAGGTCTGGTGTCCTTGCAAGGCCACAGGCCCTGTGACATCCGTTAGGGCAGAGCTCATGGCCCATGTTCTTCCGACATCCTCCTGCACTGGGCCTTTCCTCCCTGCATCTCTGAAGATCACGTCAAGCGCACCAGCCAGGCAGTAACACCGTCCTCCGCGCGCGCATCTCCTTCAGTGCGGTTCCCGTGGGAGCTCGGCCACCCTCTACCGCATCTCACCTCCAGGCAGCCTACAATGCGCTCCGGGCTCGCTACCGTTTGGTGCGCAGCTGGCCTCGCCGCACGGCGTGAAGGTCACTCGCGATTGTGTGCGCTCTGCCAGGCGTACCAGTGTGCGCTCTGGCAGCATGCAGACCTGCCACCGATACAGGGAGCGTTTCTGAGCGTGTGGGTATGTGGTGAAAGCGTTCTGCTGGTGCAAGTGCACGTGTGGGATGCCTCACCATGCCCAAAGGCTGGCTGTGTCCAGGCCCGTTGAGGCTGTTGAGCAGCACGCCCGCGCTGCCAGGTTGTCCGGATATTGCCCTGTAGCAGGCAGCGCGCTGGGCGGCGCTCGTTCCGTGGCCTGGGTCGAGCGATGGGCATGACCCATGTCATCAGTAGCCTTGTTACATATAGCCACTGCTGACCTCATTGGGCGCAACCAGCTGCTTCAGCAGCTGGTCAGCCAGCATCATAGCTGTTTGAAGGCAATGCTCTGTCACCCAGCGCAAGGAGCGGGTGGTGGGCGCATGCATGCTGTGTGGGCAACCTGCGGCTCATATAGCGTGTTCTGGCCTGTGGTCTTCAGACCCGCAACTGCAGGGCCCCTGACGGGCGCCCCGTGCGGCGCAGGCGGCTGGCCAGCAGCCTGCAGCCCGCGGCCGAGCGGGCGGGCCTCGCGCCGGCGCTGGCGCGCGTGCAGGGCCGCGGCTGCACGTTCCACTGCTCGGCCGCGCCACGCGCGGACGACAAGCCCAGCCGCGAGGGCGGCTCGCCCGAGAACCTGCCCGGCCAGGAGCTGGACCCTAACCGCGCGCCGCCCGACGACACGCCCTCCGGCCCCAGCGGCGCCGCCAAGGCGCGGCCGCCCGGCGGGCCCGCCCCTGCGCGGCCCGGGGTAACGTATTTGCTGTGAAAATGCGGGTCAAGACGTGTCCATATTGGGCAATGGTGTTGCTGCCTTTAATGCCCTGCGCACGCGTGGGTAAGGAGCGTCTGTGCTCTATAGTCTGGCCATCATAATGCTGTATGCCCTGCAATCTGACGTGCTCTTGTTCTCTGTGCCTACGCAAGTTTTGTAACCTCCTGCTTCTGAAGCAGGGCCATGCGGCGCCGACGCGCGAGGACCTGGAGCACGCCGACGCTGGCATGGCCAAGCCAGACGAGCCGTCCGGGCCCAGCGGGCGGCCAGGTGACCCGTACACGCAGGGCAAGGACGGCATTGACCGCAACGCCGGGCTGGGCGAGTTCCCGCCTGGCGACCCCGCCAGCAGCGCCTGAGTGCGCCTGCGGCGTGCGGGCAGGGTTTCTTTCTTGCACCAGGGAGGCCGTGGGCCGCTCGGGATGTAGCAGATGAGCACCAGTGGGCTGCGGACTTGCCAGGCCAGGCCCGCCATCTGGCCGGCGCCGCTCTCATAGCGGCTGCTGCATGCGGGTGCGCGCTCAGACGGCTAGCCTGCCGCGCAGGCGAGTTCCCGCAAGGCGACCCCGCCAACACGGGGCCTTGAAGGCACTGCCGCGCAAGCGGGTCTGGCCTTCAGGCCATGGGCCGGCGTGAGGCAGGTGCTTTATGCTTCCAAAAAGGTGGCGAGAGGCTGAGAGGTGCGGCAGAGCAAGTGCATGGCGGCACCGCCTTGCGAGGCCATGGCGCTGCTGCACAGGCGGGAGGGCCGCAGGGCCACATTGGGGCAGGCGGGTGTCGATGCCCAGCAAACTGCTTAGCGGCCCCACGAGGGCGGAGGGTGGTGGCAGCTGGGTGGCATGAAGGCCGCCCAGCTGCAAGGTGGCCCTGCCAGAGGTTGCCCGCTGCCGCTGGCGAGCGCGCCCTGCCGGGCGCCAAGTGCTGCTGGCCTGTGTTGCGGTGCCGCTGCAACATGCGTGCAGGGACTGCCATGCCTCCCGGGTTGGGGCGTCGCTCCGCTTGCAGTGGCAGCAAGGCTGTGTTGCATCAGTGCCAGCTAGGGGAGGCCAAGAGCACAGCATGCGCCTGTACTGTATGTGCCCAGGTGTGCATGAACGCACTGCCTGCTAGGCTGAAAGGGTATTGCCAGGCGAGTTAGTTTTTGTTGCCACTTTTCTGAGCCTGAGTGTGCTCGCGCATGGGGGCGGGTTTCGCAGCAGGGCGTATCGCTTCAAGGCCGTCTTGTAAAATTGCGGTATGGTAGTGCTGAGCCTGCACGAGGTAGTATGCCTCTCTGTGGTAAGCGAGGACTGCAGGTTACGGGCGCACACAAGTGCGGAAGGTGGTGCAAGGTCCTGCTTGCGCTCCACATGTTCACGCAGGACCGAAGTAGTACTGCATGTGTGCAGCTAAGCCAGCCACAAAGCAGATTAGGGAAGCAGCAGCTGGGAGTTCAGGGCTTCAGTCCAGGACGTCCATCGCCTCGCGATTACTTTTGAAGTGCAAGCTGATCAATGTTTCCGGACTGCTTCCAGCCTCGGGACTTACTACTGGCGGTCTTGGACAGTAGCACAAGACAACGGCAGCGCAAGCGCACGCGCAAGTCAAGCAAATAGACGTTCACCTGCACTCCCACACCGTCACGTAACAGTGCGGCGAACAGGGCAGCGGCGGGCGGACGCCTTGCTAGCATGATCCTCAGGCGCTGCGGCCGTTGCAGCAAGCGGGTCAGGTTGCTCTTTGCGGACGCGCTGCGGCCCAGTGCGGCGGTGCGGACTGTGCTGTGCTACCGGCTCTCTTGGCTAGGCTGCCGCCGATTGTCTGTGTTGGCACAAAGGTGGTAACATGCACGCTGGCTGCAGAGCACAGTCCTGGCCGCGGAGCGTTCCCTGCAGACTGCGGAGGCCGCCTGGCACGCGGCACGGGCTACCGCGTGCTGCCGGTCGTACGCCACGGTGCGGCTCGCGCTCGCAAGCTCGCGCACGTGCTTGGCAGCGCTGGCCTGCTCTGCGCGCGCTGAGGACTGCCCGCTCCGCAGAGCGCCGCCCTGGCCGCGGAGCAGCCCGGGACGCCCTCACTGGGCCAGCTGCCGGGGCCCCCGCCGCCCTGGGACCAGCCCATGAAGAGGCGCGCGAAGCGCCAGCCAGGGGCCGCCGCCGCGCCCGCCGCGTCCACGGCGCCCGCGGCGCCTGTGCCGCCCGCAAAGCCTGCGCCGCCCGCAAAGCCTGCGCCGGTACCGGCGCCGCCGCCGCAGGCCGGTTACCGCCTGCTGGACCCCGAGCTGCCGCCGCCGAGCTTCAGCGCGTCCGCGCCGCGGCTGCGGCGGCCCGCAATGCCGCTGGTGGAAGCACTGGCGCACGTGAAGGCGCGCGCCCGCGCCGTCTCCTCGCGGCTGCGGCCTCTGCGGCTGGCAGCGACGCGGCCTCTGCTTGCTGTAAGTGGGCGGGCTGCTGTGCTGCAGCCCCTTCCAGCCGCGCCGCGGCAGCAATGGCGCGCGAGCGCCCTTGCCGCAGTGATTAAGAACGCATCAGGAGGGTGCTTGCTGTGTGATTGGGTTGCATCATAATCGCCTGACAGTGCATGCTGCTCTTGCAAGCAAAGTCGCTGCGCATTCCTGCCCAGCGCCGGGCCGTGCGCTGCCATGCTCGCCCAGGCTTCCCCGCTCGGCTGCCGCCTCGCTGCAGCGCGCGTGTGGTGCAGGCTTGCTTTGACCTGCCACGGCCCTGGAACGTACTGGCACCCACCCGTCCCATCAGGCCTTGTTCGCCGGGGCTATGGCCTATTGCTCTTGGCAGCAGGCAGCGTCTGTGGGCGATGTGAGCCCCCCGGCCGTGAGGGCTCTCGCGCGTGTGCCCTGGTCGCGCAGAAGCTCGCGCGCGCCAATTTTGACGAGTCGCTGGAGGTGGCGGTGAACCTGGGCATCGACACGCGCCGCGGCGATAGCCAGGTGCGCGGCGCGGCGATGCTGCTGCCCGGCAAGGGCGACCTTGGTAGCATTTTTCAGGTGACCGCGTTGAAACCTGATGCGCGGCGCAGTTGTGCTGCCAAGTGTGTCCGCAGGCCATGGTAAAGGAATAGGGATCTGCATACTCGAACGCGCCTGCCTCTGCGCCAGGTGCGCGGCGCGGTGATGCTGCCGCACGGCACCGGCAAGGCGGTGCGCGTCGGCGTGTTTGCAACCGGCGAGGACGCGGCGGCCGCCAAGGCCGCCGGTGCGCGCGCCGACGCTTGCCCGGCCCGCTGCTATTTGTAAATGAGTGAGCTGGGGTGGCAGCAGTGTCCTCGCTTTCCAGCCTCGCCTAGAGACGCGCGCGCCTCGAGGCGTGGTAACGGTTGTTTTGGTGCATGAGCGCTTGAAAAGGCAAGTGCGGCAGAGGCCGAGACGATGTGCGGCACTTGGTTGGTGGCCAGCATCTTGGATGCAGGTTGCAAGTGTTGTGCGCGCGAGGCAGGCGCACAGATGGTCGCCGGCGAAGAGGTGATGGCTGGCATGCAGGAGGCAGGGATTTTACTGGTGTGCACGCGGGGGCAGGCGCGGAGGTCGTCGGCGGCGACGAGCTGGTGGCCAGCATCCAGGAGGCCGGCGGCGGCGGGCTGCCCTTCGACAAGTGCCTGGCCACGGCCGACATGATGCCGCGCCTGGCCAAGATCGCGCGCATCCTGGGCGCGCGCGGCATGATGCCCAACCCCAAGCTGGGCACCATCGTGGCGCCGGGCGGCCTGCCGGCCGCCATCGCCGCCACCAAGGCCGGCCGCGTGGAGTACCGGTGCGCGCGCGCTGACCCAGCCCTAGCCCAAACCCTTATCCCATCTGGCTCGCATGCAATTGGGCTGCATGCAGGTGCTTGCCAGGCACTGTGCTCAGGGCGCCGCGCCTGGTGCCCGACCCTGCATGCCGTCGCAGCCGCCGAGCTACCCAAACGGCTGCCCGTGGAGCACTGGTGCGCGCTTGGGAGTGCGCGCTGCACGGCGGGCGAGCCGTGCAGGGACTGCTGTCGTCATCAGCACGGCAGCGTGGGACTCTCGCAACGCAGCGCCCGCATGCGCAGGGCGGACAAGGGCGGCGTCCTGCATGCCGGGTTCGGGCGGGTCAGCTTTGCGGACGCGGCGCTGCGCGAGAATTTTGCGGCGCTGGTGACCGCGGTGGTGGCCGCGCGGCCCAAGAAGGCCAAGGGCGCCAACTTTGGCGGCTATGTGACCAAGGCGCGCGACGGGTCTCCCCCCTCCCTCGCCTGCGCCCGCGCCACTTCTTTGAGCAGGCGTGAAAGAAAACCTATAAATAGGCGTGAAAGAAAACCCTTCAGTGCGTTCTCTGCAAAGTTCGCCAAGAAGAGGTGCAGGATGAGCTGCTGGTCTGGCGATGCCACATCTTGTGTTGTATGTCAAGGCGCGGCGCAGCACTGCAGTGACGCCGGGCACAGTGCGAAATGACCGCCATAGCACACCATGCAAGTGCGCAAGGCGCCTGGCATGCCGCCATTTACGCAGCCCAGCTCGTTGACACGCCGCGGCGTTGTCTCTCCAGTGCGCATCGGCAGGGCGCGCCCTACCAAGCCACGGCGCTCGAAGCGTGCCCGAAAGCTGGGCCGCTGACCCAGCTGCGCCGCGCGCAGGTGACCGTCTCGTCCACGCATGGCCCGGGCGTGCCTATAGAGCTGCCCTCTGTCGCGCAGGCGGTGGGCACGTCCGCCACCGGCGAGTGATGACGGCCTGTGGTCGCCTTTGCTGCCGCGTCACAGCCGTGTCGCCAGTGCGCAGCGCGCCGGCAGCGGCAGTCAGGTCTGAGAGGCTGTCTGCTTTCCACCAGCAAGCTGGACACCAGTGAGGGGGCTGGCCTTGCCATGCATCTCTCGCCTGCCTGTGGCCACCTGTGCTGCCGCGTCGCAGCTCGTCCTGTAACCTATCAGCGCGCAGCGCGCCGGCTGCGGCGCCCAGGGCCGAGAGGCGCCTGTTTCTGACCGGCATGCTGGACACCAGTGAGGGGGGCTCGCCTTGCCCGCGGTCTGGCACCCAGCTGCGGGCGCGGTGCTGTCAGGCTGACACGCGCTCGCGGTAAGCTCAGCACATATCATACCTGCAGCAGCCACTGAGCCAGTGTCTGGTGAGAGCGTGCCGGCATTGACAGCATGATTGACGACCGCATGCCCGCCACCATGGTGGACAAGAGCAAGATTGGCCGAGGCAAGCGCTTGCACCTTGGCGGCACCCTGGCCGCTCCTTACAGCACATGCACTGCCGGCTAGGCGCCTAACCCCGCCCCATGCGAGCGCTCCTCATGTGTAAGGCACGGCCACAGCCGCCGCGGCCCGTCAGACGCGGGCCCCGCAGGCGCGGCGCTCAGAGCTGCACCACCACGGGGGCGTCCTCGTCGTCGCTGCCGCCGCCGCCCAGCTCGGCTACGCCAAAGTCCCAGCCCAGGCGCTGCGCGAGCAGCTGCTGCAGCGCGTCCACCTCCGCCTGCGCGCGCGTCAGGGTAGGGGTAGGGTATGGGACCCAACACTCACGAGCGTGCACGCGGCCGTTCCTGTTCCCTCTGGCAGGCCCGGGGGCGGTGGCGGGCGCAGCCGCTCCCGCCTGGACGGCGGCCCGCACGGCCGCGCCCAGCACCCCGCGGCGGGTGTGCAGAGCTGGCAGCGCGTCTGTTTTGGCCCTCCAAGAACAGTGCGGCGCGCAGCCCGGCATGCGCTCACGCTAGCGCTGCATGCAACCGCCTGGCAGACGCAGCGACTCGGCCGCACATTGTGCTCGACTCAGAGCGGGCGCGCCATGCCCCCCGCACGGTCCCAGAGACCAGGCCCCCCGCGCGGCCCTGGAGGCCGGGCAGGTGGCCGGAGCCGCGCCAGGAGGGCCTTAAACTTAATGCCGGCGCGGGCGCGGGCGGCGCGCGCGCGCCTGGATGGGCGCCGCGGCCGCGCCGGCCTCGGCCGCGGCCTCGAAGAAGCGCCCGAACAGGCGCCGCAGGAAGCTGTCCGCCAGCAGCTCCTCCGCGAGCGGCAGCCCCAGCGGCCCCGGTGGCCCGCCGCGCGCGCCGTCCGGCGCCAGGCACAGCGCCAGCTGCGCGCGCAGCGCGGCCAGCAGGCGGGCGAAGAGGCCGGCGCGGCCGCCCAGCGGCGCGGCCTCGCAGCCGAGCGCCAGGGCCAGCAGCGCCTTCCACTGCCCGAAGCCCTCCAGCGAGTGGCCCATGAGGAACGCCAGGAAGGCGAACTGCGGCCGGCGCCGCCGCCCCCGCGGTCAAGTGCAGCGCAGACGCATGGGGCGCTGCTGGCAGGCGCATGCCGGGCAGTCGGGCGGCCCGCCCGTCTTACAAGGGGGCGGGCCAGGGCCGGCACAGCCTCGCCGGCTCGGCCTGAAAGGCGCCCTCGCGCAGCAGAGCGGCTTCCATCGGCGCCGGCTGCGTGCAGGCGCCTGCACCGCTAGGCAACGCAGCGCCACCAGGCGCGCCTGCCTCATCTTCTTACTGTCACTGTTGTTGCGGCAACCTTGGAGAGTGGTCTCCCCCAGCCAGAGCGGGGCGCGCTCGCGAGCGCACAGCGCGCCGCTGCAGCAGATTCAATGCCCATACCCTACACCCGCGGCTCACCCAACAGCGCGGCTCACCCTGCAGCGCGGCGCCCGGCCCAACCCTAACCCTGAGCCCATATCCTGCACCGCGCGCCGCACCTGCAGCTCGCCCAGCAGCGCGGCCTCGTCGCCGCGCCAGGGCCCCGCCAGCAGCTGCTCCAGCGCGGCGCTGCGGTCCATGTTGGCCGCCGTCAGCTCCGCCGGCGCCAGGCCCGCCGCCTGTGTGGCCCCAGCGTCGACGGCTTGTGAAACGCGCTGCACATACTCCCAGGCCCCACCGGCTGCCCTGTATACCCTAGTAAGGTCGGTTGATGCCTTAAGCCCAACCGAGCCTGGGCGGAGGCAGAGGCTGTGACGCCTAATCTGCCTCGGGCCGTCCGTGGTGCCCAGCTGCGAGCATGCAGCGGACCGCAGCATACACCGACGCCTGCGGGCTTCTGGGCGGTCTGTGCTGTCTCTGCGAGCGCCGCGAGCGGCGGCCGGGCGGCCCGCGCCCGCCTCACGTCGATCGGGCCGTGGCAGGGCTGCTCCGCAGCGCGTGGGGCGCGCCTTGACCAGGCGCGGCAGGCGCGTGTAGCGGCAGCGCCCCACGCCCGGCCGCGCCGGCAGGCCAGGCGCCGGCTCGGCTGCGCCGGGCGCTGTGTCGCGGCCGGCCGCGCCCTCGGCGGCGCCTCTGCCGGGCGCTGCCGCTCCGCCTGCATGCGCCGCGACGCTGTCAGCGCACCAGCCGAGCGGGACGCGCCGTGCGCCGCAGAGCTGGGAGCAGTGCACGAGGCTGGACACTCGACCAGCGCAGCTTGGATGTGCCACCCTGCCTCCATGCATAGGGCCATGCATAGGGCCAAGCGACCGGAGCCTGGTGTTCAAGTGCGAGATGTTCAAAATCACATAAGCGCCAAGCTGGTCAGCCTCGCGGTCGCGCAGACACTCAGGCCGGCATGCTTGGGCCGCACCCTCGGCGCCGGCGGCGGGCGCGCGCGCCGCCAGCTGCGCCGCCAGCGCCGCCTCGGCCGCCGAGCGCGGCGCCGCCAGGCCCGGGTCGGCTTCGGCGGTCACGCTGAAGTGCGCGCCCTGCGCACAGCATGGTCAGTGACGTCAACGATTGGCTGAGCGGACATGGCCACGCTCCGGAGCGCCAGCGCGCTTGCTTGACACGGCGTCTGGCTCAGACTTGAGACAAGCAGGTTCCCGCCCGCAACTCTGCCTTGCACTGCTGCGATGTGGGCGCGCTCCCCCCGTCACACCTGCCAGCTTGCCGCTGCTGCCTGGTGCATGCTTATATCTCGATGCATGCAGCACGACAAACTCAGACCGCGCGTCGAGCAGAGTGGCCGGCCGGGCGCAGCGCAGACCATGCGCGGCTTGCCTGACCGCCCGGCGCAGATCAGACGGCGGAGCCGCCAGTGCACGCTGTGCTGGGCGGCGCGCACGTCAGCCGGAGAGGTGCTGCGCGGGCGGCGCGCCTGCGCGGGCGACAGGCGCGCGAGCAGCGCGGGCGTGAGGTGCTCCGACAGCGCGCGCCACTGGCCGAACGAGGCGAGGTCGTACGGCGCCAGGCCCGCGTCGAACTCGAAGCGGCGCACGCCGGCCGCGTACCGCTCTGCCTGGGCCGCGCGCCCCGCGCTTCAGGCGGCGGCGGGGCGGCGGGTCGAGGCACCGCGCACCGAGCGGCGCCTTGCTTCGACCGCCACCCGCACTGCCGCTGCCGCCAGGGCAGACGCAGCGGCGACAGGCGCAGCGGCTTCAGGCCTGCCTGCGGCAGGCGCCCAGCGCCTCCAGACAACCACAGGCGCCCGGCAGGGGCGCGCGCGCCTCCTCCTCCCCGACGTCCGCGAGCAGCTCGGCGGCCGCGTCCCAGCGCCGCACGAGCACGCCGCGCGCCGGCACGTGCGCGAAGAATGCCGTCGTCGGCGCGAGCTCCGCGCCGCCGCCGCTCGCCGCGTTGTAGGAGACCAGGTGCGGCCCCGGCGGCAGCATCTTCACGCCGCGGAATCTCGGGCCCACCACAAAGCTCTGCAGGCGCGCACGGGAGCGCAGCGTCACGCATGGGCCTCTGTTGCACTGCCTGTGACTGCACACACAGCGGTGCAACACCGCTTGTTGACACAGCAACAGGCACTTCACACCAGCTTCACAACTGCCTACTTGCCCGGTGTAGCATGACATCAACTAGTCAGTTTTGACAACGGTACTCAAAGACACCGGCTGGCAACGTGTACGCAGACGGAAAGCCTAGCAGGGAGCACCAAGGGACGCAGCCCTTGCCTGCTGGTCGATGCCCACCACGGTGTGCTGCGGCACGTCCAGCAGCAGCAGCGCGGCGCCTGTCTCCGCGTAGCGGCGTGCGACGTCTGGGTCCAGGCGCACGCTGTATGGAGCGTGCTCCATCCTCGCAGGTAGGCTCCCGGTACTAATGAAATAGCAAAGACAATGTCGAAGGTAGACCGCACAAGCCGCGGCGGTGAGCGGCGGGCTCGCTGCATCGGGCGGGGGAGTTGGCGGGGGGGAGTTAACGCCTTTCGACCAGCCACGCGAGTTGCGACTCGATCGGTGTGCTCTCGTCCGAGGAGCCTAGCCTCAAAATTGCTCTAAAGGGCTCTGTCCCAAAAGGTGTGCTGCTGTCGAAGAAGACAAGCAGGCGTCCCGCGCTGCCGGCCCTGGGCGGGCCCCCGGCAAGCCTGGCCTCGTCTGACGGGTACGAGGCACACAAGGGAGGCTGCAGCACCTCGGGCGGGGGTAGCGGGCGTGCGCGGCCGGCCCGTATGCAGCGCGACGCTGACGCCGGGGAGCGGCCCGCGAGCGGCGCCGCGCCGCCGCCCTGGGCTGCGCCAAACGGCAAGTCGGCCGGCGCGCACGCGGCGGTGGACGTGCAGCACTTTTTGTTCGAGCGCATTGGCGAGGCCAAGCAGCTTGCGGTCGAGTTCCGGGGCATCAGCGCGTATGTGCCCAACCTGTTCGGGCCGGAGGCCGAGAAGGGCGGGCGCTGGCAGCGGCTGCTGGGCCGTGGTAAGCGACAGGCGGCCAAGGGCGCGGAGGCGTCCGGCGCGGCCGCGCCCGCGCCCAAGCTCAAGCAGGCGCGGGGCCCCCGTCTCCAGACCGCTCCGCCTCGTGCGATGCTTGCTCGGTGGTGTGCTGAGCGGGCTGCCGTACGCACCGGCGCCCCCCGCGCCAGCCCGCTCGCCGCTTGTGCCGCTCGCCGGCCGCCCGACCAGGCCTTGCACGTGCAGGCGGTTAGCGCGGCCGTGCCTGCGAATAGACATGGGACTGCGACGGTGGGCCGGCAGGGCCGGGCCGCGCGCCGCGCGCAGCGATACGCAGCCGCTCGGGCCTGTGACGGAACCGGCGTGTGCGGGGCGCAGATCCTGTTCGGCGTGACGGGCGCCTGCCTGCCGGGCGAGGTGCTCGCGCTGATGGGCCCCAGCGGCAGCGGCAAGACCACGCTGCTGTCCATCCTGGGCGGCCGCAAGCCCAGGCGCGCCGCCGCCCTCCTGCACGAGGCGCTCCCAGGAGGCCCTGCACCGCAGGAGCGGCCGCGGGGCACCGCTCTGGCCCGGCGCTGCGCGTCCTTGGCGGCGCACAATTGACGCTGAGGGCGTTGCCTGCGACACAGCGGCGGAGCAGGCCGTCACTGCGACGATCCTGCAGAGTGGCGACAGGCGCCCTGTCGCTGCCCGGCGCGGCGCCGCGCGCTGCGCGCGCGCCCTGACCTGGTTAGGGCTCAGTTCAGGGCCCATGTTAGGGCCCCAACCCTAGCCTGGCGGCGGCCGCGCAGGGCGGTGAAGCTGGAGGGCGCGCCCACGTACAACGGCCAGCCGCTCACCAAGCGCGCCAAGCGTCAGGTCGGCTTTGTGCTGCAGGTGCGGCCCGCCCGCCGGCGCTGCGTGCGCCCGGATCGGGAAGCAAGGGAAGCAAGGGGGAAGCAAGGGCGGCAGGACTGGGGCTGCCGCGAGGCGCCCGGGGTCGGGAGCAGCATTCGTGGACACTGCCGGCACGGCTATCCAGCTCACCTGTCCTTTGTGGACATGGGCTGGCGCGGGCGGGCCCCGCCAGGCAGCCGCGACACGCGGCGCACCCCACGCTGCACGCTGCCGCCCCGCGTCCCAGAGGCGAGCTCGGGCGTGCCGGCCTCACGCCTGGGATAGGGTAGGAACAGGGTTATCATACCCTAGCGTAACCCACGCCTGGCGCGCGCGCGCAGGACGACCTGCTGTACGAGTCGCTGACGGTGGAGGAGACGCTGTACTTTGCGGCCATGCTGCGGCTGCCGCGCGGCATGTCGCGCGCGCAGAAGGCCGCGCGCGTCGTGGACGTCATCCAGTCGCTCGGCCTCGGCCGCTGCAAGGACACCATCATCGGTGCGGCGCGGCGCGCGCGCCCGCCCGCCCGCGGCGCCGGCGCCCTGGCCGTCCGTAGCTAGAAACACGGACGGTGGGTGCTGGTGCAGACAATGCGGGGCAGCTCTTTTGGGCTGGCCCCCTGGCCGCTCAGCAGCGCTGCTGGTACAAAGTTGCCGCCGTGAGGTCACACTGTGGTGGTTCGCCGCAGCGGGCATGGGCCTGACAGAGCGCGCTGCCGCGCAGGCGGCTTTGAGCGGAGAGGGGTGTCTGGCGGTGAGGTGCGACGCACGCGCCTGCACCGCTTGTCCGCCGCCCTCGCCAGCGCGCTCTCGCTGTGGGCGGGCTGGAGGGAGGGGCTGCGCACGCTGCCCCTGCTGTGCATGGCGCATGGCTCGAATTGCCGGCCGCGGCGTCACGCGCCGCCCTGTGCGCCTGCGTGCGCCCTGCCAGGCGCCCACGCCGCTGACGGTGGTCGCTCACGT
>JAABUV010002710.1_pt1 | contig 23583 bp, 31 predicted proteins | sample 5559971 | NCBI WGS metagenome assembly JAABUV01 (sample SAMN10711881, study PRJNA513362) | rock metagenome | isolation source: Antarctica rocks | place: Antarctica: Victoria Land, Knobhead nord | collected 2015-12-19
GTGATCGGGGTTTGAAAAGGGGTTCTGATGTCGAAAGCCCTTTCTTTCTCTCTCTCGTTCAACTTTCTTCCATCTCTGCGCCCTCTCCCTCTCCTTCTCCTTCTCCTGCCCATCCGCCATTTTCCCATAAACCCCCCCCCCCCCCCCCTCCTTTTCCGAAGAGCCGCACATTCTCATGATCTTTTTCCGGTTGATCAAAGTCGCTATAACGATAACGATCACGATCCAGCCAACCCGCCTCTGCGTCTCATCTCATCTTGTTCCTTTTCTTTCAACCAGAACAATCTCTCACACACGCTTTTATTCATTAAGCATACCGAACACCCGTGACTACAAGAGCACACTCACTTCTTCAAAACAAGAAGGCCCAAGTGATATTAAACAGGGTAAGCGATACCTTACGCGTACGAACCATCACTCCACCCTCTCCGTACTGCCCAAATCAAAAATGAAAAAGCTTGAGAGCGAGGGGGTGTGGGCAGTGCGGAAGGTGTTTATCATGGGGGTGTTGCTATATATATGTACCTTGGTTCTGGGAACATGAGCGGAAAGGTCAGGGGAAGAGTTGGAGAACGAGGATGTGGGAGAGATGTAGTTGAACTCTTGAGTTGAATGGGCTAGTGTGGTGGAGTTGGGTTGGTCTATTAGGATGGATGTGGAGTGGGTTTGATGATGGTGAGGTAGGTATTTTGGGATTCAGCGAGAGCTTTGAGCAGGTAGAAGAAGGCTGTGAAGCAGAAAAAGTAGGGATCACGCAAGCCCTCCTCAATCCACCAAACCCGCTTCCCAACTCTAGCTCTCCCCAACCCATTGCCCCAAATCCGGTCTCTCCCCACCTTCCGCACTACCCCCCTTCCCCAACCTCTCCGGCCTCCTAAACCTCGGCTTCAACGGTTCCCAGCTCTCCTTATTATATCCCTCCTGCACCTTCTCACACTTCGTAAGCCCCCAATCAGTGACGCCTAACATGAGACTACTCTCAAACATAAACGCCATACTGCCCTCGCCGACCTTCATCGGCTTCAGCGCCCCTGTGCTAGCTTTCTCAAACGTCACGCTATCTGGCCCGTGCGGACTCATGATATTGTGCAAACTCGCTCCGGCGGGTTGGAAGCCGCCGCCTTCTTTGGCGTCGTATTTGCCGTGGATGAGGCCCATGAATTCGGACATCGTGTTCCTGTGGTACCAAGGCGGGCGGAACGTGTCTTCTGCCACGAGCCAGCGGGGCGGGAAAATTACAAAGTCGGCGACTGCGGTTCCTGGGGTGGAGGAGGGGGCCGTGAGGACAGTGAAGATGCTGGGGTCCGGGTGGTCGTAGGAGATGGAGCCGATGGTGTTGAAGCGGGCGAGGTCGTATTTGTAGGGGTAGTAGAGGCCGTGCCAGGCCACGACGTCGAAGGGGGTGTGTGTTTGTGTAGCTGCGAAGAGGCGGCCGGCGAATTTGGAAAGGAGGGTGTATGTGGTGTCCCCGGAAGCGTCTTCAGTGAAGGAGGCTTTTGGGGCTTGGAAATCCCGCGCGTTGGCGAGGCAATTAGAACCGATAGGGCCAAGGTCGGGGAGGTGAAAGTGACCTTGATAGAGTTCAAGAATGTAGCCGCGGGCGGGGCCGTGTGGGAGGGCGACGCGATAGCGGATGCCGCGGGGAACGACGCAGATTTCGTTGGGTCGGACAAGAAGAGGGCCGAATTCAGTGGCAATATCCAGAGCACCATGTTGGGGAACAATGAGAAAGTCACCGTCAGCGGAGTAGAAGGTGGAATGTGGGTCCATAGATTTGCCGGCTGCGAAGATGAAGATTCCGAGGCCTTGCTTCACTGTTGGGTCACCAGCACCAGCGATGAGGTGGAGGGAGTGGACCCAGTCGACTGATTCGTCTATATCAAAAGGATCCCAACGGAGTTGATTCGGAATCTGGTAGAGCCTGTTGGGTTCAGGATTTGTGTTGTAGGTCGTGGTTTCCCTGGGCCGGAAGGCGGAGTGGGCAGCAGAAGGGAGGATTCGGTAGAGCCATGACTGCTGGCTCTCATGTCGAGGAGCTGTGAAGGACGTTCCTGAAATCTTCTCGGCGTAAAGACCATAAGGTGGCTGCTGAGGGGAATTGGCTCCAATTGGCAAAGCCCCCTCTACAGCTTCGGATCTGCTGTGGTTTGAGTATGGAAACTACCCTCTGTGAACGGGCAGCTCATACTCATGATAAGAGCCGAAGCCGTTCTGATACTCGTATTTCTCGTATACAATGAACTTGCTGACCGGCATTTTTCAAGTGCGTGGAGAGGAATCCGGTGTCTCTTGGTCAGCGGATTTCTACTGTAAGCTGGCAGGACTAGGGCGAGTGAATGAGAATTTGAATAGGCTTAAGCCATACATTGGTCTTGGCTTCAATCGTTGGATGGCAATAATTCTTCGGCGTTCTGCTCATCAGTATTGTGTGAGAGAACTTGTGATTGACGTTGTTGCCGGCCTTATGAGAGCTTTCCCCGCATTTGGCTAGTCGGCTACATAGTGACGGAGCGGGCGGATCATGGCGGAGCGGTTGATCCCGCAGAGAATGAGCGGAATCTCCCGCCCTTCCTTGGTGATAACTACCGAGTACCAGTAGGCTCAACTGCGACCCTCGCCTAAGGTATACAGGATTCCTAGGATCGAGGATCGGATTGCTTAACACAGATAAAATACGCCCTTTCTACAGAAAGCGAGTTCCCTCAGCAAGATCACATTTTCCAGGCAATCCTCCTCACGGACCATCGCATCCGACCTTGTGAGAGGTGAAAGACTAATACTTGCTCGCAAGACCTGACAATGTTCTCATCTTAGCTCTGTAGTCCCAAGCTGCGATGTCGCAATGCGAAGTCAAGTTTCCTTCCTCCACCACCCTATCGAATCTCTCATCTTTCCGCTACCCATGAAATTCCTCTTACTCATTCCCCTCGCCGGGAGTACAGAGACTCGGCTGATAGGCACATCGCATCAGACCCACTGCGGCTCTCCTTATCTGCACCCCCAGATCGAGATATAGATCCCTCGCGTGCATTTAGGATTCCTTGTCAAAGATGAGACATCCCAATACCGGATCTTCCCTCGGTATCCCTGTTGCTACGGTTCCAAGGACGCAGATGCATGCAGGTAAGCGCAAGGACGCGATGTGCGCGTGTGACCATGGATCAGGGATTGGCCTATGGGCGTTGTAGAGGGCTTTGGGGCGTATGTGTAACGCACGGCGACCGTTGGTTGTGTGACAACGGAGAATTTCTGACGGGAGAAAAGAAACGTGGGAAATGTGTCAAAGAGGTGTTTGTCAAACTTGAGAGCCCACGTAAGATGTACCATGGAGCAGTTCAAATTTGGGCGGCCTGAGCCTTAGGTAAGCCATGCAAGTCGGTAGCCGTGAACTTCTAACGACACACCAGGAGAAACAACTCGAAAGACAGATACTGCATAGACAAAGACATGTTGGTTAAGCAATGTGGGGACTGGAGCCGTGTACCTTAGATAATATCGTAAAATGAAAAGCAATGTAAATTCTGATACAGCAGTTACCTTACATCAATGCTTTTGCAGATGTGGCTAGCATTGTGCATAATGGTCGCATAAAAAACCCACCTCGCTGCGTTGCTCGGCAATAAGCTGATATCTAGCCAAACGATGAAAACTCACAATCGCATCGAGATTCAAAGACTGCGAATATACCTCCAATTAGTACACAAACCTGAACCGTGGGTGATCATCTCCAAGGTTCTCCAGCTCTTCTGTGGGCAAATTGAACCTGTCGTCTCGCCCGCCTCGGTCTCGCTTCTTGTTCTCTATCCATAGGCCGATGAAGAACGCGGTGCAAGCGAACCCGGAGAGCCACAGCAAAGCCAAAGAGACACCGTAGCCCACCGGATATGTAGGAGCCTCTTTGGTGATATAGATATTGCTTGCGATAATGCCGCCACAATTCCCCAATCCAATCTGCATCGCCGCGCTGGCGCTCCTTTTATAATGCCCACCCATGTTATTGTTAAGCCATACTAAGGTAATCGGCTGCGTGATATAACCCCCAACTGTGATAAGGTAGACAGCAAAATATCGCCCCCCGACCGGGACGCCCTTCTGTGCCAGTAGAACCACGTATCCAATGGTGGCGAGAGAAATACCGGCCATGGTAAAGGCGTAGCGGTGGCGTAAACGATCAGTGCAGACCGCTGTAATAAGAGTAACGACGAAAGCAACAACGTAGATAGGAATCGACATGACTTGGGCATGAATAGAGGTCCAGCCCAGCTCCTTCAATATTGTAGGAGTGAAATATGACGTGCCATAGCCGCTGTTTGCAACACCAATATACATTATTATACTGTGTAAGGCAATCGTCAGTACACAATCCCCAACCGTTAGGTTGCAATAGAACCATACCCTATGTAGATCTTCCAATCACCTAAGATTCGACGCCTCGACTTTTTATCCAGGCGATCCATCCTTGCTTCTTCAACATCTTCGGATAGGCGATGAAGGAGCAATTGGCGTTCTTGGACGTTCAGGAATTTGGAAGTTTCGGGCCAATCGACGATGAAGAATTTAGCGATAATCGCAAGAACGATGGTGGCAAGACCTTCTATAATGAAGATCCAACGCCATCCGTTGTAGCCAGCAATACCTGCCATGTGTGCTAGGGCATACGCAAGAAGCTGCCGAGATGTTATAACCGATTCTTCACTAGACGCTAGGAACACTTACTCCGCTGAACGCACCAGCCAGGATAGTGACTGAGAAGAAGAGGCTGAATCTCCACTGCAACTCGTACCGGCGATAGTACATCGAGATTAGATACATGCAGCCTGTTCAAGATGAGCAATTGTTTAATCTTGATGGAAGGGCGTTTTCATACCGGGGAAAAAGCCAGCTTCAAAAAAACCTAGAAGACATCTACAGACGACGAGACCAGCATAACTTTTAGTGAGACCCATGCAAACAGTGACAATGCCTGAAATCTCAGCATTAGTGAGGGCTTGACAGAGAGTTGGGATCTTTAGGACTATACCCCAAGAAACCATGATAAAGCTTAACCAAGTAGAAGGGGCAATCTTTCTGATTATGATATTGCTTGGCACTTCGAAGAGAATATAAGGGATGAAAAATATAAGGAGGACAATGTTGTAATCGTGCCCCTTCATGTTCAGATCTTTCTCTAATCCTTGGATCCGCGCGTTACCAATATTGATACGGTCGAGGAATGCCAGCATGTAGAGAATCGATATCATAGGCAGAACATGGATATCACATTTCCAAAGCAGTCTCTTCACAGCTGCTCTGTCCGCGGACTCAGGGTCATAAATGGTCCTGTCTTCAGAGCCGCTGCTCTTACCAGTGAAGTCTTGAGGGAGACCAGGCTCCTCGCCCTTTTCACACGTTTTCTCCATTCTTGATGACCTTGAGAAGAAGGGAAGAGCGAGTTCTTTTCAACTGAGGCGTGGAGACACGAGTTATGCTAGAACAGAGTCTTTTGAAAGAGATTATAATACACGTGGGTAAGGCAGGGTTGCCCTGTTAAGTCAATGTTGCTGACTAAAGTAGGCTCTCGACTGGGAAGGCGCTATACTCGTTGGAAGGAAATAAGAAATCATATTTGTAGACAGTGCATTCCAGAACACGTCCCGAACTCCGAGCAATGTTGTACAAGAAAACATTGTCAGGACTAATCGGCCCTGTAGGATATACCTGGACCAGCAGGTGATTGCAGCTTTGGCCTCTCGATGCCGCTGGTCGTCTTTGCAGGCTGGTGCGCCACGACAGTAAGAATAGGAGGTCGATGTTCAGTGTGGATAGTTGCATCAACAATAAAAGGCATCATAGTTCACCTGGTCGCGCGCTTTCTGCAAGGACTGCCTCGCATGCTGCAGCAGCATGCAGGCGGGCCCAGACGGTAACACACAATAATCTCTCCGCTATGCAAGACGGCATCAGTCGTACGATAAACCTGACGACCTTGGTGCTTGGTAACAAACATCTAACCTTGGAGTTCCTGGAATAGCTTCAAAAACTGACAGAACTCTTAGAATTACGATTACTAAAGAAGATGTACGCGGTGAAGGATTTGCTAGTCTTCCTGCAAATCACCATGAGTCCATGGAAAATCGTGAGCAGACGCCATCAAGGCAGGATAGCGGGGAGCTGCATCAGCCCCTTGAGTGAATGCATGGCGCACTGAAGCTCACCCCTAAGCTCACACCCAACGATAAGAGCCTTCTTTCAAGTTTGATGGGAATGATAACAGGAGGCGAAACATCCTGCGGTAGAATGTTGTGCGAATTGCGGCCAGACCGGGAGAAGGCGAATCCGCTGGGGGCCAGTCTTCGTAGAGCACAGCGCCCGCTCCGAACATGGCCGGCCACAGAGACAAATTAGGCGTTTATAAAGCATGTGAGGCCTAAGATACCATTCGGAGATCTAGTACCACGTTTACGTGGCGTTCCACGATCCGGCAAATCGATCAACAGTCCCAAAGATCTTTGGCTGGGAGACCTACATGACCGGGGTCTCTTTTACACGACGTTACGTTAATAACCAGCATCTGTCCACCCTCTTCTGCTCTCTTGCAGCTCAGTCCCTTGCAAAGGTGTGTTTCGGCATATGATTACATCGAGAATGTTCCGATAGCATATTCCGCGCAGGAAGGCGGAGAAGCCCAACCGAACCGACGCGCTTACAAGAGGAGATATCCCTGTGTAGATCAGGGAGCCATCGTAGCTCCCGAAACCCGAGTGCCTGGCATCAATGATGCTTCCATCATTGCATAATTCATTGGACAGGACGGGATTCGAATTGCAACACCTTTCAACCACAGTATCGAGCCATGGCAGAGGTGTGGTGGAAAGAAGCCGTGATCTATCAGGTAAGCCCGAGTATTGAGCTAATGCGACATCTCCGCCCCTATCTGTACTCGATACTGATTTCCCCCACCGATCTACCCTTCGTCATTCTTGGATAGCAATGGAGACGGTTGGGGAGATGTCAAAGGTATCACGTCGAAACTTGATTATCTCAAAGAGCTGGGCGTGGATATAGTATGGGTATCACCAAGTTAGCTCAATCTGTTTCGCGGGACGGTGTGAATATACTGAACCATGCGGGGTAGTATACAAGAGTCCCCAGAAGGATATGGGATATGACATAGCTGATTACAAGGCAATCGATCCCATATATGGCAGTATTGAAGATGTAGATCATCTGGTTGCGGAGCTCAAGAAGCGAGGCATGAAGCTGATGATGGACCTAGTGGTCAACCACACATCGGATGAGGTAAAAAACAATTGACTTGTGGCTCTCTTGATGGTTCACTCAGGTGACTTAATATCAGCACGCATGGTTCCTTGAATCACGCTCTTCGATCACCAACCCAAAACGTTCCTGGTACATCTGGAAAAAGCCTTGTCGTGACAGCTTGGGTAACCCTCTTCCTCCAAACAACTGGTCGCAGATCCTCGGTGAAGCCAATAGTGCTTGGACCTACGATGCCAAAACAGACGAGTACTTCCTCTCGCTTTTCACGCCCGAACAGCCTGACCTAAACTGGGAAAATCACGACGTCCGAGCTGCCGTCCACGACGTCATGAACTTCTGGCTCAATCGCGGTGCTTGTGGCTATCGTATGGACGTGATAAACCTCATCAGTAAAGACCAAAGTTTCGCAGACGCAGAGCCTGTCTTAGGCCCAGACAGAAAGTATCATCCAGGAGGGAAGTACTATGTCAATGGCCCACGAATGCACGAGTATCTCCAAGAGATCAAGAACAAAGTGCTGACCCCGCATAATGCCATCACCGTCGGCGAAATGCCCGGCGTAAGCGACATCGACGAGATCATCCGTACCGTTGGCAGCAGAAGCGGAGAACTCAATATGATTTTCATCTTCGATATCGTTTGTATTGACGATGTGCCTGGTAAAGTCCGCATGACTCTTCAACCCTGGACTGTTAAGGACATCCGCCGTATCGTAGACAAATGGCAGCGCGCCATGCTGGAACGTAATGGGTGGAATTCTGTCTTTATCGAAAACCACGATAATCCGCGCTCTGTATCCCGATACACAGATGATAGCGACACTTACCGCACCTACGGTGCTACACTACTAGCACTGATGCAAACAACACTTAATGGCACTCTTTTCATCTACCAAGGCGAGGAACTTGGCATGCGGAACGTGCCCGCATCTTGGGATCCGGAGAAAGATTACAAAGACATCGAAAGCATCAACTTCTGGAAGAAAAGCAAGGAATTGTATGGCCACGACCCGAGACGGCTAGCCGAAGAACGTAAAGTCCTCGAAAAGAAAGCCCGTGACCACGCGAGGACACCTATGCAATGGGATAGCAGTTCTAATGCCGGCTTTTGCACGGAGGGTGTTAAACCATGGATGCGCGTAAACGACGATTACAAATCCGTCAACGCTGACGCCCAACGTTCTAATCATACCCCATCCGAATTGTCGGTGTTGCAATTCTGGCAGCGCGGTCTAGCCAACAGGAAAGAGCACAGCGATGTCTTTGTGTATGGAGATTTTGAAGTAGTCGGACCAGAGAGCGAAGAAATCCTCGCTTATACTCGTACGGGGAATAAGGGAGGGAGATGGCTAATTGTTCTAAACTTTTCCGGGAAAGATGTTACGTGGGAGATTCCGCAATTGGGCAAAGACGTTGTGTGGATGGCGGGAAACTACACAAAGGGGAAACCTAAGAAAGGAAACTCGGGCAAGATTTCCTTGAAGCCGTGGGAAGGCATACTGGGCAGGTGCGAGGGGTAGATTGCGTATACATTATCGTACAAAAATATACAGGGTTACAAGCATCCTCTTCTACTTCTGTCTCCAGCTGTAACCGGAGCTTCACTCTTGTGATAGTCCTGAGCCTACACGAGCTCCTTCGACCGAACCGGACAAGACCCCAAGTTAGCTCCTACCACCGGTTAAGATGCAATGGCTGTTCCAAAATAGATGGGCTACGCTGATGCCTAGGACAAGGTATGCAACTATATGAATTCTCTGCCCAAGACCGAAGTTATACAACACGAATTGAGAATGTCCAAGATTTCGCACATTTCGTTCGAGCTACATATGAGGTAGGTCTCCATCAAGGAGCAATCGAAACAAGAAGAAGGCGCTACAAAGCTGTGTATAGAAAAGGATTGGCGTCGGGACTATTTCAACATCAGAGCATCAACAACACGTCCAAGCGAAAAGCTGACGTAGAGTTACACAGCTGCTCCCCTGTAGAGTCTGGAACCAAGAAGACAAGTACGGCGATATATATAGCGTGTATAACCCCATTCAGCCTCGTCTAGCTGGTGTGGGGATACCAAAATACGGTATACCATCGTCCTACCACATTGATCTGAAAAGTCACCAAGTTGAAAAAGGCCTCCACGGCGCTACTCTACCGACTTGGTCCGTTTTTTTTTGACAACGTTTCACAGACTATTATTCGAAAAGACAGTTGAAAATTCACGACTTCTGCAAGTCAGCCGATAGCAAAGCCTTACCCCCACGATGCATCCACCTTCCTATCTTCGATACTCCGTGCACGCTGGCTCTCGACGTTCCCTTGTTGTGCAAGGCCTCAACAAGTCACGCATTTATCGGATTGGCAAATTTTCAGTGCTCTTCTGTATCACCGATGAGGGGCTTGATGATCTTTCTCGTCCCCTCGGTCTTCTTGGAGCCATTTCTTATTCTTAAAAAAGGCCCAGCCAAGCCGGGTCCATAAGAAATTAGGAGGGGGAAATGCGAGAAGGTTTGAAGTGCCGCAAGAGCTATTCAACCCCAATCCGAAAGCTACTTCGGTTTCCGCTGTGGGGTTCGAGGGGCAGGGGCGCGAACGGGTTAGGACATAGAGCCGACGGTCTGGATTATGCTAGGCATTATGGGAGCAACGGATCGAGTGCTGGTGAAACTTCGGTGGGTGGATAGGAAGGGGCGGTTCAGGAATTAGTTGGGATTCTGAAACTGGGAAGCGTGAGGGCGGCGAATGGTAGTTCCGTTTGTGCGGAGGGGTGGTGATTTATGATAATAAGATGGCGATGAGCATGTCTGATCAGTTGTTCCTGAATTTCGCGCTGAAGCCGACCATTTTGTTTTTTTGGCCTGTTTGTTGTAGTAGTGATGGTTCGTGAGATCGGTGGTAAGGTTAGATACTCCCGTTCTCGGTTGGGAGTCCGAGGGCCGGATTAAGCGATTCTCACCAAAACCTGTACCCATATAAGCAACTGTATTGATTTGCCTTGGTTGTACTCATCAAATATATCAAAAGACTTGTTATGCTATACTTGACTTGTCCAAGGACATTTCATGCTGTTTTTGACGAAATTTCGAGGTCTCATGAACATACCTTAGATTAATCGCTGTTTTGGTAAGGATTGTTTTTGGTGGGCAACGACTTCTTTTCTCTCCGACCCTCGTCAAGCGTACCCCATGCCTCAAGCAATGGCTCCGCCTCCAATGTATCCTCCCTATGCTGTTTACTCACCACCACGTGCCTCGGTCATCTGCCAGACGGTTTGGTGGGTGGCTGTAATCTGAAATCCGAAATACATAGCCTCAAGGGGATGGATCGAAGCGTGCCCTCGTATGTTGTGGTTCAAACGAATTTTCTTTTACTCGAACAAGACGCGATGATGAGAAAACAGGGGGGCTTACGAAATTATCAAGAACGATCTGTGGATGGCGTAGATGATGCCGGAACAGCGTCCCATCTTCCTTGTAGTCGTTTCGTTTGTAAACGAGGTCTTTCAGAGTACGAGGAATGTTTCAAACAAATTTTCGAGGTTAGATTGCTAGAACGCGACTAGGAGTCCATCACTGATCCCCAGGAGCGTAAGACAGCATGGATATTCTGCTCGACCTTGAAGGAAGTGATCGAGGTGGGACCAGACAGAGTGTGTCTCCAACGTAATGAAGTGGGAAAACCGATTGTAACAAATCTAGTTGTAACAGCTATGTGCTGACTGGAGGGCTGTGAGAGAGACTGATATGAAAGGTAAAGAGGATTGAGAACGAGTGGGTGGCGGCGGGAATCAGATAAGTAGGAAGTGACGAAGAAAGGGGGTCACACTGTCGATAGTCTCTTGTTGTTTATCAAGAAACTACGCACAGCCCTGAAAGCCAATCCTTCAGCGCTTCAATGCCTCCTTCAATCTCCGGTTTGCTCTTCTCGTTTACGCTTGTAGAGTCCGCTTCTACTTTTCCATTCCTCGTACGAGATCTCTCCGCCTCGTCTTCCGTCCTCTTCCTCGCTGAGATAGAGTTTAATTCCAACCGGAAATCGCCTTCTTGGGTTCCAAAATAGCTGTACGCCACAACGTTAGCACAAGCCGTTCCGACGTCTCCTCCCCCTCAATCTCTTCCAAGGAAAACAGCACTCACCTTCTCATCATAACACCCACCCTGCACACGCTCCTGGTCTTAAGCTCTCCGGCATCTTTCTTCTGTTTACCCCTATATGTCGCCTTGAAATCACTCCAAGGTACCCAAAACTTCTTCCCCTCTTCCCCAGCCTTGAACTCCACTTCCCAGCTAATTCCGGCCTTTTCTCTCCCGTCTTCTCGTTTGCCCGGCAAGGGCTCATCCTTCAATATGAGAGTGTATATTTTTCCATCTCCCTCATTCACTCCTACCTCTATGCCATCATAAACGCTCAAATCCCAGTAGCTGCCTCCGTCGTTGCTGCTCTTATTCGGCGGAGCATCGTCAGGACTGAACTGTGATGCGAACCCCGCTCCACCTAAAGTCTTGATGTCGAGGTTGCCGTGGAAAAGTGCGCCATTGGAAGCAAGAGAGGAGAGATAGGACTGGGAAGAGCCGCCGCGGATGCGGTCATCGGTTGTGGTCCACGGAGGTGGGAGCCAAGGTCTAATAAACTCATTAGGCTGTACAGTACTGCGTGTTGGATGAAGCAACGAGAGGTTTTTTACTTGGTGTTGCCAAAGAGGAAGAGTGGGGCAGTAGATGCGGAAGGCATTGTGATCGACAAGCGAGAGTTGGTAGATGCTCAAGCGAGATTAGGGTTGACAGGTTCGGACATGGTATAGCTATGGCAGATCACTTTATATGTCATCGTTAAACATGCTTGTAATAATCAATGATGCAAATCTGGCTCTATCCAGCTTTTTGAGTACAACTCTATCAAGCTCTTCAACCTACTCTCCACCCTCTCAGGATTTCGCAGACGCAGCCGAATAACTATCAACCAACTTCCCGGTTTACTTCTAGAGCTCGCAAACGCCTCCAAACACTACGCCCCTTCTATGAAAGATTATGGTCGAGTAAAAGCAATGCTAGCCTCCTTCAGGTAGATGGTTCTTGTCTTCGTGCTCGGTATCTAGATGGTCGATCAGAAACTCAAGAGATCTTTCACGCTCATGCTTCGTCCACTAGTGCTGCTAGAGCTAGGGTTTCTTCTATCTTTGTTCAACATCAACAATGCAGCCGTGGCTTCTTGATCTTGCTCCTTCATGGCCTCGGGTAGCAGAGTTGGGGAAGTGGATGCAGAATGAGTATATTGGGACCGGTAACCTTGGCAGTGATGCTGTGGTCCAAAAGCAGGGGATGGTAGGGTTGAGAGTGATGACGCATAGGATGACGCCGCTTGGCTTTGGAAAGCATTAAGCGCTGGAGAGGCAGTAGCCGATTCCGGGCTTTTGTACGGATTCGCGCGGCGTTGCGCTGCAGGAAAAGCAGGAGAAGTGCTGGTAGACCCCAAGTTCGCCATCTCCAGATCTTCGTCGTCATTCTCATCTTCTAGGTCCAGTGTAAAGTTATGGTGGCGAAGTGGTGGGGCTTGAGATTGGATAATTGGATGAGATATGGAACTATTCGCAGCTTTAAGATCGGTAATGCACTGTTCGAGGTAGCGGAGATAATCAATGCTTGCCTGGGGAAACGGTTAGATTGCGTGGCCTTAACTGTTCTTTGCTAATGGCGGACGTACCTGCAGGATGGCAAGTTTGTGCATCTCCTGGTCTTTACAGGCAGGTATCATGTCCTTTAGCACGCCAAACTCGTCATTCATTTTCGACCTTCGTCTTCGCTCGATGACAGAATGGGCTGTCTTCCTGGCAATCTTCTTGCCAGCCACACTCGTAGCGCTAGGCTGCTTCTTGTTTGCAGGAGCCGACGTCGCCAATGATCCACTCGCTCCTCTCTTGTTCGAGCCTTTTGCGGTGCGCTGTACACTGGTACTGCTGGATTCTTCGCTTTTTTGTGACTTGGGCTTCATCTGTATGATCTTTCGTGATCGTGTGGGCGGTGGAGGTAGTGAGAAATCCGAGGTCATGGTCTGATTCGACGGCTGGCTGTTCATCGAGGATTTACTTCCAGCCGAAGCGATGGCAGGTGGAGGTAGAGCGAAGGACATCTTCTCTGTTGAGAGACGTGGTCCTTCTCTGCCTCGGATGTCGGTGGAAGAAGCAGGAGTAGGAGGAAGACTCCATCGAGGCATTGCGAACCTGAGGACTATAGTGTTTCAATGTGGTGGGTATGGTAACTCTTGGCGGGAGGCTATTCCAGGGTACGGGCAAGATTGAGAGAAGTCGAGGAAAAGAGAGACAGAGACAGAGTCCCCCTTCACGCTCAGACGTGGGAAGCCCCTCCATTTTGGGTGGACTTTGGGTGATTCCTTTCAAAGTTGGTCGCGTGCCCACAAGCCAACACGTGGGGCGTCAGTAAAGATTCAGTGGAACGATTGCGACGATGCATAAAACATCACAGTTAGAACTAGCCCTTGTGCATCAGGTACGGATGTATTATTACCTGTAATTGTTATCGCAGAATTACAGGTACCTTATGCAAGCGCAACATGACTCGCCGTATCGTAGCAGTATTTTATTTACTACTATTGTGAATCAATACCCGAGACTCGTTGGTTGTTACTTTACCGTACCGTACTTGCTAGTTGCTACAGGACATTCCTCTGTTCCACTTCTTTGTTTGGTTCCCAGAACAATACTGCAGGCACATCTGATTGATCGATAGAAACCTACAGCTGGTGAGTTGCCAAAAGGTATTGCATAGAAACGGTTCTACGGAGGTACAGAGTATGAGACATGAAGATCTCGGTTTCGATTTCTGCACGCCTTTTCTTCCGTCGTGATTCGGCCTAAACTGGTTTCGGCCAACAGCCCTACAATTTCTAGCAGCCGCTTTTAGCCCGCGCTATTTTGCGCCAGCGGTCCATGGTAAGGTAACAATCCACCTCACTCTGCCTTCTTCGTTGATTGTCCCTCTTCACCACCCCATGAACACTTCACTCTCCTTAATCACCACAAATACCACATTCACTACGCATCATGGGAAGCTCTCGACTGTTGGATTCAGTCAAGACATGGAAATCGATACCGACGGTCCACCTTTTGCTGATCGCGGCAAAGACCCAGACGCCATGGATACATCCCTAGATCTCAACCACGACGACAAAGCCAAGGGCAAGGAAGTCATCCCCACTTCGGGGCCTGAGGTGGCGGTGCTGCAAGATGCGAGACAGATCTTTGAGCGACCTAGGGAGGAAGATGCTCTACCCAAGGTGCCAAATCTAATTGGTAAGATCTCAGCCTGGGTCTCTGTAGCACATTGACTGCGATTATGGTGTTGACCTGGCCCTTTGAGTAGCCCGCCAGGCACAAACATCTCACCTCCAACAAGACCTACTCTCACTCTTTCATCTTCAGCCAGTCGCCGCTAGCGTTGCGCGGACAGACCCCACAACGGGCGAGAAGATCAATAAGATGAGGAAGTCCTACGAAGGGAAGGTGAAAAATCTTGGATTGGCGGGCAGGAATCGAGCGGTTAAGCACGAGAATGGCAAGGATCTGGGTTTGCTAGAGATGACACGATGGCCCGAGGAAGAGTGGCACAACCAGAAGATTGCCGGCAAAGATGTCCATAAAGGATTACCGAGTGGGATATTAGCAAAGCTAGAGAGGGCGATGCAGATGCAGCCGGGTCCGGTATCAAATACTCCAGAGAATGATTGGGAGGATCTGCTGGGTCATGAAAAAGTGAAACCGCTGCCCACAATTACGGAGCAAAATCCAAAACACGCTATGAATGCAGAGAAACTCAAGGCGAAGCCAAATGGCCAGGTTAACGGCGTCCGCGCCCCCGTTGGCAAAGACCAAGCAGCGGAGGTATTGCGGCCCAAACGTGCCGGAAAGAAGCGGAGGTACGATGAGCACAGTTTTGAGGGATACGGCGAGGGCTATGTCGATGACGATGGGGACTTGGTAGAGGGGAGTGGCTACACGTCCAATGAAGGCAGCAGACAAAGCGCTACCTCGAGGAAGCGGAAGAAGGTATTATCCCTGCATATGATCTTGTCGCTTAAACTTTGCCGCTGACAGGTTGCTGTAAAGTCCTATCACGCAATTAGTCCAACCTTTGGAGAACGATCAGGCAGTTACAGCGCCGGCATGGTCGGCGTTAGCAGCAGTACAGGTGTATATGGACGATAACACGAAAACCCAACCCCCGCAACCTCAACCTACAAAACGATTTCCCGAATCTACCCCAACCATCACGTCACAATGATTCTACAAACCTCCGTTTGCCAACGGCTCTACACAATCTTCTTTCTGATATGGCCTACACAGGCAGCAGCACATCGGTATGTGGACGACAACCTAAATCCTGCATAAGCCAGAAAGTCTCGGCTCCGCGACAGGGATAATTGGAATGTCGAAAAAGGCTCGTCCTCAATCACTGTGCCTCGACTTCCGGCTTATCACCAATAGCCTCTTCTCCAACCCACAAAACGCCAACACGTCACCGGCGTTACGTCTATACCATCGCTGCCAACGCTCTCACACACACCCAACACTCTTACACCCCCATGCATCGCATACCACATCTCGGCCCCACCTCCCCCACACGCACACACATCATCGATTCCAAAATTTCCTTACATGTATCACGAACCCTGGGTATACCCGCATTGAGCGTTTCCGGCGTTGGTGGAAAAAGGGGCATCATGGCGTTTTTTTATGTTATTGTCCAAACTACATTTACGATAGTTCTGGCAGAACATGTGCGAGATACAATATTGCATGTATGCTAGAGGAAGTTTTGGCAGTTCAGTGGAGAATATGAAATCTGAAGTTGAAAGATGGGTTTTTGTGATGGGTTGGTTTTTTGGGGGATAACTTGATATGGCTTTGGTTTTGATCTACCTATTCGTCCCCTCTCTCCCCCCTCCAATCCCCATCCCCACCCCCGCCCCCATCACCAGCACCACTCTCAAACTCGTACAAGAAAATCAACAGAAACTAAAAAGAAAAGGAAGAATTGATGAAGGTAAGGGCGAAGAAGAAGAGAGGCGGTGATGATGTGGATGAGGGGTGGGGAAACGAAGATACATGGACGCGTGGACTGCAGCGTTTTTCTGGTTTTTGGTTGGGCTGGGTTGGTGGGAGGGGAGGGGTAGGCGTGCCTTTTTGAGATCAGGTGGAGGAAGGCGGGGGAGGGATAAGCGGATTTATTTGAATGAAGCGGGTACGCTGGAGGTGGGGTTGGTGTGCTAGAGGAGGGGCAGTGGGGAGGAAGAGGTTGATTTTTTTTTAGTCTTTGATGTAATGGTTGTGGCGGACGAGAAGAAGGTTTGTTCCAAGAAGGAAGTTCATCCCGAGGGAAACGGGGACGTGATGCTTCTAGAAAGATATAGATGACAAAGCGTTTCTGCAAATTCAGAGTGGAGAGCTTGGGGAAATCAGCCAGGGGCTATGACTGTTAACATATAACGAGCTGGCAGACAACACCTACAAGAACCCGTGAAGGTTATGATATACAGCGTGCAAATACTCCATATCCCATCACCAACGCCTCACAACTTTCCCAGAAGCCTCTCGACCAACCCCTTCACCTCCTCGGCTTCCACCTCAACATTGACCCCCAGCCGCCGACAACGCACCTCCGCCTTCCCGTTCAATTTCCACCTCTTGCCCAATAGCACGACGATCGGATACCCGATCAAATCCGCGTCTTTGAGCTTCCAGACGAAACTCCTGTCGCGGTCATCGAGCACGGCATCGATGTTTCCAAAGTGGGGAGATGCACTATCAATATTGGACGAAAGAAAGTCATATATCTCGATTGCGGAGGCTGTATACTCCAAATAGGGTATAATAACGACTTCAAAGGGTGCCATGACACGCGGCCAATTCAGCCCCATGGAGTCAGCGAGGATGTCGGCGACGGCGGCGATGAGACGGGAGACGCCAATGCCGTGGCAGCCCATTTGCATGGGGACGGGGCCGCTCTCTAGCTGCGAGGTATCTGAGGCGATGGTGGCCCGTAGCGGTTTGCTATACCTAGTGCCTAGGAAGAAGGTGTGGCCGAGCTCGACTGCTGTTTGGACTTTGAGGGTTCCCGTGGCGCATTTGAGACATTGGTCGCCGGTTTCGAGGCGGAGGAGGTCGGGTGCGCTGTCGCCGGAAATTGAGGGTTTTATATGGATTGGAGGCGTCAAGTTCAGCGTTGAGAAAAGGTTGGTAGTTGCTTGGGTTGAATTCTCGAATTGGGATTCGGGTACGCGGAAGTCGAAAATTCGGTGAACGGTTGGCGGTTCATTACCGCCCCCGGCCTGTGCAGCTTTCCAGAAACGAATGAAAGTATCCATTGGGTTTTCCACACCGAGATCCAGTTCAGGAAACAATTGTCTAAGTAGGAAAGGATTTATTACAGCCGTTCTCGACGGTCCGATCTTGGCCGGGTAGACAGCTTCCACAAGAAAATGGTGATCCTTACTGATGCCATACCAGGAGCAAAATTCGTCGGAACTGTAAGCTTGACCGCTTTGAGCAGGCGCCAGCTCTGAGTCTGCTCCAGCTTCCGATGAAGCGATCCGTGGACGAAGATCGAAGTTGCCCTTAGCTACCTCTTCCTCGTTAATAGCGAAGGAGCATGAAGTGCAACTGACAATCCTATCTTCTCCTTTTGGAGTTGGAAAATGATATTCATGGCTAAGATCGCCGCCAATATCGCCAGAGTCTGCTTCGGCGACGATGTAGGGGATTTTGAATTCATCGAAGAAGCCGGTGTAAGCGCGCCGGACGTCCTCATAAGTGTGTAGTGCTTTCTCCTTGGTCGAGTCGAAGGTATACAGATCCTTCATCAGAAACTCCCGCGTGCGTAGCAGACCCTGACGCGGACGCAGTTCATCTCGATATTTGCGGGCTATGCAATCAGCTACAACTAGAAGTGTATAGCGAGCGATTCCACTGACTTATCTGGTAAAGCATAAGAGGAAGGTTTTTGTACGATTTGACCATGCCGCCGACAAGTGACGTAATCTCTTCTTCATGCGTTGGCGATAGAAGATACTTATGGTCTTTACGGTCACTGAAACGGAATAGCTTCGCCAGCGATTAGAATGAAAAAATTTGCTATATGAGATATAGTAGTACCTCTGAGCTCCCGTGCAATCTTCCAGATTCCTCCCATAATTCTTCGGAAGAAAATGTTGAGAGAGAGATCTTTGATGCACCTAGACGTTCGTGAGCACGCGAAGGGGGAGAAGGCCACGCAATAGACTAGGGTCTACCAAGCTTAACCATGTGCTTGTCGAGTAAGCGTTCGAGCTTTTCCTGTATCCTCAAACCCAAGGGAAGGAATTGAAAGAGACCAGAATGTGCCTGTCGTTTCATATCAACAGGGGAGGTCCAGCAATGCAGCTATTCAACCTACCTGACGCACAAATCCTCCTCGCACCAACATGGAGTGGGAATCCTCTGTGCTCCTAATCAGAATACAAACTTCCCAAGCTTTTTTATGAAAGCAGACCTTCGTCACCGTTTGAAGGTGCGATGCCACCTGTAGGCACCCAGAACCGTGATAATCGCCTTCTGCCGTCATCCTATGATTGACGGTCAGCAAAATCGTTTACTACATATATTTGTGAGCAACATACATGAAACGACCGCAATTGAAGAAATTGAGGCTTCTGAGTTTTCGCAAAACGTAACGATGTAAAAGGGCTAGCCAAGCAGAGAGCGTTATATCTCAAGAGATATGACTGCATTCAAGCTAAGCACCTAAGGATGATTCGAGATGAGAAAATATTTATAGGAGGACGTCTCATGATTATCTGAACATTAGAGTAAAATTGACTGCTGAATGATTGTAGTGAAAGTCTGCATAAACGATTCAAATTATTGGGTGATGCTGTCAACTCACGAATTGATGGACCAAAATAAGGTAAATGTCGATGTTGGAAATGGATACCTTACCTTAAAGTGTACGGATTAGGACCGGAAGAACGTATTTCCTGACCTCGGTAGTTGCTATGCAAAGCTGCCCGAGAGTCAACAAGGCGCTTGGGCAGATCGAAGGACAGCACAACTTTTGGTTGACGTTGTTGTAACTACCTTACCGTGGCAGTCGCAAGTCTACGATCGAGTCTATAAATGATCGCAAATCAATCAAGCCTTTCTGCTTTCACCCTTCTCAGTGTCGGCAACTTCTAGTATGAATCGCAAAAAAAGGGGGCAGTAAACAAAAACCCAGAATCGAAAACGCGAGGGCTCTTTGATTGCTTTATAAGATAGGCTCGACATTATCATTCGCCATCTGGTATCGAAGCTATTGGAAAATAAAATATGCTTTACTCTCTTCTTTTTTTGGTCAACCTCGCAATGGCGACGTCCTTTCAATATTTGCCGTTCTCCTCACCCTACGTTGGACAACAGATTCAGGATGTCGAAGGATCAGCAGGTGACCTGCTAAGGCGTCAGAGTGGTTGTGCCTCAGGCCTCATCTCATGTGCAAATCTCGGTGGATTAGGCGTATGCTGCAAATCCAACGCCATGTGCGCCCTTGATCAAGCTGGCCATGTCGCTTGTTGCCCGGTTGGATCAGCATGCTCAGGTACTATCAACGCCGGATCGGTACTGGCAACAGGGCTAAGTACCGGAAGCACATCGACAAGTGCACCGCAATCGCAGACGACGACGACGCCCTCAGCGACATCGAATAGTGCGCAGGTTACTGGTTTGAGAAGTACAGTGCCAAATTCGTACTTCCCGTTCATCTATTTGCCGACCACTTTCTCGAACGCCGCCGAATGTTCGTCATCCTTCTCGAGTTGCGGCTCGGCATTCAGCAGCTGTACCAGCTCGTTAGGCACTGGAGCCAATGGTGTCACCGCCCCGGGGGTCACCATTACAGGGCCCGGAGTAGGTGCCACAGCACAAACGCCGTTACCATCAGTCTCGGCCGCTTCGATTTGCTCCAGCCTCAGCACACAGGCTTGCTATCCTCTTCAGCTTACGAATTGTCCGATGTATGGTACCGCCGGCGAGACGGCACCTTCAGCGGTAACGTTTATCGCGGCACCTACAAGGTGTGCTGCTATCTATGGCGTGGGTGCCGGTATCGTTGTTGGCATTGCAGGGCAGATAATCGGATAAGCTGGACCTTGAATGTGCGTCAAGGAAGTGAGGGTTATTAATGACAGAGCATGCGCAAGCGATTTTCGAGCTTTACGAGGATGGGGGTTGATGGAGTTGATAGTTGCGTTTTGTTTTATGGATACCCCCATGCTATAATCCAGATCTTTCGGTGGAGAAATGGGCGTTTGAGCATACCTGATACTTCGAACAACCTGTATTATACTCGTAGTATGGTAGATGCAGCTAAAGTCCTAATCGATTGCAGGGATGCTGTGCTATGACAGCGTTGTCGCAAATAAATTGGACCGCCTGCAGTTGCCATGAACTTGGTTGTTTCTTCAGAGTCGAAGGCACAAGGTATCTAGATTTCGCCCATAAGTTGATGAAAGGAAAATCTCAAGATATCAAGTTCCTCATGATGTTGAAGACATTTGTAGTCGCTAATTGGTGCCGTCGCTGGGCGGGGTTGCGTTGCCCAGTGGGATCTCGCTAAATGTAAACATGCAGAATGGTACTCCATCACCACTCACTCGAAGATTATTGGCTACATTCTTTGAACTCTGACCTTGAACCGTTGTGTCGCACAAACTCAAACTCATCTCGTCATCCATCAACCTTTTCAATTCATCGAATACAAGGTACATTTGAGTGTGCGGCTCTTAGTGGTGGGACGTTCGGATTATTGGTGGTGGCTGGCCAAAGAGGTGGTTGGGAATTGATGATAGAACCTAAGCTTGCATTCCCGAACTCCTTCACATCTCAACTCTTCCCTACACTCACTTACTCAAACTACGCTCGTTATCTGACTGCTGATCGACTATACATCTGCCGCGTGCATCCTAGGTATTGTTCAGGACGAAGCGGCGGATTAGGGCTTGACCGGCGGTGAACCTCGACTGTAGCGGCGGCCGACTACATTCCTCAACCTCCAGCACATTCCTCAGCATGCGCTTCTCACAACCACCGACTCTCCTCTCCCTTCTTGCATTCGTCCTCTCTTCAACTCACACGACCAGCGCAACACCCTTACCTTACGATGAAGCGATACTCGGATCAGACAATAGCTCGCTCGTGGAGAGAAGCTGCATAAACTCTTGCGGAAATGGAGGTCTATGCTGCGGAGCCCAACAAGCATGCCTTACCATCAACGGGCAACCCAATTGCGGCGATGCCACTGCAGCTCCAGCAAACACAGCAAATAATGTCGCAGGCAATAGCCAATGGCAGCTCTACACCACAACCTATACCGAGACTGATCTCCTCACTCGAACTTCAACCTACAGCTCCTACTTCGCCTCCGTCACCTCTCAGCTAGTAGCTACACCAACCACATTTGTAGCGCCCGCAGTCACAAGCATCTACTGCGATCCCGCCCTCCAGTTTAGCCCTTGCGGCGGCAGCCTCTGCTGTGCCCCGGGACAAGTCTGCGTATATCAAGGCCAATGCGGAGCAGCAGTCAACACCGTGAGCGATGTCAGCAGCTTCCTCTACTCCTCGGTAACCAATACCGCGTCCGCATTTATTCGGCCAACGAGCAACACTGTTCAGACTATTACTTCCACAGGCTCCCCAACAACGACAGTGCCTTTTAGCACACCAACTTCCACAAGTTCAACCGCTGGCATGGCAGCCTCAACAACAAACAACGGCCTAAGCGGCGGTGCGATCGCAGGCATCGTCATCGGCGTCATAGCAGGCATCATCCTTCTCCTCCTCATCTGCACCTTCTTCTGCTTCAAAGGCCTTCTCGACGGCTTTCTCGCACTCATCGGCCTCGGCCCAAAAAGACGTCGTACTGAAGAAACATACATTGAAGAACGACGCTCGCGTCACGGAGGAGGTGGTGGAGGTGGACGCACGTGGTATGGCGCCGCAAGACCGAATAGGGTTGAGCGACCGAAGAAGAGCGGGTTAGGGGGGGTTACGGGCGTGGCGGCGGGGTTGGCGGGGTTGGCGGTGCTTTTGGGTTTAAAGAGGAGGAGAGATAGGAAGGAGAAAAGCGAGTATACTGGGAGCAGTTACTCGTACAGTGATTACACCAGTGCAAGTGAGTAACCCCCTATTTCCTCTACTCAATTGCCAGCAATACTGACAAGCGCACAGGTAGCGAATCATCAGATCGAAGGACGAGGGAGTCGAGGCGGTCGAGACGATAGTCGCCATCCTAATTTGAGATTGTTCTTTGTCTTCTTCTTCTTCTTCCCCGCATAAAGGCGGTACAGTTTTTGCATATAGCGGGATGTTGGGATTTGGGCATTTGGAAGCGTGATGATTACTTGATAAATTGAAGAGTATCCTAAGTACAGGATGTCGGGACTGTGATGGCTGCCTGGGGTGACGTGGCCAGGAAAGGAAAATGGTAATAAAGGATTGTAAATAGTACGGAAAAGATGGAGAATGAATGTTGAAAGAGCACTGTCGGGCTTTTGCTCTGCTAATTTCACACGCTGCATGCTTCATCTCGAGATCGTTCTTATTTCGAAATCACCCTCACTTCCACTCCTTACTACCTTAGGTACGGTATCCGAATCTTACATACAACTGTACGGAGGGAGGCAACGCGGGTGAGAGAAAAAGCCCTTACCGCGAAAGACGAATTCCCCTCCAATGGCACCAAATTCAGCAATGACTTTTGGAAGATAAAAAATGACAAAAAATGTAGTCAGTCGTTTTGCACTCTTTTTTTTTGATTTTCTTTGTTCATAACTACGAGATTGAGGTAGTATAGTTTGTGGACTCAAAGATAGCTCAAATTCTACACCTCAATCAACGCTTCATAAAGATATCAAAATCAAAGAAAATCGAATCGCTTTTGCATCACCTATCATTTATTATGTTGTTGCGTATGATTTCCTTAGCCGTATCGCGTACTAGCGCTGGGCAGGACATTCTCTTCTTCGAAGTTGCACATACCTCTTGGTATACGAGGACACCAGGGTAGATAGGCATGTAGATATACCCTGAATCCCCTGAATCCCCTAGCGCCGGATGTGGGCGGAGATTACTAACCATAGGGGTAACAGTACGAGTACGTACGTACTGTTCCCTATTTTCATCACTCCCTCTTAGGAATTGAAGCTCCATATGAAGCTATTCAGACCTTCTACTGACTGTATATCCATGCTCTTTTACTCGCCGGCGCCATGCTCGGCGGCGGTAGCTGAAGCTAGTCCCATCACT
>JAABUV010002711.1_pt1 | contig 23565 bp, 28 predicted proteins | sample 5559971 | NCBI WGS metagenome assembly JAABUV01 (sample SAMN10711881, study PRJNA513362) | rock metagenome | isolation source: Antarctica rocks | place: Antarctica: Victoria Land, Knobhead nord | collected 2015-12-19
GCACCAGCCACCAGAACTCGGCCGCCCGCATCAGGATCGCCTCGGTGATCCAGTAGAGGCCGAGCAGGTGGTGGCCGAAACCGAACCAAAAGCCGCGGCGCGCCGCGATGCGGCCGTGCGGCGCGGCATCGATCAGGGCCAGCAGCCCGGGCACCGAGAGCAGCAACATCGGCAGCACGAAGAATGGCGGCAACGCCGCGGCGGCCAGCGCGCCAAGCAAAGCGGCCGCCAGATCAGCGCGCCAGCCGATGAGTCCGCGCAGCCAGCCGCTGCCCCGACGCCATGCCGCAATCGCGCCGCCCGGTGCTATACATTCGTCGAGTGCCTCCGCGGGCAGGTCGTCTACGATGCGCGCGCGGGCGTGCCGAACGTCGCCGCTCATACTGGCAGCCCGACGGCGAGCATCTCATCGGTCAGGTCGCGGATGCCCGCGGCGCGGAGCTTGCCGCACAGCAGGTACTTGACCTCGGCCAGTTTGGCGTTGAACCGGGGCTCGCCCGGACTGGGTTTAATGCGCATTCCAGATCACCTGGGCAGTACAAGTCATTTGTCGCATGCAACACTTGGTGGTTTGGCAACCGAATCGTCAGTAGGTCGTTGCAACCATTCGGTTGGGCATTGGCAGTCGGCTCCTTGCTTGCCGATGTCGTTGGCCATTTGGGCGACCGCCCGGAGTGACGCGGCCGCCGTGCCTTCAATGCCGCCAAGGATGGCTTGAAAGCGCGTGGTCGCGAGCAGGGGTGATACACTCGGGTACCTTTACTGCTCAACGTTTGGCGTTGGCGAGCTGCGCGCTTCCAGCGCCGCTGCCACCCACTCTGCCCTGCGAACTCGAGAGCGTCCTCCCTCCGCGATGTTCCGCAAGCTGTCCGCCTACCCGAGACAGAATGGTCTGGCGGTCGCCTTGCGCGAAGTCGGTGGAGTCGGATGTGATTCCATGCCTGCGACCCGATTCGCAGGGGGTTTCCGATATGGACCGACGAAGAGTGGGCGTTGATCGGCCCGCTGATCCCACCGGCCAAGCCGGGCGGGAACAAGCGCACGGTGGTGGAGCGCGAGGTGGTGAACGGGCTGATGTACCTGCTCAGCACCGGCTGCCAGTGGGCGGCGCTGCCCAAGGACCTGCCTGCGCGCCAGCACGGTGAACGACTACTTCCGGCGGCTGGGACGATGACGGCACGCTGGATGGCATCCACCACGCGCTTTACGGGGTCTGAGGAGATGCTGTAATGGGCCGGCACCGGGGCTGACGACTGGTGCGGGTCTGTTCAGAGTGATGGCGTGAACGCTCGGGCTCGAGCGGTTCGGGTCCGGCCATCAGGAGGACGGCCACGAAACACCATGTCGGGATTGACGTGTCGCTGGAGCTGAGCAGCCTGTGCGTGCTGGCGGAACCCCTCTATGGCTTCAAGACGCTCGTCGAGGAAGGGACCGGCCGCATCCTCGGCGCTCACCTGGTCGGCCCGGGGGCCGAGGAGGTCATCAACCTGTTCGGCCTCGCCATTCCGGCATGACCTCACGGCAGAGGCGCTCAAATCGACCATTCGCCTACCCGACCGCAGCATCGGATATCAGCTCCATGCTGTGACCTTGCCGGGCCGTACGCGAACGGAGGTCCGTAACCTTTCGGCCTGTCGACCGGAACGCTGGATCGGACGCCTGGGCTGGCCCAGGTAGCCCTTCATACGTGCATCCCCACTCAGGAGACCCTGATGCGCTTCACCAAGTCGCTGTCCGCCGCTGCGCTCGCCCTTTGCCTCGCCGTGGCCGCCGTCCCCGTCGCGCGGGCGGCCACCGAGGCCCCGTTCACGCAACAGGCCTTTGCGGCCGCCCAGCACGAGGGCAAGCCCATCCTCGTGGACATCTCGGCGCCCTGGTGCCCGGTCTGCGCCAAGCAGCGCCCGATCCTCAGCCAGCTCATGGCCGACCCGGTCTTCAAGGACCTGGTCGTCTACCAGGTCGACTTCGACAGCCAGAAGGATGTCGTCCGCGCGCTGGGTGCACAGATGCAGAGCACACTGGTGGTCTTCCATGGCGCCGCCGAGAAGGGCCGCTCCACCGGGGACACGAACACCCAATCCATCAAGGCGCTCCTGCAAAAGGCGAACGGCTAGTCCGAGGATCGTCCGAGCATGAGCCTGCCATTCGCCAGCATGGGGTTCGGCTTCGTTGCGGGCATGCTCTCGACGCTGTCGCCCTGTGTGCTGCCGCTGCTGCCCCTGGTGCTGGGACCCGCCATGGCGATTCACCGCCTGGGGGTTGCAGCGTTGGCGGCCGGGCTGGTGACGTCGTTCGTCGGCGTCGGCCTGTTCGTGGCGACCATCGGCTTCTCGGCCGGGCTGGACGGCGACGTGTTCCGCAGCGCCTCCGCGGTGCTGCTCGGCATCATGGGTGTTGTGCTGCTCAGCGGGACGCTGCAGCAGCGCTTCGCCGTGGCGACGGCGGGCGTCAGCAACGCGGGCAACCGCCTGATCCAGCGGCTCACGCCCACGGGCCTGGGCGGCCAGTTCGTGCTCGGATTGCTGCTGGGCGCGGTCTGGAGCCCCTGCGTCGGTCCCACGCTCGGGGCTGCCTCCGTCCTGGCGGCCCAGGGGCGCGACCTCGCCAGCGTGACTTCCGTCATGGTGGCGTTCGGTCTGGGCACGGCGGTGCCGCTGCTCGTGGTCGGGTCCTTGTCCCGGCAGGCGCTCATGTGCTGGCGGGGCAGGATGATGAGCGCCGGGAAGACCGGGAAACTCATTCTAGGCGGAGGCGCCCTGGCGGTGGCGACCCTCATCCTGACCGGGGCGGACCACGCGCTGGAAGGCGCGCTGGTCGCCGCGTCCCCGGCCTGGCTCACCGACCTGACGACGCGGTTCTAACGCCTTCAACGGCGCCCCCAATGGGCACCCCGAACCAAGGATCGACCCTTAATGTCCATCAAGCCACGCGCGCCGGTTCCTGCGGTCAGCCTGCCCATGGTCGGCGGCGGCCAGTTCGAACTGGCGCAGAGCACGCCCAAAAGGTTCACGCTGCTCGTGGTCTATCGCGGCCTACATTGCCCCATCTGCAAGACCTACCTGCGCGACCTCGACCGCAAGCTCGCCGAGTTCGAGGCACTCGGCGTCAAGGCCGTGGCGGCCAGCACCGACACGCGGGAGCGGGCGGAGCAATCGAAGGCCGACTGGGGAATCGAGCATCTGCTCATCGCCTACGGGCTCGGCATCGAGCAGGCGCGCACATGGGGCCTCTATATCTCGGCGGGCATCAAGGACGATGAGCCTCGGTTGTTCGCCGAGCCCGGCCTGTTCCTGGTCCGGCCGGACCAGACGCTCTATGCGGCCTCCGTCCAGACGATGCCGTTCGCCCGGCCGTCCTTCTCGGACGTGCTCGCCGCGGTGGAGTTCGTGACGGAGAAGGACTATCCCGCCCGCGGCGAGGCATAGGAACCCGGAAGGGGGAGACTTGCTCGTGGGCTCCCCCGCTTTCATGCGATGATGCCTAAGGACATGATCCGAGCCCCACGCCCGCGCGACGCGATCGCCACCGACCCGGAAGAATGGGCGGTGCTGATGGTGCTTGCGCAGGGCGGCGATGACGCCGCCTACCGGAGCCTGCTCGTGGGCGTCACACCCTACCTGAGGGCGATCGCGAGCCGCGCGCACCGCAACCCGAGCGACGCCGAGGACACCGTCCAGGACGTCCTGCTGACATTGCATGCCGTCCGGCACACCTACGATGCATCCCGCCCGTTCAAGCCGTGGCTGGCCGGGATCGCGCGGCACCGGGTCATAGACCGCCTGCGCGCGCTGGGCCGCGCGGCTACGAGGGAGGTCGCCCTCGATCTGGAGCACGAGGCGTTTCCCGCGGCAGAGACGAACGAGAATCTCAGCTTCGAGGCACAGGACCTCCACCTGGCGATCAGGGCGCTCCCGCCCGGGCAGCGGCAGGCTGTGACGCTGCTCAAGCTGCAAGAGAAATCCCTCAACGAAGCCTCGGCGGTCAGCGGGATGTCGGTCGGCGCGCTCAAGGTGGCCACGCACCGGGGCATCGCCGCCCTGAGGACGCTGCTGCATAAGCGGGGCTCCAAGGAATGATGGACACCCCCGACCTCATCGAGAGCCTGGCCGCAGATGCCCGTCCGGTGCGGGCGATCCGCTCGCCCCTGGTGCGGACCGGGGGATGGCTGGCGTTGGCGGCAGGCATCCTGTTGCTGCTTGTCATCGAGCATGGCCTTCGCCCTGATCTGGTGGAGCAGCTCCGGAAGCCCTCGTTTCTGGCGGGCTGCATGGCGTCCGTGGCGACCGGCGTTCTTGCGGCCGTTGGATGCCTGCTGGGCAGCCTGCCTGACCGCTCCCGCCGCTGGCTGCTCCTGCCGCTGCCGATGCTGCTCCTCTGGGTCTCCACCATCGGCTACGGGTGCCTGACCGATTGGGTCAGCATGGACGCGGGCGCGCTGCGGATGGTCGAGGCGGTCCGGTGCTTCGCGACCGTGCTCGCCGTGAGCGTGCCGCTGTCCGTGGCGATGTTCGCGATGCTCCGCCATGCCGCCCGGCTGCGCCCCAAGCTGGTGACGATGACGGCGGGGCTGGCAGTTGCCGCGATGACCTCCACGGCGCTATCGCTGCTGCATCAGATCGACGCGACGGTGATGATCCTGGCGTGGAACCTGGGCGTGGCCGCGCTGCTGGTAGCGCTCGAGGGCGCCCTGGGCCGCCGCGTGCTGTCCCGGTTGGCGCGGAGTTCCGCCCCGGGTTAGGCGAGCGGGTGCGCTATGCCCGGCTGCAGGCCGCCCCGCCGAGCACGCAAAAGGAAGCGCAATGCGGGTGGTTCAGCGCGACCGGGCGGTTTGCCTCCGCCAGCGTCGCGCCGAGCTCGAAGCGCATGTCGTAGGGCAGCAGGGTGCAGGCGACCACGGCGGGCGATGACGCCCCCTGGCGCTTCACCACCATGCGCGAGCCGGAGCACATGACCTCGTCGGGCGAGCGGCCCAGGATGCCCCAGCATGCCTCGGTGACTTCCGGGACGTCCCGGGCAGCATCCATCTCGGGGAACAGCATTAGCCGGACCGGGTCCGAGGCGTCGATGCCGATGCCGAGCCCGGCGAACAGTCGGGCGAACCCGGCGCGGACCTCCGCTTCCGCCTCCCCGGAGAGGAGGCGTGCGGCGACATGCACCTCGAACCCGGCGCGATATAGCCAGGCGAGGCCATCCACGGTCGGATGCCAGGTGCGCGCGCCACGCTCGGCCTCGTGGACGGTGGTCCCGTAGTGGTCGAGCGAGACGCGCACGGTCAGGCGCGCGCCGAACCGTTGCCGGAGATCCAGCAACCTGGGCTGGACCTTCTGCATGGGCCTCATGGCGTTGGTCAGCACGAGCGCATCGAACCCGCGCGAGAGCGTGTCTTCGAGCATCGCGATCATGTCCGGGTTCATGAAGGGCTCGCCGCCGGTGAAGCCGATGAGGCGGGTGGGCAGGCAGTTCCGTGCGATCTCGTCAAGGTAGCGGGCGACGTCGGCTCGGGTCAGGTAGGCCAAACGGTCGTTCCGCGGCGAGGACTCGATGTAGCAGTTCAGGCACGCAAGGTTGCAGAGCGTGCCGGTGTTGAACCACAGCGTCCCCAGCGCCTTGAGGCTGACCTTGGCGCGCCTCTCGCCGCGGGCCGTGACGTCGGGGTCGCGGAATTTCTCCTTGGCGAGCGCCGGGGCGGACGCGAAAGCGGAAGCGGTCATTGTCAGGATATCTCCTGGGCGAGTTCAGGGAAGGCGGGCGTCTGGCGCAAGTTGCGCAGCCAGTCGCGAAGGCTGGCCTGCTCCGGCAAGGGATCGCGCAGGCAGCCCAAGGCCGAAGCCAATTCGGGCAGGTCCGAAGCCTCGTCGGTGTCGGCGAGAGCGGGGATCGACCCGATGGGACCGAACTGCAGGAGTGCCTCGGTCAGCCTTGCGCCGGTGTCCGCCCGGGAATAGGCGACGGAGCGCCAGATGGCCGCAGGCACCGGAGCCCGGCCGCCGAACAGCCAGAAGCCGCCGTCGGTTGCCGGATCTATGGCGTATGGAGGCCCGCCATGCCGGACCGTGCGTGCGGCAGTGCGAAGCAGCGCCGGGGTGACCTGCGGTGCATCGGCGCCAATGAGCAGCACCGAGCCATGGCGCTCCAGCAGTGCCGCATAGACGCGATCCAGCCGCATGCCCAGCTCGCCATCGCCCTGCCAGAGCGTCGGGAATGCACTCCATGCCGGGTGCGCCAGCGCGTCCTGCTCGGCGACCGCCCAGTGCGGCGCCACGTCGGGCGCGACCGCACGCGCGACCGCGCCCACTGCCGCCGCGGCCCGGCGGTGGAACTCGGTCGCGCGCGCGGTGCCGATGCTTTGGGCCAGGCGCGTCTTCACCGGGCTGAGGCCGGGTGTCTTGACGAAGATGGCGATGGCGGTCACTGGGCGCCTCCTCGCAGGCGGCGCCACTCGGGCCAGGCCTGGGCGGCGGTCAGCCACAGCTGCCGCGCGGTCGTGGCGGCCCAGCCGCCGCGCTCGTACTTCCGGGCGCTCGTGAACAGGCGGGCGCCGATCCGCCGCAGGGGGATGCCCGCCCGCCGGGCGGCCCACGCCAGGAGATGGTCCTCGCCGTACGGGGCGTCTTCCCGGAAGCCGCCCAGGGCCGCGAAGGATCGGGACGGAATGACGAAGCCCTGGTCGCCAAATGGCATGGCAAGCCAGGCCGAGCGCAGGTTCGCGCCGTATGCATTCAGCATAGCGCTTCAGCCCGCCAAGCAGCCAGGTCGGCGCATGCCGGTTGCGCCAGGCGGCCGCCGCGTCCCGGTTCGCCTCGGCGTAGGTTGGATAGGCGTGGACGGTGCCGAAAACCTTCTTCAGGCCGATGCCGTGCCGCATGGCCAGGACCATCTCGGACAGCATTTCGCCCGCGCGGGGCGCCACGATGGTGACCCCGAGGATGCGGTCCCGCCAGGGCGAGGTCAGCACCTTCACGAACCCCTCCCGTGCGTCGTCCACGATGGCCCGGTCGAGTTCGCGCAGGTCGTAGCGAGTGACCTCGACCGCGATGCCTCGAGCCTTGGCCTCGCGCTCGTTCAGCCCGGCCCGCCCGACCTCGGGCTCGGTGTAGGTCACCGCGGGCATGACGGCCCGGTCCGGACGGATGCGGTGGAAGCGGCCGAACAGGGCGTTGACGCTGGCGTGCCATGCCTGGTGCGCGGCCGCGTGGGTGAACTGCCATGGGCCCGCAACGTCGCCGCAGGCATAGATGTTGGGATGCAGGGTCTGCAGGTAGTGGTTGGTCTCGACGGTGCCGCTCTTCGTGAGCGGGATGCCGAGCTCCTCGAGGCCGAAGCCGAGTGTCCTGGGCTTGCGGCCCACCGCGACGAGAATGACGTCGAATGGCACGTCGAGGGCGCCGCCACCGTGCTTGAAGCGCATGCTGCGCTCGCCATCCCGGATCGCGGCGCCGACCGCCTGGTGGCCCGTCCGCACGCGGACTCCCTCCTGCTCGAGCCGTTTGCGCGCCAGGGCGGAGACCTCGTCGTCCTCGCGCTCGAGCAGACGGTCCGAGTTCTGCGCCACCGTGACTGCGGACCCGAGCCGGGCGATCGCCTGCGACAGTTCACAGGCGATCGGCCCGCCGCCGAGGATAAGCAGCCGCTTGGGCACCACCTCCAGCCGCCATAGGGTCTCGGAGGTGACGTAGCCTGTCTCGTCCAGGCCCGGGATGGGCGGCACGGCAGGCGCGGCGCCGGTCGCGATGATGATGGAGCGGGTGGTCAAGGTTTCCCCGCCGACTTCCACCGACCAGGGCGAGGTGATCCTTGCCCGGCCTTGCCGGACATCGACGCCGAGGCCGCGATAGCGCTCGACGGAGTCGTGCGGGGCGACGGCGGCGATCGAGGCCCGCACATGGTCCATCGCCGCCGCGGACTCCACGGCACCGACGGGTCGGAGCAAGCCCAGCCTCGCCCCCGCATGGGCCTGGGCGACGAGGCGGGCGGCGTGGATGAGCGCCTTCGAGGGGACGCATCCGGTGTTCAGGCAGTCGCCGCCCATTTCGTGCGCCTCGACCAGGGTGACTGTGGCGCCAGCCTTGACGGCCACCAGCGCGGCCACCAGCCCGGCAGTCCCGGCGCCGATGACGACGAGGTTGCGGTCGAACCGGCGCGGCCGCTTCCAAGTGTGCGGGTTCATCGGGGATTCCCCATCAGCTTGATTGCGCCCCTTGCCGCGAGCGGCAGGCACGCCAATAGGACGAGGGAGGCGAGCACCCTCCACGAAAGTATGCCGGAGAGGCTGGTCAGATGCTCGAGCTGCGTGCCCGCGTTCACGTAGACCAGCGTCGCCGGGAGCATCGCGGCCTGACTGACCGCATAGAACCGCAGCACCGGGAACGCCGTGACCCCGAACAGGAGATCAACCACGAAGAACGGGATCGCGGGCACCAGGCGCAGGCTGAGCAGATACAGCCAGCCATCGCGCGCCAGCCCCCGGTTCACCTGGTCCAGGCGCCTGCCGAAATGGCGCTGAACCCAGCCGCGGAACAGGTAACGGCTGGCAAGCAGGGCGAAGGTGGCGCCCAGCGACGACCCGAACGACGCCAGCACCGTTCCCTCCACTAGGCCGAAAACCGCGCCGCCCGCGACGGTCATGACGAGGGCGCCCGGGATGGCGAGCGCGGCCATGAGGGTGTAGGCCAGCGTATAGCCTCCGGCGAACAGCACGGAGTTCCGGTTGCGAGCCTGCACCAGATCCTCCCGGTGCGACTGCAGCGATTCGAGCGTGAAGGCGTGGTGGAGCCCCAACGCGAACACCGCGCCAACGAGACCCACCACTGCGACAAGCAGGACTGCCCGGGGCAGCCAGGAGGGACGGTTCGGCGCGGCTGCGCTCATGCGGCGGATGCTGCCACACAGGGGGGCGGCCAGCGCAGCGTCCCGGGAGCAAGCGCCTGCCCCGTTTGCGCCAGCTCCTCCGGGGGAAGGATGTCCAGGCTGGGCCATAGGCCGGACCGCAGCGCGTCCGCGTAGCCCTGGGGAAGGCTCGCGGCCCGCATCGCCGCGGCCGCCGCAGGGTGGTCGTATTCGAGCGGGAGGTGCCGGATCTCGATTGCACCGTGGCCGGGCTCGAGCAGGCTGAACCAGACGCGCGGCGTGCCGTCGTTGGCGGGAACGCCGATGGCGCCTGGGTTGTGCCACAGCAGGCCGCCGACCATGCGCGTGAACGGGATGCCGCAATGGCCGCCGATGACGCCGTCGCATCCGGCGTCCCGAACGAGCCGCCGGAGGTCGTCGTCCGGGCTGGAACCGAAGACGAACTCGTTGATCCTCTCCGGGCTGCCATGGACGACGGTGAGCCGCCGCCCGCCCATCCGCAGATCGATGCGGCGCGGCAGGCTTCTCATCCAGCGGCGGGCGTCCTCGTCGAGCATCGCGTCGGCATGGGAGTGCCAGGCGGCGGATAGCCGGTCGCAGGCCGATCCGGCCGTGAAGCCGCAGCCGCAATCCTGGGCGCGAGCCCCCAGGGATTCCTCGCAGTTCCCCATGACGACGTGGACGCCAGCATCGCGAACGATGTCGACCGTCGCCGCGGGATCGGCGCCGTAGGCCACGACGTCGCCCGTGCAGATGGTGCGCTCGGGCGGGATGCCGAGCCGCCGCGTCTCCTCCAGCAGGGCGCCCGTCGCCTGCAGGTTGCTGTAGCAGCCGCCGAACAGGAGCACGGCGCCGCGCGCTTCCACCACGGGGACCCCGCCCGGCGTCATTCCTGCGGCAGCCCGGCGAGCGACAGGCCCGTCCTGGGCGCCAGGACAGCTCCCACGATGAAGCCCGCGGTGCAGACAGCCAGGCCCCAGGCGTTCACACCAAGGTCCAGCGCGAAGGGGCCGGACCCGAGCGAAACGCTCGCGGGGAAAATGTGCAGTTGCCCGAAGGTCTCCACCGCGCGGATGACACCGACAGCAACGCCGGGCCAGAGCGCCATGTGGAAGCTTGCGGGCCCGGCGGACCGGATCCAGGAGAGCAGGAAGATGGGTGCCAGACCCATCACCATCGTCCCGCTGATGGTGGTCGCCGCGATGATGGCCGGACCGACCCGGTCGCCGAGGTAGATGGAAAACAGTGGTAGGTTGCCCACAACCGCGACCGCCACCAGGGCGATGCGGCCCGTCGCGAGGTGGCGGGGTGTCGGATCCGCCGAGCGGTTCCGCCAGTCCCGCGCCGAGAGCTTGGCCACGCTGGTCAGCGTGGAGTCGATGGTGGACCCTCCCGTCATCAACATGATGGCGTTGAACGCCAGCAGCATGGCTAGACCGAACGAGGCCGGGACCGTAACGCTGGTCGGCTTGCCCAGGCCGAAGGAAAGGCCATACAGGCCGATCAGGCTGAACAGGAAGATGAAGCTGCCGCTCAGCACGCTGGCGAGCAGAAAGCTCCGAAGCGCCTGCTTCGGCTGGTTCAGGAATCCCCGGTCGGTGAGGACCGGGTCGTGGAACGGATAGGAGAAAACCTGAACCAGCGCGAGCAAGCAGAAGGTCAAGCCGCCCTCCCGCGTTGCCTGGGAGACCTCGGGCAGCCCCTTGGCCTCGAGCCCGGGGAACAGGACGGCCAGCACCAGCGCCAGCAGGACGAACGCCAGGACGATGTGGACCCGGTCGGTGATGAGGCTCGCGCGCATGCCGCCGCGCCAGGCGTAGGCGACGGTAAAGGCGGTGACGAGAACGACCGCCAGCCAGTACAGGCTGCTGCCCTCCGGCCCGAAGTAGAGCGACATCACCTTGGTATTCGACCAGATCTCGTTGGCCAGCCTGAACAGCACAAGCAGCATGAACAGCTTGGCCGCAGCCACCCCGTACTTGCTGACCAGGAAGTGCGGCAGCGAGCGATATCCGCCTCGCGTCCGCAGCAGGTAGATGGCGACGCCCGCCACCACGAAGCTCAGGTAGTAGACCGTATAGCCGATGCCGCCTGTCAGACCGTAGCCGTAGGCGAGATCGGAGGCGTTGGCGATGGACTTGGCGAACACCCAAGTGACGGCGGCGCTCATCGCCACCATCCACACGCCTGGGGGCCGCCCGTCGTCCTGCCGCCCGTCGAAGAACTGGGCAGCGGCGACCCGCCGAGGTGTCACCCACCAGGTGAGCGCGCAGAACGCGAGCAGGACGAGCCAGGGTGCCGCTGTTTGCAACCGTCTTACTCCTTACAGGGTTGTGGAGGGCCGATCGGCTTCGCCCGCCCGAAGGCTAGGCCCCGCGGCGCGGCGGAGGCGTGGGCATCCGGCGCCCGGACGGGAAGGACCCGTCCAGGGCCTGTGATGGAAGCCAAGGTTCACGCATGGGTCACCCAGTCGGCAACATCTATCGTTCCCGTGCCGGAGGTGGACGGGGTTGCCTCAAGATTCGAGTTCCAGCGCAGAAGGTTACGGCACCCCGTGCAATGCCCGTGGGCCGCCGGGTTCCCGTATCCGCTTGCCCGCCTACTGCGTCGCTTCCCGGGAAACGTCACCCAGGAGCTTTGCAAGGCCCTGGGTGGGCCCCGCAGTCAGGCTGAGCCCGTGCCGTCCATAAATCTGCTGACCGACGAACTCGGCCGAGTTGTAGGTCAGCCAGACTTTGCCGCTGTCATCCTCCCAGACCAGGGCTTTCAGCGGGAGATCGATGGCCAGGGTCGGATTGGTTCGCATGGCGGGAGTGCCGCCTTTGGGATTGCCGAAGATGACGACGGTACGGGGGCGGAGCTGGAGCCCGGCAGCCTCGGCCGCGGCGGCGTGGTCGAGCTTGGCGAAGACGGTCCATCCCTTGGCCCGGACCGCTGCCTCGAAGCGCTCGATGGTCTCCGCCGCGGGATGGACGCTTGCGACGGTGACGAGACCGCTCCCAGCCGCGGTTGACGCCTGCAGCGGAGTGGATTGCTGGGCGCGGGCGGGGCCGAGTGAGGCAACGCCGAGACACGCCAAGATGGCGATCGGGCATAGCCATGTCGTTCTGTCCATCGCGGTCTTCCTTGGGTCAGTTGGCCTACAGGGGTCCGTGCCGCGTGTCCGCGTCGGGAGTTGGCGCGTCTTGTAGCGGCTGCATCAGCATTCTGCCGAGACGCAGCTCGCCAGGGCAGGGCAATCACTTGAGATTGGGCCTGGACACGAGGGCGGGTTTTTGGGTTGGTAAGGATGTGGTTTGGATGAGGTTCCACGAGCTTGGAGCCTGTGCATGTCTTTGCCTGCTGCGCCGTCGCTGATCGACCACTCTGCCGCTCTGGAGGACCCCCGCCAGTCCTGGAAGGTGCTGTATTCGCTGCCGGAGGTGCTGTTGCTCGTGCTGTGCGGCAGGCTGGCCGGGGCGGAGGACTTCGTCGAGATCAGGCGCCGGGGCCAGACGCACCAGGACTTCCTGCGTCGCTTGCTGCCCTACAAGGCCGGCCTGCCCAGCTACGACATCCGACGGGAGACTTGCGCCTTCGCCGCCTTTGGGATGTGCGTCCTCTACGTCCATGCGGCGTTTGCATACGGCGTCTTCCATATGTTGGATTACGTGTTCTTCCCGGGCCTGGCGGTCTACCTCGCACTGACCTGGGCGCGTTCGCCTCGCGCGCTGCGGATGCGGGTTCCCGTGCTCTGCGGCAGCCTGTCCTTCAGCCTCATGTGGACCGCGGTGGAGAAGTTCCTCTACCCGCAGTGGACGGTGGCGGTCCTGCTGCAGCATCCGCAGATGACGCTTGGATTTGACTGGCCGATCGTGCTGGCCATCGCCGGCTTCATCGAGTTCAGCCTCGCGTTCTATCTCGCGACCGGCCGTGGCCTGCTCCGCCTCGGGGCCGCGACTTTCATGGCGGTGTTCCTCAGCGCGATGCCTGAGTTCGGCTACCTGGACCTGATCGGGCATGTTCCGATCGTCGCCATCCTTCTCGTCGTGTGCATGGGTGGCGCGTCGTCGCTGCAGAACACGCTCCGGCTGCCTGGCAGGGGTGTGGTGGTGAATGCGGCAGGCGTGTCGGCGTTGTACCTCGTCACACTCTCCCTCCTGTTTGGGATGTACTACGGCATGCAAAGGACCGTGGGACACGTGTGATGCTCGCCGCGTTGACCGTTGACCCGGAGATGATCATTCAGCGTCGTAGATGTCACGCGCGTGTGGCAGCCGATGAGAGCGCATCAATCACCGGGCACCCTGCAATCTCGCCCGCATCACACCCGCGAACCGCCTGTGCCAATGCACGCTCCATCGCCCGCAGGTCCGCAATCCTCGCCCGTATGGCGGCAAGGTGCGCCGCTGCGATTTCGCGCACGTCGGCGCAGGCGTCCTGGCCTCCGTTGGCCAGCATTAGGAGCGCGCGGACCTCGTCCAGCGTAAACCCGAGTTCGCGGGCACGCCGCACGAAGGCCAGCCGTCCCACGTCCTGCGCCTGGTAGCGGCGGTAAGTGCCGCGCCGGGACGGCTTCGGCAGCAGGCCGATGCGCTCGTAGTAGCGCACCGTCTCGATGTTGCAGCCCGTCCGTCGCGACAGCTCGCCGATGGCGATGCCCTCGTGTCCCATGTCGCGGCCCTCCGAAAGCGCTTGAGTCTGTAGCTGCTACAGACTGTAAGGGTTGGCCCTGCCCTTCCGTCAAGGAGACCGCCCATGCCCTCCGATCTTCCCGCCCGGTCCGCTCAGGCTGCACTTGTAGCCCATGGCAGCGGGGCCGTGCTGCTCACGGCCAGCGGCCTTGCCGCGGCGTTTGCAGGGGCGTCATGCTGCGGCTTGCCCTTTATCCTCGCCATCTTCGGCCTTGGGACGGCCTGGCTGTACGGCGTCGCTGTCCTTGCAGCCCCACACCGGGTGGCTCTGCTCGCGGGCGCCGCCCTTTGCCTTGCGGGCGGGGCCGTTCTGCTGTGGCGCCAGCGCCGGACGGCTGCCCTTTGCGCGTCCGGAAGCGTTTGCACCAAGCCTGTGATTCGTGGTCTGACCACGGCCGGCCTGCTGGTAGGGTCCATTCTGCTCTACCTGGGTTACGCCTATGCTTGAGGATGCGGTGATCCTGGAATCCATCTTGACCTGCCCACATTGCGGCATGGCCAAGACGGAAACCATGCCGACGAACGCTTGCCTGTTCTTCTACGAATGCACCGGCTGCGAGGTGCTGCTCCGGCCGAAGCCGGGCGACTGCTGCGTGTTCTGCTCATTCGGAACCGTGCCGTGCCCTCCCATCCAGGCTGACGGCGGTAAGGCATCCTGCTGCCGTTGACGCGGGCGCGGAGAACCACTGTTTGATGCTGGGCGTCGGGCTAGCTCCATCGACTTGGGCGCAGGCCGCCCGGCGGACACATCGACCCGTGCGTGTATCTCTGGCCCGCAAGCCTACCTGACGGCAGACGGCTGCGTTGTCGATCAGCCATTCCAGCCGCGGCTGCCTGACGGCATGATCCGTTGCTACATGGGCGGCGACAGGATGGTGGGCTTTGGCTACCAGCTCATCAAGGCGCTCGTCACGCCACCCCTCGAAGGCCCCAACTCCGAAGCCGCGCAGCCTGGCCCGCGGATCATGCACGGTCCCGACGCCGCACCGTTCCAGGCGCTCAGGGCCAAGATGAACGCCGAGTGGACGCCGCAGATGATGGCGGTGCTGGGCATCGACGCCACCTCGCTCCCCGTCGTTTGGGACGCGGACTTGCTATATGGCCCGCGCGTGGCGTCGGGCGAAGACACTTACATTCTCTGCGAGATCAACGTCAGCTCGGTCTTTGCTATTCCCGACCAGGTTCCTGCCGCGATAGCCCAGCTCGTCATGAGCAGGTTGTCGAGTGCCGGCCGGGAATAGGCGCACTCAGGCAAGCGAAACCAGCAGGACGCCGCCGCACATGAGGACCGCGCCAAGTATCCGGACCCACCCGGCCGCGTGCTGCTCGAACCCGAGCAGGCCGTAGTGGTCGAGGATCACGGAGAGCACGATCGACGCCGTGACCGTTATGCCGGTAAAGGTGGAGGCGCCCAGGGCCGCCGCCGTGTAAGGCCGGGCGATCAGCACGATGAAACCGGCAGCGCTGGCGAGCCACGCCCACCACGGCGCGCCAGCCGCCTTCTCCACGGGCCAGCCGAGCTGCCCCGTCATCAATGCGCCCACCACGGCGATGACCAGGCTCCCGGCCAGACTGACCACGGCCACCAGGAAGGGCCGCTCCAGCGCCTTCTCCATCGTTCCCGTAAGTCCGGCCTGCACCGGGTTGAGCAAGCCGGACGCCAGGGTGAGCAGGTAAAGCAGCCATTGCACGTCGGACCCTCCGGGGCGGCTTTGGTAGGCATGGAGACGGGATGGAGCGCGCCCCCACCTCCCGACAGCGCGCTCACAGGAGCAGGCTACGGTGCGGGCCGGAACACGAGGATGGAGGCGTCTGACCCCAGCAGCCCGGCACGGGCTGCCACGAACAGCCGGTCCAGCTCGGGCACGAACAGCGAAGTCCTGGCGCCTCCGTCCGTCTTGGTGTGCGGCAAAGGTCGGTAGCTGGTTTCGTCGTGCTGCCACGCATCCACCACGCCGCTGCCGCAACTGACGTAGATGCGCCCGCGCCGGCCATCGAAGAACACGTCGTCGGCGTCGCCGCAGGCGTCAAAGGAGGCTGTCACCGCCCCGCTGCGAGAGTCGAGCAGGACGAGTTTGGCCGGGTTGCGAAACACCGTTGCCACAAGGTGATCGGCTTGGGACATAGTCATGGGAAAGTTGCCGCGCATGCCCGGCGCGTGCCAGGTCGCGATGATCCGGCCGGCTTTGACATCGACGACGGCGACCTGGTTGGCATCGGGCACGTTTACGAAGGCTCGCCCGCTGGCGTGGTCGAGCTGGAAGCCTTCAGGATGGGCAGGCAGGTGGATGTCTGCGACCTTGTTGCGCGTTGCCGGATCGATGACGGCCAAGCCGCCGTTCCCGTAGCCGACGACCACGGCGCCGCTATGCGGATCGACCCGCACGTTGTCGGCGTCGTCCCCCAAAGAGAGCGCCCCGGCCGGCGCCAGGTCGTCGCCTCGATAGAATCGGACGGAGCCGTCCCCCGCACTCGCCACCACCAAGAGATCGGCTTGCGGGGTGTAGCCGACCCCCTGCGGGTCGTTTAGCCATGTGATCCGCGAGACAACCCGGCGCCCGGCGATGTCGATGACATCGACGGAGCCGTTCCCGAGTTCGGCCACGAACAGGCGCCCGCGCTTGAGGTCCACGGCCATGTGGTCAATGCGGCCGCCAGTTTTCGCCAGCGGTATCTTCGTCTCCAGGACGAGCGGCGGCCCGTCCGCAGCGCTTGCGTTCCCAACCGGCATTGCTGCAAGCGCCGCGGATACCGCCAGCCAGCGGGCCGCCTTGAGCACGGCCACGACCCTCAGCTCCTCGCGACGTTGACCTTGTCCAGCGCGGCCCGCAGTCCCTTGGCCAACTTCGCTGCATCGTCATTGGCCCAGAAGTGCATGAAGAACAGCCGCGGCTGATCGTCCAGCATATGATTGTGGACGGCCGTGACCTCGATTCCGTTCTCCCGCAGCGCCCGGAGCACCGGGTTCACCTCGGCGGCGGTCAGCACGAAGTCACCGGTAATGGCCGCCTTGCCCCCGCCAGTAGGCTGGAAGTTAAGCGCCTCGGCCGATCCCATGGCGACCGGCACCTCCATGCCGCCGTCATGGATTGTCTCAGCACGGGGTACGTTCACCTGATACACGCCGGCCACGGCCTTACCCTTAGCGCCCAACACGCGATCGATCATCGCCGTGTCGATATCCAGCCGTGCCGGTTGTTCGCTCCCCGGTGTGGGATCCTGCGAACTGGCCGTCGCCGGAGCCGCCCGTGCAGGTTGCTCGCTGCCGGCCAGGGGGGCTTGCGGGCCGCCTGATGCTGAAGCGGTCTGGGTCGCTTGTTTGCTGCCCGCATCAGGCGGCTGTGAACTGACCGATGCTGTCGCATTGCCGAGAGGCGTGCCGCTTAGCGCGAGTCCATCGTGTAGCGCAGCCGCCAGCTTGGCCGGATCACCGTGCCCGAGGACGTGCATATAGAGTGTCGAGGGCGTTGCTCGCAGCAGGTGGTTGTGCAGGGCGGTGATCTCCAGCCCACCTTCAGAGAGCTTCTTCATGACCGGCCCGACCTCCGTCTCGGTCAGCACCAGGTCGCCCATGACCATCCCATCTACCCCCATCTTCTGGAATGCGAGCCAGGAGCCGAGTGCGAGCGTCGGCTTGATCTGCATACCATCCAGTGTGACGTGCAGGTCCGTGCGTGGCAGGCCAACGCGATAGACGCCGCCGGGCATTTCGGACCCGGACTTACCGAGGGCGGTGGCTACGCCGGCCCAGTCGGCATCGGTCGCGGAAGCCACAAAGGGTGCAGTAACGATGAAGGCAGTGGCGAGTAGAAGGGAAATGCGCATGAACGGTCTCCTGATGGGATGAGGAATTTCTGCGGAATGGCTGGGCTCACTGGATCGGCCTCACCTCCAGTCGGTCGAACCGCGTTACACTGTCCGCCTTAGTCCAGAGCGCCACCTTGCCGAGGCCGAGAAACGTCCGGTCCTCGACGGTGAACAGGGCCTTGCCGTCGAAGGACACCGAAAGCCGCGATCCCTGGGGTTTGAGCCCGAGGACATGCCACTCGCCCGAGGACACCTTCACTGAGGCCCCTTTGATCTGTTGCCGCCTGCCCTTCACGACCCGGTACAGGTTGACGTTGTCCTCCAGCGCGTTGGCCCGGAGCACGTAGTAGTTGTCGGCGTCGGCCAGGCGCACAGCCAGCCCGCCAGCCCGGTCTCCCTTCCCGGCCACGGCCTTGAATCGAACGCTGGCCCCGACGTCCTGCGCCCGCAACGGCTCATAGACGGCGAGCGGGTATCGATAGTCCGTCGGGTCAGTGCTGGACTGTTCGATCGCCTTGCGGCCGCTCGCTGTCTGGTCCTCAACGACCGTCCATGTTCCGGGGGCGCCTTGCCCGGTGCGCCACGTCGTCAGGATGTCGGATGGAAGCGGGCCGAGCGCGTAGCCAGAGAAATCGGGAGTGCCTGGCGCGGCGGCAGCCCGACCAGCCCTCGGCGCGGCCATCGATGCCAAGGCGGCTGCCAGAACGGAGCGCCGCTTCATCAAACCGCCCCGACGAGATGCAGCGCCACGCCGGCGACAGCGCAGGCAAGTAGCGTCGGGATCATGCCAGCCTTGAACCTGAAAATCGCAACAACGGCGCCCGCCGAGAGCGCCAGCGCCCCGGGATTGAAACTCCCCAGCACCGGCACATCGAACGACAGACCGGGCACGCCGACGGGCCGCCCTTCCCGGAACCAGGTGTGCAGGGCGAACCAGACGGCCAGGTTCAGGATCACGCCGACCACGGCCGCCGTGATCGCTGACAGTGCCCCACTCAGGGCCTTGTTGCCGCGCAGTCCCTCGATGAACGGCGCACCGAGGAAGATCCAAAGGAAGCAGGGCGTGAACGTGATCCAGGTCGTCAGCAGGCCGCCCAGCGTGCCGGCCAGCATTGGGTTGAGCGCGCCAGGGTCACGGTAGGCCGCCATGAAGCCCACGAACTGCGTCACCATGATGAGCGGACCGGGCGTGGTCTCCGCCATGCCCAGCCCGTCCAGCATCTCGCCAGGGCGCAGCCAGTGGTAATGCTCGACCGCCTGCTGCGCGACGTAGGCCAGCACGGCATACGCGCCGCCGAAGGTGACGACGGCCATCTCGCTGAAGAAGATCGCGATGCGGCTGAATGTCGCGTCCGGACCCAGGGCGGCCAGCAGTGCCAGCACGGGGACCAACCACAGCGTCAGCCATATGGCCGCGGCCCGGCGTGCAGTTGCGAGGCTCGCGCGCGCATGCTCAGGCTGTCCCTCGCCCAGCAGGCTATCGGCATCGGCAAGGGCGTTCTTGACGGCCTTGCCGTGGCCGCCGCCGACCTGGAACAGGGGCGATCCCGCCCGCGTTCCCGTCCAGCCAAGCAGCCCGGCGGCCAGGATGATGAGCGGGAACGGCACGCCGAGGACGAAGATCGCAGTGAAGGCGGCGGCAGCGATGCCCACCATCGCCTGGTTCTTCAACGCCCGGGAGCCGACACGTATGACGGCCTGCAGCACGACGGCCAGGACCGCGGCCTTGAGGCCGAAGAACAGCGCTGCCACAGCGCCGACGTGCCCGAGGCCAGCGTAGATGTAGCTCAGTGCCATGATGCACAGCACGCCGGGCAGCACGAACAGCGTGCCGGCGACGATGCCGCCGCGGGTGCCGTGCATCAGCCAGCCGATGTAGATGGCGAGCTGCTGCGCCTCCGGGCCGGGCAGCAGCGTGCAGTAGGACAAGGCGTGCAGGAAGCGCGCTTCGCCGATCCAGCGCTTCTCGACCACCACGATGCGGTGCATCACCGCAATCTGGCCGGCCGGGCCGCCGAACGAGAGCGCTGCTACCCGCAGCCAGACCCGCAGGGCGCTACCGAACGAAACGCCATGGCGGTCCGGTGCGACTTGCCCAGCCGTGCTTTGACCTCGCTCAGGAAAGGGCAACAGCGGTTCTGGCGGGGTCTGGGCGAGCAGGCGCCCGCTCACGAAGACTTCTCCCGCGCGGGCCGGGGCGCGACGTGTCCGGCCGGCCAACTATGCGTTTCCTCCGTGGCGTCGCGGCTCCAGCGATAGAAGGCGTCGTAGAGCGCCAGGCCCGCGTCGAGCTGCGCTAGGTCGTCCGTGAACATGCGCGACAGGCCGAGGGACGCGGCCAGCAAGCCGGGCGCTTCAGGGGCGAGACCGGGACGGGCGGTGTCCGCCCCACGTACGATCAGCGCCAGGCGGTCCAGTGCCGGGGCGTGCAGCCCGAACTCCTCCAGCATGACATCAAAGGTGCAGAGGTCGCCGCGATGGCTCCAGAACACGCCGTCGATGTCAAATGGCGTCGCACCGAACCGTTCGGCAACGGCCTCCACTTCGGACGGCGACACGAACAGGAACACGGCCGACGGATCGACGAAACGCCGGATCAGCCACGGGCAGGCGATTCGATCGACTTTCGGGCGCGCGCGCGTGACCCAGACCGTGCGCCCCTTGGCATCGCGGGGCGGCAGCACGTCCGGGCGCACCAGCGCGCCACCGTGTGCAACCCATCCCTCGAAGCCGCCCTCCAAGGATTCCGCTTCAGCACCTTCGTGCCTCAGCCAAGCCGCCACACCCTGGCTGAGCTTGAGCCCGCGTTGACAGACCACGACGACCCGCCGCCCGGCCTGCTCCCCAGCCCAGATGTGGGTGGCCTGGAAGTCGCGCCTGATCGCGCCAGGGAGCATCCTGGGATCAAGGGCATGGTCTTCGTCAGTGCGCACATCGACAAGGACCGGTGCATCTGACTGACCGATGAGGCGCGAGAGCTGGGTTGCGGAAATCATGGTAGGCGGCGGCATGATGCGTCCTCTCCTGTTCAGGAGTACGGACGCGATGCTCTGGCTGACGCCTCGAGGGGTGATCGCGAGAGGACCCCTTGGCACGGAGACTGTGCCTCCGGCTGCTTGCCGTCAAGTGATGCTCCATCAAAGGAGCAGGTGTGTCACTTGGTCAAACGCCCGTCTGACCTGGTGGAACAGCGACCTAGTTGGGCTAGATAGCATAGCCCCCCAACCTATGCTACAGAGCTTGCATGACGCATGCCGTCGGGAGCATGCAGAGTTCTGGGGTGCTGAGGCGATTGGGTTAGGGTTCGGGCTCATGGGGCGAGGGTGAGCTGTGTCGAAACTGCTATGGCGGGTGAAGCTGGTGGCGGAACGGCAGCCTGGCGTGACCACTGAGACCGAGCTCGCCTGCATCGAGCGTGACGCGCAGGCCGGCTTGGCTGATCTCGGGGGTGTAAGCCCAAACCGCCGAAAATTCCGTCACCCGCCGACCTCAACAATCGGGTGGCCATCGTCATCATTGGATCGCAATGATTAGTCGGACCAAAAGGCCCTGAAACGGTCGGATGCCAATTCGGTGTATCGGGTGGTGTGCTGGATGTTCCGGTGACCGAGATAATGCTGGATCGCCCGCGTGTCCTGGCCGTCGTTGGCGAGCTTATAGCCGGTGGCATGGCGCAGCATATGGGGGTGGACCGAGAACTCGATGCCGGCCTGTCGCCCGGCCCGGCCGACGATCTTGCGCACTGCATCGCTTGTCAGTGGCGCCTTGCGCTCGCTGACGAACACGTAGGCTGTATCCCGGTAGTCTCTCTGCAGCCGGCGTAGGATGCGCAGCTCCGGTCCCCGTAAAGGATGGACCGACGCGATGCCATGTTTAAGTCGCGTGACGTGCAGGAGCCCTTGGCGAAGATCGACTTGATCCCAGCGCAGGCTGACCAGTTCGGACACGCGCAGGCCATGGCGGTAGGCGATCAGGATCAATGCGGCATCCCGTGTGCCATGTCGACCGACACCCGCAGCCGCCTCGATCAGGGCCGCAACTTCCTTTTCCAGAAGGTATTCCCGGCTTCGATAGGTGGCGTTCGCCTTGCGAACGGGAACTTTCCGGTTTTTGATGGTTGGCGGGTCCCGATCCGGGGGCCTGGAGCCCGCATAGGTGTTCATGGCGAGATCCGATCTTTCCGTATATTACCTCTTATACGGAAAGTTGGCCGGCGGGGATGACACAATTCGATGGCGACCAAGAGCGAGCGCCTGGCCGTCCTGTCGGAGGCCGAGCAATTCGCCCTCTACGGGCTGCCCGACTTCGACGATGAGCAGCGACTGAACTATCTATTGCTGTCCGGACCTGAACTGGCTCTCGCCTCCAGTCGTCCCGACCTCCACGCTCAAGTGTATTGCGCCCTACAAATCGGCTACTTCCGAGCCAAACACACCTTTTTTCGTTTCACCTGGAGCGACGTGCAAGACGATTGCGCTTTCATCCTGACCCATTGTTTCAACGATCAACTGTTTCATGCTCACGCCATTACGAAACATGAATACTAGGTGGACTCAATTGGTCGTCGCAACATGGTTTGGGAGGAGTGTTGTGATGGCGGGTCGGCGGCGTTCGGATCGGGCTTTGCGGGGCAAGCTGAGGTCGCCGGGGCGCCCGCCCGTGGCGCGGCAGGAGCACCGGCGGCGGTTCTGGGCGTTCATTGCCGAGGGTTTGTCGAGCGAGGACGCAGCGATGGGGGTTGGGGTATCGCAGCCGGTCGGGTTCCGCTGGTTCCGGGAGGCGGGCGGGATAGCGCCGTCGCACCTGTCGCCGTCGTCGGGGCCGCCGTCCGGGCATTATCTCTCCTTTGCGGAGCGGGAGGAGATTGCGCTGTGGCGGGTGCAGGGCTTGGGCGTGCGGGAGGTCGCGCGCCGGCTGGGGCGGTCGGGATCGACGGTTTCGCGCGAGCTGCGGCGCAACGCGGCGACGCGGGGCGGCAATCTGGACTACCGGGCGACCACCGCGCAGTGGCACACTGAGCGCGCGGCGCGCCGGCCGAAGCCCGCGAAGCTCGCGTTGAACGCGACGTTGCGGACCTACGTGCAGGATCGGCTCGCTGGCGTCGTTGTCGCCCCGGGCGGGGCCACGGTGGCCGGTCCGGCCGTGCCCTGGAAGGGTCGCCGGCATGGGCGACGGCAGAACCGGCGGTGGGCTGCGGCGTGGAGCCCGCAGCAGATTGCCCAGCGCCTGCGGCTCGACTTTCCCGGGGACGAGACCATGCGGATCAGTCACGAGGCCATCTACCAGGCGCTCTACATACAAGGCCGGGGAGCGCTGCGCCGCGAGCTGACGGCCTGCCTGCGCACAGGACGGGCGCTGCGCGTGCCGCGGGCGCGCACGCGCGGGCGGGGCAAATCGTTCGTCACCCCGGAGGTCCTCATCAGCGAGCGCCCGGCGGAGGCGGACGAGCGCGCGGTGCCGGGTCACTGGGAGGGGGACCTCATACTCGGTCTCAACCGTTCGGCCATCGGCACCCTCGTCGAGCGCACGACGCGGTTCACGATGCTGCTCCACCTGCCGCCGATGGAGGGTCCGGCACGGGCGTCCGGGAGAAAAACGGCCCCGCGCTCGCCGGGCACGGCGCCGAGGCGGTGCGCGACGCGATTGCACGCGAGATCACGACCTTGCCAAAGCAGATCCGGCGCTCGCTGACCTGGGATCAGGGAGCAGAGATGGCGCAGCACGCCCGGCTGCGGGTCGACACGGGTCTGGCGGTCTACTTCTGCGACCCGCACAGTCCATGGCAGCGCGGCACGAACGAGAACACCAATGGGCTGCTGCGCCAGTATTTCCCGAAAGGAACGGACCTCGGCGCGCACGGTGCGGACGACCTCGCGGCGGTGGCCGCCGCGCTCAACGGCAGACCGCGCAAGACGCTCGGTTGGAAGACGCCTGCCGAGGCCCTCGACGCCGTGCTGCGATCAGTTCAGGCTGGCGTTGCGACGACCGGTTGAAACCAAGCTATGCCCAGCGAGCAGTGATAACAACGCTGTTCGACTATCGCATGTGGTCGGCAGATTTGCTCCCGCAGATGGCACGACAGATCGCTCAGATCGTTCGGCGTGATGTCACGCTGTCAATCGGCGTTGAAAGTTGACCCCCTATAAGCGTCCAATCTTGACCCCCTTGGCATGGGTGTTTGTGCCGGTAATTCGTAGGCTTGGCCGCAGCCTCGACGAGAGTCAGTCGCGCCCGAATC
>JAABUV010002712.1_pt1 | contig 23554 bp, 38 predicted proteins | sample 5559971 | NCBI WGS metagenome assembly JAABUV01 (sample SAMN10711881, study PRJNA513362) | rock metagenome | isolation source: Antarctica rocks | place: Antarctica: Victoria Land, Knobhead nord | collected 2015-12-19
TAAGCTGGGGCTGCATGATGTGGACGCTGATCCTGCTTTGGAGCAGGCTGCCGCCTAGTGCAAGCTGCCAGCGCGGACAATGTTTGTCATGGTATGTACAGAGGTCAGTGCCGGTACAGCATCACTTGTGACCAATGTGCGGCTCGCCGTGGCGCTAGATGCGGCGCACTCAGAAGCCAAGAGTGTAGTGGAGCGGCTCTGGCAGCCCCGCTGAACGTACGCTTCTTGGCATGTAACAAATAACAAAACTCACATCAGGAGCCCTCTGTCCCTGAAACCAGATTAATGTTGTTGTCAACTGCAGATTGATGTTGTTGTCAACTGCTCGGTTACACAGTGTTGTTCGTACTTTGCTCCCAGCACGAGCTTCAAACCTGCCAATGCAACACAGTGCCAGACCTGACGACAATGCTGACCACTTTGCACTGTGCGCGCACCCCATGCCAAGAAGAGCCAACGCACAACGCGTCGGCGTTAAAGAATGCTGGTATTGCAACACGTCGTGCGCTCCTGATTGTTTTGGGGCATACTAACTGAACCAGGTTGCAACAGGGACCAAACTACGGTGGTGAAACAGTTTGTGCCACTACACATGCTCACGTCAGCCCCACAATAGCTTGTAACTAAATTTCAATGCATTCTTGCTGTTAATGCTGTAACCAGGGTTCCAAAAGCCTGACATGCCAATGCATTTATATGAGCCGCGCAGGGCATGCACAGCACACACCTGAAAGCATTAGCTACCATATCAGACGCTTGACAGCAGACAGTCTGACCTCGTGGCGGTCGTGGTCACGGACTGCTTGCTGTCAGATTCTCTCCCCAAGCGCAAGTACACTCACACACAGGCTGAGGACACGCCTCAGGCACACACAGCTTGCGCAGTAGGCGCGCGCCGATGCGCGAAGCGTGGCTGAGTGCCAGGTCGGCACAACCAGCACAAGTTCTTAGTGAAGCCGCCGCAAGTAGCTTGCGCTGCTGCCCAGGCATGGAGGCCCGCGCAGCTGCAAGCACACGCCCTAGGGGACATACAGCTCGCGCAGGAAACGAGCGCTCACACGCGAGACGAGGCCTCGCGCGAGGTCGGGCGCGACCGCCGCCAGCAGCGGCGCCAGCTCCGTCAGGGCGGCCAGCGAGGGCGCGGGGCTTGCTGCGCTGGCGAGCGCGCCGGACTTGGCGCGCCCGCGCCCGCCAGTCAAGTACTCAGCGACCTGCCCGCGCCCGGCCGTCGCCCTCAGCAACATGAGGTGCAGGGCGTGCATGAACCGCTGATAAAAGTGGGCAATGTGATGTCCCTGCATGCCTGTACGGCGGCGACTGCGCCATGCGTTGGCGGCCACTGTGGTGCAAGCGCTGAGCAGCGCCAGAGGCGTGGCGCACAACAGGTGGCTAGTGCGGGGCGCAGGCAGAATGCATGGCCTGTCCGCGAGCCTCCTGCCGTTGGCACAGAGCGCCGCCGATGTCACGGCACCGTAATCAGGGCACCCCACACACCTTGGCTAACAGCGAGGCGCGCCGTCGCACGCACACGCATGCTGCACCTGCCTGACCTGGTTGGGGAGGCAAGCACATGCGCGACGCCGGCGGCAGGGCGCAGGCCGCGCACCACGGCCACGTTGGCGATGGCCTGCCGGTCCTCCGGCGTCAGCGCGGGCACGAGCGGCAGCCACCAGCGCGCGGCGCCCGGCAGCAGCACCGGCACCGCCGCGCGGCCCAGGCCCAGCGCGGCCGCCAGCGCGCCCACGCCTGCGCACGAGGCAGTGCTTCAACTCGGATGAAAGCTCTCCAAAGACTGGCGCACTTCCAGAGCCCCCAACGAAGGCGGCGCCGTCCCAGACTGCCAGACGCCTGAAACCCAGACACACGGTGCAGACCAAGGTCGGATACGGGGCGAGCAGCGTCTGCGCATGAGCGCACCCGCGCGGCTGAGCGCGTCGACGCTGACCACGATCTCGGTGGTCAGGAACTCGCGGAAGAAGGCGCCCTCATGGCTCAGCACAAACTGCAGCGCCTCGCGCGCGCTCGCGGGCGCGCCGCCGCCGCCGGGGCCTGGGCGGGGTTCCAAACCCTGGGGGCCTGCAGCCCACGCGCGCAGCGCGTCCAGCCTGGGCGGCTGCAGCCCAAACGGCATGATCGGGAGGGGCCAGCTGTGGCTGCCCGGCGACCCCGCGGCAATGCTGCTCCGGCCCATGCCATTCACAGCGGTCCTACTGTCATGGTAGCCGGCGAGGGCGCCGCCTGTGCCCGCGCTGCGAGCGCCCTGGGCAGCGCCGCTGGCGGCGAGCCCCGTGCTGTACCGGTCCGCGCCGGCAGCACTGCCGCTCGTGCTGGCGCCATCCAGGCCGCTCGGCACAGAACCGCCGGCGAGCAGCCCTGCGCCGTAGCCGCGCGCACTGGCGCTGGCGCCATTCAGGCCAACAGCAGCCCTGCCGCCATACCGCGCGGGAGCGAGCGCAGGCAGGCCCGCGCTGCGGCTGTCAGCGCCCTGGCCATCTCGGCTGGGGATGTAACCATTCTGGCCGGCGCTGAACCCGTTTGCACCAGCGCCGGCGCCGGTCATGCGCGCTCGGTTGGCATCAGCGCTGCCGAGCGCCGCTCTGCTCTCGCCCGCCACGCCTTGGCTGCGCTCGCCGGCATAGTTGGAGGCAGAGGCCGCCGGCGGCGCAACAAGGGCCGCCGGCGGGGCGTCCATGTCGCCGCGCGCCGTGCGCTTGGCCGCCTGGAAGTCCTCAAATGCGTCCTGCCCATACAGCGCTCGCGCTCAGCGTCGGCTGCAAGGCTGCTATGTGGGAGCTGACGCTCAGCATACATGCGCTTGGCTGTCTTAGCTGCACCTAGAGCAGAGATGCGTCGACCACCAGCACGTCGTGAGGGTGCCAGCATCCTGGGGCCAGCTGATACGGGGCCCGCACGAGGAGGTCGATGAGGCGCGCCGCGTTGAAAACGCCCTCCTTGCCGTAGATCATGTATCGCAGCGCCTCTTGCAGCCGCGGCGAGTCACTGGTGAGCAGCCGCCGCGCGACAAACGGGTAGGCCTCTGCGCGGCAGGCGGCGCGCTCGCGTCACGCACGCATGACGCTGGCGGCCGGCGCACAGTCTGTGGCTGACGCCGATCAGGTCTTGCACTTGCTGGACGGCCTGTTGACACGATGGCACCGCAGCACCGCGCCAGGCGCCATAATTACATCTCTCCCTCCAAATTGAGTTCCATGAGGGAGCGCGCCGTCCACAATCGCAAAGCTGGGGTCGCCCACAAGCGCAATGCCCTCCAGCACGCTGATCGCGCGGATGATGAGCGCAAAGTACCTGCGCGCGGCCCCGCGCGCTCGGACGGGCGCTGGCGGGCCTGGCTGCATGGCGGGTGGCGCGCTGCGGGCGCTCTGGGGCGCACGGCGGAATGACGAACGGGAAGTCGAATGTGATCTGCGTGCGGGCATGCACCGTCAGCAGCATGCATGGGCTGGTCGCCAGGGTTGGCACCCCACATGCATGCATGCATGCATCCACATGCATCCACATGCATCCATATGTATGTATGGCATATGCCCAACTTGCTGACACACTCCAAGGATGCCCAGCTCGCTGAAACACCACCGTCCGGGTCGTGGTGGGCGCCAAACCTGCGCCAAGTCCGCCGCCAGCTCCTGGAAGTTGATCGACTTGGCGCCGCCTGCGCGGGCCGCGCCCTCAGGCGCCGGGGCGTGGGGCCGGGGCGCGCCGGCGGTGCGCGAGCGCCGCACGGGGCGGCTCGCGCAGGCCCCCTGAGGGCCCTGCAGCGCGCACAGGCGCGAGCAGCAAGACCGGGCGAGGCGCACCGCCCGCGAGCGCCTGGTCGAACACCTTGGCCAGCACCGGCATGATCGGCGACAGGTCGGTGCCTGCGCCAGCAGGCGGCTCGGAATCAGCCTCACCGGGTGTCAGGGCTGACAGGGCTGAAGACGCACACATTGACAGAAACAGACAGGTCGCGCTGCAGGCAACGGCCGCCCATGCGTGGGCGGGGGGCCGCACCGCGCGGGATGAATTGCAGCGTAACAAAGTCGTTGACGATGCGGTCGTAGTCGCGGTGGATCAGGTGCGCGATGGCCTGGTCGCGCGCGTGGCGCCCCCACCGTTCACCACAGCCGCTCCCCTCGACCGGCGCACCAAACACGCAGGGCACGCATCTGGGGCCGCGCCTCAATCATGCCGAAGGAGATGGTCTCGTCGATGCGCGTCATGAGCCCCTGCGCAGCCCCGGCCACTGGTCCGCGCGCTCTCATGCAGGAGCGCGCAGCCGGGCGGCATGCGCCGCGCACAGCAGCAGCGGCCGGCGCGCACCATGTCCAGGATCGCGAGCCGCCCGTCGGGCGTGCGGATGAGGTTGCCCGGGTGCGGATCTGCCGCGCACGGTCCATGTCAGTGACCAGCTTAGATAAGAGCACTCCACAGGAGTCCTGGCCGTCGGCAGAGCGCAGGGACAAACATGCGGCACACCGAGCGGCCTGCACCAAACGGGTGGCGCTGAGCTGCACATGGTTTTGGGGCATGCTGTGGCGCGCCTGCATGGAAGAAGCCCGTCTCCAGCAGCTGCTTCAGGTAGCAGATGACGCCCAGGTTAACCTGCGCCACGCGCCGCGCCCTGGCGATCAGCAGGCACCAGGGCTTGCTCTCACACAAACTGATGCCGCGCCTCCCCTGCGAGCCGCTGCGCGCTGCAGCACCGCCCCCGGCGACTGGCAGGCCGCCGGGCGCCGCACATGGGGGGGGCCCGCACCAGGCTCGCCACGTCGTTCGCGCGGCTCTGGCTCAGCTTCTCGCCCTCGATCCACTCGCTGGTCAGCACGCGCCGCGTGGTGTACTGCGCGTACGTGCCCGGCACCACCACCTGCCCGCGGCGCGCGCGCCGGTCACCGTCCGGCAGCCTCCACAGAAAAGGCCTTCCGGGCTCGCCCGCCTGTGCGCATCCTGCTCGGCGCGCTCGCGCGTGCGCGGACACTGTGTGGCAGGCCGCCCGGCATGCGTGGGGCGCGCAGCGGCCTACGCTCCCTGCGTGTGCGCAGGCCGTTATCCCCGTGCTGGCTCCGCAGCGGCCTCGCCGCCAGCCTGTCGGCGCGGACGCGCCTGCGGCAGGTCGTCGCAGATCGACGCGGCGAACAGCGTGGCGTTGTTGCCCTCGTTGACGTAGTCCAGCTCCTCGAAGAAGCGGGTGGCCCACTCGTCGATCAGCGCGACGACGTCCGTCTTGATCTCCGGGTAGCGCCTCAGAAAGACGCCGAGTTTCCTGTTGACGGGGGCGCGCTGTGTGGCAAGGAACGCAAGTCCATGTGACACCTGACAGCACAGACATGACGGCGCCGTCCGCGGCAGGAGCCGGCGCCGCCAGCGCGCACCTGACGAGGAACAGGTCGATGGTGACTGTTTCGAGGACGTAGGGCCGCTGGACCTGCGCGCCGCACGAGCAGCAGTCAAGCGTGCGAGCCTGCAGATTGCGGGCCCCCCCATAACCACGGTGGACTGCATGCGACAGGCTGAGGCGAGCGCGCAAGGAGCTACGCCGCACTCACCTTCACCGCTACAACCTCGCCGGTCTTCAGGCGGCCCTTGTACACCTGGCCCAGGGACGCGGCCGCGACCGGCTCAGGGGACAGCTCCGCGTACACCTGCGCCCCGCCGGACCGCCGTAGCACCAGGCCTGAGTTGAGGCCCACCGGGACGGCCATCACAGCACCCCATGCTTTACCGTGCACACACCGCCCTCGAGAGCACGTGCGGGAGCCCGGGCCGGGGCAGCGCACCTCCTGCCAGGGCCGCCCCAGCTCGCTCTGGATGAGCTCCATGGCGACGCGGCTGTCGAAGCTGGGCACCTTGTCGCACAGCTTCTGCAGCTCCACCATCGCCGCCGGCGACAGCAGGTCCGGCCGGATGGACAGCGCCTGCGGCGCCGCGCGCCCGCGTCGATCAACAGCCAATGAACGAGCAGGGACTGGGGCCCTGCCCCGCCTGCATGTCATGCAGCGCTTCATGCAGGGGCTGGGGCAGTGCACCAGCACGCCTTGCAACACCAGCAGCGGCTGTCATACCCACCAAACGCGGGGACGCCTGGGCGCCGAGGTGGGCGGCGCGCCTGGCCCAGCTTTATAAACGCCGGCCCCAGGCTCGTCACGATGTCGCGCAGCGCGACCGCCCGCTGCACCTCCGTCTCAGCCAGGCGCCCGGTGGCGAAGTCCCAGGCGAGGCGCGCAAAGAAGCCGCCGCCGAGCCTGAGCAGCTGCAGCGCGCGCGACGCGACCGCCACCGGCCGCCGGCCCCAGAAGCCGTCGATCGCGGCCGGCGAGTACACGAGCGGCAGCTCGGCGCCGTCCACGCCCTGGCGCGGGGGGCGCACGGCTCCTTGGGCAGCTGTGTGGCAACCTCCCTAAACTGTGCCTAGCATGCAATCTGGGTCAGCAAAGTGCGCGGAGACCGCCGGCGCGCACACGGCCGCACGCCCGGGCCTGACGCATGAACACTTGTTCCTCATAGGTCCGACTCGGGCTGCTGGGGTCTCACAAGGACAGGTGCGCCACAACACCATGGTCCACGTGCACAGCAGCGTGCTTGAAGTATCCGGTGGTCAGGTGTTGGCCGCGTGCTAAGGGGCACGGGCAGGTTCACTCCTGTACCGCCACTGCTCAAGCAAGCATAGGTGTACTCGGAGCGCCGCCCTGCAAACATACGGCCCCCACAGCCGGCGGTGGGTGCACAGCACGCGGGCGGTCGTGTGCGCTGGGTGGCCACCTCCAGCAGCTGCATACTGACACTGGCAGAGGCAAAGTCGCTGCTGTCAATGTTGGCGCCTCGCAGACCAGCCATCAGCGAGCGCAGCTGCTCGTCCTCCTCCATCTGGTTGCGCAGCGCAGTAACCTGCCTGGACGCTTCCCGCATGCCCATGGGCACGCTCGCCTGGGAAGGCGAGCACTCCGTGAGCTACTCGACACACTGTGAGGCCAGTGGGTCACTTCTAGCACTCCCAGGCTCGCCGTTGGAACCAGGTGCACCGCAAGGCACGCAGCACAAAGTGGGAAGAGTGTGCCGTGTGCAGCAAGCCTCACCGGTGCGGCGGCGTGCGCGAGCACGCGCCTCCATGGTCCCGCCTTGCTGGGGCGCTGAGCAAGCCTTGGAGCGGCACCGAGGCGCTGCGCGAGGCCTGCGCAAATAGCAGTGCCTGAGATGCGGAGCAAGCAAGGCAGAGGCTGACTTTAAGCGTTCTGCGAGTGCGTTTGCACACACCCCAGACGCAGTGCTGCTTTGAAGCGACTCCACTCTCGTGCATCATCCCAGAGCAGAGAGTCATATTGGTCTCATTGACTCCAAGGCACTGCAGCTCAGCTGAGCGTGGCAAGTCAAGTTGAAATGCCTGGATGGAAACATTTACAGGTGGTGGGGTCCCCTGTAAGGTCAGGTCTCATCCATCGCTCTGTACTGTAGGCTCTTTTGCTGTGCAGGTGGGACATCAGCAGTAATAGGCAGCAACCTGACTTTGTGCCGTCTGTCCAACATTGCTGAGCAGCGCTTGCGTGGGGATGGTCAAGCCTGCGCCTGGCAACAGGGTAACAGGAAGCCGACCGACTAGCCTGAGCAACCTGGACGCGTTCCTGCTCTGGACGGCACCGTGTGTGGACGTATCAGACGTGCGCAGTCCCCCGTTGCGCGCCTACAATTGTTCTGCGCCTGCGCCCGGCCAGGCGCTGACATGGGTGCTGGGCCAATAGGAGGACGCCTGCTTCAGCCTCCGATCCCTCTGGTGCGCTCGAAGGCAGAAAGCGACCTTCTAGCCCCTGCCGAACCGGCTTCCCGAAAGTGACGGAGCCTGACCCGGCTCGTTCTGGTCTATCGCAGGAGCCACTTCGAGGAACCTGCTGCATACGGCGCGACTGTGCCCCTGTGCGTCAGCGGCGCCACGCAGGTGCGTGCGCGCAGCCCGGCGGTTGCTGCTCAAGGGGCCTTGGTGTGCCTCTCCGCGCATGCCTGTCGGGCACCCACCTCTTTCAACAGCTCCCAGCGCTACAGCGCGGCGCGCCAACCTGCTGCTGTAGCGTGCGCAGGTCCTGAAGCAGGTGTACACGCCATCACTGAGCGCTATACGCCTGTTTGCGGCGGACGCGCAAAGCTACCGGTGAGAGTCCCGCTCTGTTTCTCCTGTCATAGGCTCTGACAAGCCGTTGGTCCGGCATGTGCTGTGAGGCGTCTGCGGCGACCGCGCCTCTTGGCCTGACCTCTGCGCGCCGTCTTCGGGCACCAGGGACGCCAGAGAGCTGTACACCAGCAGCGATGAGGACCGTTTAGAGGCGATGTCTACTGACAGCGGCTCCAGCAGCTGCTGCGGCGTTGGCAGCGACTCTGAGGACGGCAGATGGGGCCCCTGCCTGGGCACAGCTGCCGCGCGGCTGGCGCGAGGGCGGCCGCCGCGCGCTGGCAGCGCGCCTGGTCCAGCGCCGCAGCTGCTGTTTGACTTTCAGGAGACGGCCAGCCCGCACGTGCGCGAACCGCTCACCGAGCGCGTGGCGCAGCTGGCAGAGGGCTTCCCGGGGCTGCACACGCTGCGCAGCGCCGACCTGCACCCAAGCTCCTACCTCGCCGTCGCATGGTGTGCTGCCACGGGGCTGCGCTGCGTGCAGATGCATGGACAGGACGATTGCATGGCTGGCGAGCAGCGCGTGCCTGTGCACAGGGGTCGAGCTTGTCCGTCACTCGACTAGCCTGACGCAGCACAGCAGGGGTTGGCAGGTTGCATGTGGTGATGCAGCACGCTTGTGCAGGGGCACTGTGGATCATATCGTTTTATGTGACAGTTGGGAGCCAGCTGGCGCTGACATGCCCTGTGCCGCCAGGTACCCGCTGTACGCGCTCAACAAGGCGTCCAATGCGCGGCGCGACCTGAACGCATGCTTCCTGACATTCCACTCCCTGGGCAGCGCGGCCGCAGCTGCCCACTCCGCCGACATCGAGGCCGCTTTTGCGCACCGGGGGCGGGCCGACGGCGCCAGCGTTGCCTGCTTACCAGCATTTGCTTTCGTGCCGTACAAGATGCAGGGCCGCGTGTGGGCGGAGGACGAGCAGAGCGCAGGCACGCACGCGGCGATGGTCGACGCGGCGCTGCAGCTGCATGCGGTTGCAAAGTTGCGGCACAGCGACCTGGACTTTTTCCTGCAGAACAGCGCCCTGCTCAGGAAGGAGGCCAGCCATTTCTAGCGCGGCTGGCAGCTTTGCTGCAGCCTAGACAAGACAGTGCAGTCAATGTTTGTATGGCTCAGCACTGCGTTGGCAAGTTCAAGCACCTGCCCGGTAGGAAGGGGGGATTTTGTGGCTGTGGGAGAGCACAGCTACAGCCCGGGGCTTATTAGCCCTTTGGCACCGATCGCTTTCTATTTTTGTAATGTCGGTTTTTGCTCAGGCTTGCAGCGAGGGAGTTCTATGCGGATTGCACGAGAATTTTGACTGTTGCGAGCGCCGCAGTCTGCAGCTGCGGCAGACGGCACGCCGCCGCGACTGCGCGCACGTGCCTCTGCCAGGCCAAAGACATGTGTTTATGCTGACCTGTGCATTGTCGAGCTCTTGATGGTTACATGAGAGAAATAGTTGTAAGCATCGGCACATGACATGGCTCAGCCATGATGGCTGCTCGGTGTTCTATCGCATGCTCATGAGGTTATTGCAGCACTTCCCAAAAAGGGGCAAGGTGTTGTGAACGAGGTTTGGCTCGGTGAGAGGCCATGCGCAGAACGAAGGGCAAATCAAACTCGTGATAGTGTATAGTCGTGAGCTGCCACTTCTGTGCTCTTAAACTGGGCTGCTTCCGCCCTCAACAGGCTGTTTAGACAGTTTGCTGGCATGCGCGCCATCATAGCAATGTGGCTAACCTAGGCTTGAGCAGCATGGCGGCGACCGTGGCGCGTGCCTTTTTCTCTTGGCCAGTGGGGGCAGTGCTGGCCGGTGCAACATCAGTCTACCTTGACCATCCTGCGCACCTGGTGTCAAAGCCAACAGCAGGCACGCTGCGATAATGATGTGTTTGGTGCCTTGGGGAGCCTTGCCCTGCAGTGTTTGACATGCGTGCGTCATGGCATATGTTGACTTGCAGCACCCCTTTTCAAGTACCACAAGACAGACCAAAAGACAGACCGAAAGAGCTGCTGAGCTTAGACTAAGTGTGAACGTCCTGCAGCCGGCCTGGGTCTTTTTAGCGGCGCCATTGCCGCATATGCCTGGCAGTCACCCCGGCTCCCAGGCCGCACTCTGCTCCTGGGTGCGAGCCAGCGGCCTTCCCACCTCGCGCCCTCCTTTCAGTGTTGTTGCATCAGTGTGCATGCATCAGTGTGATTGCACGTGCAAGCACGCGTACGCGCACTGTTTCAGCGGCTGCTAGCCATCATCGCAGTCTGCAACCTTGTGCGTGTCCTCAGGCGCCCATGCCATCAACGCCTCACTGCAGGCCTACCAACTCGGGCACGGGCCCCTTGCACTGCCCTCTAACTGCCGCCCACGCTCCGTGCGTGCCGCGCGGTCCTGACCGCTGGTTGAGCTGCAGGCGGGCGGCTGCATATGAGGTGACGACCGATGGCAACTTGCTGCCGCGCACAAAGGTGAGGATTGCTCGCTCACATCCGCGCGCTTCCCAAGGCATAGCGCCAGCACAGCATGAGCTGACGTGGACGGCGTCCTTGCAGGTGGTGGTGCTGGGCAGCGGGTGGGGTTCAGGCACGTTTGTCAAGAACCTGGCCAAGCGCGTCACTGGCAGTGCGTCCCTGCCAACGCCATAACCGCACCTCCTCCGCCCCATGACACGCCGCTTTGCTCTTGCCAGCGGTCCCAAAGGGGCTGCCTGTCACACATGCACAGCGCAAGGCCAGGCAAGGCCATGCAAGGCAGTAAGCGAGTGTGAGGCTGGAGGACGAGTACCAGGATGGGCTTGCGCAGGCGACGGCTGGTACGATGTCACCATCGTCTCCCCGCGCAACTTCTTTGTGTACACGCCGCTGCTGCCGAGCGCCGCGACTGGCGCCGTTGAGCTGCGCTCCATCACAGAGGCTGTGCGCAGCCTCGTCTCGGGTACGCCCTGGCGTGCACAGGCAGAGTCTGTCTTGAGCTTCTCACGGACGAAGCTTGCTGACAGGGCATCGCGAGGCAGCCCTCTTGAGCTGAGACACTCTGCTCGCCGTCGTACATTGATCTGGCGCATGGTGTTAGTTCCATGCACAGCTGCATGCTATAAGAGAGGGTGTGTAAACGCCATGAGCTGGCAGTGTGGCGGCAGAAGCACCAGAAGCGCTCCACAGGTGTCAGGTAGAGATGCTTGGCTGCCGCACGCCGTGGGACCCCACCACGAGCTTGGGCACGTAGTAGCACCACAGGCCCCAGTACGGCCACACAAAGCCAGCCAGGTAGCCCCACTTGGCGCCGTAGGCTGCCATCGCACAGCGCAGCGCCGCGTACGTGCTGAGCGCCACGCTCAGCGGCAGGATAACCAGCAGCCCCAGGAGGCGGGCTGCGCTGGCTGGCATGGGGTCAGGGGGCCGCGTGCGGGTGGCGGCAGACCTGCCTGCTCACGGCTGCGGCGCCTGCGCCAGGGGCCAGCGCAGGCGCGGCAGCAGGCGCTGGGCCTCTGCGGCGGATGCCGCGGCGAGGCCAGCCGCTGTCCCCGCAAGGTCCGCTCCCACGTCGCGAAGGCTCAGCGCCCCGGGCCACCACTGCGGCCACCACGCAGGGCTGTTGGCCACCACAGATCGAAGCTCTTGTGGAGGAGCCCAAGGTGAGCAGCAGAGCATGGGTGAGGTGGTGACCCCAGCCACTCGACCGCACCCCCAACGCGTCGCCGACCTCCTTGAGCAGCGCCGCTGTCAGACTCAGCACCGCGCCAGCTAAGAGCCGATAGCCTGCCAAGCAAGGGATGCTGCGCGCGGCGATGAAGCCGCCCGCCGCGAGCGCGGCGCACGCGCAGAGGTGCTGCGCCTTGTCGGCTGCCAGCCAGTGGTCCGCTGCCAGCTTTCCAAACCGCGACGCTGCTCTACAGGTCGCCGCTGTTGAGTGTTCAATATGTCAGAGCGTGTGCTGCTATATCTGTCTTGGGCCTATGGTGTTTGTCTCTTGGATCTGGCCGGTGCTCCCCTTGGTTCAGGGGAGCCAGATGCACATATGGGTTGGATTTCACCAGCAATCAGCTCACCTGCATGCTTTGCATGAGCTACAGGCAGGCAGCGGCTCTGCAATTCTTTACCTCTGACCGGGAGAGCCTGCCAAGCTCTCTTGCATGAACCTACACGCCTGCAACCTAGTTGCAGGGCTCACACCAACATCCAAAACCATCCAAAACTTCACGCCTGACACGCCCGTGTCACGCACAAGCGTCGCAAGTCTCCAGGCAAAATCAACGCACCTGACCTACAAAACTGGCTGCTAGCTGACACAGGCCGGCTGTGTCAGCTAGCAGGGCTTTCCCCTGCCAGGGCTTTCCTGAGGCGAGACCCTCACACCACCCTACTCCTAGCAATGCCAAATACGGAAACACCTCCCTGCATGTGCGAGACTCAAGCAAACTCAAAGCGGAAGCGCGGCCGCATCACCAGGCTCCAGAACCCGCCAAAAAGACAGGCATGTCAGAGCCCGCCCCCGACCTCAGGGGCTGCGCTTGGGGAACCGCTCCTGCGGGGGGCAGTGCATGTAGTCATACACGGTGTCAGCGAAGCTGTTGTGGCTCCTCGCCGTGCGCTGCGGTGGCAGGCCGTCCTTGGGCGCCGCGCACGGCCCGGAGCGCGCGGGCGGCCGCTCATAGGGCTACGCACACTGACAGCGTGTCAGCATGTTGTTACGTTGCTTGCCACACGGTGGACAGGTCGGGCAGAGGTGAAAGCGTGGCAAGGTTGCAGCAAGGCTGGTTGCTCAAGTGACCAGTCTTCACGCCAAGCGCTGAAGCTCATACTGTTATGGGATAGCATGCTACCGAAGACCAGCGGGCGGAGGCAGAGAAGGGGCTCACCTGGCTCATCAAGTCGTACACTGGGTCGCAGAAGCTGGTCAGGCTCGTGGCCACTGCCGCCCCGCCACTCGCCGGGGGAGGTGGGGACGCAACAGAGCTGGCCGCCCTGCCGTGCAGGCACCTGGCATTATACACAGGTGCGACGCTCAGGCTTGCATGCCTGGCCCGCAGAGCGTGGCGCACCTAGTCAGCGCGACTCTGCTTTTGAAAAGGCCTGTCACCTGCTGGAGACTGGCCAGCGACACGGCACAGAGTCAGTGAGCTGTTGGGAACTTGCCAAGGGCTATAAGCACCAATGTGGGTGTAAGAGCACCGGTTCGCAAGCGCCATCTTCCGTGCACGTCCTTGTGAGGGTGTGCGGCACTGAAAGTGCTAGCGTCTTTGGCACGGCACAGGGCTTTGTGCAGTGAGTGTGATTGCGCAGGAGCTGTGAAAATGCTGTGAAAATGTGTAGATCAACGGGCTGAGCTGACCTGGCAGTAGGGCAGGGTTACTGGCTTGCTTTCATCGGGTGCAAGTTACAGGCTCGCCCTTTTGTCAGATGGAATCCTAGCCGTCCTTGATCAGCTTTCCTTGACGAGAGTGCGAGGCTCCCATGACCTCGCACAGACTTGATACTTGCCCGCGCTCTTTCTCACGCCTCATCAGGCGTCTGCGCGTCGTCGACCACAGGCTCGGGCGCCTGGAGCACGGGCAGCTCGGCTGACTCCACGAGCTCGGCGGCGTACTCGTCCGGCACCGGCGGCGGCGGCGGCGGCAGGAAGGGCGTCGCCGTCGTGCCCCACCCCACGTAGAAGCAGGCGTGCGCAGCCGCGCCCGGGCCCGCCACCGCGACCGCGCCTGGCCAGAGCACGCTGCGCACGCCAACCACCTGCGCGCATGCAGTTGGGAATTTCTTGCGTGGTACCTGGCGCCGCCTCCCGCTCTCATTTGCCTGGCACGCACCATCGCGCGTGCTCACCCAAATGTCCCGCATGCATGAGCCAGGCCACGCAGGGCAGCCACAGGGTGAGGCTGGCATTTCGGTCCGGCGCCGGGACGTTCAACAGCACACGCTTGCGCAAGGTTCTGTGCGACAAGAGCAGAACGACCGGTCACCCCCCACGCCTGGTGCTGCAGCTCGGCGCGCGCGCAGCTGGCGAGCGGCGCCCAGGCCGGGCCGCCGTCGAATGGCGCGTCCTGGTCCAGCGGCGCGAGCGCGCGCGGCGCCTCAGCCTCCGCCTCGGCGTCGCTCGCGGCCGCGGCGTCCTCGCCGTTGGCGGCGTCCGGCTTGGGCTCTGCCGTGGGCAGACAGCGCACTCACGGCAGCCGCCGGCTGTCCTTTGAGTGTGCTAGCGACTTTGCAGAGCCGCTCAGCATGGCTGGAGCGCGCGAAGCATATGCGTGCTTACATTCATTTTAGCGTGGCAGGGTTGCTGCTTCCGGTCCGTAAGAGCGCAGGAAGAGCAGACCGGCCCTGCTGCCCTGCCTGGCAGCGAGGCCATGCGCCCTTGGTATGACAGCAGGCGTGCACGCATAAAGGCAGCGTGACAGAACCCGGCCTGTCCGATGCGCATCTCGCCAAGTAGTGCCTGGCGGCTGGGGGTGCCCGGCAGTCCCCTTCACATGGCGGCCAGCGCCCGCGCCTGCGGTCTGCAGGGGCGGGTGGCGATGGCACCACCCCGCAGGCGTGCCCAGCACGGCCTGCGCGGGCGGCGCAAAGTCGTCCGCCAGCACGATGCCCACGCCCTGGCCCTCCTCTGCCGCCGTGTACAGGCCGACGGGGACCGCGGCCGTGGCCGCAGAGATGCGTGCGACCTGCGAGCGCCAGGCCAAGGGCGTCAGGCAAGCCATGCTGCGCACCAAAGAAGGGGTCGCTGTGTGAGTATGGAACGGCGGCCAGTGTGGCCGGGCGCAGCTTGAACTAAGCTAGGCGCTCTCACTTGAAACAATGGCACTTGCGCTGCTATGATGACCATGTGCGTATGCAGCAGACAGGCGAGGGCGGGCATCGGCACGGCAGCATGCCGCCGGCGCGGCCGCGCCTGCGCGGCCAGCAGATGCGCCTCAGACCCTGCGAAGGGCGGGTACGACGCCACGCGCGCGTCCAGGCGGCCGGTCAGGAAGCGCTTGACGCGCTGCGCCGCGGCGATGTGCGCCGGCCCGGCGCGCGGCAGCCGCGCCAGCGGTGCGCCCAGCCGGCCGCAGACGAAGTAGGCCGCGCCGCCCGCTGCCTCGGCCTCGGCCTCGCCTGTGTGCGCCCGTGCGGTGACACGCGCATGGGACCGCTCTGCAGGCAGGTGTGTGTGCCAGGGCCCCTCTGGCAACAGATTGTGCCGGCCGTCTGACAGACCAAATCAGGAATGCATGCATGCGGAGACTGTTAGGAAGTGCTCTTCGTGAGGCCGAGTCGGGAGCCAGGCAGCACCTGCGGCGGCGTCGGCGGGCTGCAGGGACGCCTCAAACACGTAGTAGTCGGCGTGCACGCCGAGCACCTTGCCCCAGAAGCGCACGGCGGCCGCGCCCACCGCCGCGTCTGCGCCGAGGCGCTGCGCGGCCAGGGCGGCCGTGGCGGCCTCGCGCGCGCCCACGCCCGCGCCCACCGCCGCCAGCAGCGCCGCCTCGCCCACCACGTCCGCGCACTCGCACTGCGCGCCCGGCTGTGTTCGGGGTGAGCCACAACATAAACGTAGTGGGTGCAGCGCCAGGGGGACCCATATCTCGTCGCCTGACAGCTATGAGTGTGAATCGGTGGACGCGTGGTGCAGGGCGCGCCTGGTTGACGGCCTCGCTGTCCACGGGGGAGCCTGTCTCCGGGTCGATGGGCAGCTCTGGCGTCCTGCGCGGGTTCGTGCAGGTCGTTTGAGACTTCTGGTCACGTTGCTGCGGATTGCTTCAGGCAAGGGGCCGCGCCTGAACAGCTCTAGCTCGGCGAGCGCCGCGCTGGTATCCAGGGGCTCCTGGTGCAGCGCCGTGTGAGAGGCTAGAGGCAGCAGGGCGCAGCAGCGAGGCAGCTCAAGCAGAGCTGAGCGCACCGGCACAGCGCCCTCGACCCCGCCGCTCTCCGGGGGCGCGGCTGTGCGCTTTACAAGCAGGGACGTCTCCAGCAGGTCCAGGGCGCTGCTCGGCTGCTCCTCCAGGATCTGGTCGGGCGGCCGCAAGTGGTCACCCGGGTTGCATGCATGCTGTTGCGGACCGGCAGTGAGCAGACTGCCTCGCAACGCGACTCACTCTGAGCACCACGCGGGCCAAGTGATCAAACACCGATGAGCCATCCGCGCTGTCGACCTTTTGCAGGAGCGCCACCGCCTGCTCCTGTGTATACGCCGGCATGTCGAACGCTTTGCAACGACGCGAGTCTGCACGCAGAGGCAGCGTTTGCATGCCGTACGGAAACGCTGCGAGCAAGGGTAGCCGAGGGGGCCGTTACAGGCTCACATGTGAAACAGAGCACAGCGCATCAAACCGACAGCCAGCCAGCAGAGTGCCTATGCTGTGGGCCGGAGGGCAAAACTGAAATTCTACTAAGGACTCGCGCTGCCGACACTCTCCGCCTGCACGTCGTCCAGCAGCTGCAGCGTGGCCGCGCGCATGGCGTCCAGGCGCGCCAGGCGCTCGTCACCGGCCGGCGCGCCCTGCGCGGTCAGCCCGCGCTGCATCGCGGCCAGCACCGTCAGCAGCCGGCCCGGCCGCACGCGGTTCGGCTCGTCGCCGACGTCCTTGCTGCGCACGGGGCCGCGCGCGGCGGCGCCGGCGGGCGGCGCCGGCGGCTCGAGGTCCCGCTTCAGCGCCTCCCGCAGGAAGGCCGTCCTGCGCGGCACGCCCGGCGCTGTCAGTCGCACACACGTCGCCCAGGCAAGTGAGCACTGAGGCGCACCACTGCCCAGTGTGCAGCCAGACTACCACGTACATCTTTTCTTTGCACCATTGGGAGGTGACAACAAGGCGACCGTTTACGGAAAAGGAAAAAAATCAGGCACGCACCGCTGCAGCGCAGAGGACACTTGCAGCAGCTCCTTGACGAAGGCGGCCGCGCCCTGCGGCAGCACGCTCGCGTACTGCGCCGCCATCGCCGCATAGCTGCCCTTCCTGCGGCCGCGGTCCTCGCCGCGCTCGGCCGCCACGACGCCCAGCTCCTCGCGCGCCAGGCACAGCCGCGCCAGCAGGATCCTGGGCAGGCGCCGGGCACGCCGTCAGGCCCGCAGCTGCGCAGCCTGCAGACGTCCAGAGAGGTGCCGCGCGGGCAGCAGGCGGCCCCCCGGCTCGTCACGACCCTGGCATCGGCTGAACAGGCCTGCCAGGCATGCAGGGGCGTACCCTAAACCTACCCTAGCACGCGCCTGTCCGGCGCCCCCATGCGCTCCTCCATGTCATCGATGAGCTGGTTGGCCGCCGCGAGCGCCTCCGCGAGCGAGCAGGCCGGCGCGCCGCCGCCGCCGCCACCGGCCGCGCGCCTGATCAGGCCCACGCGGTCCCCGCTGCGCGGCGCGCGCGCGCGTCACTCGCGGCCGCGCGGGGCGCGCCGTGCCGGCACTGCCCGGCGCAGGACGTGCCGCTGACTCCTTACACAGACAATTTCATGCGGGAGCCAGCAGGAGGGCCGGACTGCCGGCCAGCGCTCATGGACGGCAGCGCCCGCCAGCACACGCTGCCAGGGCATTGACGTCCAGCCTGCAGGCAAACGCCCATGACCTATACACCCGTTCGACAGGCGCACAGCTACGGATGGAAGCGCAGTGACAGCTGGCACCAGCGACATTCGCGCATGCGGAACAGCAAGACGCCAGCCTGGAGGGGCTGACCTGGACGCGCACGCGCTCAGGCAGTTGAGCAGCTGCAGCGACGCCGGCAGCCGCGCAGCCACCTGGTCCAGCACCTCCGCCCGAATCGCCTCCAGCCGCCCTGGCGCCCGCACGCCGCTCTCGGAGGCCTGCAAGTCTGCCCATGAGTGGGAGACACGACACGAGGGTGACCCTCAGCTGTGGCGGCACAAATTCGTGGCAGGTGGCACTCCCAAGACCCTCGAATCGGTTGCAATCAGTGTTCTGTCTGGCGCTCACGCGCAGCGGCGCCCAGGAGGCAGGGCGGTGGCTCAGAGGCGACCCTCTGAGGGCGCGCACGCGCGGTCTGCGGGCTGTTGCGCGCGCGCGCTGCCGCCGCGTAGCCCGTCAGCGCCTCCAGGAACGCGCCATCCAGGCTGTCCAGCTGGGCGGCGACCGCGCCCGCGACGGCCTGCGCCTCCACCGCGGCGGCCTCGCCCGGCGCCTCGCCTGCGCGAGGGCGACGGCGGCCGCTGCGGCGCGCGGCTGTAGGGCTTGCCCGGGGGGGTGGGGGAAGGCCGCGACCAGGTTACCAAGCAGTCACGGCCGCTCCCAACACTGTGGACGGGCGGCACGCGGCTCTCCACTTTCGAGAGCGCCGCCGAGTAGCTATGGAGTCTGGATCGCTCTCACAGGGCGGACGCGCGACGCCGAGCGCAGCTGCCCGTGTCAGAGCCGGTGCGGCCCGGCCGCGAGTGCGGGCGCCAGGCGGCGGCGTACAGCGCACCCGTGACCTCGGCAAGCGTCTTGGCGACCAAGATGTCGCGCTCTACGTCGTCCATGATCTGGTCCAGCATGGCCGCCGCGCGGTCAACCTGTTCCCGCACTGGCGCAGAGACTTACATATTAGTGACGCGCCGCTCCCTCCCTGGCCGAGCGAGCGCACGGCAGCCCGCTCGGCACACCTTGCGCCTCAGACGCGCTGACGTTGAGCCGCACGTCGTCGGGGTCGACGTGCGCATGCGCGTGGCCGTTGCAGCCGGCGTGGTCGTGGTCGTGGTCATGCGCGCCGCAGCTGAGCAGCGTGCCTGACCTGTGCGTGCGCCGGCCCTGCGAAGGCCGGCTCAGTGCCGGCCTGGCGGGCTCGGCGCCGCCGCCGTGCTGCCGCTGCCAGGCCCACTCGCGCAGGGACAGCAGGCGCGTGTGCGTGCGCACAGCGTGCGCTGCTGTGCCCGCACCCCAGTGCCTCATCCTGGGGCTCTTCGGGCGGGCCTGGTGCTCTCCATTGGCGATCGTACAGCAGGCAGCAAGGCTCTGAAACAGGTTCTGACAGGGTGCCGAGTCCTTCCCGGAAGCCCGAGTCCCAGCCTGCCTCTGTCATAGGTGCTCGGTGGGTAGTCTGATCCAAAGCTTGAGTGAGACGCGCGCAAGCCAATGGGGCCGCACGTCGTGGAGGATGGGGCGAGCGGCCTGCAGAAAGTGGTGCTGAAGGGCCCACAGGTGCGGGTCGGCGCTGAAGCATGTGCCGCACACAGGCTGGACTGCACGCACGTACGTCTGAGCAACCAGGCCACCCCCTTGGTTGTATGCCGACCAAATGCTGGGCATCACTGTTGCGCACACAGTGATGCACATGCCTGCAACGCGCCAGGGCAGCAGCGCAGAGGTCTACCTCCACGGCGCGCACGTCACATCGTGGAAGTCTGCGGCCGGCGAGGTACGGACACACTGCTTGTCGTGGGCAAACAAATATGTTCCAAGCACTTGTCACGGACAATCGAGCACCAAACGCACCGGAGGGCGCTGCGCCGAGCGGCGCGCGCCCGCAGGAGCTCATCTTCGTCAGCAGCAAGGCCGTGTTCAAGCCGCCCAAGGCGATCCGGGGCGGCGTGCCCGTGTGCTTCCCGCAGTTCGGCGGTTTTGGCCCGCTGGCGCAGCACGGCTTTGCGCGCAACTCCGCCTTCGATGTGGCCGGCGGCGGCGTGGACACCGTCACGCTCGCGCTGCGGCCGAGCCCGGAGCAGCTCAAGCTCTTCCCGCGCGCGTTCCTGCTGAAAGTCACGGCGCGCGGCCCTGCTGCCCCCGGCAGGGCAGGCCGGACGCTCCGCAGGCCATGCGCAGCTGCCGCTGGGCTCGGAGCACCCTCAGCCAGGCAGCGGGGCGCTGCGGGCCCCTGGGGAGCTGCAGCGCCCATGGGCTCAGCACGCGCCGAGTGGTACTGTGGAACACCGTGTGGGCAAGACAGTCCTAGCTGCGCCGGCGGTCGCAGGTCACGGTGGGCGCCGACCGGCTGGAGCAGCGGCTGGAGGTGGAGAACGCCGGACGGGAGCCGCTGCGCTTCACCACGGCGCTGCACACCTACTTCGCGGTCGCGTCGATTCATGAGGTGCCCCCCTTCATGCAGAGGCCAGGGGGCAGGCCACGTCTCCTTGCTCGGGGTGGACCAGGGAGGGTCACTGAGGCTCAGCCGGTGAGCCTCAGCGACCGGCTGAGGCGTCCTGAGGCTCACCGCTGCTTTGTTGATTTGTGCATGTGTACAGGCGCTGCATCAGAGGCGCAACTCAAGCACGGACCAGGCAGCATGGACGCACCAGGGGAGCCTGCGGGTACCTGTGAGCCAGTAGCGCATGTGCAGCGCTCCCTGCTCGTCCGTGCGGTTCAGATATAACCGGGTATGCCAGGCCGGATGGTCGCTGGCAGGCTGCGCAGACGGGCAAACGCGCAGCGCGCCGTGCGGGCGGGCGGCCGCGCCGGCGCGCCCGGGGACTGCAGCAGCAGGCGAGCGTGGAGCGCGGCGGGGCTGCATGCTGACGCAGGCGCGCGGCGCCAGGTGAGCATCCAGGGCCTGGCGGGGCGGGAATATCTGGACAACCTGGCAGATAAGAAACGGTGCAAGGAGGCCGTGCCGGAGGTGCGCTTCGCCGGCGAGGTGGACCGCGTCTACCTGGACGTGCCGGGGCCGCTACGGGTGCGGGCCGCCCCCGTCACGCGCGCGGCTCTGCGTGCGCCCGCCGCCCAGGCCGCCGCGGCTTCGCAGCGCCCGCGGCCGCAGCGGAAGCGTCCCTGGCGCGCCTGGCACGCCGCCGGCCCAGCGCAGCTGCGGGCTCCTGCAGGGCGGGAACCGTCACCGGCTGCCGCAACATTGTCTCCGCGCTCATAACCGGATCGCGCGCCCGCAGATTGTCGACGGGCGCGGGAAGCGCACGATCGAGGTGGCGCGCGAGGGCCTGCCCGACGCGGTGGTTTGGAACCCATGGGTCGACAAGGCGGCCGGCATGGCCGACTTTGGCGACGAGGAGTACCAGGCGCGGCCCGCCGCGCAGCGTGTGCCTGGCGCCTGCGCTCCTCCCGCTCTCTGCCAAGGCCATGCTCGCCTGCAGGACTGCAAGTGCGGCGGCATGCGGCGGGGAGGGCGCTGGGGTTCTGGGTCTAAGTTGCCCGAGGTCGTGGCCCCGGGAGCGCATGCATGCCCCGCGCTGGCGGGCGCTACGGGCCGCGGCTGCCAGGCGCCCTGGTGATAGGTTGCTGACATTTTGTAGGCCGTGCGGCTCTGCACTTTGATTAAGCGGCAGCTGCTGTCATGCACTGCGGCAGCACGGGGCTGGCGCTGCGGGCTGGCAGGCAGGCGGAATGAAAGGCAGGGCGTGCAGCCCTCCGCGCGCCAGCGCTCACCATGCTGGCAGCGGGCCGCGGGCGTGCGCGCCGGCTGCCAGGCAGCCCTTCTGCCAGGAGTCCTCTGCGCTCATGTGGAGACAGCACAGAGGCGGCACTGCCGGGCAACGGCTGTTTGGCGCGCAGACCATGGTGTGCCTGGAGCCGGCGGTGGCCGGCAGCGGGCCCGTGGAGCTCGCGCCCGGCGGCACGTGGACCGGCGCGCAGGTGCTGACGCTCGCGGACGCCGCGAGCGCATTGTAGCTCAGTGCCTATTGGCGGGCGGGCAGGGGGCCCTGCACGCTGCTCATGTTGGTAAGATAGGCTGCCAGGGGTATCGTCTGGTTACACATTCAGGGTGCTTGGGGTCTGTGTTTGTTGCTAGAGTGAGCAGACCCATGAGAGCAACTTATAGTGCTTGGCAGCCATAGAGTAGCGATAAGTACAGGTCTCTGGTGGTCGCAGCATTGTCGACGCATTGGCTCAGCTCTCCCTGCTCACTCACACGCCCTCAAGCCGTCCGAGGCACCCTCAACCTGCGCACTGCGCGCTGGCGGCGGTCGACAGCGCCAGCACAGCACGCGCGTTTGCCGCCATGGCCAAGCCGCTGCAGCCAGATGCTGTCCCCGGCAGCAAGTCCAAGTTCTCTAGCCGCCTGATGCAGATGAAGTTTATGCAGCGCGCCAAGCGGCCCGCGCCGGCCGCAGCGCCGGACGAAGCAGCGCAGGCACGGCTCACCAAGCGACCCGGACTCGCGCACACTCACTGGTGCTTGGCAGAGGAACGCTTCAGGGGCCCGGACGCAGGTGGATGCGCAGGAGCAGACGCAGCAGGAGCAGACGGAGTGGGAGGTCGGAGGCGCCGGGCAGGGCTGCCGCGTGGTGGCGGAGGCCGACCCGCGGCCCGGCGCCCCGCTCGGCCGCATGTCCTTCTCCGGCATGGCGCCGCCGCCGGCGCCACCGCAGGCAGGCCCGCGGCTTGTCCTGCTCGGGCTCTGCCCTGCGTCCGGTTTGCTGTGGGGATGTGGGGATGAAAGGCACACGTGCTTGGTGTATGTCATACGCATAACAGTGGTGCTTCATATTTTGGGACGGAGGACGCTGCTGAGCCGGCCGGGCGTAGGCGGCGCGGCCAGCTGCTACACCGCCGGCCGCGCCCGCGGCGCCGCCGGAGGACGCGCCAGCAGGCAGCAGCGCGCCGGCAGCGGGCCCGCGACCGCCGCGGCCGGCCGCACAGACCGCGGAGCGGCCGGGCACGCCGGGGGCGGCGCCGGCGGACCGCGTGAGGCGCAAGGCGCTGCCCGCGGCTCTGGGGCATGCGCCGCGCCCTGGTGCGAAGCGGGAGCGGCCAGAGGAGAGCCCCCCAGGTGTGCTCGGCCAGCCGCTGTCCAAGGAGAAGCGGCGAAAGGAGCGGCAGAGGGACCAAGGGCGTGGAGGCACATGACGTCCTGCCGTGGCCGCGCTCAGCCCCTTGAGCTGTACATGTCCCTATATCATGTGCCAGGTACTGCATGCGTCAGGTAGCTGCTCTGGCCTGCACACAGAAGGCAAAGCCCTCGTTGCAGCACTGTGGCTCGATTTAGCATGTTCCATTGGCCATGCCCTTCTTACCAGCAGACAGTTATCCAGTCCCTCTCAGAAAAGCCCCCCACTCACATGGCCCAACGCAGGAAATACATACACAAAGGTTCAGGGTGTCGTGGTAAATAAAGTCAGCCAAGGCACTACCTGCAGCCAAAAACTAGCGCGCCTGCGCGTGGGACGACCCGCACTGCCGCATGCCCTACATATCCTAAAGCTGTCATGCCTCCGCCCGCATCACAGCACTACACTCTCACAAAATCTTGATCAATCACGGCACAATCACCGTGCCACTCCGAGCTGCAAAATGGCAACGGACGCGACCACAGCGCAAACAGGAAGCTGCACAAGGTTCGGCCAGGACAGGCACCCAGCAGCACTACAAGAACTTGGCGGCGACGGGCGTGGCGTCGGCGCCTGCGCGCGCGCGCAGGAAGGCGACCATGTGCATCTCCCGGTTGACCGCAGCGCCTCTGCATGAATTGTGGCTGCTGCGTCCGGGGGCGATGAGCATCAGATGCTTCTTGAACGCCCTTTGGTCGCCTGCATTTGTGCTGAGTTTGCGCACATGTTCACGCCTGGGTGCACCA
>JAABUV010002715.1_pt1 | contig 23546 bp, 26 predicted proteins | sample 5559971 | NCBI WGS metagenome assembly JAABUV01 (sample SAMN10711881, study PRJNA513362) | rock metagenome | isolation source: Antarctica rocks | place: Antarctica: Victoria Land, Knobhead nord | collected 2015-12-19
GCTGCCGGCGGTGGTGGACGCGCTGGTGGCGGGGCCGCTGTGCGGCGCCGACGGCGGCGGCGGCGGCGGCGCGGAGGGCGGCGGCGCCGCGGCCGCGGCGGCGCGCGGCCGCTGGCGGCGCCGGCGCACGCGGCTGGCGCTGGACCTGGGCGGCCTGCTGCGCGGCCTGGCCGACCCTGCCAGGGTGGGCGCCCGGCTGGAGGCGGCCCTTCCAGCACTCCTGCGATCGGTGTCCGGGGCAGCTGGGAGAGCATGCGGCGCGGGCTGGCAGCCCTGCAAAGGTTGGCGCTGTCCAGGAGTGACCAGGAGTGTCCTGTGTGGTATTGCGAGGTCATGTCGAGGGCCACCGGTACGCGGGCGGGCATGCTGCTGGTCCAGTCACGCCCAGCATGCGGTGATGGTGCTTTGCTGCTTGCTTGGCCGCGCCGCAGGTCCAATTCCGCCCAGCATGCACTTCGCCAAGCATGCGATTACTGTACTGTGCAGCCTGTTCGGTCGCGAGCGGAACCAAGCAGGCGGCGCCACACCCGCCCGCGCCTGCGCCAGGCCGCCCGAGACTACGTGGCCGCGCTGAGCGGCCCCGCGCGCCCGCCGGCCGCGCCGCGGCCCAGCGATGGCGGCGACGACCCGGCCGCGGCGGCGGCAGAGGCGGGCGCCATCGCGGCGGCGACCGCGGACGCCGCGCGCGACCTGCTGCTCCTGCTCGCATTCCTGGGCCACGCGCGCACGGCCGGCGGCTGGGCGCCCGTGGACGCGCACTGGGCGGCGCTCGCGGGCGTCGTCGCGCCCCAGGTGCGGCGGCCTCGTCTGCTCTGACATACCAAGCAGCGGTTGCTCCCAGACAGGCCTTTTTTCGGAAGGCACCCCGGAGAGGCATGTGAGCCCATTGTGGTGCGGGGAGAATGTGCTGGTGGGGCCGACAGTGAGTGCCGCAGCGTGCGTGCGATAGTGGCAGGGCAGCATCCATCAATCCCCTGGCTAAGCCCTGCTGTGAACCCGGCCTCGCTGCGCGCCGGGCGCGCAGGCGGATGCGCTGCTGCGCGCGGCCCTGACGGCGCGCTGGCTGGCGGCCACGCCCGCCGCGGCCACGCACGAGCGCGCGGGCGACCCGGCCGCGCTCATCGGCGGCCTGCGACTCGGCGACAACGGCGGCGGCGGCGGCGCCCCTGCGCCCGCGGCGGCGCCGCCCGCGCCCGGCCAGGTGCCCTCCAGCGCTTGCGGCACTGGGGGACTCTGGCAGGACCGATCGCATATGTCAGAGGGTGTCGCCTGTCCGCCTGTCCGCCTCGCCGCCGCAGGCATGCTTTCGGGTGGGCTCCAGCGGCCGCGCGCGCGGCAGGAGCGGGAGGCGTCCCTGGCGGAGCTGCTGGCGCCGGCGTGCCTGGCGGCGGCGGGCGGCAGCGGCGGCGGCGGCGGCGGCGGCGGCGGCGGCGGCGGCGGCGGCGGCGGCGGCAGCGGCGGCGGCCCCAAGCTGGCCGCCGCGCTCATGCTCGGCGAGCGCGCGCCGGCCGGCGGCGGCGCGGCGGCGCTGGAGGACGCCGTCGCGCAGCAGGCGCGCCTGCTTTGGCTTCGCGCGCGTCGCAGGCGCCCCGCGCCCTGCGTCGTCCGTGGTGTGGCCCTCGCTGGCGCCCTTGGGCATGATGCTGAGAGGGTCGAGCCCAGAGCCAGGTAGCTGTGGGGATGTGGGCGCGGCCTTGAGCACCGGACGCGCCATGCGCTCGCTGGTGCGGACCTGGCGCTGCGCGCCTGCCCGCCGATCACTGCTCCTGGGTTTTTGTACATGGCCGCTTGCAAGGAGCGCATCTCGCTGTGTAGGCCGCATCGGCAGGGACCGGCAGACCGTCGCATTAGCCTGCTTTCAAGCAGGTTTAGGGTTCCGCGCAGGCGCTGGACCTGGGCGAGGCGCTGTTCCGGGAGGGGCAGCTGGCCGCGCTGCCGCCGCTGTTCCGCCTGGCGGGCGCCGGCGCCGCCGACCCGGCCGCCCAGTTCCTGGTGGTGCGCGGTCCCGCCCACCGCCCACACCCTCACGGGACAGCGTGCGCCCGTGCAGAAGGGCCCGCCGCGAGTGTGCGCACTGAGCCCACCTGAAGCTTGTCCTCCCCGCAGCCCGGCAGCCCGGTAGCTGTCCCGGCGGCGCACAAGGCTTCTCAAAGCAGAGCTCCAGTAGCTAGCGCCCCGCGCAGCGCGCTCCAGCACGCGCGCCCAGCGCGACGCCCGTCGAGCGTGCCGAGCCCTCCGCGGCGCAGGGCTTCGCGACGCTGCACGAGCTGCGCGACGCGCGCGGGCCGGCCGCGCGCGCCGACGTGCTGGAGGCGGCGGCGGGAGCGCTGTTCCGCGCGGCGGGCGGCCTGCGCGCTGCGCGCGCTGGCGGCGCGGACGCCGACGGCGCGGCCGCGCGCAGCTGCGCGCTGGTGGCCGACCTGGTGCAGGGCCTGCGCGCTGACCTGACCGGCGAGGCTGGCAGCGAGGGGCGCCAGGCGTGCCCCGCGCAGGCCTGCAGGGTTGGTAGCCGACCCGGCGATGCAAGAGGCGCTCGTGCCACTGGGCGCAGTGTGCGATCCTGGGGCGGGCTCCCGGGATGCAGGGTCTTGAGCGTTAGGGTCTGCGCGCCTCGCCGGTCGGCTGGCGGATGAGCGGCGCCAGGCATGGCCCCCAGCCGAGCGTGCAGCCGAGCTGGGAGTCTGCCGGCTGACCTGACCCAGCTGAGTGGGCGCACGGAGGGGCGCCGCTGGAGCGTCTACCTGTCCCGGCGCAACGGGGCCAGGCGTGCACTTGCAGTGTCGGTAATACCATGTTGAGCCCCTGTGAGCGGACCCGCTTGCTGGCTGGAAGCCTGTCCGCGCGCACAGCCCGGCGGCGCGGGGGCGCGCTGTGGGAGCGCGCGCGCGGGGGCGGCGCGACGGGGCGGGGCGCAGGCGCGCAGGCGGACGAGCTGCAGATGTTCGAGGCGCTCATGCTGGTGTGCGAGCAGCGGGGCTGCATGGAAATGACACTTAGGGCGCCATAACCCTGAACCTACCCTAAAGCTACCCAAGCGCGGGACAGTGCGACGGGGCGGCGCGCGGGCGCGCAGGCGGACGAGCTGCAGATGTTCGAGGTGCTCATGCTGGTGGGCGAGCAGCTGGGCTGTCCGGAGGGCGCGGCGCGCTTCGCGCTGGCCGCCGTGCACGCGGTGCGGCGCTGCGTCCGGGCCCGCCGCGCGCGCCGCGCCGCCGGCAGCCTCGCCTTGCCCTGCTTTGTGGGCGCGCGAGCGCGGGGCCTCTTGAAGCTCAGGCCGGGCGGGCGGCGCACCAGAGGGCCCCGCCCGGCGCCAAGCGGCCGCGCGCGCCGGCGCGGGCGGCGCGGGTGTGATACACGAGCAGCGCACGTAGGTGCTCTCTGTGACACCGCGCGGCCGCGCAGGTGGATGCGGCGTTCGGCGCGCCGGGCGCGGACGGCATGGACTGCGAAGACGGCGGCGGCGAGCGCGCGGCCCGGCGCCTGGCGCGCGAGGGCCGCCTGTGGGCCAACCTGTTTGTTTACGCGCTGGACGCCGGGCGCCATGAGGCGCGCGACCCCCACGCTCTGTTCTGTACGCCCCATGCGCTCCGCGCGCCCCATGCGCTCTGCGCGCCCCGGCGCGCCGCCGCCGCAGCGCGGGCGCAGGCAGCGCGGCGCCGCGGGGGCCGCGGGGGCCCGCGCTGTGGCCGGGCCGCTTGCGGAGCGCGCAATGCTCTGCATAACATCATGGGCAGGGCTGCGCCGACCTTGGGCAGCGCCAAGGTGCCTGACTCATGCCGGCCTGAGCGCGCAGTCGCCCGGGAGTGCCACGGCATCACAGGGATACCCAGAATATCACATTCACGCCAAGATTCATTGCTGTGCACCGCTCTGTGCTGTTGCTGCCCACCCTCGGGGGCACTAAGGGGTGGATATGGTAGTACCCAAACCCTAAACCCATCTGTCTGGGGCGCGCAGGAGGCGTACGCGGCGCTGACGGCCAACCCGGTGCCCGAGCGCCGCCTGGAGGCGCTGCACCGGCTGCTGGGCGCGCTGGCCGCGTCGGGCGACGTGGCCGCCCTGCTGCGCCTGCCGCTGGCGGGCGTGGCGCAGGTGCAGCGCGGCGCCCGGTGCGGCGCCCGCGCCGAGCCTCCCGGTAGGCCGCCTGTGCAGAGGCTGGCACCCGCCGCGGGCTCCGCCGCCGGCCGCACTGTGGCCCCGCTCGAGCCGCCCTGCTCGGCGTGCGCGATGCTGCCATGGCGTAGCTGGCGGGTGTGGGTGGTGGGCGCGCGGCTAGACTGGGGTGGCGACCCGTGCTTCGCGCAGGGTCGGGCAGGGCAACGAGCGCTCTGCTCCGCCGCCAGGTATGAGCGGCGCATCGGTTACGTGCGAAGTGCAGACCGCCTGACAAAGCCCTGCCGAGCTGGCCTGCGACCAGCGGGCAGCGCACTGCACGGCCAGCGGCCGCGTAGCTCGACGGCGCGCGGCCCGACAGCGCGCCGCCAAGCTGAATGCGCCGCACGCGCGCGCCGCCAGGACGGTGACCGTGTCGCTGGCGGCCGAGGCCGCGGCGGTGCTCCGCCGGCGCGCCGCCGCGGCCGAGCTGGGCGCGGCGCCGCCGCCAGCGGCCGTGCTGTTCGACTTCTGCGTAGCGCGCAGCGACCTGCGCGGCGCGGCCGCGGCGCAGCTGGCCTGGGCGCGGCGGCTGCGCGCGGAGGCGCCCGGCTCGGCCGCCGCGCTCTCGCAGACCGCCGACGCGCTCGGTGCGCGCCCGCCCCGGCCGCGGGCGCTGCGGCCCTTCTCTGCTTAACTTGATGCAGGTCGCGTCACCGAACTGCGCATGCGCAGGGTGAGCACAGTGCCAGGGTGCCCCCGCGGCCCGCCGCTCGCGCACGCCGCCAACGCTGCGCTGCGTGAGGCAGAGGGCTGCATGCAGCGCTGGCCCGGCGGCGCGCAGAGCCCTGCAGCGAGCGCCCGCCCGCATGAGAGGAGGACAAGCAAACAGCGAGTCGTGCGCGCAGGGGCCGCCCTGTCTGCGCTCAGCCTGGTCGAGCCCGAGCTCGCCTGAACCCTAATCCTACCCTAACTGGCGCGCGTGCGCAGTGGCCGCCCTGACCGCGCTCAGCCTGGTCGAGCCCGAGCTCGCCTGGCTGGAGGACCCGGACGGCGCGCCCGGCGCCAGCGCGCCCCGCCCTGGCTTCCTGGGCGCACCCACCTCCGGCGCGCCGTACCTCTCGCCGCCGCCGCGCGCCAGCGGCGCGGCCGGCGCCAGCGCCAGTGAGCGGCCGCCGCCGCGGGAGGGCGGGGACGCCGCGGACGAGGGCGGCGCGGGCGGGGACGACGCGGGCGGCGGCGGCGCGGGCGACGACGGCAGCTGGGTGCCCATCGTGACGCTGTCGGCGCTGCGGCGCGAGCTGGCGCTCGCGCGCGCGCGCGCGGCCGCGGCCGGCGGCGGCGGCGCGGGCGGCGGCCGCGGCCGCGGCGGCGTCGGCGCGTGGAGCTCCGCGGAGGACGTGGCCGAGGCGCTGATGGCGCAGGGTGCGCGCCTGGCCCCGGCCGGAGCGCGCTTTGACAAGTTGCTGACGAGGACCGGGAGCAGCAGCATGCTTCCCGCTGTGGAGGCCCTGCGGCGTGCATGCGGCGCACGTGCCATTGTGCACTAGTGCACTGTGCTTGCGCGCATGGTAGGGTTGGAAAGTAGGACAAACCTGATAAACCACTTGATGAGGGGTTGCTTGACGTGTACCGTGAGCATGCGGTGGGTAGGTGGGTAGGTTGGTAGGTTTACACTGGATCATCTTCCTGAGACGATCCGCCGCAACATGCCCCACGCGTTTGGCAGCGGGCAGCGGCGGCCGAGCCTGGCCCACGCCGCTGCGCGCGCAGGGCGCTTTGAGGCGGCGGTGGAGCTGGCGGAGGAGGTGCACGAGGGCCCGGCGCTGACGCGCGCGCTGAGCCGCGCCGCCGGCGCGCTCGCGGGCGCCGCGGTGTGCCTGCAGCTCTCCGAGGAGGCCGCGGCGGCCGCCGCGGAGGCGCCCGCAGGCGTCTCGCTCTGGGCCCGCGCGGCGGCCGCCGGCGCCTTTGGAGGCGATCAGGGCCCCTTCGCGCCGGCGGGCGCCGGCGGCGCGGTCGAAAGCGCGGGCGCCGCCTGGGCGCTGCTGCGCAGCGTGCTGGGCAGGCACGGCTGCGCGGACGGCGGCGGCGGCGGCGGCGGCGGCGGCGGCGGCGGCGGCGGCGGCGGCGGCGGCGGCGGCGGCGGCGGCGGCGCGGGGGGCGGCAGGGGCGGCGTGGGCGGGCCCGGCGGCGCGCGCGGCGGGGCGCTGGCGCTGGCGGCGGCCGAGGGCGCGCTCGCGGCCGACCGGCGCGTGCGCCTGCCGGCCTGGCTGCGCGCGCTGTTCCAGGCGCGGCCGCGGCCGCGTGCCTGCCCCCGAGCTCAAACCCTGATACCCTGATTCCGGGACAGGCGCCATCTGGCCTGTCCGAGCGTGGAGCCTCTGGGCGAGGCCGCAGGCCTTCTCAAGAACGGCTGCGCGGCGGCTGCTGCGCCCTGCGCCGTGCAGGGGCGCGCGTCCAGGCGGCACTGCTGCCCTGTGTCCAGCGCTGGCCTCACTGGGCCGCAGGTCGGCCGTCTTGCGTAGCAGCAGGCGCGAAGTAGAGCATGCGCACCTTGTGTGATCCCCAAGGCGGGCTCTGCGCGGCCGCGTAAGCAAGCTGGCCGTCGGGCGCAAGCGCGGTGTGCGCGCCTGGGCGGCAGGGCGGCGGGCCTGGCCGCGGCATGGCGGGCGGCGCCGCGGACCCGGCGGCGCTGCTGCGGCTGTGCATGCGCTTCGGGCGCCTGGACGACGCGCTGGCGCTCGCGCACGCGCACGTCGCCGCCTGGCTCACGCAGGCGCGGCGCGCCCAACCCTAATCCTACCGTAACCTTAGCATGGACGACGCTCTGGCGCTCGCGCACGCGCACGTTGCCGCCTGGCCCACGCCGCGGGCGCCGCGGCGCGGCGCCGCGCGCAGGGCTGCGCAGGGCCGCCGGGGCTCCTTGGTGCCGCCAGGGTGGAATTTTTGCAACCGTATGTGCACTGTCCATGAGATCGTTCCCTTTGACATGGAAGTAAAAACCACGGAGTATAGAAGATAAATGACATAAAACCCCCATCACCTCAATGCGCACACAGCGCGTGAGCCGGCGCGTTGCCGGGGCGGCAGGGCACGGACCTGCAGCGCCAGCGCCCGGCCGCCGCCTGGTTCCCGCAAGCGCTGCTGGACGCGCTGGCGGCAGCGGCGGCCGCAGCCGCGCCGGCCGAGCCCGCGCTGGCCGCGCCGGCCGCCGAGCTGGCGGCCGCGCTCGCGCGCCTGCACGCCGCCGCCGCCGAGCAGTCCGGCCTGCTGGAGCGCCGCGCGGCGGCCGCGCGGCCGCCCGTGTAGCGGCGCCGGCCTGTGCGGGCCGCGGCGCGACGTTGCGGCGGGCGCGAGAGCACGTGCAGTGTCGGGCGTGGCTGCTGCTTGGGCGGGCGCAGCGGCTGCCTGTGCGCCTGCTGACACGCAGCGGCAGTGGTGGGTCCAGTGTGGCCGGATGCGGGTGGTGGGCCGCGGATATGCTGTTGTACGGTCTGACGTGGTGACCATAACCGAGACATGCAGTGGCAGACGGTCGTGCCAGGTGTGCATGGCCATGCACACCTCCATGGGCTACATGTTTCTACGTTGAGAAACGAAACGAATAAGCCAACTCCAATGTGCAGTGAGTGCAACCTGGACAAAGAAACAAATAGGAAAAGGTGAACAACAAAGGAGCTCACTTCTGGGGTAGCAGTGCACCTGAACGCTGTCGCGCACGGTCACTGGACACGCTGATGGAGGAGGATGCTCAGAAAGCAGAGGAGGGCCTGCAACTGCTGAAGTTTCAGCAGTTTCAGGTGCTGCTGCTCGCTTGTGGCACTCGGTCAGCTCCAGGAGCGAGCGGGAGTGTCATGTGCATGCTTGTATTGGCCCGCGCGCCACGCATGCTGACCTGGATGCGGCGCAGAGCGCGGTGGAGGTCGCGTTCTGGGAGGAGCTGGGCGCACTGAAGCTCAACACGCTGCGCCTGTCTGAGGAGCCGGTCGTGGTTCAAGGTGCGGCGCTCTGTTCGTCTGCATGTCTTCTGTTGCTGTGTCGCTGCAGCTCTCAGCCCTCCGACAGCTGCGCTGCGGGGCCCTCGCCTTCCCCGAGGGCGCTGCAGCCTGTGGCAGGTCGTAGGAGGCTGTGTTGCTGGCCGTGCAGGCTTCTACCGGGCGTCCTCCCATGCGGCGCTGGCGGCGCCCTTCCAGCTGGACAGCCAGTCGCTCGCCGACCCTCCCCCCGGCCGCCCGGTGCGCCGCAGGCCTGTGCTGCTCGGCAAAGCACGCGCGGGGTCCCTTTCAGCCGCACGCACTCAGAGCGGTTCCCGGGTCGGGACCTGGCTAAGCAGCGCACGCCCGGCGGCGTCCGGAGGCCCCCGGCGCACTGCGGCGCGCGCGCTTGGCGCGGCACCGCGCCAAGCCGCGGTGGGCCGCGGGGGCGCGCAGGGCGCGGTGGCGGTGCCCGGCGAGCTGCACGTGGCCAACACACTGGAGCGCTTCAAGGGCTGGGACCATGGCGCGGCGCTGGCCGGCGCCGCCGCGCGGGTCTGGGCCGACATCGCATCGGGCGCGGCCGAGGCGCGCCCGCAGCTGCTCGGCCGCTTCCTGCTGCTCGCGCACGCCGACCTCAAGACGTACCGCTTCTGCTACTGGTGCGGCGCGCGCGCGCGCCCGCGCCCGCCTGCTCCCGGCGCACGCCCTGCAGCTGCCGGCCCCAACCATGCGCACTCGAGCCTGCAAAGCGCCGGCGCGGCGCGGGTTGGGATAGGGTAGGGTAGGTTTAGGGCAGCGGCGCGGCCGCCCCTGACCGGGCAGGCGTGCAGGTTTGCCTTCCCCGCGCTGAAGCCGCCGGAGCCCTTCCGGGGCGCGCCGCCGCGGCCGCTCGCGGCCGCGCTCGGCGACGACGCCGCGCAGGCCGTCGCGGCCGCATGCGACCGCTGGCGCGGCATCGCCCCCGCGGCCGCGGCCGCCGGCGCGCCCGCGGGCGCCGCCGGCGCCGTTGGCGCCGCGCGCGACGGCGGCCCCGGCGCCGGCCCCGCTGCGGAGGCGCATGACCCGACCGCGCCCGCCTGGCTGGTGGCCGTGCGGCGCGACGGCGGCGCCGAGGCGCGCCCGCTGGCCGCGTGGGAGGCGACGCAGGGCGAGGGCCACGCGCGCGTGCTGCTCGCGTGCGCCGACCCGGGCAGCCTGCCCAGCAACGCGGGCTGGCCGCTGCGCAACCTGCTGCTGCTGGCGGCGGCGCGCTGGCGCGCGCGCCGCGTGGCCGTCGTGTGCGTGCGCGACGCGGGCGGCCGCGCGTGCCCCGCCGCCAGCCTGCTCGTCGACGCGGCGCTGCCCGCGCTGCCGCCAGGCTGGCCGGCGGCCGGCGCGCCGGCCGCGGCGGGCTGGGAGCCCAATGCGCGCGGGCGGCCGGGCGCGCGCGCGGCCGCGCTCGGCGCAGCCATGGACCCCGCGCGGCTGGCGGCCGCCGCGCTGGACCTGAACCTGAGCCTCATGCGCTGGCGCGCCGCGCCCGCGCTCGACACCGCCGCGCTCGCTGCCACACGCTGCCTGCTGCTGGGCGCGGGTGCGGCCCCCCGCGCGCTCCCCTCTCGCGCCCCCGCCCGCTGTCCTAGATGCCTTCCCGATCTGGCGCGGGGAGCCGCCGGCCGGCCCCGCCCGCTGCCGGCGCCCTCAAAAGGGTTAGCCTAACCTTAACCCTACCCTATCCGGCACAGCAGCACGCGCCCGCTGGCGCCCGGCCAGCCGAGCGGCTGCGCGCGCGCGCGTGCGGCAGGCACGCTCGGCTGCGCGGTTGCGCGCACGCTGCTGGGCTGGGGCGTGCGGCGGATCACGCTGGTGGACTGCGGGCGCGTCTCGTTCAGCAACCCGGCGCGGCAGTCGCTGTACGACTTCGCCGACTGCCTGCGCGGCGGCGCGCCCAAGGCGCCGGCGGCCGCCGCCGCGCTGCGGCGCGTGTTCCCCGGCGTCGACGCGCGCGGCGAGGAGCTGGCGGTGCCGATGCCGGGCCACCCGCTGCCGGCGGCTGATGCGGCGCAGGCGCGGGCACGCCGCGAGGGCGCCTGAGCATGTAGGGTCAGACGCCCCATCGCTGGGGTTGCGGGCGAGCGCCTGCTGCGGCCACCGCCCTGCGCGCGCGCGCTGCCTGGCCTGGCCGCGCCCGGGCGCCCGCTGGCCCGCTGTTCAACGCTGTGCAGGTACAGAGCGCGCGCGTGCCCAGCCCCGGGTCCCGCGCGCCAGTGCGCGGAACGCCGGTGATGGGGCGGCCCGCCAAGGGGACGCGGCGGCGCTCCTTGGACGCACAACCGCGCCAGCCGCCCGCGCCCGAGCCGCGCCCCGAGCCCGAGCGCTGCTTAAGCGCGCGAGGCATGGCGCGGCTAGGGCCTACAAGATATATAGTAAGGGGAGTGCAGCCAGGCCCTAACCCATACCCTAACCAGGTGCGCGAGGCGGCGGCGCGGCTGGACGCTGGTGGTGTATGCGGACGCGGTGTTCCTGCTGACCGAAATGCTCAGGCTTGGGCTTGTGCGAGGACCCTAACCCTACACTTATGTGCAGGTGCGCGAGGCAGTGGCGCGGCTGGACGCGCTGGTGGCCGATGCGGACGCGGTATTTCTGCTGACCGACACGCGCGAGTCGCGCTGGCTGCCCAGCCTGCTGGCGGCCGCGCACGGGCGCCTGGCGCTCACCGCCGCGCTCGGCTTTGACTCCTACCTGGTCATGCGCCACGGCCTGGGGCCCGCGCCCGCCGGTGCGCGCTGCAGCCCGCTCCACTCCCATTGCACACCGCCCTGGCCATGCCTGCGCCCCGCCTGCTTTGGGGGATTTTTTTGATCATTTTGCACACACCGGGTGACGGGCGCGGCTCGCTGGCGCGCCCTGCGCGGGCCTGGCGCCGTCTACCGTGCTTGCGCGGGCTGCACCTGGTGTGCCTCGTGATTGTGGGGCCTAGCACCTCGGCGCTCACCCGGCCGGCTGCCAGCGTCTCACCGCGCGTGCCGCCCGGCCGGCAGACGCGGCCAGCGCGCCGGAGCGCGCCGGCGCGCCGGCGCCCGAGGCGGCGCGCCTGGGCTGCTACTTCTGCAACGACGTGGTCGCGCCGCTCGACTCCACCGTGGACCGCTCGCTGGACCAGCAGTGCACGGTCGCGCGGCCGGGCCTGGCGCCCATCGCCGGTGCGCGCGCCTGCGGCGGCTTGGGGTGCTGGACCCTCGCGGTGCACGACCCGAGTCTGAGGCAACCTCAGGTGCATTCTGCCGCAACGCTACCGTGTGACATAGTATTTTAGGGTGGGCTTAGGCCCTACCCCTACCCTATCATGCGCGACACGCTGAGGCCGCGCGGCCGCTGGTGCAGGCGCGCTGGCGGTGGAGGTCATGGCGGCGGCGCTGCAGCACCCGCTGCGCGCGGGCGCGCCGGCCGCCGGCGCCGACCCGCTGGCGGCCGACACGGACGCGCTGCCGCTCGGGCCCGTGCCGCACATGGTCCGCGGCCGCCTGGGCGGCGGCATGCAGCAGGCGCGGCCTGTCCCGGCCTGTCACGGGGTTACAGGAGGGTTTCAGGCCCGGGGACAGCAGCCTGGCTGTGCCCCGCTCCGGGCGACGGCCAGCACCAGGCGGGGCTTCTTGGCTGTCTCGAACAGGGTCATCGAAAGTGTGGGCACGGGTCAGCAGGGCGCTATTTGCGCCGCTGCTGCCCATGCGTCCAAGCTCAATGCGCGGCTGCAGCCGCGCCTCTGCAGCAAACCACAGCACGCCGCAGGACCGGCCTGGGTTCATTGTCAACGCATTGTCACGATATGAATGTGCCGCTGCCCGCCATGCGGCCACGCTCACTGCGCGGTTGCAGCTGCGCCTCCGTGCTGTGGTTCCCTGCAGAGTCGCGGCCGCAGCCGCGCAGTGTGCATGGTTGTATGGGCGGCAGCGGCGCACTTTTTTTGTGACAATGCGTATGACAGAGTCCGGGCAGGTCCTGCGGCGTGCTGTGGTTTGCTGCAGGGCTGCGGCACGGCGGGCGTGCGCCGCACACGCCGTGTGCTGGGGACCGTGCAGTGCATGCGGCTGTTCCCACCTCTGGCCCGGGCTTGGGGCTGTCGGGGCCCGGATCAAGGCACGAGGCAGCCACCCTGGTGGAGCCTGCGACGCACCCTGGTCGACCGGCTCCTGCCGCAGGATCCAGGGCCGGCTCGGGAGCGCCTCGTGCAGTGGCGCCGCCGCTGACGCCCGCGCCGCCCGCGCAGGCGTGCATGACGGGGCAGGCATTCCGGCAGTGCACCGCGTGCTCGCCGGCGGTCGTGGGCGCCTACCGCGCGCGCGGCTGGGACTTTATCCGCGAGGCGCTGGAGGCGCGCGCCCCGCCATGCAGCACGCCTTGTTCAGCAGTAGGGTGTAGTGACCGTACCCCATCATGGGCGCCTACCGCGCGCGCGGCTGGGACTTTATCCGCGAGGCACTGGAGGCGCGCGCCCCGCCATGCGGCACGCCTTGTGCAGCGGTAGAATACCTTAAAAGACCCCAGCGCGGGCGGTCTGCCGCCTGCCGTCTGTGCATGCGGCAGCCGAGCCTGTGAGAGCCGCCCGGCGCTGCCAGCCAGGCGCGCTCTTGCGCGCCGCGGCTGGCGCGCTGCATGAGGCTGCGCGGCAGTGAGCGGCCGTGCACACGGCTCTGTCGGGTCCTGCTGCGGGCGGCCCCGAGTAAGGCCGCGCAACCCTATACCCTATGCCCGACCCTGTGACCAGGGGCCCCACAGCGTGCCCTGCGCCGCGCAGGACCCGCGGCGCCTGGAGGACTTGACCGGCCTGACCGAGCTGCACAGCAGCGCGGCGGCGCTCGCGGCCGACTTTGACGACGACCAGGCCAGCGACGATGACGGCACCCTGCTATGAATGTTGCCCCGCATCTGCCACGGTTGTACTTAATGCGGCGCCTGACGGCGTGAGCGCCCCGGGCAGCTGTCTGTCTGCATTTGCTGGGTCCAAACTCACGGATTTTTGACTTTGTGTTTAAAGAAAAGGGGTGGTGCACAGCAGCGCGAGGGTGTGCCGCCATGTGCGCCCGCTCTGTTCCATGGCTGCCTAGGGGCAGCTGCTCAGCCTTGCTGCCAGAAGCAGACGATGCATGTTCTGTCTGAGGGATGCAGGATCTGTTTCAGGGGTCCCTGACCTGCACCAAATTGCGTCACTGTGCTGCGCATGCTCGGACCTGCTATTAGTCCCCATCAGTGAATCAGTATGGTGAGAGACATGCCCGGCCGGCGTTGACCGCATTGGTTGCATTGGGCCTGAAGTGTGTTAATATCGCAGTGAGTCCACCCCATCCTTAGTGTTTACAGCCACCCTGCACGCACGTGCAGCTAAACTCTCATGAAGTCTTCTGCGTCAGTTGGACAGGCTGGCGCTGGCGGTCTTGCGCTTGCCCCAGGGCGGCCCGCCCCCGTCAGCGCGCCTGGCGCGCGGCGGGACGGGCGCCGCGGCCCGCAGCAGCCGCCCGGGCGGCCGCCTGGCTGCCGCTGGCGCCCCAGCTGGCGCAGCGCGCTCGGGGCTCTCCAGCAGGATGCTGAAGCCGCTGAGCGGCTCCTGCGCCCGTGGAGGCTCCGGGCGTGAGCGCTAATGACGTGTGCGGTTCAGAGAGTTACGCGGACAGCCTCAGGCGGGTCGGGCGCGGTCGCTACTCAGGAGGCTCAACTGCCTGGAGTCCATGGCCAGAAGGCGATGTGCTCACCTGCGTGCAGCCGCTGGCGTGCGCGCGCACAAGCTCTGCAGCAGGTGGCCCTGCCCATGAGGCGTGAGCGCAGGGCTACGGCAGTGGCCTCCCCCAGTAAGGTGGCAACCCAAGTCTGACAGCTTGCGATGGTAAGAGCAGATGAGTCGCCGAATCAATCAATGTGATACGGCAGCGGCGGGCGCGGGCGCGCCGGTAGCGCCGCGCCGGGCGGCGGCGGAAAGCAGGGGTCCACGCAGCGCTGCACGACCTCCTCGATCACCGGCGGCAGCAGCGCGGCCAGCAGCGCGCAGCAGCGGTACAGCGCGGGCGACGTGTTGACCTCGATCAGGTACACCTGCGCGCCGCGCACGCGCGCGGCGGCTGGGCGGCGCCCCTGCTCGCGTAACAACGCAGCCGGCCCCATCCGCCCGTCATGGCGGAGGGAACCAGAGCCCGCAGGCGGCTGCATGCGATGCACGCCCGCTGAGCCGAAGCTGAGCTGTCACTGGGCATGGTCAGCCTGAGCTCTGCGTTTTCTGTTATTAAGCTATTATTTTATCATGCATACATGTCGGGGCCGCGCCCGCAGCTCCGCGTCCACCATGAAGTCCAGGCCGAACAGCTCGAAGCAGTGGCGGTGGCGGGCGGGGTTGAGCCGGCCGCCCACCGCCGCAAATGCGACGCGCGCCGCCGCCCACATCTTGGGCACCAGGTCGCCCTCCACGTCAGCCTGCGCGGCGCGCCGCGGCCGTTGGCCTACCCTACGCTGATGCATGCAGAGGGTTAGGGTTGACCGGCCACTGGCCTCCTCAATGGCCTACCCTATCCTGATGCATGGAGTGCCTCGGGCTGCTGGCTGCGCACGTGCCCAGCCGGCTCCCCACACATAGCGGGCTCCGCGCGTCACCCGGCGCCGTAGCATGCATGGCCTGCTTCAGATCAGGTGCTTGCCCAACTCGGGCAGATTCACATGCGTGCTTGGGCGTTGCGCGGTCGGCCGCTCCCCTGCCAGGGCGCATGCACACGGAGCACCCTTTTGTCGAAGCACTGCTGCCACCACCCGCCTGTCCCGCTCGCACGGACGCGCACCCGCTCTGCCAGCGCGGCCTGCAGCTGCGCCATGCTGAGCTTGTTGGCCTCCTCAAAGGCGCCGTAGCCGGGCCCGGTCTTCTGAATCGCATCGTTCGTCAGGTGGACTGCCCTGCGCCCGCGACCCGTCTCTCTTGAACACGCTGCAGCCCAGCACGCAGCGCCGCGCCGCCATATGTGTGCTTTGAGCACAGCGCAGCGGCGCTCTCGACCACGCACACCTATGGGGCGCCAAGAGAGCGCAGGCAGAGCTCACCAAGGGCATGCACGAAGCAGTACTAAGATATGGTTGCTGTAGGTTATCAGACCCTACCCTATTGCTACCGTATGATGCGCAACACGCAGCTGCAGCAGCGCACTGGCGCACTTGTCGCCCAGGTCGGCCAGCCCGAACGCGCAGCTGCTGGTGCGCACGTAGCAGGCGCGGTGCATGTAGATGCGACCGTCGGGCGCCGCCAGCGCGTAGGCGCGAATATCAAACTTGCGCCCGCTTAAAAGCAATGGGTTTTCTATGTACTTCTGGACGACCCACTGCGCGCCTGGCCTGCGCCATACCAAACGCTGAGCTTGCGCTGCGGGCTGCGCGCGCGTCGGCCAGCCGGTCTCGCGCGACTTTTGAATGATGACAACTCAGCCAGCCACATGATGTCGCATCTGGGCGCCTAGCAGGCATCTTAATAGGGTAGGGTTAGGATAGGGGGATAGGATAGGATAGGATAGGGCTTGAGTCTGCCATCATGCAACCTCGTCACAGGCCGCTTGGTGGTGGCAGCATTACGAATGCTCCTCGCTTGTGTGGGCACACTGTCCGAGCCCGCCCGCGGCGGCACCCTGCACAGGCTGGTCATGGCAGGGGCGCGCGCCGCTGGGCGGCCAGGTGGCGCTCGATGTCGCGCATGCTGTCAAACACCTCGATGCCCTTGCCGCGGTTGCGGCTGCCGGGCTTCATGATCCACACCCGCCCTGGCTCGCCCCCAGTCCTCTGGTTAACTCAGTGTCAGGCTCTTGCCGCCGCACGGGAGCAGTCAAGAAATTGATGTATTGTCCACTGTCAGGTGCAGCCAGTCCTACCGTTAAGCAAGCAATACTCCACAAGCACCAGCCCGAACATGTGCGGCCTTCTCACGGATGTCCTGCCGCTTCACAAGAATCACGGCCCGGAACGAGAATGCAGGCAATGCGCGCGGTGCGCAGGACACGCGCGCGCCGGCAGGGGCGCGCGCCGTCGCTCTCGGCCGCGCGCTGCACGGCGCGCCGCAGTCGCGCGAGCTGGCGCGCGCCGGCGGGCCCCGCATGTACCACATGCGTGGCCGGCACCCAGCTGCAGGCCAGCTTGCGCGCCGCCGCGTACGCCTGCGCGCCCGGCGCGCGCCGCTTGGCACAGGCCCTGGCGCTGGAGGTCTGGCAGGGCTGCCATCTCTCAGGACAAGGCACGCATGCTTTCTGTCACCTGGTGCAACGGAGTCACTGGCTGGGCCTGCTGCCCTGCTAGAGACCCGCTGGTGACACCCACCGTGCGCTGCGTGCACACTCCACCAGAGGGGCCCCGCAGAGTAGCTTGCAGGGTTAGGGCCCCACGCCGGCCGCTACCTGCACGTTGATGGCCAGGCGGTGCTTGGACGTCAGCTCCGCGTGGCCCTGCAGCTGGCTGGCCACCAGCCGCGGCAGCCCGCCTGCGGGCAGCCGTACGCTGTTCAGGCCGGGCGGATCAACAGGCGGTGTGTCTCCAGGAGCAGAGGAGACCTCCGGGAGGAAGCACGTTCCCTCTGAGCTGGGGCCCTGTGCAGTGCCAATATGCTGCAGGGGCTGCACGGGCTGGGCTCGGCCTCTGAGGGCTGCCAGAGTGGCCTGCACACAAGTGAGAGTGCATAGATTAGAACCAAGCTACTGTAGTGTCTTGGATAGCTTGACCAACGTCACTACCAATAGCTGGGCTGGCACCGCCGCGGAAGATGGTCACGGGAAAGCGCTGCGCGTTGCCGCCCCACCACAGCTCAAAGCGGCCGGCGGCCACGGCGGCGGCCACGGCGGCGGCCTCGGCCGGCCGCCACCAGCGCCGCCGCGCGAGCGCCTCCTCCATCAGCGACGCCTCGTTGCCGGGCAGGATGCAGTGCGCGTAGGGCGCCGCCGAGCATTGCGCGTCCGGCGACGCGGCGCACGCGGGAGCCTGCGCAGGCAGCCGGCGGTCAGCTGCGGAGGCGGGCCTGCTCGCGGCTGGGCAGGGCGCCGCGCCCGTCCGGCAGCGGGTGGCGCTGAGACGTGCACGGAGGCCTGCACAAGGGAGGCGAGCGGATACAGACTCGCAGTCCTGTGCCTGCTCTGCGGGTAGGCACCTGAGGACCCCACGCACAGCGCTGCCTTGGGACTGTGTTGTGCGCCGCACCTGCTCTGCGGCGAGTATGGAGGGCATGTCGTTCTGTGTATTGCGCGGATGCTGGATGAGCTCAGTGCGTTGGATATCCTGCAGTGTAATTTGCACGGAAACTCGGAAACTCGCGCTCGGACAGTCCTTGACAGCTCCAACGAACTGTACCCTAATGCATATTACTTCTGTAAAAGTTTAATTTGCAGTGTGGCTTTTACAAGTTGTTAGCGGTCGGCTGAGTGCTCTACAGGCGTGGCAGCGCTGGCTGCACAGCTTCACATGCGAGCACCTCCGGCACCCGCCTCAGCTATTTGACAAAGCTCGCGGAGCACAGAACTGCCGTTCGACCCCCTTCACGCCAGCAGCTGGAGCAAACATCAAAGCGCCGCGCCAGCAGCCGGACCAAAGAATAGAGCGCCGCGTCACAGGCGCGGTAGGCCGAGCGCGGGCTGCGCGGCCAGGCGCGCGAGCACCTCGCCCGCGCGCGCCTCGACCTTGAGCTCGGCCAGGTCGTCCGCGCGCGTGGGCCCGGCCGTCAGGATGGCCAGCCGCGCGCCGGCGGCGCGCGCCGCCTTGGCCAGCCGGAACGCCGACCAGACCATCAGGCTGGAGCCGACCACCAGCAGCGCGTCGCAGCCGCCCGCCGCCTCCAGCGCCCTGCGCGCCCCGCCGCATAGCGCGAGCGGCTCAGGCTGAGCAGATCACACAGCACGACCGCGCCTCAGCCGACCGCCCGCAGCAGGCCGGGCCGGGCAGCTCACCACAGCACGAGCGGGCCGCCAGCCGACCTGCCCGGCCTGCAGCGCCCCGCCCGCACGGGCCAGGCTCTGCAGCGCCGCCGCCAAACCCGCTCCGCTGGCATTTCAGGGAGCCGCTGTCAACGTCGGCGGCGGCATGCGCTGCTGCATGCGCCGCCGTCCCGCGGGGGGGGGCGCGTGCGGGCGCGCACCGCGCGGCGCGCTCCTGCGGGATCGCGTCGCCGAAGAAGACAACATTGGGCTTGAGCACGCCGCCGCAGCTGTCACACGGCGGCACCACGAAGCCCGCGCCGCCGCCCGGCAGCTCCAGGTCGCCGTCGGGCCGGCGCGACACCTCGGCGTCGCCGTCCGGCCGCCGCTCCGCCTGCCGCGCGGACAGGCGCGGCGCTCGCCCCGCAGCGCCGGCTGGCACGCACGGGGGCGGCATGCGGCTAGGACACACGCTACCAGGCTCAGGCAGCGCGGCCAGTGTCGGGCGCCGCCCCTGATTGGCAAGCTGACAGCCTGCCCAGCACATGACGCGATGAGCCACCGCGACGCTGAGGGCGTGGCCCCAGAACCCTGCGCCGGGCGGCGCGCGCGGGCGGCGCGCCTGCAGGCCGCCGTCCTCGCCAGGGTCGACCAGGCGCGCGGCGGCGTCGCTGCCGACGGCCGCGCGCGCGACTGCGGCCGCCGCCACCGGGTTGAGCTCCGCCAGGCGCTGCTGGAACGGCTCGCGCGGCGTCACCTCGCCGCAGCCCATGCACACCACCCTGCGCCCCGCCGCGCGGACCGCTCAGCGGTGTAACCCTAAACAGAACCCTAAGCAACCACCGCCCAGCGGCCGCCGCGGCTCCCAACGCCCAGGGTGCATGTCGTGGGCAGGTGCATCCCGACCTGGCAGGCCCAAAGCATCCACACTGTGGTTGGACCTCACTACCACCCTACGCACACTCATCACAGGCACGCCAGGCCGCGCCGCGCTCGCGCCGGCCACCCGGGCCTGCCGCTGCACGCGCAGGGCACCGCGCTCCGCACTGTTAGGCGGCCAGGCCCGCTGCGCGCAGCGCGCGGGGCGCGCACTCGTGCGTGGTGCCGTGGATCTCGAGCACGTCCGCGGTGCCGGCCTTCTGGTGCAGGCGGTCGACGTTCTGCGTGATGAAGCCGCCGGCGGCCCAGTTGGACCGCTGCAGCCGCGCAAGCGCCTCGTGCGCCGCATTGGGCCGCACGCCGGCAAACTGGCGCCAGCCCGCAAAGCTCCGCGACCTGCGGGCGTAGCGTCTAGGGTTGGGTCTAGGAGGCGCGCTTTGCGTGACCGCCTGTGCATGACCGCCTCACAGCATGCAAAGGCTGCCCTGCATGCACGTGCTGCGAGCCATGCATTGGTCACTGTACCTCCTGCATAAAACCATCATCGTCGCAAGCCCACAATATGAGGGAGAGACGCTGGCGAAACAGCACCGCATGCCCGGCAGGCGGGCACGCGCTGCGCAGGGCGCCGCGGCTGAGGCGGGCCGCCGGCCAGGGGGCGCGCGCCAGTAGCGGGTCTGCTGCGCGGCGCCGCTCATAAACAGCTGGTGCGTCATGGGCTTAAAGCCGCGGCTGTAAGCGCCGCTGGGCGAGCGGTAGTCCGGCAGATTGGACTCCGTGGAGCACCCCGCGCCCGTCAGCACCAGCAGCCGCCTGCGCGCATCACCGCCCAGCTCGCCGCGGCCCCGCTGCATCACACAGGCACGCGCGTCCGGCTGGACTCGCGCAGTCTGCGACAGTGCAGCTAGCCAGGCGTAGCCCTGCACCCTGGGGGTGGCAAGGGCCGTGAAAGGCGCAGGCGGGCAGGCTGTTTTGCGGCACTGTGTGGAGGAGAGGCGGGGCTGCTTTGGGCCGGCCGACACATGGCACAGCGGTGCCCCCGCGCACTGGCTGCCGTGCACAAAGTCGACCAGCTGCTCCAGCTGCGCGGCCGAGACGGGCGGCGCCGGCGGCGCCAGGCCGACGGGCGCGCCACGCGGCGCAGGCGCGGCCGGCGCGGGGCGCTGCGTCAGGCGCAGGCCGCCCGGCGACAGCGAGCCGTCTGAGCGGATGCGGTCCTGCGCGCGCGGAGCCAGTGCAGTGAGTGCTCCGTGTGTCCAGACTTTCGAAGGGGGCTGGCAGGCGGGGGCGCAGCGTGCACATCTTGAACTGCTGGATTCCTATACTGACCGCCCGGGACACCTGGCGCACGTGCTCAGCGCAAAATCGCACGCACAGGACGCGAGCGTTGTAATGGCCAGGCGCGCGCGAACCTGGTAAAACTTCGCATCCGCATCTGTGCGCTCGAGCACCGGCTCAAATGTGGCTCTCGCAACGCCGCTGCTGTACCTGCTCGCGCTATCTGCTGCTGGGCGCTTCCTGGGCGATGTCACCTGCGGGCCGCGCCAGCCTCTGCTTCAGGACTGTGACACAACGCAAGGCGCGCAAACGGCAGATGCCTACACGGTGCTCAAACCAGCAGCCTCAGTGCGCGGCCAGCGCGCACGTGTGTGTGCAGCAGCCAGAACTGCCTACTCAAGGCCTGGTGTTCAGTGAAAGGGGCGTGCGCGCTCCGCTGCAGCAGTCTGTGCATCGCCGACTGCGGAGCTCAATGCGCTACTTCAAAGTACTCACGCTCGCCTACAACCAGTACTGCTCGCCGCTAAACCGTCGATCGCGAGCTTGTCCTCGCGAGGGGTGATGGCGGGCTAAAAACCTACAGCGCAGGTGCTCACTGCACCTGTCGCTTAGCAGCGGCTAGCTCGAGCGTGCCGCAAAGCCCAATTCTATTTGGGCTCTAATCAAGTACTTGTGCAAGTACTGCAAGCAGCTCAACAGTGCTCTGGGCTCTGTCCCAGTCAATGCCTGCCTGCTGCCACACTGCACAGCGTTTGAGCACCGCAGGAGTTTCTACTGGCATACAGCGTGTCTTTGCAAGATGCCAGACGACGACACAAGCGGCTTATTGATGTATGACCTGGACATTGGTGTCGGGCGCACACTAAAAATTATCTCAGACCCGTGCCACACGCAACATCCATACTGCTGCGGCAATGGCTTATGGACGGCCTGCGTCGAGCTCATCGCCGTGCTTGCCGGTGCAGACCAGGCTGCTCTGCAAAGCGCATGCACTCGCAACGCAAAGCCTGCGGGCCTTGACATGCCCGCCCTCGACAGGGCTACCGGACGATTGGGTGAAGGGCAAGCGCGTGCTGGAGCTTGGCGCTGGCCTGGGCGCTCCAGGGCAGGCACGCCCGGTCAGGGAACATAAAAAGATGCTGCACCAATGCAATGTCATCATGTTGCACTACCAGCATGTGTCTCGTGCGGCCATGCGCTTATGACTCTTGAGTTTGGCAGACGTCTTCAGCAGCACTCAGCTCTTTCCCCTGCAGCTGACCGGAGCAGTGTAGGGTCGCAGGCGCTCGCGCTGCGCGGCGCCGCGGTGACGCTGACGGACTGCGCCTTGATGCTCCCGCTGCTGCAGCGCAACGTTAACGCTAATTTTGCGGACGGAGGCGGACAGCATGGTGCGCCGTGGCAGCCCTGGTGTCCCCCGGCTCGGAGACAGCGCCTGCACGGCTGCGCAGACTGCGCAAAGTCAGAGTGCGCTGTCACAAAGGACTCCGACAGCACCCCTGAGGTGCAAATCGCTGCCAGCTGGGTCAAGCAGTGCGAGGGTCTGCGCCAGGCGGCGAGCCCGAGGTGCACGCGCACGCCTGGGGCGCCAGCATGGCGGACACGCCGCTGGACCCGCGGCGCCGCGCCTACGACTTGCTCATCGGTTCCGACTTGTGCTACGATGAGGTGTGTGCCCTGCACCCCACAAGTGCGCTCAAGCGTGGCACCGCCGGCGTCAGGTACGCTCCTGCGTGCATGCGTGCGCTCACGTTGTGCACGCACCTGTGCGCAGGACCAGTTTGGGCCCCTGCTCGGCACGGTCCTGGAGTGCCTGGCTGCAAACCCCGACATGCAGGCGCGGTCTGTGCGGTATCTAATTGAACACACATGGGGCATTTGACCTTACACAGGAGGCGATGGGCGCGCCCACTCAAAGCGTTTCCTTGCTTCCTGTGCTGCTGCGAGGCCCCTGCTGCGGGGCTGCGCCTAAGGGCACCTCGCGTGCGGCGCCCCCACATGCGGGGCAGCGCAGCGCGCATGCTGCAAGGCTGCAGCTGCTGAAGCGCCCTACCTCCCTGGTGGCTGCCGCACGCCTGCATGCAAACGCGCATGCATGGACCTGCCTGGTTGTCCTTTGGCATGCAGACACGAGCCTGAGCCGACCCGCAGCATTTTGCTCCACAAGGGTTAGGGTGGGGTGGCGCGGCTCGCCTGGCGCGCGGCCGGCGAGCCGCGCCTGACCTGGCAGCGGCCCTCTAGGTCGTCCTCGCCGTGCCGGACCGCCCGGAGAGCCGCGGCTTCTTCGAGCGCGCGGCGGCCGCCGGGCTGGCCTGGCGCTTCCTGCGGCGGTGCGCCGCGCGGCCGGACCTGCCGACGGCTGTCTCCATCTGCCAGCTCGCGCGCTGGGCGGGGCCGGCCGCCGGCGGCGGCGGCGCGGCCGCGCGGGGCGCGCCGGGCCCGGTGCGCGCACGGACGCGGGCTGTGAGTCGGGCCGGCTGAGAGCGCGCGCGGGTGGCGCCCGAGCGGCACGGCGCGGCGCGGCGCGCAGAGGCGCCGAGCCCAGCATGTTGATGTGCGTGCTGCGTGGGCTTGTTGCACCTGGGGTGGTGGTCCACCGATCTCGCACATACAGGACAAGATCAAGTCGCCTATGCAGCAGTGCCCTCACAGGCGTAGACCAGCAAGCAGGCTTGCTGAGCTCGGCGCGCGCCTGCATGCCGCGCCGCCTGAGCCGGCGGCCTGCCAGTCCGTGCGCTCGGCGCGCGACGAGCGCCCTGCCCGACGGCCGCCGCGTCGCAGGAGCCGGCGCGGACGCTGTTCGTCTGCGACTTTGACTGGTCGCTGGTCGAGGTGCGCCGGCAGCGTTGGCCTTCTTCCCGTGCGCTTGTCGAAGAGCAGCAGTAGCTCGAGGATGTAAGCGTGCGCGTGTGCTCTGCGACAGGAGAACAGCGACACGTTCGTGCTGTGGGAGCTGGGCGCCAGGCCCGCCTTTGAGCGCCTGCAGGTGCGCGCGGGTCGTGGGGCGCGTTGCGCCGAGCATTTACGCTGTGACGCGCATCGTTGCGGCCACATGCGGCGGGGTCGCGTGGCCGGTCGCAGGCGTATTTCTAAATATTGTCCCGTGTATACGAGTCTTTGGCAAGGCCATGCATGCATGCCGCGTCTGCTGTCTGCTGAAACAATGTGCATGACTCCGGGCAGCGCTGCACAGGTCCCTCGCGCCAGGCCGTGCGCAGGCCGGATAGACTCCGCAGCCCAGAGCGCCGCCGCTGAGCCCCAGGACCGCCCGGCCGCGCAGGCGCAGGGCCTGCCCTGGACGGTGCTTATGGACGCAAGCCTGGCTGCCGCGGCGGCCGAGGCCGGCGCCACGCCCGCCGACGTGCTCGCCGCCTGCCGCCGTGTGCCCTTTGATGCGGCCATGCGCGAGGTGCGCTCCCGCCGGTTCATC
>JAABUV010002716.1_pt1 | contig 23538 bp, 32 predicted proteins | sample 5559971 | NCBI WGS metagenome assembly JAABUV01 (sample SAMN10711881, study PRJNA513362) | rock metagenome | isolation source: Antarctica rocks | place: Antarctica: Victoria Land, Knobhead nord | collected 2015-12-19
CGCGGGCGCGCGCCCGCTGCCTGCTGTGTGCCGGGCTGGCTGCCGACGCAGACAATCACGTGTTGCTGGTAATAGAGGCTGCTTTAGCTCCAGTGAGTGCAGTGTGTGAGTCGCGCCGCGCCACGCTTGAGCCGCATGCCTTGTGATAGCTGCCTGCCTGACGCTTTGCGTGGTGCGCAGGTGGGCGCGGCCCTGGCCGCGCTGCTGGCGCTGGGCGGGGATGCCGTCACGCGTCGGGGCGATGTGGTGAGCGTCCAATCCTCCTGCCGTGCTCGCGTGCTGTGCTTGCTCGCGCGAGCTCATGACGATGCATGGGCATCAGCGCTCTCAGGCGCAGAGTAACAGTACCAGTCGGTGTTATGGGCGGAACCCTGTGGCACTGCCGGCTACACAGTGATATTCATGATACTTCATACACCCTGATACTTCATACACCCGTCTTGGCGCGGCAGATGGGGGTGGAGCAGCTGAAGCAGTTCTTTCACAGGCGCGCGGCTCCCCACCGCCTCCTGCGAGCTCAGGCCCCGCGCTGCATGGTCGGCCGTGCGCGGGCGAGCGCACTCGCGCGGCACCCTCACGGGCCGAACGCCGGACCCTGCTTGACAGCCCTGTGGTTGGTGGCGCGGCCGACCCAGGCGGGCGCGCTGTCTAGCCCTGCAGGCGCAGTAGGAGGCGGGCCTGGGGTGCGCATGCCGCCGAGGCAGCGCGTGCGCCGGCCGGCGCAGGGTGCGCCCGTCGGAGCTGCACCACACCTACGCATTCCCGTCGGGCCACACCACGGCGGCCACGTTCATCGTGGGCACGCTGCTGTTCGTGGCGCTGCCGCTCGTCGCGCCCGCGCTGAGCGAGGCGGGCGCCGGCGCGGCCGGCCAGCCTGCGAGCACGCGGCGCGGGCGGGTGTCGGCGCGCGTGTGGCGGGCCGCGGGCGCGGCGCAGCGACACGCGCTGCCGCTGTGGGCCGGCGCGGCGGCGCTAACCGCCACAGGGCGCGTGCTGGGCGATGTGCACTGGTGCGGCCCCCCGCACATATCTGTATGGTGGTATCACCGTGCCAAGCCATGTTCACCATGCCGTGCCATGTCACCATGTTACCGGCTGTGTTGTGGTGTCACCGCGCCCGGCTCTGAAAGCCCTGGATTGCGCTGCGCAGGGTGAGCGACACGCTGGCCGGCGCGTGCCTCGGAACAACGCTCGTGTCGCTCAGCGCCATGGCCGCCCGGCTGCTGCATAAGGGCGCCCAGGGGCGCGGCGACAAGCTGTGACCAGATCCGTATTATTCTTTGGTCGGTGCGGCGAGCTTTTGTGGGGCTCTGACCATGCACGAGCACGCAATGGTGCCGTGTGTGCAAGCTTGTTGGTTGGATTCACATAGTGATTCACAGCCTGTGTACAGCCTGTGTGATGACTTTACATGTGCAATGCCTGCTGCGTCTGCCTGCAGAAAACACTGCAGGCATGGCTGTTGACATCAAGTAGAGCGTATGTCAGAGTAGCATGCAAGCCTGCATGCAAATTCTTTAGCCAGCTCTCAAGCTGACCTGCTCCTGCTTGCATGACAGAGCTTTTACAAGGTTCAGATGCACAGATTTGTAACAAGTGCTTGTAGACAAGCAGCACTATTGGATAACAGGTGCTCAGTGTGAGCAGGCTCTGGTGCTGCTGCACCCCTGCCTGGCAGGCACGCTCGGGGACACGGGGAAAGCCGACATGTAATAGATGAGCCGTTTCTGTCAGCGTTGTATACGGTATTCAACTCATGCTTTGCAGCCCACAAGCTCAGGGGCCTGTACGACACGCATGCGACGTGACAAGATTCCATGTCTGCTGCATATGGTGACATTCAGGTTTTCTACCTCAAGGTGAAGTGCATGTCAGAGCTTCAGTCCAATCCGGCAAAGATGTCTGCCAGACGCTGGGGCGGCTCGTAGCGCTGCGCCTGGGTGGGCCCGGCCCCTGCTGGCTGCTGCGCTGGACCCGCGTCGCTGCTCCGGCCGATGACTCCAGCGGTGCGCGACGCAGCGCCCACGTGCGCCGAGCCAGGCTCTTCCGGAGCAGCCTTGCGCTTGGAGCGCTGCGAGCGCAGCCTTGCATGTGTCAGAGCTCCAGCAGCTCGTTTACGCGGGTGGTATGGGAGGCGGCAGCCACATGATGCTAAGCTATACAGTGCTGCGCAGGCCAGATCAGGAAATCTGCTGGGCTGCACTGGGCGGTGCGCGGCCAGTGTGGGACGCCAGTGCTCAGCAAGCGGCGTACAAGCACGCATCCCAACTCCAGGCGATAGCATTATAAGTAGCATAGGCATGCAGAAGCCTCTGCGGGGCCCTGCCCCTGCTTGTTGTGTGGCCCCCCTGACGGAGACAAGCAACAGCATAAGTTGCTCAGCATGCGGCCGTACCGCGCAGCACTGCACAACACGCACATGCGTGGACATTTGCATGTCAGGCAACTCAGTACGGCCACATGCGGAGCGTCTCCCCCGCGCGCTTCCACCTCATTGCTTCCCAGCAGTGGACAACAGGACCCGCTGGGAGCAGTGGTGCGGGGCTGACAGGAGGCAGGGCGCACAAGCCTGCCGCAGCGCGCTGGCTGCTGCAGCTGCTCGAGCAGGGACGCCTGCAGCTTGCGCGCCCGCCGCGCGGCCTCGCTGCCCCGAGCGCCACCCTCTGCCGCGTAGATATTATACAGAGTGTAAACTTTTGTTAGTGGGCACATATGTATCGCAGTGGTACATGCACTTCCTAGTGTGAGTGGGGTCCCACTGCACAATCAGGCAGAGACATGGACCCCTGAAGAGAACGGGTCGCGAGGAGGCCTTACCGTCTCCTGTGACGCCTCAGTCTGCGCACTGCGCGCTAGCTTGGCACATTCCGGAGACCATATATTTGTGGGACAGGACAGCTGGGATGCGGTCAAGAATGCGCCGGGCGCGTGCTGCCGCAGCGCGATGATGGTCCCCCTGGACTCGCGCGCATGTGCGCTGGCCCAGCAGTGCTACGGCTTTGGCAAAAGGGTGTACGGGGGTGCCCCGCAGCGCCCCAGAGCCCCACAACTGCACTGCCAGGCCCCCGCATATGCATGCAATTCCCGATGGACCAGCACCAGCGACGGCAGCACGCGCCCGGCGCGTCCTTGGACACATCCCAGCCGTCCTGTCCAAGAGATGCTTGGTCTCTGAGTCGTGTCGAATGTAAGACGCAGCGCGCAGGCTGAGGCGTCACAGAATGCGGTAAAGCCTAAATGCAATCTTCACATGTGCATGTAATGGATGTGGCAAAGTGTGAACCATGGAGGGTCCTTAAGTGACCCAGTAAATTGACCCTAAGCCTTTGGCAGCAAAAGCGTTCACAGTTGAAGTGATAAAGAGTGTCGGGCAGATCCCAAGCATGTGAGTGTGCATGACGGTGCAGTGCTTGTCAGCACGCACAGCGCACACAAAAGGCTCAAGCGCATGCGGGCCAGCGAGTGCCAGCGCCGCACGCTGCCAAGCAGGCACCGCGCGCGCTCGTCGCGCAGCGCACCTCCAGCGTCCAGGCTGCCGACAAAGGCGCGCAGCGCAGCGGCGTCCGCGGCGCCCAGCGCTCCTCCGCCGCTCGCCGCCAGCTGGGCGTCCAGCGCTTGCAGCGAGCGGCGCGAGGGTGCCGCGCGACGCAGCAGCGCCGCCGCGCCGGCGGCCGCGCCGGGCGAGGCGGCCGCCGCGAAGAGGCACTGCAGGGCGGCGTCCGCCAGCGCGTCCGATGCCAGGTCGCCCGGGGTGAGCAGCTCGTCCAGCAGCACCTGCGCCCACATGCGCAATGTATGTCCAGGTGCGCTGCACATAGCACTGATACTGATGGCAATGCATTGGCTGTGACTTGGTGGTTTGTTGAAGAGATCAGCGCGGCGTGGCAGCAGTGCAGGCCCACTCAAGCAAGTGAGCATGTTTTAAGGTGCATGTCAGCACCGCCTGGCATAGAGCCAACCCCGCACTGCACATGGGCTGCGAGCACGCAAAGAAGCCATCATCCTTGTGATGGCATTGTGCTGGCATGCGCGCAGCGGGTGCCGAGCAGGACATGTGCCGCATGCACGGCGCGCCTGGGCCAGCTCGGGCCGCCGGCGGTCGCACGTCTGCTTGAACACGTCCAGCAGCAGCCGCAGCCGGTCGCGCCCGGCGGCCGCGGCCAGCGCGCGAAGGGCGTGCCGCATCAGCGCAGCCACCTGCGCGGCCGCTCGGAAGCGGCCTGAGCTCACACGCGGCTTCAGCTCATGGACGCAGAGCATGCTGCGAGCTGCGGGCGCGGAGGGCATGCCGCATCAGCGCAGCCACCTGTGCGGCGACTCAGATGCCGTCTGGGCTCACAGGCGGCATCACTTCATGGAGGCAGAGCATGCTGCGAGGTGCGGGGCGCGCCTGGGGGTTGGGGCTGACGGCGCCCTCACAGGCGGCTTCAGCTCATGGACGCAAGCATGCTGCGAGGTTGCGGGCGCGCGCCTGGGGGTCGGGGCTGACCGCGCCCTCGCCGACCGCGCTGAGCAGCTGGCCCGCCTGCACGCTCTCCTGCTCCAGCAGCTCCGCCAAGCATGCGGCCGCGGTGCGCGCGGCGCTCGCCCTCCACCCTGAGCACAAAGGAGAGGTGCGGCCACGGAAACAGTTTCAGTCACTCATGTCTGCTTGTGCAGGGCGCCAGGGCCTTCAACTGAGATTGCACTGTGAACGATTGGAGTGAGCTGTTCAATCCTAGTGTGGAAGACGTTATGCACGCTAGGCAAGCAGGTGCCATGCTGAGCGAGCGAGAATGCCACGTACCGCAATGCACACACTGAGGCATGAAGGGATTGATGGAAAGCCGTGAAAGGCAGTTGCATGCGGCGCACCAGTCAGGTCCTCCAGGCGCACCCATGCGCCAATGAGCGGCGCCAGGTGGCCATGTGTGCCCGGGTACCTGGCCACTAGGCCCTTGGCCGCATGCAGCGCCTGCAGGCAGCCGCCAGCGCTACACGGACAGCACATGCAAACGGGCATGGAGTGCGCTGGATGCAGCCAGCAAAGCACATACCTCGTGGAGCATCAACAGCTCGCCGGGCGCATCAGTGCAGGCGCCAGGCGTGCATGCCGCACCGGCTTGTGCCTGCGCCTGTTCTGCAGTGTGGCTCCTCGTCCCGCTGATCAGTCCGGCGCTGCTACCCACACACATGCCGCCGCTGCTGGTGGCGCTTCTCGCTGGCACCAGGGCATTCACGGCCTGCGCAGGCTGAGCTGCTTGGCTGTCCATCGGCTGCAAGCCTGTCTCCTGCCGGCCAGGCGCGGTTGCTGCGTCCACAGCTGCCTCGCTGCGCGGGGTCCACGCTGCGCCGTCGCTGCTGGGCGGCGGCTGAAGGGCGGCAGCGATCAGCGGGCAGTAGCGCTTGGAGAGTCCCTCAGTGACGGCGCAGAGCTGCCCGAGGCTGCGCAAAGCCGCCGCCTGCATGCATGACCTTGCTGGAGCCACAGGAGTGACAGTGCTGGCAGGCTCAGACGATCAGGCTGGATCCCATGCCGGAAGCACCAGCACACATTATGCATGCACAGGTTTCTTGCGAGTGATGAGACGGCAGGATGAGAGGCTGCTCTTGTCAGTGCGTCATCACAGTGAGAGGTTTGCACATAAGGAAGCAGGCACTGCCAGGAAGATTTGTCACAGTCATGTGTGGGAGTTGCTCACCGTAATCATGCGATGCACGCCAGGCCGCTGGATCAGCGCCGCGAGCTGGGGCAGGTAGCAGGCGGGCGCGGCGCTCTCGGCCAGCTCCGCCATGTACGCGTCTGCGGCTGCCTCGTCCTCGCGCTGCATGTCCTCGGCGTGCATGTAGTCAAAGCCCTCCCCAGACCCTGCAGGACTGCCAACACGCATCACACACCGTGTGCCACTGCAGTTGATGATGCATGCTGGTGAGACACCAAGCCACCTGTGTTACCCGGACCTGCCTCTGCACCACAGGTCCGGGGGCTCTGGCCCGCTGGGGCTGGGGGGCTGCTGGCGCCCGCGGCTTGGCGCTCTGCGGCGAGCCGCCGCAGGAAGTCCGCGCGGTCGGCGGCGTGCACGCCGGTCAGGGCGCCCAGCAGCAGCAGGTGGCGCGCCAGCGCCGCGGCGGGCACCGGCGCGCGCGCTGCCGCCAGGCTGCTGCTCTCGGCGCTGAGCAGGCGCTGCGCGCAGCGCTGGGGCTCCGGCAGGCAGAAGAGGACCTGCGACGCATGCGGCGGGCAGCCCTCCTTGCCACGCATCAGAGCCTGGGATCTGCATGAAATTTGCCTAACACACCCTGCTGATGTAGTGATGTTGCGTGGCAGCCTGCAACCTGGCGGCATACAGGGCAAACAGCCGCTCCTCCTGCTTCTGACATGACTCCAATGCGGGAGCAGAATGCTAGAAGTGGGGATCAACCTGGAGCGCTGCGCGCTGCGCCGGCCAGCCTAGGAACTCGCCAAGCACGCCAAAGCGGTCGCGGATGAAGGCGTGGGTGAGCGCGCATGCGACCGGGGATGGCGTGTGCGGCGCAGACAGGGCGCGGCCGAGGACGCGCAGTGCCCAGGTGAAAGACCTTGTGGCTGGCCCTGCAGTCGATGCAATGGCGGCTAACGCCATGTGGTGCCAGGGAGCTGCAGGGTTGCACGCATGGCTACGTGCCAGATCCGCTACATCCATTTCACGTGCTGCCAAGCGTGGTGCGGCAGCACCATTCACAGCGGGCCGCGCACCTGAGGCAATTTGCAGCTCGGGAGCGGCCTGCGTGACTGAGGTGACTGCGCGTTCCAGCAGGGCATCCGCCGTGTCCAGCAGGAGCTTGATGGTGTCGTCGCCGCTGGCGCTGCGGGCAGAGCCGCCGCCCAGCGCATGCAGGACTGCACATGCAGCGGGTGCTGGTATCGTGAGGACAGCCATGACCCAGGGTGCGCCACCACAGGAGCATATTGAAAGCAAATATGGGCGCTACCAAGCAGCGCAGTATGCATAGCTCTTGAGGTGTCTTTGTCGCCATGATCATCTTGGGAAGCGCCACCAGGCTGGCGAGCAGCCTCAACTGTGTCCGCCTGAGCCGCTATGACGCTTGATTGCAGCAGTAGCTTCCACAAGAGGAAGGCATACATGCGAGGATGCATGCCTTCTTCAGCTCAAAAGATGCAACGAGATGCCTACCTGGTGGGCGTCCATGCGATCCAGCTCCATGGTGAGCAGCTGCTCTGCCTGCCACGTGATCGCTGTTGTGCTGAGCCGCTGTGCCGCAACCATTGCAGCCACTCTGTCCACCTGCGCAAGCAACACTCCACGCCTGAGCCTGTGCCCCAATTTGTCGTTTGGACATGACAAGGTAGTTCGCATGCAGCACTGGCCACCATGCCACGCACGGTGCCTTCTGCGTCTAGACAGCAGTTGAGCGTGCAGGGCAGAGCATTGCAAAAATTGCAGCATCCAAAGTGCCCCCAAGAGCCTGGCTGGGCGCGCCTCACAGTCAGAGCAGGCCTCCAGGAAGGCTGCCCAGGCAGCATAGTCCGCAGGCCGCTTCCCGCACGGCAGCCACGCCTGCATGAGGTCTGCCAGCCGCGAGGTGCCGTCGTCCTCCTGTGCAGGGCTCTCGCGCGCCAGCAGGCGGCGCAGCAGCATGCAGCGGTCGCACAGGTGCTCTGGCAGGCCTGCCAGGATGCTGAACGCCTGCGAACGACAGGCGGTCGCGCATTGTGTCAGTCTCAGCCAAGCAGACGATAACAGAATGTGAATGCTGCCGGAATGACGCTCAAAGTACAGAGCTATGTGTCAAAGTACAGAGCACACCTGCTTGCCGGCCTTGGCATCCGGTGCAGACAGCAACGCCAGAAGATGCGGCAAGACTGCCTCCAGGAGGGTCTTGGCGGCCTTGACGGCATGCGGCGCCGAGCCCGCCTGCGGCATGTGCTCACACAGCTGTGCCAGCGCCTGGAGCGCCTTGTTGCGCACCAGCTGGCTGGTCTCTGCCAGCCTGTGCGCACCAGTGAGCCTGTCACCAGGCGTGCATGGCCTCAGACATCGCTTGGATTGGGCTACGGCTAACCCTCAGCCTAATCAACCCTATCTGGTTGGCCAACCTGTACGCGCCGGTGAGCCTGTCAGCAGGCATGCATTGTCTCAGACATGGCATGATTTGGTATACAGGCACCTTCTTGCCAGCGGAGGCGTCAGCGCTGCCATGCTGGAGCTGCCCTCGCCCTGCAAGCACTTCTCCGCTTCCCATAGCAGCTTCGCCATGTGGCTGATGCCTGAGAGCGTGCGGACGCGCACAGTGGCGTCCCTGTCCTGCAGGCCTGCACATCCACGAGGCTGTTGACAGCACGCATTGGCGTGCATAAACGCTGCAAGTTGGTATGATTCGGCATACACAAGCTGATGCTCTGCATGTGAGGTGCAGCAACTCGGCTGAATGCCTCTGGCGACAACGAGCGCAAGGCCGCCATGAGTATATCGATCCCCAGCTTGCGCATGGCGGCTTTGTCGCTCTGGAACGCTGCGTACACCACCTGCTCCACGGGAGATCATCCGGTCATGCTGTGACAGAAGACATCCTAGTGTCAAGGCAGCTATGCGTGCCGCGGAGCGCACCTCAGAGCACATGACAGCAGTCATGCTGGCCATCTCCGGAGAAGCGAGGGCGAGCTCGTGGAGGGCGGTCATGTGAGCTTCGGGGTTTGGCGTTGTCGCCTTCTGCGCCGCCCTGCCTTGCATGGCACTCTGGCCGAGCTCGGTGAGCAGAACAGCGCTGGCCTCTGGCGCCTGTCGCAGCGCGGTGCAAACTCCCAGTCAGCAGCGCATGTGGCTGTGTGCATGCTCATGATAATTGCATACATGTGCGGCATGTCAGGCGCACCTTGGCATGCACATGCAGCATGACCTCACACAGCATGCGGCTTCCTGCCTGCCAGTGCTCTCCATGGCAGGCGCCCAGCAGGAGGGTCATGTGGCCTGCTGCGGTTTCCTCTGCATGCCCAGGCTTTGCTGCTGTGAACGGCCTTGCAAGCAGGCTGGCCAGCTTGCGACGGACACATGCCGCATCGGCGTGGCCTCCTCTGCATGTCATGAGCAGCTCCATCGCGGTAACGCGGATGAGCTGCCAGCAGCCTAGGCTCAACATCGTGCATGCACACTTTGTACTGAGCGTGCACACAGAATGGATTTGTTTTGGCATGGGTAGCGCACCTTCTCGCTCGCCTGCTTTGAGCCCAGGCTGGACATGACGCAGTCCTGCTGCTGCGTGACTGCATCATACAAGGTCTCCAGTGCGGGAAGATGCGACAGCAGTGCTGCCAGCTCCAGAAAGGCTTCCTGCTTGTCCTTGCGGGGTGCTGGGGTGTGCACCTGCACACCAAGCCTCACGTGAGACCTGAGCCAGCAAGCTGAGAGAGCAGTCACTGCATAACCAAGGGTGACCACCGCCGCAGCTTGCAGCGTGTGGCACAGCATGCACAGCGCGCTGGCAAGGCGGCCCTCGTCGTCCAAGCGCGTGGCGGCATCTGCCTGCCCTGCTGCCTGCAGGCGCCTGCACAGCGTGCTCGCTGTGCTGGCGAGGCGCGCCACCAGGCTGCGCAGCAGCGCAGGCGAGGGCCAGCCAACAGCTCTGGCCACCAGCAGAGCTTTCACAACCAGGCTGGTGTCTGGCAGGCTGCCAGCCTGCAGCTGGCCGCTCAGGCGGGAGAACAGCGCCTTGCTCTGCGTTGTGTCGCACTGCGCGCCTGCGTTGCCTGCCTCGCTGAGGGCCAAGAAGACTCTTGGCAGCGCCTGCATGCCTGCCATATGTTAGCCTGGCTGTCGTTGCATAACTCTGACATAAGAGTTGGAGACAATGACCCTGCCCTACACGTGCCCCGCTGCTGATGTACCCGGCTGGACCTGCCTGGGACAGTGTACGTCTCAGGACACAGAAGCAGAGAGAGTGAGCATAAAGATTGCTTATAGCAGCGTGTCTCCTTGGCAGTGTTGCTGACATGAGGCTCGGCAGGTAGCCATGGCGCAGCCAAGCATGGTAGCTGACAGCCTGTTAAAGGCCTGCGGCAGGTGTGGTCAAGCCCTGGGAGGCTGTGATGGCGGAACAGAAATTTTCATTGCAAGAGCGCGGGCTGACTATTTGCTGTTACCGCGTAGGCCGGCGCAGGCCGCAGCTGTGCGCAGAGGCTGTGCGGAGCTGGGGTCATGGACGCAGCCGCACCAGCTGCCGCTGGTGTACAGTGAGACTTACAACATACGGTGGGTGGCGGAGGAGTGCATGCGCTGCACTTGAGATGCACTTTGAGCTTTAGTCTTGTCTGCATGTAATCAACAGACGCAGAGAGCAGCGTGCATGACCTGCACAGGTGCTTTGGCCTGGAAAAGCTGCACCCCTTTGACAGCGCCAAATTTACAAAGGTGCGCACCCCAAGGCGACACATTCGCTCTGGCCACGCGACGGTGTTGTGCACCGAGCCACCAGATGCTCACCTGAGGTTCGGGTGCAGGTTGTGCAAGGCCTGCTCGACGAGGGCGTCGTGCGGAGGGAGCAGGCGCGCATGGACCGCGCAGCCCTGACCCTGCTCCTGCTACAGGGAGTTTGCACCAGAGCGGCCGCCCTCCACCATCGTATGGAACGTCGCCTACAGGGCCGTGCTGGTGAGGAGTGCAGGGCTGCGGTGACAGCCGGACGTGAGGCGAGCTCGGGCGGCGCAGTTTGTGGAGCCGCGCGAGGCGTCGGAGGAGGTGCTGCTGGATGTGCACACGCCGGCGTACCTGCGCTGGCTGCACGGCTCCAAGTGCAAGGTGGCCAAGGTGAAGCCGCCGGCCGGCCGCTGGCAGCCCCCGCGCGCTTTCCAAGCTCTTATTTTCCGCCTTGCCACGAGTGGTGTCATGAGGCGCAGGCCGAGCCGACGCCCTAACCCTAACGGCGGCGCAGGTGCTGGAGATGATGCCGATCCTGGTGCTCCCGAACTGGCTCATCCAGCGGCTGTTCGTGCGGCCGGCGCGCTTCCACGCCGCCGGCACGATGCTGGTGGGCGCCCCGGCCCTCCCCCCGCCGCCGTCCCTGCCTCTGGCGCACGTGGGAGCATGCGCAGCAGGCGCCTGCGCTGAACGCTGCCGGGTGTGACGCGCTGCGCGTGAAGCTGCCGGCGCCCGCGATGAAGAGCATCAGCAGGCGGGCGGAGCATTCCCCCGTGATTCCCCAAAGAATAGCAAACCCCCTAGCCCTGCGGGCAGGCGGCAGCGCTGGCGGTGGAGCACGGCTGGGGGATCAACATCGGCGGCGGGCAGCACCACGCGTACTGGGAGGACGCGAGCGACGGCGGCTGGTGCCTGTACAGGCACGGACTGCACTGAGCAAGGGGTTGACAGGCGGGGGCTTTGCCGTGGTGTGCATCAGCGGCAGCATTCACCGAGTGTTTGAAGCGTGCACCGTTCTGCACCGTATGGTCCAGGGTTTCCCTGGCATGGAACCTCTCCGCCACCTCGGGCTTGAGCAACACGTGAAGGGTGTCGCGGAGAGGCGGACGACACCACAGCACAGCAGGTCTGGGGAGTGACGCGCGGCTGCCGCCTGGCGCAGCGACCTGACGCTGGCGCTGCGGCGGGTGCGGAGCGCGTCCGGCGGCGCGCTGCGGAAGTGCATGCTCATCGACCTGGACGTGCACCAGGCGCGCCCGCGGGGCCGGCTGCCTGCTGGCGCAGGCTGCAGGAGCGTGGTTGTGTGCGCACGCGCCGCAGCCTGTCTATGCCTGCCCCGGCGCATGCGCTGCATGCGAAGGTGCGCATGCATGCTCTTGAAGACGTGCGGTCGCGGACGTTCCCTGGGCGGGTCTGCATGACTCGGGACGCCGGCGTGGCGTGTCAAGAGCCGGCTCCAGGTGTGACAGGCGACAGGGTCATGCTGCACCGGCCCCCTCTGCATGCGCTGCGCAGGGCAACGGGCACGAGCGCGACAAGATCCACTTCGACGACGCGGACACCTTCATCCTGGACGCGTACAACAGCGACATCTGGCCCGACGACCGCAAGGCGAGAGCCGCCATTGACGAGGAGGTGCTGCCCGCGCTGCAGTGCGGCCGCTGCTTGCATTTACCGAATAACTTGGCACACAGTTCGATGCCGACAGCCGGGCACACATGCGTTCAAAGGGGCATGCCAGGGCCTCATGCTGTTCAGCTGCAGGCGCTTTGCAGAAGTACATAAGCTGAGCGTGGCTGTTTGCCAGGCCAGCGGCATGCCCTGCATGACTGGCATTGTTTGCAGGCTTGGAGCCGCCGCACTGTGTGTGTGACCTTTTTTGAAAAGTTTAAGGAGTTTTCCACTCCTCAGGTTGCCTTTCCGTGCCGTACGTCGGACGAGACCTACCTCCCGGCGCTGGCTGCCGCGCTGGAGCGGGCCTTCAAGGCCTTCACGCCAGACTTTGTCCTGTACAACGCCGGCACGGACATCCTAGTGGGCGACCCGCTCGGAGCGTGCGCCCCCGCGCAACGTGCTGACCGCCGTCAAGCCTGCGCGCTATCTCGCCGGTTGCACTAATATGCAGGTTGTTGAAAAAAAACCCATGGTGTGTGCTTTGAGTGTTGCAATGGCAAGGAGCGGAGATGCGCGCACTTGACAGGCAAACCAGTGTCATTGAGCAGATGTCCTGAGAACAGTTTCTGAGGCACTTTCGCAGCCGCACTCGCGTCCGTGCAGCAGACAGTGGATGGCCTGCATCTGCATTGCGCCTTTGCTGCCGACGTAGCTAGACACACATGGTGCAACCGTGGGAAGATTGCCACAGGATGCTGTGCGGCGTTGAGTGCGGCAGGGCATGCTATGGAAGCAGCTGCCATGGCAGTGAGAGCATGGCGCTTAAGAGCGCAGGGCAAGGGGTATGGCTGTCAGGGGTTATGGCTGGGCGGCGCAGGTGCGCCGTGAGCGCGGAGGGCGTGGTGGCGCGCGACGAGATGGTGTTCCGCGCGGCGCTGGCCGCGCGCGCGCCGATCGCGATGGCGCTGTCGGGCGGCTACGCTCGCGACGGCCACCTCGTCATCACGCGCTCCATCGCCAACCTCATGCGCGTGTTCCGGCTGTCGCCCGCCGCCGGCGGCGCGCCCGCGGCGGGCGCCGAGAGTGCGGGCGCGGCTGGCGGCGGGCCCGCGGGGGGCGCCAAGGGCGCGGGCGCGGCCGGCGATGGCGGCGCGCAGAATGGGCTGCACTCAGAGCTCTAGCGCGGCCGGGCCAGCTGCGCGCGTGTTGGCGGCAGCGGGCCTGCGGGAGGCGCCGCGGGCGTGGGCGCAACCGGCGATGGCATGGCTGGCAGCTGCAGGAAGCAGCATTAGGATACATCGGGTGGCTGTGCACCCATGCACAGCAACCGATGACTCGTGGAGCAGTGTCAGTGGCGGACCGATGGGCTTTCAAGCGCTGCTTGGGGCCGACTGGGAGGGCAGGGTAGGGCAGAGGTTGAGCGGGTGTTGGCGTTATGAATATCGAGAGCGTGGCAGAGCCTGCACGTTGTCTTCCGTCGTTTGGACACCATCCCTCGGGCAAGAGGCATCGTGTATCCACCTTGTACAATGCATCCGCTGCTTGTGAAGGGTTGCGGCCGGAAGCGTGTGGCTGGCCAGTATTTTATTTGCATATTTACCGCATGACCCGCTCTGCGCTGCTGCAGGCGCTCTCTGCATAGGCATCAGCTCATGAGCGTGCGCTTGGTAGGGGTGGGCATAGCGCACTCACTGGTGTTGTGGGTTGGTGCCTGGTCCTTTCCGTGTCAAGTATATCTGAAGTGTTAGGCGTAGCATCTGCTGGTGTTGCTCTGAGTCTGGCGTGGCATGTGCCTACGGAGCGCGAGAGTCTGTTGGACTCGGCAGAGGGTGTCAGCTGTGACTTAACAGATGAAGTCACTCATCTTGCCGACGAGCTGCAACCACGCTTGCACCAGTTTGCATGGACCCCATGCCAATGGATCAGCATGGCTCCCATATGCGCCGATGTGATTTGCATCATGACCTTAATGGCTATAGCAGACATCTCACGCACAAGACAGCCACCGCTTCTTCACAAAAGCCGCCTGACCCCCCGCCCTCTGGCAACCAGCGCACCCTGCCAAGTGAAGCAACTCGCCTTCGCCTTCAAGTCTGCAACCTGTCTGCTTGGCCAGGATGTCCCAGCAGTGCTGCAATGTCCCACCACGCCGGCAGACGGCTGCACCTGCATATCACTCCGCCACCGCCTCGCACGCTGCCGTAACCCGTGTGCGCGCGCCGCGCGCGCAGGCCCGCCCCGCCGCCGCATCAGGCGCGCCAGGCCGTCGGCGGCTCCAGCGAGCGCTGCAGCTGCTCGAACTCCGCCGCGACCGCGTCGGCCTCCGCGGCGGGCGCCAGGCGGCGCGCCTCGCCCGCGTACCGTTCGCACGCCTCGGCCAGCGCGCCCGCCTGGCGCAGGACAGGCTCTAGGTCAAACCCCATGCGCGCACGCTGCCTGCACACATGCCCACGGAATGCCCTGCCATGGGCCGCGCCAGCGCGCCTGCTGGCAGGCTGCGGCGCGGGCGGCCGCAGGCGCGCGCCAGCCAGCCGGCGCGGGGACCCAGCGCTGAGCGGGCCCGAGTCGGCGCTCGGGGAGGCGATGCGCCTCCCGGGCATGAGCTGCGGCGGCAGCAAGCAGCAGCTGCGCATGCGGCCGACAGCCTGACGGCATGGAGGACAAGCCCCGAGCGGGGCCGCGCGCCTCGCGGCGCGCGCCGGGCAGCAGTGCAAGGCCGGCCAGCGAGGGCGCGCGCTCGCGCAGGCGGCCGCCCGCGCGCCGCAGCAGCCAGAGCAGCGAGCGCAGCAGGCGCAGGCGCAGCGCGGGCCGGTGCAGCGCGTCGCCCGCCTCCTCCCCGCCGCGCACGGCGAGCAGCGCCTCGTAGCAGCGCTGCACCACATCCTCGCGCCCGCGGCAGGCCTGCGCGCCCGCAACATATTCTCGTACATATCCCTCACCATAACCTATCATAATGGAGTAATGGAGTAAACCCTACTCCACCCTAAAACGACAGCGTGCGCATGGGCGCGCAGGTTGACAGTACGCCTGCTAAGAACTGGACCGGTCGTGGTATCAAGATGCTGACAAGGTGATGCATAGCACTGGCAGGGACCTTGGGGCGGGCAGGGCGCGGTGCGCGCAAGGGCGGCGCAGCGGTGGCGCTGTGCGGCCGCGCCGCATGCGTCACTGCAGGAGCGGGAGCGCGCCGTACGCAGAGCGTCAGGCAGGCCACGGTCCTGCGAGGCCCTGGTCTGCAGCGATAGAGGGCCCGCAGGAGGTGACCATAGGACAGGGTGCGGTCTCAGAATTGGCGCACCTCAAGCAGGGCGCCTGGGACGCGGCCGTCGGCGTCGGGCGCGGCCGCGCCCCGCTCCGGCCACAGCCCCGCCGCGATCTGCCGCCGCGCCGGCGATGCGGTCGCAATAGGCAGCGCAGAGGCGATCGGCGGCAGCGCGCGCCATGTGCACCCTCACAGACCCTCACAGACCCGCACGGACCGCCACACCGGCGCGCCAGGCTGGGACCAGTCATTGCATCTGCTGCCTGGATAACCCTATACCCTACGCTATGTCCGGGCGCGCGCACCTGCTCCAGGCGCAGCGCGACATGCGGCGCCGGGAAGGCCGGCTCGCCGGCCGCCAGCACCGCGCCCAGCTGCTCCACGCGCTGCAGCGCCTCGCCCAGGCACGCGCCGGCCGCGGCCTCGGCCACCGCGTCCGGCCCCAGCGCGCCGCGCCGCTCGTCCCACCCCTGCGCGCGCGGCGGTCAGTGCGCCGGCAGAGCGCACTTCACCCACAGTGCGCGGCGCGCGTCTGGCCGTAGCGCGCCGCGCCGCTCATCTCAGCCCTATGCGCCGACGGTAGAAACACCGGCGGGCGTGGTCCGCGCATCGCGGGGGTGAGCTGCGCTCTCATGAGACTGTCCCCATCCACTGCTCCCTGATTGCCTGCGGCGGACATGCGGCGCCCACCTGCGGGCTCGCAGAGGCGAGGCGGGCATGCGGCCGCGCGTTGCGCACGCGGCGAGGCCTGCGTGCGCGCTGTCCACGCTGCTGGGCCGGGCGGAGCAGGGCGGCGCGGGGGCGGAGGCGGCGAGGCGGCGGCGCGCCTGGCGCAGGCAGACGTCCCAGAGCTGGCGCACGTAGGCCGGCTGGTCGTACTGCGCCACGTCCACCATCTCCAGCGCCAGCGCCCAGCAGCGCCATGGCACCTGCGCCCGGCACAAGCAGGGTTCATAGTAGGTTTAGGGTATATATACACCATACAGCAGCTCCGACGCATCGTGCCCACCTAGGCGGGTCCCCCGCACGCTCACGACGACCCTCCTGGGGCCGGCCGGGCGGCCAAGGAGCGCCGCAGCCGCGCGGCTCGCTGCGCTCAGCCCGGGTCTGGAGCGAGCGGCTGCCGGAAGGCGCGCGCGCGCCCAGGGCCGCACAGCAGACCGCCCGGCGCTCGGGGCGCGGGGCCGCGCGTGCGCGGCCGCCCGGGGCGCGCGCACCGTTCATTCGTTTTACAGCTCGTCCAGGCTGCACAGCCGCTTGGAGCGCGCAAGCATTACGGTAGGGTAGGGTAGGGTCGCGCACCGCGTAGTCGTTGTACAGCTCGGCCAGGCTGCGCAGCGCCTCGCCCAGCTGCGCGACGGCCTCCTGCAGGCCGTCCGCCTCGGCCTCCTGTGCAGGGCTTGGGTAGGGTCAGAGAAATTTCAGGCCGTCCCAGAGATGGCGCCCCTGCCTAGTCATGTTGAGGGCCAGACCTGTCGCTGACTCCTACTGCATCAAACTTGTACTTGCATGCGTGACAGCCGTTCCAATGGATGCATCTTGCACTGTGGCGTGACGAGCGCCCGGTGCACCCGGCATGCACAGCCCGCAGGGCTCCCGGCTGCACGTGCGAGCCGGGCCGGGTCTGCTGGGCACCCCTATCGGCGCCGCGGCGCTCGAGGTGCAGGCAACGGCGCCTTCTGCCACCCGCTACTAATGCCCTGACTATCCTGGTTCCATAACAAAACCTGTGCCGTAGACTTAGGATGGGACATGTGAGGGTTAGGTTGGGGTCAGGGCGGCCACCTGCGCGCCCGCCTCCAGGCGCGCGGAGAGCGCGTGCAGCATGCGCCGCTGTAGCCCCGCCAGGCGCACGCGAACCTCCAGCCGGTCCACCGCCTCCGCGTCGCCCCAGCTCCGCGCCTGCGCGCGCGCGGCGTGGGCCCCGGCGCAGCCCCGAGCCGGTGGCGGGTCCGCCGCTGCCGCCGCCGGGCGCGCGGCGCCGCCGCTGCATGCGAGGAAGCTGCGGACGTGCGCGACGAGCGCGGCGACGCAGCGCCCATTCGCACCGACACTTGCGGGGCCGCGCAATTTGAGCCTGCTCTGCTTCAGCAGGGCGGCTGCATGTCCACAGGCCGTGAGCGCATGCTGGTCGCGCTCGCTCGACGGGGCGCCGCCCATGGACCGCGCAGGTCGCCCCTCGCAGACACGTGGGCAGGGAAGTGGATAGGGTTTCGGCCGGGCCTAACCCCGCACGGCGCGCGCCTGCAGCTCCGCGGCCTGCAGGCGGTCCAAGCGCTCGTCGAGCTGCACGGCCGCGTCGCCGAGGCCCGAGCGCCGCTCCGCGAGCGCGGCATACACCGCCGTGGCCGCCTCGAAGCGGTCGCGCTCGATGTACAGGCGCGCCAGGATCTCCAGCGCGGCCACCTGCAAAGCGATGCTGCCATGGTCTTTGTAGGGTACACAAGGGTCTGCAAGGGCCTGCAAGGGTCTACAAGGACGCACTGCCTTTGAGCTGCGACGCAGCAAAGCCTCGTGCCTGGGGAGCGACGGCCCGGGGCGTGGCCGCTGCCCGCTTCACAGCACAGGCGCCGCTGCTACCCGCCGGGGAGGAGCCGCCCAGCGCGCTGCACAGCCGCGGCGCGCCCGCCGCCGCGCGCGCGGCCGGCGGGACACGCCGGCGCCTCGGGGGCGCGCCTGCGGCGGCTCCAGCGGCCCGACCGGCGCGCCGGCGGCCAGCGGCCCGCGCTCGGGCAGGCCGCCGGACGCGCGCAGGTGCCGCTCCAGCGCGGGGCTGTCCAGCTGCAGCAGCTCGCGCGCCGCGCGCAGCTCCACCAGCGCGTCGAACAGCGCCTCCCGGAACGTCGGGTCCGCCGCCTTCGCCGAGCGCTGCGCGCCCGGCCGGCGCGCGCCCTGACTGCTGGCTGATAGGGCCAGGGTGCGCCACTGCCTGCAAAACCCTCGGCGACCCTGTCTGGGCAGCAGACGCCGCCAGCCGGTCGGGTGCTGGGAGCACGCCTCCCCCGCTCATGGCAGGGTGCGCAGACATGCCTGAAAGTGTCTTGGTGACCCTGCCTGGGCAGCAGACGCCGCCGGCTGATGGGTGCCCGAAGCTCGGCCCCGCCCGTGCACACGCAGCAAGATACATGCCTGGTTGGCTGGCCGGCGCTGCTTGGGCGCACCTGCAGCAGCGCCTGCAGGAAGGCGGCCCGGTCGTCGGCGCTGAGCTGCGCGCTGCGCTGCAGGCGCTCGCCCGCGTCGCCGGCCGCCTCGGGGCTCACCAGGTAGCGCAGCACGCCGAGCACGTGCGCGTAGCACTGCTCGTTGAGCGCCTGCGGGGCCAGGATTAGGTTTAGGCGTGCAGTTGGGGCTGCGGCGGACTTGTATGTGCCGCCCGCGCCCACCGCGGTCATGCACCAGCGCGTCTGCATGCCGAGGCTGCCATGCGGGGCGCTGCCCGCATCGGCGGCTCAGGGCAGGCCTCGGCCGGGACCGCACGCTGCCCGCACACCGCGCCCCGGCTCGCCAGGCAGGCGCGTGCCGCGCCGGGGCCCAGCGCGGCAGCGACGTGCGGCGCCTGCACAGCTCCGGCAGGGCCTGGCACACCCTGGCAGGGCCTGGCACGCCCCGGCGAAGGCGCGCCTCCCGTGCGCCGCGCCCCTGGTCGCCCGGCAGGCGCGCAAGGCGGTCCAGGTCCAGCGCGGCAGCGGCGCGCGGCGCCCCCGCAGCTCTGGCGGCTCTGGCAGGACAGCTCTGACACACCCTACCCTACCCAGGCGGGGGCGCGCCTCCCGCGCGCCGCGCCCCTGCTCGCCCGGCAGGCGCGCGAGGCGGTCCGGGTCCAGCGCGGCCGCCTTGGCGAGCGGCAGGTCGACGACGCCCTCGTAGCAGCGCAGCGCGGCCAGCTGCGGCACCACCTGGCCCAGGTCGCACGCGCGCGGCACCTGCGCGGGCGGCGCCAGGCTTGGGCCCAGACCCTAACCCTAACAACATGTTCTCTATTCCTTGCACCCCTGCACGGCAGGAGCGCAGCTGCGGCACCACCTGGCCCAGGTCACACGCGCGCGGCGCCTGCGCGGGCGGCGCAAGGCTGGGTCCCTACCCTACACCCTGCAATGTGTACCTAGCCCCTTGCATGGCACCAGTCCAGCTGCAATGCGCACGGCGCCTGCGCGACCGGCGCCAGACAGGGCTCTGGGGCTCAGGGTGCGACCAGCAGCGGGCCGCTGCGTGCCATGACACCAAGCTGATGCGTGCACCTGACCTGCATGCAAAGGTCCTGCGAGCGCTCAGTGCATCCTCCGCTGCAGACGTCGCGCGAGCAGGCCGCTCGGCACAGAGTCCTATCACACACAGAGGCTCCGCACGAGCCCCCGCAGCGCCCGCCGCGCGCCGCCGCGCCGTCGGCGCCCCAGCCTCCGGCAGGCGGCCGAGCGCCCCGCAGGCGCCCCCCTCGCTCGCAGAGCACTGCAGCTGCCTAGGCACAACATACCACTCCAGCCCCAAGAGCTTCTCAGACCATTCTGAGTGGCGCCACTCACATCAGAGCCTCCATCAGAGCGCTCAAGGGACCCGCAGGTCGGGCCCCGCCGTGCCGCGCCTGCATCATGAGCCAGAGCGCCTCGCGCGCGAGCGCGGCCCAAGAGCTTCTCAGACCATTCCGAGGCCACTACATCAGAGCCTCCATCAGGGCGCTCAAGCGACCCGCAGGCCGGCCCCCGCCGCGCCGCGCCTGCATCATGAGCCGGAGCGCCTCGCGCGCGAGCGCGGCGCGCTCGGCGCCGGACGCGGCCTCCGCGCGCTGCAGCAGGCCGCTGGCGCGGTAGAATGTGCGGTCGGCGTCCTGGAACCAGGCGCCGCAGCCGGCGCCCAGCGCCGCGGACAGGTCCTCCGCGCCGCTGCCTGCGCCGGGCACAGCCTAGGGTTAGGGTAGGCCATTCGCAGGCGCGCGCTCGCGCTCGCCCGCTGGCAGGCGGGCACGTGCGTGGCCTGCTTTGCCACAGGAAGGGGAACTTTTTTCCAATTTCAGCAGGGCAAAGCACGATGTCGGCAGCAGCGCACGCGCGCACGTGCAGCTCGGCGACGGCTGCGGTGGTGGCTGCGGGCGCGGTCCGGGAATGCTGCTGCCAGAAAGGCCCGCAGCCGCGCGCCCCGAGACAGGGCTGCGGGCGCCGCGCAGGGGCGCGCAGCGGCGGGGGCGCGCGCCCGACGACCCGGCCATGTGCTCGGTGATGAGCACGGAGATGAGCTGCGCGGCGACGCCCGCGCCGTCGCCGCCGCACGCCCAGTCGCGCAGCTTCAGGGCGGTCAGGCGCCCGCGCGTCTGCTCGTCGCAGCGCGCGGCCAGGCGGCCCAGGTGATGAGCGGCCAGCGTGCGCAGCAAGAAGCAGCCCTCCGCGGTGCGCGCTGCGAAGCCGCGCACGGCGTCCACCCTGCTCGCCAGGATAGGGTGAGGGTATGTAGGATAGTATAGTGTAGTGTAGTATAGTCTGCGGAATTTGTTTAGGTACCATAGTCTACGGTATGTGTTCAGGGTACTGCCTTTGCCGGCCGGCCAGGCTCGCACCCGGGCCTACGATGCGCTGCACAGCAGAGTGGGGGCGGGGCGGCGCGCGGCGCGCACCGCTGCGCCTCCAGCTTGGCGGCCTCCTCAAGGCGCTGGCGCTTGGCGGGCGGCGGGCCGGCGGCGCCGTCGCCGCGGCCGCCGGCGGCGCCGTCGCCGCGGCCGCCGCCGGCGCCGTCGCCGCCGTAGAACGAGGCCGCCGGCGATGCGCGCGGGCCGCGCCGCGCGCGCCGCGCCTGGTGCTCGCGCAGGTAGGCCGCCAGCGCGCGCAGGCGCTCCTCCAGCTCCTGCGCGGCCGCGGCAGCGTGTGACAAATCCCGCGGCCTCTTTCAGGGTTCACGCTCGCCAGCCGCTCCCCCAGCTCCTGCGCAGCGGCGCCGCGCCCGCGGCGGCGCATGAAAAATCGCGCGACCTCCGCCAGGGTCCCGACTCGGCAGCCAGGGCTCCAGCTCGGCATGATGGGACCGGTGGCGCCACGCTGCACGATTCGGCGCGCGTGGCGCGCGAGCTCAGCAAGCACATGCGCAGTACGCTCGAGGGCGGCGCGCGAGCGGGGCGTTTGTCATTTGGGACGATCGTGGGCGGGGCGGGATGGCAGGTGGGCACGGCACCTGCAGCGCAATCGGCGGGGATGCGTAAGACCCTAGCCCTTACTTCAAATGGGGCGGGAGGGCGGGCGGGCGCAACACCTGTAGCGCGTCGGCGGGGATGCGCGAGCGCAGCGGCGCGCCGGCGCCGCCGCCGGCGCGCTCCACGAGCGGCAGCTCCCACGCGGGCTGCAGCAGGCGCGCCACGTGCGCGCAGAGGCCGCGGTAAGCCGCCGACCACTCCGGCTCCGCGACCGGCACCGCCTGGCGACGGCCACGCGCGTTAGATTAGGATATTTGGGCGGTCGGGCGCCTGAGCCCGCTGCGCACGGCTGTGCTCGCCGCCGCGACGCCGGCTGGCGCACGGCTCGGCAGACCGGCGGGTCAGAACGAGCTGCGGGCGCCACATGTGCGGGCGTGCTGCGCGAGCGGCGCGCGCGTGCGCACGTGGCCCGCCAGAGCCCCACACGCGCTTGTAAGAGCACTGCATGAGAGAGGTCCGGGCGCGCCTGCCCCATGTCGAAGCCGTGCGAGGGCGGCGTGGCCTGCTCGCCGCCGCCGCCGCCGTCGCCGCCGCCGCCGGCCGCGGCCGCGTCGTCGCGCAGCTCCGCCTCGCCGGTCAGCCGCGGGTTCTCCAGCACCGCCTTGGCCTGCGCCACCACGGCCTGCGCGGGCAGGCCAGCGAGACTTAGGGTTGGGGCTCGGACCCGGGGGCACGTGCGGGGCGCGCCGGCCGGCCGCCGCCGCCGCCCGCTGCCATTTCCGTCCCGCAGCTGCCCCGCGCTGGCTGGGCGCGCGCCGTCCGGCGCGGCCCTCCCCCCCCCGCACTTCACCGGGGCGCGCAATGCAGCGGCAAGCCCATACACAGGTCCGCCGCGAGCGCGCGCGCACGCGCATGGATCAGCACATAGGTGCCATCGGTGCAACACTTCGTGCGCTACATGCACTTCAGCACGGCAGGCGGCCCATGCGGTGTGAAGCAGAGGCGCACGTGCGCCTGCCTGTGCGGCCCGCTCGCCGCGACTTGCCACTGCCCGCCGTCTGCCGCAAGGGTTCAGCCTCATTCATCCCTATCATGTCTGCTGCGAGCGGGACCGAGGGCCGCGCGCCGCGGACACGCCCGGCCCGGGCGACGTGACCAGCAGGTAGCACATGGCGGCGACCTCCGCCGCGCCGTACAGGTGCACAAACTGGTCCAGGCGCGCGCCGCCGCGCTCGGCCAGTACGGCGGCCAGCACGTCGACCGGGCGCCGCTTCTCAAACTCCAGCACGCCTGCGCGCGCGCCAGAAGGCCCTAACCTACGCGCCAGGAGGCCACGACCTCATATAACCCTAACCCTAACAATTACGGTTCGCACGGGCGCTCGAGCGGCAGCGGGGTTGCGCGCAGGATGCGCGCCGGCCGCCACCGCGAGCGACAGGAGCGGAGGGCGGTCGGGCGAGGGGCGCACCGGCCGTGCTGATGAGCACAAAGCGCGGCGGCGGGCCCAGCAGCTGCTCGTGCAGCTCATCGCGCACGCCCGCGCGGCGGCCGCCCGCCGCGCGGCCCAGCGCCAGCAGCGGCGCGGCGCCCAGCCGGTCCGCGCGCGCGAGCGCGGTCACCTCGCCTGGCACCCGCGCGTGCGCGCTCTCTCTCCCGAACCCCAAAGCCGCATCGAAATCCGGATTGCTTCGCGCGGGCAGGGATTCCGCCTACTCAGCCCTATACCAGTGCACTCTGCGCTGTCTGCAGCGTCCCAAGCGGCCGCGGGCGCGTCCGGCCCAGGGAGCTCTGCGCAGCCGGCCCGCCGGCCGCGTCCAGTAAGGCGGCCCGCAGCAGGCCGGCGCGCAGCAGCGAGCGCAGTCCCCTGGCGCGGCCAGCCGGCACGGCTTGCCGCGCCAAGAGGGCGCCCGCAGGAGGGGCGGCCGCTCTGCCGAGCAGCGCGCTGTGTGGCAAGCTCGGGCGCGCGCCCGGTAGCACCATGTCTAGCTCGCTGACGGTCTCGCGCAGGCCCTGCGCGGCCGCGTTGGCGCCGGTCGCCGTGCCCAGCGGCGGCAGCGTCAGGTCGCGCGCGGCCGCGAGCAGGCGGCTGCGCCCCGCCTCGCCGCCGCCCTGCGCCAGCAGCAGCACGCCCGCCGCATACGCCGCCACCGACACGTGCC
>JAABUV010002717.1_pt1 | contig 23537 bp, 26 predicted proteins | sample 5559971 | NCBI WGS metagenome assembly JAABUV01 (sample SAMN10711881, study PRJNA513362) | rock metagenome | isolation source: Antarctica rocks | place: Antarctica: Victoria Land, Knobhead nord | collected 2015-12-19
GAGAAGACGATGACATCTCAGTCGAAGAAACGGTTTGAATCATGCTATGAAACGTCTATCGACTGCATGATCTACTCAGTTCTATTGTTTCGAACAGAGACTTTCAATTCATATCGACTATGTGAAAGAGTCTTTGCAAGCGACTGAGAATCACAGCTAGTCTATTCACAGCCTATCATTCGAAGATCGACGATCAGACGAAACGAGTCAATCAAGACGTTGAACGCGAACTTAGAATCTACTGCAATTACATGCAGAACGACTGAGTCAAATGAATATCTATGATGAAATTCAGCGACAATTTCAATATTTTCTTGATCATCTCAATGATCTCTTTCTACTTCAATAAAGAATTTCACCCTCGAATGAGTTTCGATTTAGATACGACTGACTACGAAACAACTCGTGAACGACTTGAAGCTAGAAAAGCAGATGATATTGTCATTTGAATGAAAGAGCTACTGAGCTTCGATCGTCAACAATTGAAAAAGACGAAGCTGATCATCGAAGTTCAGATCAATAAACATAGACGAAACATCATTTATGAAGTAGATGACTGAGTTTGACTATCTTTCAGAAACGTCAAGACAACGAGACTCTGCAAAGATTTGAAAGATAAACAACTAGAATCGTATCAGATCACTGTCAAAGCGAAAGTCTTCTATCATCTTCGTCTATCAGTCAGCATGAAGCATCTGCATTCGATGTTCAGCTCGAAGCTACTGTGATCGTATTCAGAAAATCTTCTATCAGAACAGCATGCAGAACTTCTCAGACTCATCATTATTAATGACGATGACGATGAACACTGAGAGATAGATGACATTCTGAACTTCAGACGCTATCGAGGTCGAATACAGTACAAGATCAAATGAAAAGATCTAGATAGAGACAATGAATGATACTATGTTGATAAAGATGAATTCGATGACTTCGAGAAAGTTTTGAACGAATTTCATGCGCTATACTCAAGAAAGTCACGCTAGTACCGAAATAACTCAATAAGAAAGCAAGCAAACGAGCGACATTCATGCAAACATGAATTTTCGAAGAAAGAAGTAATGTTACAAGCGTATCAAGACTGAATAGAACTAGTCAGTGTCTCTAGCTCAAATCTGACTCAGTCTCTATTTTCTTTCATCAACATCTCTTTGTTCAACATCATTTTTCTTTCTACATCACATTCTACTCGTGTCACAAACACATTCTCTTCAAGCTTAGCGCAGTCTCTGAATATTACTTAAATAGAAGCTCTTGTACTCATCTTCTTCTGTATTCTTAATATTCAGTTATAGCTATCTTTAAAGATCAAGCATTATTCAATTCTGACTTTCGCTGATTGACTCATCTAGACATGATTCTGACATCAACAAGCTTTAAAGATTTTGACTCATGTTGAATCTTTAATCTTAACACTCTATTCTAGCGCTTTCAATACTTGAGCAAATCTGCTTCATTTTCTTTGTTTTGTTCTACTATAAATACAGCTCGAAATTCTCTTTGATTTCTTCTGTATTCTTAATATTCTAGTTATAGCTATCTCTATTGATCAAACATTCTATTCAGCTACGCACTATCTCGCTGCAGTGTGATTAGATTTTAGACATGATCTCAACAAAATTTTGTTCTCTGTGATTGATGAGTTATTAATTCTCTATTAATTAAGTCTGTCTGTAACTCATACATTCTTGTGACATTGATTTAGACTTGACTCATGAGAAACTCTATGCTATTTATATCGAGTGAACAAAACTCTCTGAGAAAGAAAATCACTTGTTGTCTATACGACTGTTTCACGCAGTCGAAACAATAAGATTGACACTGTGTTATCAAGTAATGAATTTATAGCTTCTATTCAGCGCGTGACGCTTAAGTAAACTCTTAATGAGTGTCTGTGTTGTTCATTTATGACGCATCGTCTTTGCTCTGCTCTTCATTGACGATATTTTATACAACAATGTTTCGATTCGATTCTTGATTCAAAGATGAAAGACATTTTCTTTGCATTTGTGATGCTCATGATTATAACGTACATAGAGCTGCGTTCTTTTGCTCAATGATTGTCATTCATTGCGCAGAGAAATATGTGATGAAAGAGAGATGCACACGATGAGAAGATAGAGTATGATTGTACTGAGTAATTCTTTTCTTCTTTTGATTTGACTTATGTCACGTAGACGTTGAATGAATTGTTAGTATAAACATGCAATCGCAATCGTTCAATGTTTGACTTTGATCAATGAAAGAGAATGTGTTCTGATCATTCTCTTGAGCTCTCAATTTTTCACGTAGATAGATGAATGACTTGATGTCAAGTAAAGAATATGAGCTCAAGTTTTCTCAATATATCAGCGTGATCGACGAGTTACTACTTCTTCAAGCACTGTAGTCACGACTCTCAGACTGAGAATGACTATTCTATCTGATATCTTTTCATCAATTACTTGACAACACTGTCGATGTGATGAAGACGTTTCAGTATATCGACGCAGTTGACGAGTTGCAAATTCTTCGATCACTTGTAATCACGACTTTCATACTGAGAACGACTATTTCACTAGATATCTTTTCATCTTTTACTGACATCAACATGTCATCAATCATTCTCGTAGATTGATTGTGACTGTTAGAAAGAGTGTTGTCGCGTAGGTGAAAACTCTGCACGATTGACTTTTCTGCTTACACAATATTCTAACATTGTTCAAATTGCGTCGAATTAAAATCTCTTGACTCTTCTGACTTTTATTCAAACACAGAATAGAATCAAAAGATTCGTAGTTGACATCATGAACAGATGAATCTCGTTGTCAGTCTTTATTAATTAAGTATCAATAAACAAATTTTTTAATAGCTTAAAAAAGCATTAATCTTTTTTCAAAACTATTGCTTTTATAATGTGTTTATTCAACAACATTGATGTGATTTCAAGCGTGAATGAAAGCATTTAATAAAATTTTTGAACAATGAACATTCACATCAGATGCAATAATATTTGTCTTTTTCTGCTTGACTCAGAATTTTACATTTAATGAGCTGAAATCAGAAGCTGAGAGAGATTAATATTTGATTAATAAAGAAATGATTATCTATTAGTAAATCACAGATCTGAAAGTAATTTTCTTTGAACTAAGTATTCAATAAACTTAACATACAATCATGAACAGAATTTGAATGTGTATCTTGTTCTGTTGATTGTGAAACTTCATGTAGAAAATGAATTCTACAATAGATAATTGTTCATGCTGTATATCATTGTCACTGACGAGATTGTTGATTAATACTTTGTAAGTATAGTTTGAATTTTAGATCAATTATTGATTAATGATATAATAATAATTGAATAATATAATAATAATAATAAATTCATACATTCTTGTGATATTGATTAAGTCAACTCATGAGAAACTCTATGCTATTTATATTGAGTGAACAAAACTCTCTGAGATAGAAAATCACTTGCTGTCTATACAACTGCTTCACGCAGTCGAAACTATCATTATGAGACTATGTATCAAATTAGTTCACGTTGATTGCATGTTAAAGAATGAGTGACTTAGTCACTTTAAATTGCTTCAGAAACTTCGTTTTCATCATCATTCTTGCAGCTGCTCTGAGATTCTTCATGATAGTGATGATTATTTAATAGTTTAAGAAGTCGATGTCTTGTAACATTCTTGATCGCAGATGCAATCAGTTCAAGCAATGCATGAGTACATATTTCGTCGTCTGATGATTTCAGTCGCAGTCACATTGCATGCTATCTGCGTCTGAAATGTTTCTGAAGTGCAGATAAGCATTCAGATTTATGCATTCAATTCTGATGTGAGTGACGAAAGTGCTTTTGACTTTCTGAAAATCATTTCACATCTTTATTATCTTGTTGAATAGATGCAATCTTTGTGTTGAAATGACGTGAACATCTGCAATGCATTTTCTATATTTTTCTCATTGTTGCTTTCACTGACTTCTGTGATACTGCGCTATTGCGATGCTGTCACTAGTTGAAATCGTCACAGCGAGAGCTAATTGTTCGCATCTTTGCTGTATTTTTGCATCTTCTCAAATTGAGTTGTTCAGAAGCGTCACTTTTTTGATGACAAAAGAGCGAGAAATGATGTGATTGACACTCATCAGATGAACGCATATCAGTTTGCATGCTTGTCTGATTTTCTGTGTACAATCATTGACTCAACTACGTAATGTGATCTTGTCTTGCAACATGTTCAAATAAACATGCAGCGAGCTTATGTACATTTCTGCTTTTAGAATCTCGATGCTTACTCTTTTGAACATTTCTGTGATGTGACGCAGAATCTGATTCTGTAGTGTTTCAAGTCTGCATTCTTTGTCTGACAGTTCTTTCTCTTTTTCTCGCTGATGTCAAACTGATGCTTTGAATGCAATTTCTGATCTTACTACTGCTGAGTATATCTGTCTTGCTTTTGTGAAGATTATCTCTCATGTGAAGACTTCAAGTCAACTAAGTGCTAGCATTCATGTGACGTGATTCGCTTCGATTTAACGAAGATGCACACTTCATTGCAATTTCATGTTCAGTTGTACTTTCAAAACTCGCACGTCTGATTTCAACTTAATAACTGAGCTTTCTATTTGTATGCTGATCATCATGTCAAATCTCTTTGATTTTCTGATGAAGTGCGTAAGTTCATACTTTTCTGATGCAAATGTTGCGTCATGAGTGCAAGCTCATTTCGCGCAGATGTCGTGCACTCTGCTCAATGTTCTGCAGATTTCTTCAATGAATCTATCATATGCTAGAATGTTAATGTCATTTACAAAGTCAAGCACTTCAATCTTAATTTTCAATGCTTTGCACTTTTCAATCAGACTTGCGTTGAAGAATAGAAAGAGAATCAATGAAATGAGAAATCTCTGCGATATGTTTGCGTTTATCTCACGCATGTCACTCGTTTACTCATCGAATCTCAGCAATGTTTCTCAATTCTCAAGAAAGCTGCATGCTCATTTGACTATATAGTCTGAAGTTCTTTTCATTTTCAGAGTATGCAGAAGTCTGACGTGCAAGACTTGATTGAATGCTTCGATGATATCTAGACTTAGCATGAACGTTATGTATTTAATTTTGCAGTCTTATATCATGTGAATCTGATCTACTAGTAGATCTAATGTCGAAATCATGAATCACTTGCATCTCGCTCTCATTTGAGCATCAGATAGCATGTGATGAGTCTCAGCTATATTGCTCAGTCTTTTAATCATGATTGACTTCAGAGCTTTGCTCATGATATCAAGCAGAGCAATGAGTTGATATGTTTTCAAATCAGTATAATCGCTCTTTTTTAATTTGCATAGTACTATTGTTTAAGTCTTTTTGAACTGCTTCGAATGATATCTGCATGTTACACATGCGTTGAATAAACTCATCAGTATTGAGATCAGTTCTGCGAAATCTGTCTGCAATGCTTTGTTCAAAATGTCTGAGACATCTGATGCTTTGTCTGCTTTTATTCTTTTAATTGTCTGTCTCACTTCATCTTTTGAAATGCGTAAATCAAATGATATTGTCAAGAGTATAAATGAGTTTGCAATGTTATTGACGTCTGTCTAAAAGAATGAGAAAAAGAATTTTTCTTGCAATATTTCGATTTTTTCTTCGAACATCATTGTCATTTGTTCATTGTCACTTTGCTTCAATGACAAAAACTGAGAAAGTTTTTTAGATAGCTGACTTTCGATTCTGACTCATTTTGCGAAGCATTATATCAATTTGAATGCATCACTCAGCTCATGCATTTGTGATCTGAAATGTGCGCGCTTTGCTTGTTGAATGATCTTGTTTTTATGATCATTGTGTTTCAGATATTCATTTCACGCATTTAGTGTGCTTTGTGTTTTTCATATGATTTGCAGTCATCTTGATTTCGTTACTATCTTTGAGCAGTTTGAATTTCAGAAGTCTCTTGCTTGACTTGATGACTTTATCAAAAGAGTAAATTTCTCAATGATCTCTTGTAGCATCTTGATAATTTTGCACACTCTTTCATTCATCATTGTCTTGCTGTTCAAAGAACGATTCAACGAAAGATGCATATGCAGATACGCGCTTAATGCTTCTGTGTTCATTTTCTTTCATAATCATTAAGTTGAAGACTATACTGAAGTTGTTTGTAAACAAAGTTCTGTGACAATTGAAAGATGATTCAATTCTTGATGCAGATTGATGTGTATCTTGCACTTGCGTGTCATGAACTGTATTTTCTCGCTGCTAAAGACTAGATTAATAGTTGTAAACTGATTGTGAATCTCACAAGTAATAATGTCTGATTTCAGCAATAATTTCAGCTTAGTGTTAGTAACGATGTCAAGTAAACTGTTAATCGCTGCATGTTGAGTGAAGCATCTTTATTTTCTTCAGTGAGAATGATGTAGATTGAAATCTTTAATGATCAGTTGTTTGCAGTCGTTCTTAAGTAGCTCGCTTAAGCGAGAAATGATTGAAGATCTCTCTATAAATGTAAAGAACAATAAACATGAATTGTAAATGTTTATAAGTTGCAACGTCTATGTTTCATCATCTGTGTTGCAAGTTAATATTCTGATTAAGCAAATGTCTGACTCAACTGTTTCTATCACTCATTGATTAAGTCTTAAGCATTTGTTCACATATATGCAAGTTCTTGACTGTGACGATGTGTTTTTCACTAGATAAAAGAAGTTATGAACTGAGTTAAATAATTGCATGTCATTAATGTTGCAATTCTGCTTCTGTATGATTACAATGTCAAAATCACGAACTTCTCTGTTGATTAGAAACAATTTCTGAATTTTCAATGATTTTCTGATGTTGTACTGCAGTATTCATAAAAAAGATTGTTTTATCATAAAGTTATTTGTAACTGTTGTTGACTTTGCAAAAAGAAGACTCTTTAAATACTCTCAATCATTGAAAGTTTGTCTCATCTTCTGATTTGTTGTTTCTGACTCTGCTCAAGCGACGTCTTATCTGAGTCGTTACTTACGCAAGAGAAACAATCAACACGTCTCTTCTTGACTTCTATCATCTGTCATGTCAATTCATGAGCAACTAGACTACGTGTTTTCAGCACAACTGTCGTTGAGCTTGACGAGTTTATTGAACTGAGAGAATTCGTGAATCTTGAAAAATTCATTGAATTCAAAGAGTTCATTGAATCTGCAGAGCTTGAAGACAGCAAAAAGCTCAAGAATTGCAAGAGTGTGTGATTGTATTTAAATGCTTCTGAATATTTGAATGATCTGTTTCTATAGATTTTGAACGTTTGTTTCATCTGCTGTTGTCATTTGAGACAGATGCATTTTCAGAATTCGTAATTTTTGTTACAGTTAGCACAACGTCTTTTATTTGAAGACATCACGTATCTTTTAATGTGATGTTTATCTGCGCACTTGACGCAGCGTTGATTCTTTCTGCAGAATCTGATTATGTGATCAAATTCTTGACATCTGAAGCACTGTGTGATGCAACAGTTCTTCTTGAACAATTTGCATATGCATTCACAATATGCATTTAACATACTCATGTTCATCAGTTGATTCATCATCGCTTCGATTGCTATCTTCACAATGAGCGACGAATGAGTCTTTTCACTCTTTGCTATTTTCTTGAGTCAGATTATTCTTAGAATCTTCAAATTCTCATGAAGCTTCGCGTTATTCTTTATCAGCTTGCTAATGACTTTCTTCTGATTGCTCATGTCGATTGTAGTGCACATCTCATGTGTCAGCACTGCAAAGATTCATCGTGATATGCGCGTCAAGTTTGTAATTTCTTTTGCTCATTCTTGAGTCTTTTTCAGATTTGCTTGTGCATCTGAGCTGACTGCGTGAAGAGAGATGTCTTTGCTATTCAGCTTGCGAAGAAACATGATCAGATTTTATTGACTCGTTGACACGTCTGCTATTCTTTGAAGAATCTGCTCAATGATCTTCTTTTGCATCTTCTTTATTTCTTCTCTGTTTGCTATCTTTATCATGACTTCATGTTTCTTGCAAAGCGACGACAACTCTTCTCTGAGACGTTGCTTTCTCGTTGATAATTCTTCTCTTATCACGTTTGCTTATGACATGATTTTCGATGAGAGACGCATATTTCTCTGCATTTGTAACTGCTTACTTAGCAGTTGAACTGATGTCTTCAGTTTCTGTACATTCTTCGTGATGAATGCATTCTGAGTCATATGTTGTTTTTCTTCTGATTCAAGTTGAAGACAATGCATCAGTCTCAGTGTTATTTCTCTTCATGAATAATCTTTGCTCATCTCTTTCTTTAACGTTGATGTCTTTATTAGTAAATCTATAATGTCAGCTATTTTCTCTTCATCGTTGCGTGAGCGTTGCAATCTCACGTCGCTGTTTCTTTGCAACAAGTCAATGCTGCTCGCAATCATCATTACATTAAATCAGCATTACTGCTGCTCATGTGATTTGTCATCATTTATTCATCTACTCGATCTTTTCTCTCTCGTTTATAATGCTCTTTTCAAAAATTCGTTTTGCGCGTGTTGTGATTATTTCAATAATAATTGAATAATATATCAATGATAAAAGATTAATCATCTTTTAGTTGACTTGAATTCATATTCATAATTATAACTTCAAATTCTGAGTTATGAATATGATATCATTTAACTTCGATATTCAATCATTTCTGAAATAAAGAAAAAATGATAGAAAAGATAAATTGATAACATTTCAAAGTCTGAGCATCTGTAAAGACTCGACACAAAGTGACAACTAAATATTGATTAGTAATTAATCAAGAATTGATCATGAATCAATATGTAATCAATAAATGATCAGTTATCTTTTTTCATTGATTGATCAAACATTGCAAAAATAATTTCATTAACATTGCAAGTTCATACTCTTTTGAAAGACATATCAACTTTAAATAATTTCTGTTTCATCAAAATTCAAGCTTATTCTTTATAAAAACAGACTACAATTTTATGTTGATTGAAATAATTCAGAAATTAAATATATCATTTCTGATTAATCAATTATTAATCAAGAATTATTACAAGATTAATATCTTACTGATTGAAAGACATTTTCATGATATGTTTGATATTCTCATTGTACTTCATTGAACTTTTGTTCAACAAAGAAATGCAACAATCTCTGTTTATATATGATTGCAGATATTTCATTTATATTCAATAAAAACTCATGAATTTTGAAAATGTGTTAACTATGATATTTACTGCAGAAGTTGTTCAATAATGAACTTTGTAGAAATTTAATTATTAATAGTTTAATAATCTTAGATTAATGATCTATTATTAGAAAATTGATTTTTGAATAATAATCACTTACATGTCATTAAACTTGAATCTCAAATTTTGACTATTGTTTTCAATAAATCTTTTCATAATTTTAAAGATAATTGATTCAATGATGCTGATGAATGAGTATGAATATCATAAGAACAAAAGATGAAAGAATCACATTTTGTAATATTTTTTAAAATAAAATAATTGAATTTCACTTCACAAAATATTGACATCAACTCATCAGATTTAATAACATGATCAATGTCTGTTTTCAATCAGCAATTAATTTAAAAAAAAAAATTTTGAAATTCTTACTTGATTCAACACTCATTATGAGTCTATGCAAGATTTTATATATTGTAGTGAGTGCTGTGCTAACGTAGTGCTCTTTTCATATTTACTATTGCTATTTTTTGCGCTCTATACTGTAACTGTTTTTAATGCAAGAACTTTATAAGCTTGTTTCTTCTTTACTTTTTCTCTCTTTCATCTGATTCTTTAATGACATTACAGTCTGAAATTGATTCAGTATGCTTGTTGAAAATATCATTTGAATAATCACTGTTGTCACGCTCATGATTTCTAGAAGCTTTCTCAAATTCATGATGTTCTCTTTACATTGCATTATCTTTTGTTCTATCTTTCATTTAAAACATGTTAATAGAACATGCTTGATCAACATTCAATCTCTATCACATTTGCACATTGTCATAGCAATATTAAGTACTCATCTCTCATGTAAAAATTGATTGAAATCAATTTTTCTTATGCATAACTGCATCAATAATGCGCTGTGAGACTTTGCATGATCTCTGTGCAGTCACAGATGTTGATGTGTCATCTTTGATGTCAGATATTGAAAATGAGCTGCGTTGAATTTCTCTTTTCAAACTATTCTTCATGTTTGTTTGATTTGTTTCTGTATGAGTGTTAATCTTGTCATCACTTCAGTATGTTAATATTCAGTCAGTAATAAAGATAAATCATGTGCATTGTCAATCATTTTATTCATCACTTCATTTTCAAGTACTTCTGCATATCTTGCTACTTAATGTAATTTCAGCATGACTTTTTAAGATTGAATGCTTTCATGCGTAGTTTAAACTCATTGCAGATGTGTCTAATCTTTTGTTAATATCATAGCTTTCACTGTTTTCAGAAAAGTCTGACTATCATTGTATACTTTGTATATTTTTTCATGATACTCTTGATTCACTATTGTTACATTTGCAAGATGTTTCATTCTTGCAACTAATTCTTTCAGCTCATCATGATGAGTGATAACTAAAGTCAATTCTTTCAATCTCTTATTTAACTCTCAGTTCATTCTCATTACAATCATTGTAACATCATTTTTGCTATCACTATCATTCAAGTAAACTTTTTGCTTTGATGCAAACATGTTGAGATTGTATTATCTTATTGACATTTTCTTGTTTGCAACTATAACTATCTTCAATGACTTTGATTAGAGAATTGCTGTGTAAAGATAACTTCAATTCATCTTTGTTTACTCAAGTGTTTCTTTCATTCACTTTCACTTCAGCTGTAAAAATGTCTTGTATAACTTTAATTTTTGATCTTTTTTGAATGTCAAGTCATTGCAAATTCAATGCACTGTTATCTTGATAACTTCATCTGATTTTCAAGAATTCATGTTTATTATCGATCTTTGTATTAGCTTTTGTAAGTGAATATTTATCAACATCATGTTCATTTTCATTTGTAAAATCTCTGTTGATGTTGCATGATAAATATTGATGATCTGTCATAATGCTCTTTCTTGCACTGATTTCAGCTTAATGCTCAGACTCTTTCAATGATCTTTTATTCTCTGTGATATATATCATATGATGACTTTATGACTAAGCAAAGAACACGTCATTATGAAGTATATTTGCTTGCTTGTCATCATTGATGAATCTCAAGTAGATTCAATGATTGTTTGCATAATTTTTTGTTTAATCACTAGTTTTGCTTCAACATAATGCATGTGAATCACTCATTTCAGCTTAAAGTTCAGTTGAACTCTCAAGATTCTGATATCTGATTTCAAGTTAATCTGATGTTTCATCAGCTTTACATTAACTTTCATATTAAATCATTTAAAAGTTTTCATAAAGTGAATCAGCTTATGCTTTGTCATTAAAAACTTGATGTCATGCATTTTTAATCATTATTCACATTTATCATAAATTTTGTTGAAAACTCTGCAATTGCATTTTATAAACTCTTTGTATATCAAAATATTGATATCATTCATGAAGTCTGTAAGATTAGTTTTCAGCTTAATGTTATCACATGCTTTTAACAAGTTTGCATTGTAGAACAAATATAATATCAATGATAGCAAAGAATTTTATGATATATCAATGTTCAAAAACAATCACAATGCATACATCACAAATTTTGAAAAAGAGCATTAGAAACAAGACAGAGTGAATCTAAAAGATGATTGAACAATGATGAATTGCATGAATTGCAGCAACGCTGATTCGAAGATGATTGCGAGCAACGTTGATTCATTGCAAGAAAACAGAGACGTAAGATTGAAATACTCATGTGATGATGAAAAGAACGTTGCTAACATTATTGATCTACTAATAAAGATATCAACGTTAGAGAAAGAGAAGAGCAAAGATCATTCATGAAAAGAGATAGCATTAAAGCTGATTCAACGTCTTCAACTCGACTCAGAAGAAAAACATCATGCGAATCAGAACGCGTTCATCGCGAAGAATGTACAGAAACTGAAAACATCAGTTCAACTGCTTAACAAGCAGTTGCATACACAGAAAAACACACGTCTTTCAACGAAAATCACGTCATGAACGAACGTGACAAGAGAAGAAATAGCGACAAGAAAGCAACATTTCAAAGACAATTCATCGTTGCTTTGCAAGAGATGAGAAGTCATGATTAAAATAATGAACAGAAGAGAAATAAAAGAGATACAGAAGAAGTCGATTGAACAGATTTTACAGAGAATTGCAGATGTGTTGACAGATCAAAGAAATCTAATTGTGTCACTTCGCAAGCTGAGCAGCGATGACATTTTCCTTCACGCAGTTAACTCAGATGCTCAAGCAAATCTGAAAAAGACTCAGACATGAGCAAAAGAAATCGCGAGTTCAACACGCGTAGCACGTCAAATCTTTGCAGTGCTGACACATGAAGTATGCACTACAATAGACATGAGCAATCAAGAAAAGATCATTGAAAGACTGATAAAAGATAACGCGAGACTTCATGAAGATCTGAAAGTTCTAAGAATAGTCTGACTCAAGAAGATAAAAGATAGCGAAAAGACTCATTCATTGCTCATTGTAGAGATTGCGATCGAAGCGATGATAAATTGACTAATGAACGTGAACATGCTGAACTTGTATCAAGAATGTGCATGCAAGCTATTTGAAAAGAACTGTTGCATCACACAGTGCTTCAGATGTCACGAATTTGATCACATGACTAAGATCTGCAGAAAGAATCAGCACTGCAAAAAATGCGCAGGCAAGCATCACATAGAGAAGTGTGTGATGTCTTTGAATAAAAGACGTTGCATCAACTGCAACGAAAATCACGAACTCTGAAGATGCATCTGTCTCAAGTGATGACAGTAGATGAAACAAGCGTTCGAAATCTATAGAAATAAATTGTTCAGATACTCTGAGACGTCTAAATATAATCACACACTCTTCTCGCTGTCTCTGAACTCTTTAGATTTAACGAACTCTTCAGATTCAATGAATTCTTTCGATTCAATGAATTTCTCGAGCTCAGCAACAGTCATGCTGAAAACATGCAGTTGAATCGCTGATAAATCAGCTTGATAAATAGTAGAAATCAAGAAAAAACGAGTCAATCTTTTCTCTTGCGTGAATAGTGACTCAGACGAGACGACATCTGAGCAGATTCAGAAACGTTCAATCAGAAAGCAAGAAAGATCGTTGATGATCAAAAGCATACAAAGAGTCTTCTCATTACAGAGTCAACAACAGTTATGAATAACTCTATGATAAAACAGTCTTTTCTACGAATTCTACAGTACAACATCAGAAAATCATTAAGAATTCAAGAATCATTTCTAATTGACAGAAAAGTTCAAAAATTTGACATAGTAGCTATACAGAAGCAAGATTGCAACAACAACGACTTGCAGTCATTTAGCATAACACACAACTTCTTTCATCTAGTGAAAAACTCGTCATCTCAATCAAGAACATGCATATACGTTAACAAACATCTAAAACTCAATCAATGAATAGTAGAAACAGCTGAGTCAGACATTTGCTCAATCAGAATATTAACTTGCAACACAGATGACAAAACGCAGATGCTAAGACTTCTAAACGTTTACAACTCATGCTCACTGTTTACTACATTCACAAAGAAATCTTCAATCATTTCTCGTTTGAACGAACTACTCAAGAATGACTGTGAACAATTGATCATAGAAGATTTCAATCTACATCATTCTCATTGAGAGAGATGAAGATGCTTCACTCGTCATACAACGACTGATATTCTACTAAACGTCATTACAAACGCAAGGCTGAAATTATTACTGAAATCAGACACTATTACTCACGAAGCTCACAATTAATTTACAATGATTGATCTAGTCTTTAGCAGCGAGAAAATACAGTTCATGACATGCAAGTGCAAGATACGAATCGATCTGCATCAGAGATTGAATCATCTTTTGATCATCACAGAGTTATGTCTACAAACAATCTCAGTACAATTCTCGACTCAACAACTTTGAAAGAAAATGAATACAGAAGCATTGAGTGCTTATCTGCAAATACATCTATCTTTGAAACGCTCTTTAGACGACAAGACTATGATGAATGACAGAGTGTACAAGATTATCAGAGTGCTACAGAAGATCATCGAGAAATTTATTTTCTTGACAAAGTCATCAAATTGAGCAAGAGACTTTTGAAATTAAAGCTGCTTTGAAGTAGTAATGAAATCAAGATGACTGCAAATCATATGAAAAACGTAAGACACATTAGAAGCGTGAAATGAATATCTGAAGCACAACGATCATAAAAACAAGATTATTCAACAAATGAAATGCACACACTTCAGAACACAAATGCATGAGCTGAGCGAAGCACTCAAATCAATATGATGCTTTGCAAAATGAGCTAGAATCGAAAGTCAGCTATCTAAAAAGCTTTCTCAGTTTTCGTCACTGAAGCGAAGCGACATCGATCATATGACAACGACGTTCAAGAAAAAAACTGAGATACTGCGAAAAAAGTTCTTTCTCTCATCTTCTCAAGCGAATGTCAACGACATCGCAGAATCATTCACATCTCTGACAGTCTCATTTAATTCACGCATCACAGAAGATGAAGTGAAGCAGACAATCAGATGAGTAAAAGCAGACAAAGCATTGAACGCTTCAGATATTTCAAACAGAGCGCTTCAAGCGAGTCTTGCAAAACTGATCTCAGTACTGACGAGTTTATTCAACGCATACGTAACATACAAGTATCATTCAAAGCAGTTCAAAAAGACTCAGACAATAGTACTATGCAAATCAAAGAAAAGCGACTATATCAATTCAAAGACGTATCGATTCATTGCTTTGCTCGATATCATGAGCAAAGCGCTGAAGTCGATCATGATCAAAAGACTGAGTGACATAGTCGAGACTCATTGCATGCTATCAAATGTTCAAATGAGAGCAAGACGCAAGCGATTCGTGATCTCAACGTTAAATCTACTAGTAGATCAAGTTCACACAGTGTGAGACTGTGAAATCAAATATGTGATCTTTATGCTAAGCTTAAACGTCATCGAAGCGTTCAATCGAGTCTCACACGTCAGACTTCTGCACACGCTGAAAATGAAAAGAACGTCAAGCTACATATTCGAATAAACACGCAGCTTTCTAGAGAATCGAGAGACATCGCTAATATTCGATGAACAAACGAGTGATATGCGCGAGATAAACGCAGACATATCACAAAGATTTCTCATTTCATTGATTCTCTTTCTATTCTTCAACGCAAGTCTAATTGAAAAATGCAAAGCATTGAAAATTAAAATCGAAGTGCTTAACTTCATAAACGATATTAACATTCTAGTCTACGACAGATTCACTGAAGAAATCTGCAGAACATTGAGCAAAGCACATGATGTCTGCGCGAAATGAGCTCGCACTCATGACGCAACGTTTGCATCAGAAAAGTATGAGCTCACGCATTTCACTAGAAAATCGAAGAGATTCAACATGACGACTAGCATACAAATAGAAAGCTCAGTTATCAAATCAAAATCAGATGTACGAGTTCTAGAAGTGCAACTGAACACGAAACTGCAATGAGACGCGCATCTTCGACAAATAGAGACGAATCACGTCACAAGAATGCTGACACTTAGTTGTCTTGAAGTCTTTACATGAGAAGCTATCTTAACAAAAGCGAGACAAGTATACTCAGCAGTAGTGAGATCAGAAATTGCATTCGAAGCATCAATCTGATATCAGCGCGACAAGAAAGATGAACTGTCGAGCAAAGAATGCAGACTAGAAACACTTCAGAATCAGACTCTGCATCACGTAGCAGAAGTGTTCAAAAGAGTAAACATCGAAACTCTAGAGACAGAAACATACATGAGTTCGCTACATGTTCATCTGAACATGCTACAGAACAAGATCACGCTACACAGTCAAGTCAACGATCAAACGCAAGAGATCAGACAAGCATGCAAACTAATACGCGTTCATTTGACGAGAGTTAATCGCGTTATTTCTCGCTCACTCGTCATCAAGAAAATAATACTTCTGAATGTCTTCATTCAAGAAGATGCGAAGATACAGTTGAGATGCAGATGATACATTCTCTTCTTCACAATGATTTCAACAAGCGATAGCATCACAATAACGCAGTATCATCAAGATTAATGAAATCAACGATGAGAAAAGTACAGAGAACGCGTCGCAGACGTTAATGCAATCTCAGCACAAAGATTGCATTTGAGCAATAAGATGATAAAGATGCGTGACAATCTTCAGAAAGCAGAAAGCATTCTTGCAATGTACATCAGAATTGAATGCATAGATCTGAATGCTTATCTGCACTCTAGAAATGTTTCAGGCACGAATAGCTTGCGATGCGACTGCAAATGAAGTCATCAGACGACGAAGCATGTACTCATGCACTGCTTGAACTGATTGCATCTGCGATCAAGAATGTTACAAGATGCTGACTTCTCAAACTATTGAATAATCGTCATCATCATGAAGAGTCTCAGAGCAGTAGCGAAGATGATGATGAAAACAAAGCTCTTGAAGCAATTTAGAGTGACTAGAACATTCGTTCTTTAACATGCAATCAACGCGAACAAATTTGATACATAGTTTCAAAACTCACTGTTTCGACTGCGTGAAGCAGTCATGTAGACTGCGAGTGATTTTCTATCTCAGAGAGTTTTGTTCACTCGATACAAATAGCATAAAGTCTCTCATGAGTCGATTTAATCAATGTCACAAGAATGTATGAATTTATTATTATTATTATTTAAAATTGTTAATGAACAATGATTTAAAAAGAAAGCAAAAATGCTTAATGAATAAAAATCATCTGTTCAGCGCAATCATCACATCAGAAAACACTATAATGAATCACTTGATCAAGAAGTCAAGATCAAATGAATTGAAGTTAACATTAATCATGTCATTGTTAATGTCATTTTCTGTTGAGAATTTTATAAGTGAAGTAAATGCTTTGCAGATACTCAAGAGAATATAAAACAGTCTGAAATGTGAACTTTAATATTTTAGCAAAAGAAGCTTTGAATACTACAGTACAATGTTCACAAGTTCAGAAACAAGATGATGATAGTATTACTACATAAGAAAAAAATAAAGAATTATGACATTTTGATTCTTCAAAAATTCTGATGATTTGATAATATTTTCAAAGCATACTGCTCAGCAATTGTTAACTTCATGCTGAAGAATAATGAAGATAAAATTTGTTTCTACATAAACAAGAAAATTAACAGCAACATCTGATATTCAACATGATACTTCAAAGACATAAACATAATTACTTTATAAACATTAATAAACAATGCACAGATGATTCAGAAAGTTATATACATTCATGAAGCATACAATTTGTCACTTAAAGATCATAAAGTTATTCATGAAAAAGAAAATCTTTCAAACATTGAAAAGATGCTGCACATGTTGAAAGAAAGCATTCTTGTAGAAGATTTCAATTTGCATCACTTCACATGAAGAGAATCATTCTATTCAATTGTAATTGTAATTGTAATTCATAGACTCTTGTGACATTGATTTAGACTCGACTCATGAAGAACTCTATGCTACTTATATCGAGTGAACAAAACTCTCTGAGAAAGAAAATCACTCGTCGTCTATACGACTGCTTCGCGCAGTTGAAACAATGAGATTGACACTGTGTTATTAAGTAATGAATCTATAGCTTCTATTCAGCGCATGATGCTCGAGTAAACTCTTGATGAAAGTGTTTGTGCTGTTTGATTATGACGCATCGTCTTTGCTCTGCTCTTCATTGATGATATTCTATACAACGATGTCTCGATTCGATCTTCAATTCGAAGATGAAAGACGTTTTCTTTGCACTCGTGATGCTTGTAATTGTAACGTACGTAGAGCTGTGTTCTCTTACTCAATGATTGTCATTCATTGAGCAGAGAAATATGTGATGAAAGAGAGATGCACATGATGAAAAGATAAAGTGTGATTGTACTGAGTAACTCTTTTCTTCTCTTGATTTGACTTGTGTCACGTAGACGTTGAATAAACTGTTAGTATAAACGTGCAATCGCAATCGTTCGATGTTTGACTCTGATCAATGAAAGAGAATGCGTTCTGATCGTTCTCTTGAGCTCTTGATTTTTCACGTGAATAGATGAATGACTTGACGTCAAGTAAAGAAGATGAGCTCAAATTCTCTCAGTATATCAGCGTGATCGACAAGTCACTACTTCTTCGAGCACTGTAGTCACGTCTCTCAATACTTGAAACGACTATTCTATCTGATATCTTTTCATCAATTACTCGACGACACTGTCGATGTGATGAAGACGTTTCGATATCGACGCAGTCGACGAGTCGCAAATTCTTTGATCACTTGTAATCATAACTCGCAGACTCTTCATCTGAGTTGTCTTTTTCACTAGTAGTATCTTTTCATCTCTTACTGACATTGACATGTCATTAATCTTCTTCGTAGATCGATTGTGACTGTTAGAAAAGATGTTGTCGCGTGAGTGAAAACTCTGCACGACAACTTTTCTGATCACGCAACGTTCTAACATCGTTCAAACTGCGTTGAATTGAGATTTCTTGACTCTTTTGACTTCTATTCAAACACAGAATAGAATCAAAAGATTTGTAGTTGACATCACGTACAGATGAATCTCGTTGTCAGTCATTCTATTCAAGATAACATTTATTGTTGAATGAGTTAATTAAAATGATCACAAACATTAATGCATTGCTAGCATTATTTCAAGATACAATTACAAGAAATTATCAAGAATCTTAAATGATAATAAATTTAATCTTCATGACAGATGACATTATGAATCAATTAATATGATGTGAAATTGATGAAAAAATGAAAAACTTTTCAGATCATTTATTAATATAAACAATTATAAATTTCAGAATCTACAAAGAATCAGCGCAAAAATCGCGTTGCAACTGAAAGATAATGAATAAAGAAAAGTTCATTAATATTCTGAGAGAACAAATGTTGAAATCACTGTCAAATCATAAGATGAAACATCAATGCATAAATGAGTACATCAAGTAATTGCTGAATGCATTGAAGAAAATCATCAAGATTTCTACTTTCTGAACGAGATCACATGAAATGATCAAAGCAGAATGAATGAAGAAATGTATGAAAATTATTAAAAGCATGCAATGAATGAAAAGAAACTGTTGAATCATCAATGATTGAACAGAGTACATTCAAGCATGTGATAAAAAGAGTAAAATCATCAGAAAATAGAAATGCAATGAATATTAAAAGATCATGCAGAACATTGAACAATTCTCAAGAGAATTGTTCAAAACTGCGAAATGAACAAGAAATGCAGTTGCAAATACATTGACTTAAACAACAATTTTCTCTCTGATTAAGTCAGAATATTCTGACATCATCACAACAATGCAAAATAAAGTGAAGATGATGTTTCAGATTCACTTTTCATCATTCTTAGAAATTTTCATGCTGAACATAATAAACTTCAAGTACTTGCTCTTGATCAAAAATGATACTTCGCTGATGCATCATGAGATTAAGAAAGTCATTTACAAAGCAACATTGAACAAAATGTTAAAATACATGAAATATATAAATAAAATAATATGCAAACTCATTAATGATGCATTAGAATAAATATACTCTTTTTTTGAAAGATGTTTACAGAAGAAAATACAGTTAACTCAGTTTAAAAGTGCAATCACAATAGTGATATGAAAGTCAGACAAGAAGAATTACTTCAATGCAAAGATATATAAATCAATTGTGCTACTCAACACATTAAGCAAAGTATTGAAGTTCATTATATTCAAATGTCTGTGAAATGCTGTAGAAGTTTGCAACTTAATATTGAATATTCAGATGAAAGTTTGCAAGCACAGATCAATAAATACAACTTTGCAACTAATTATAAAAAAGATACATACTGTATGAAGTGACATGAGAAGAAGAGTAATTTCACTGCTGAGTTTGAATGAGAAGAGTGCATTTAACAATGTGACACACAGCAGACTTTTACATGACATGAAGAAGAGAAAAGTTTCTAGATTGCTTCTCAAGTTTGTGAAGAACTTTCTGAAAGATCAATGCATCATGATCACAATTGATGATTACACGATGATGAAATGCAATGTAAATGTTGATATATTACAAAACTCTTCACTATCATTGATATTATATCTGTTCTACAATGCAAACTTGTTAAAAGCATGTTATAACATCAAGCTGAAAACTAACTTCACAAACTTTATGAATAATGTTAATATCTTGACATATAAAGAGTTTATAAAATGCAACTGCAGAGTTTTTAGCAAGATTTATGATAGATGCAAACAATAATCAAAAATGCATGACATCAGATTCTTGATGACAAAGCATAAGTTGATTCACTTTACAAGAACTTTTAAATGATTCAATATGAAAGTTGATGTAAAGTTAATGAAACATCAGATTGACTTGAAATCAAATATCAGAATTTTGAGAATTTAATTGAACTTCAAGCTGAAATGAGTGATTTACATGCATCATGTTGAAGCAAAACTAGTGATTAAATAAAAGATCATGCAGACAATCATCAAGTTTACTTGAGACTCATCAATGATGATGAGCAAGCAAATATACTTCGTGATGATACATTCTTTGCTTAGTCACAAAGTCTTCATATGATATACATCACAGAAAGTGAAAAATCATCAAAAAAGTCTGAGCATCAAGCTGAGATTAGTGCAAGAAAGAACATTGTGACAGATCATTAATGTTTATCATGCAACATTAACAAAGATTCTACAGATGAAAATAAACATGATGTCAATAAATATTCATTTATGAAAGTTGATACAAAAATTGATAATAAACATGAATTCTTGAAAATCAGATGAAGTTATTGAAATGACAATGCATCAAATTTGCAACAACTTGATATTCAAAAGAAATTGAAAATCAAAGTTATGCAAAACATCTTTACAGCTGAAGTGAAAGAAACATTTAAATAAACAAAGATGAATTGAAGTCATTTTTACACAGCAATTCTCTGATCAAAGTCATTGAAGATAGTTATAGTTGCAAACAAGAAAATGTCAATAAGATAATATAATCTTGACATGTTCATATTGAAGCAAAGAGTTTATTTAAATGATAGTGACAGCAAAGATGATGTTACAGCAATTATGATGAAAATGAACTGAAAGTTAAACAAAAGATTGAGAAAATTGACTTTAGTCATCACTGATCATAATGAGTTGAAAAAGTTAGTCGTGAAGATGAAACATCTTGCAAACGTAGTGACAGCAAATCAAGAATGTCATGAAAAGATATACAAAGTATACAATGATAATCAGACTTCTTTGAAAACAGTGAAAGTTATGATATCAACAAAAAATTAGACACGTCTGCAATAAGTTCAAATTGTACATGAGAGCATTTAATCTTAAGAAGTCATGCTGAAGCTACATTGAGTAGTGAAACATGCAGAAGTACTTGAAAATGAAGCAATAAACAAAATAATTGACAATGCATATGATTTGTCTTTATTGCTGATTGAGCATCAATGCACTGAAGTGACAACAAGATTAACGCTCATACAGAAACAGATCAGATAAACATGAAGAATAGTCTGAAAAGAGAAATTCAATGCAGCTCATTTTCAATATTTAACATCAGAAATGACACATCAACATCTGCAACTGCACAAAGATCATGCAAAGTTTCACAGCGTATTATTGATGCAGTTACATATGAGAAAAATTAACTTCAATCAATTTCTACATGAAAGATGAATACTTAATGTTGTTACAATGACATGCAAATGTGACAGAGATTAAATGTTGATTAAGCACATTTTATTAACATGTTCTAAATGAAAGATAGAATGAAAGATGATGCAACATGAAGAGAACATTATAAACTTGAGAAAGCTTCTAGAAATCATGAGCATGACAACAGCAATCATTCAAATAATATTTTTAATAAGCATACTGAATCAATTTCAGACTGTAACGTCATTGAAAAATCAGATGAAAGAAAGAAAGAGTAGAAAAGAAACAAGTTCATAAAGTTTTTGCATTGAAAACAGTTACAGTATAAAGCGCAAAGAATAGCGATAGTAAATATAAAAAGAACATTACGCTAGTACAACGCTCGCTACATTATATAGAATTTCACATAGACTCATAATGAGTGTTGAATTAAGTAAGAATCAAAAAAAAATTATGTTATTATTAATATGACACATCTTTCTGTTGCTTTCTTTTAACACAGATGAACATGTATCTTTGTAGTCTGTGCATGATGTTTATGATTGAAATCATTTTATTGCAGCGAGATAATATCTGAGAATTATTAATTAATGATTAATCAGTCATTAATAAATCATTAATAGAAAATTAATACTCATTTGCATTTTTCTTCTGATGAGTTTCTAAAGTAAAATCAAGCTTGCGAAGTTGTTTGATTTGTTCTCAGTCATCAATGATCAAACTTTCATGATACAATTTTGCAATATCTGAATGTAAATGTTCACAAATTTTAACATCAGAACAAGTTTATCAATATTGATCACAATTTGTATTATTTAAATACAATGATTGAGTAATCTTTGATGAATGTTTTTGTCTTGATGAATATTGAATCTAATGATATTGATATTCAATCAATAAATCATTAATCAAATATTGATTGAGAATTAATCATTGATTGACATTTATCTTTAAGTATTCAATTAGAAGCTTCACGAGTAGAAAGAATATATGCATATTCATCAGAAACTGTATTTGAATAATTGAAAAGTGTTAAAGCATGTTCAATATGTATTGCTTTTAATGCTAAATGATGTGTGTCAAAGAAGAGAACAAAGAAATTTTCAGATCGTCATATTTATTATTGATCATCGATTAATAAATTATTAATTCTAGATTAATTAATTTCTTACATTTTCTATCTCTGAGTCTTTCACATCTTCGATGTCACTGAATTCTGAATTTGAATCACTCGATTCAATGTTTTCATTCATGTGCAATTACAACAAATCATATCAATATCTGATTGATATTTAATCAATCATAGCTAAATTGAATTTCAGATATTCAAGAAGATTAAAAGTTTCTGATTCGTCGACGCTGTTATCTATTCAATACCTTAGCTCAGGAAGGCGAAATTATGCGCATGGTCGACTGAGCTTGCGCGACCATGCCCGGATGATCGGCATGGTCGCGTGATCTCTAGCGTTGGTCGCGCGACCTGTAGTCTCGGCGCAAAAGGTGTATTATACTCAACCCTAGGAAGTAGTATCCTTATTTAAGTGAATCGCGATGTAGAGCACCAACCTTCCGGCAGTCTATACAATACCGTCTACATATCTAGGCTTTCTGTCTGTGTTACTCGGGCCCCCTCCTCTGTACTCGCGACACTCTTAAAACTCAATTGCCGAATGTCATGACCTTTCCACATGAGCACGACCAAAAGGCCA
>JAABUV010002718.1_pt1 | contig 23536 bp, 36 predicted proteins | sample 5559971 | NCBI WGS metagenome assembly JAABUV01 (sample SAMN10711881, study PRJNA513362) | rock metagenome | isolation source: Antarctica rocks | place: Antarctica: Victoria Land, Knobhead nord | collected 2015-12-19
CTGGCGCCCGCGCAGCGCCGCGGGCGGCGACCACGCCGGCCTTGTCCACGCAGAGGCCGGGCAGGGCGACCCTACAGCGGAGCACGCCCAGCCCCTGCTGCAGCAGGGCCGGGCGGCGGCCTGCCCACCGGCGGCGCGCGGCGAGGCGCCCGCGCTGGACCGCCGGTTCAGCGGGCCGCACCATGCGGCGGAGCGCGCGCTGCGGCCGGCGCGGCCGCCGCAGGGCGAGGGCGCGGCGGAGGAGGAGGCCGCGCTGCGCGCGCTGTGCGAGGAGCTGCTGCGCCCGCGCTCGGCCGGGCCGCCGCGGCCGGCGGCGCCGCGCGAGCCGTGGCGGCCCACGCAGCCGCGCGCCCTCAACCTGGCCACGGCCTCGCGCGCGCGCTCGCGGCCCGAGCCTGCGCGCACGCGCGCGGGCGCCGACGGCGGCGGCGCGTCGCCGCAGCGCGAGGCGCCGCCGGCCCTGGCCCTGTCCCCGAGCACTACCACGCCGCGCATCGCGCGCGCCCGCCCGGCGCACGGCGGCGCCACGGGGCCAGAGCCCGCGGAGGGTCCAGCGCGCGCCGCGTCGGGCATGCCGGAGTCGGCAGGCGAGCAGCGCCGCGTGCAGGTGGGCCGTACGCATGGGGGCCAGCCACTGACGGTGGCGCCCCAGCCGGCCAGGGAGGCCCATGAGGCAGCCAGCGGGGTCCACGAGGCGGCCACATGCGCTGCCGCTACGCCTGCCGCGTGTTCGCCACAGGTGCTTTCCCTGCTGTCCAGGCCGGCTGCCTCATACAGACGTGCAGGTTTTTGGTGCACTTAGGCTAGGCGCAAGGTGCCGCGGTCCTCTTGCGCTAGCTTCATGTGCTGGCATGGGCTCATGCACATGTGATTCTATAATGCTGACCTTAAGAGTCTTGTTTCGCTAAGTGGCAGTGGCGGCCATTATGATCATCTCTATTGTGAATTTTACTGAACAGTAAACAAGCATAGTCCACTGAAACGCAGGGGTCTGCCGCGCACAGAGCAAGGCGCCCTGGGATTCCAGTATGGGCGGCGGCGGCGGAGCCCCGTCGCCGCGCACGCCCCGCACGCCAGCATGGGCGGGCGGCGGGCGCGGCCGGCGCTGGGGCTGGCGGTCAGGCCGCACCTAGGGTGGGTGGCCTGACCGCAAGCCCTGCATGCCTGCATGCGAGGCGGCGGCCGCAGGGGGAGCAGGAGCTGGCGGGCGACCAGGCCAAGTCCGAGGACTGTGGCAGGCCGCAGATACATTCACACATGATACCCGGAGCAGGCTGAGGCGATGCAACGGATGGGAGCATGGTGTTGAGGACTGACAGCACAGTGTGCAAGTGCGCCACGGCGCAGCAAGCAGGTGGCGTGAGTACCATCCTGCGGCCGTAGTGCAGGAAGCTGAAAGTGCAGAAGGACGATTGGCCAGCAAGAGAAACCGAGATGGCCACATATCCAACATTTTGCATGCTCGGAGGACACGTGTTGCAACAGCTTGTGGTGCAGGACGATTGTGAGCTTTATGACATAGGCAGCTGTGCTGCGTCACAGTACAATAGGAGTTTTTGCTGCAGGGTTGGCGCTGAAGTGCATTCGGGGGCGTTACGTCAAGCTGCATGCATGCCAGGACATCGTGTTGCAGGGCACTGTGTGCTACATACTGCGTTCCAGGATGACCTGCTTTTTTGGGTACATACATTGCACTGCAGTGCTCAAGCGCTTGTTTTAGTCCCTTACATTGCAGAGCCTTTACAAGGCTCTACGACCTGCATTGTGACATAATGCCTGTTTGCTATGCTTGCGCTGTGCTGGCGTTGCAGTGGTTTGGTGAGACAAGGTGAGACAAAGGGTGAGAGGACCGGGCTGGCCGTGACATATTAGAGTGCGTTTGTGTTGGTGCATATGTGGGGTATGTGAAGCATCGACACATTCGCTACATTCTGATGCATACCGCCTCACTTTGATATGGCAGCCAGTTGTTGGTGCAGCACATGCCGCAGCACAAGCCGCCGCCACAAACCAGTCATTTGCCAACCTACTCAACAACACACAATGACTTGCGTCGCCGCCAATACAGGATCCGTCCTCGACTGCCGCCTGCTCAACATGAAGGAGGTCTCAGGCCAGACAATCTTTTGGCAGACCTGTTCTTTGTGCTTGACATGAATCATGCCTGCCAGGAATGTGCTACACGCAACAGCAAACCCACATGTTGAAGGCAGGCACGTGTTTTGCAAGGGACTCGACAGCAAAGCTGCAGCCGCAATGCGACATGGTAGCACACATGCCGGGATGCTGGACCCACACCTCGCATGTCCCTCCCTCGCACGTGCTCATCATGCATCATGCACTAGGACCCAAACAACTACTTGCTCCCAAGTTCTTACTTGAAAAAGTCATTCTAGATGATGGGCTGCACTGACAGCAACAGTCAATGCCATGAGGTCCATCAATGCAGGGGCCCGCACATCACCTGCACTTCAGGAATGGAGCACGGGCAAAATAACCATGGTGCAGACCCGCAGCGAGCGCCACAAGCCGCACAAGCTCTGCACGCCGCACAGACTTGCAGCGGGGCCTGACACCCTGCGCATGTTAACGGCAAGATCCAGTAGCAGAGCGTGCAGTATGCCGCCGCCCTTGCGGCACCGCTGCAGCGCACCCGGCTGCATGAACCAGCATACAGCGCCACAAGGGCAGGCAAGAGTGCACGAGGACCCGCGCTCAGGCGGCGTGCCGTGCCCTCGCTGTCTCGACCTTTGCTTCGTGGTTTCTGCAGCGGCATCGCGTGTAGCGGCAGCTAGAACAGGCGCGACGCGCGCAGCGCCTCCGCGGCGCACTCGGCGTCGCTGATGCGCAGCTGGCTGGCGCAGTCGGCGTACAGCGCGGCGACCGCCGGCCCGGTCTCCGCTGGGAACTTTCGCCCGAGCAGCGTGCACTCGTAGCCCAGCGTGTGCGCGTACTCCACCGGCTGCCGGCCGCACGCGGCCGGCGCAAGCGCATCCGCCGCCACAAATTGCTCCGCCGCGGTGGATATGGCGGGCGGCGCCAGGCAGGTTGCCTGCGTCTTGCGCATCTGCCGGATGCTGCGCACGCAGGAAAAGGCCTCGGCGCGTCGGAGCGGAGGGGCTGTAGACGCGCAGGCCGCCAATACTCTAGCCCGCAGGAGAGGCGCGTACCCCGGTGCGGTGCGGCGGTGTGCGGCGGCCAGCAGCAAGCTGGAGGGCAGCTGGAGGGTAAGCTGGAGGGCAGCTTGAGGGCAAACTGGAGGGTAGCTGGAGGGTACCTAGAGGGCAGCCTGGAGGGCAAGCTGGAGGGTAAGCTGGAGGGCAGCTCTGGAGGGCAAGCTGCAGGGTAAGCTGGAGGGCAAGCTGGTGGGCAGGGAGATGAGTACTGTACCCATGCGCTGACAACACTGCAGCGCAGCGGCACTCGAGCTCGCAGCCCACAGGCTCTTCCACACAACCGCAGGGAGCGCGCGCGTCTGCTGGGCCGGCGAGGAGGCCAGCGCAGGGGGCCGCACAGCTTGGCGTTGACCTCCTGCGGCGCCCAGGCCTTGGGGTGCGAGTCGCCCCAGCGCTCCCAGTGCGCGTACGTGATGCCGCCCAGGCAGTCGGTCTCGTTGTCGCGCCCGTGCGTCGCCAGCAGCGTGGCAAAGTAGTGCTCGTCGCTGTAGCAGTCACGGAAGCTGCGCGCGTGTGCGCGCCCCCCTGTTCACCAGGCCTCGCAGCGCGGCCGGCGGTGATCATTTAGGGTACAGCCAGGGTTGCCCTTCCCTTCTGTGCGCTGCCGGCACGGCCAGGCGGGCCAGCAGGCGCGAGCAAGCGTGTTGTGGCTCATCCCATATAGCGCAACCAACCTCAGGGGCGGAGACGCAAAGGCCGCACTAGCCATCCTCGCTTGTGACGTAGCAGCTTTGTACGGACATCTTACTTTCCGTCCTGGCTTTGCGAGTGGATACGCAGTGTGCTTGTATAGGCGCTTCGCCAGCACAAAAAGCAAGAGGCGCACTAGCCGTCCTCGTATGTGACGTAGCACCAGTTGACAAACACGTTCTCCAGCGCCTTGTCCAGCGCGGCGATGTGCGCGTGCTCGCGGTTGATCGCGATCCTGCGCGCGCGCGGCCGCGTGAGCGCGCGCCTGGCGGCCGCCGCGTGCGCGCCCTGCGCACGGCCAGCTCTGCCGGGCGCGCACATCGGCCGCGCATGCTGCCGCGGACGCGCTGCGAGGCTTGCGCTCGCAGCACGCAGCAGGCGCTAAATAGAGGCACGCCCTGCGGGGCCAAGGGTTGCGAGCATGCAGGAGCTATGCTGCGCATGCCGCCAGTGCATGCGCAGCACTTTTACACACAGGTGTGACCGCGGCCGCTCGGCGGGCGCTCAAGCTGGCGCATCAAGCAGGCAAGACGGCGAGCGCGGGGCCCCGCGTGCGCGCGCGCACCACTGGCTGCTCTTCCGCCAGTGGCTCAGCTTGAACCAGCTGGTCTCCATCTTGGGCGTCCAGCGGTGCCGGCTCTGGTCCATGAACCAGGACCCCACGCCGCGCGCCTGCGCGCCGCCCTTTCAATCGAGTATTTGTTCTTTCCTGGGCTCCTCCCACAGGCCAGGTGAAGAGCAGATTGCTGCCGTCCATCCCAGGCACAGCAGGTCGCTGGCGCGCTTGTGTCAGCATGCTGGCAGTCCCAGCCGCCCTTGTTCTGCATGCACCCATGACTTTGTTCCACAGCATACAATATCTGGGGTCATGCGGAGAGTGTGCTCGACTGAAGCGCGCAACAGTTACTGGAGCATGCTTGGCCAATTGGTTAGCGAGGCTCCCCAAGCGCCCGATGATCCCACCTTTCATAATTAGTTCTGCAACACAGCGCTACACGGAGGCTGTGCTCTGCCTCTCTGAGCCTCTCACCAACGTCTGCTGTCGCGCGGCGGCGCGCGGGGCCGGCGGCGGCGCACCCTAAAGCCGTTGCAGACGTTGATGCGGGACAGGCGCTCCGACATGAGCGCGGACCACAGCGCGGTCGGCGGATACAGCGGGATCCCCGACTCGGACATCAGCACAAACTTCTGGTTGAGCGGGTCGGCCAGCGCGGCGCGCAGGAGCGCCTGCCGGCAAGCCAGGCAGCGTCATCGCGCAGCCGGCCAGGCCTGCAGAGCCAGAAGGGCAGAGGCAGGGCTGCACGCGCCGGCCATGCTTTTGTGGACGGCTGGATCCTGAGCCGCCAAGCCTGTCCGACCCTAACTCAAACCCTGTAGGAGCGCCTGATCCAGCCCAAACCTGAGGGGTGCCTAGACTGCATGCGAGCGCGTCAGATACATGCGTGCATGAGCGCCGCCTTCGCGCCGCGCCGCCCTGCTCTTCATCCTCGCCGCACAGGCTCCTCGCCTGGCAGGAGCGAGCGCTGCCGGCCGCGCCGCGCCGCGCACCTTGGTGGCGTTCACTAGCGAGAAGGTGCCCCACTTGACCTCCACGCGCTCGGCGATGTCCCGGCCGTGGAATACGTGCCCCGGGGGGAACCCTGCGCGGCCGCGCGCATGCACAGCCGCTTGGTATGTGTCTGACTCTGCTGCACAGCTCCGCCTGCACCGAATCCAATTCGATGGTCTGCTCACGGCGGCGAGCGGATGCCAGCACTGCTGAGCTCACGCCACCTGCGGCCTGTTGAAGGCGGCGGGCCACGCAGCCCCGCAGCCATCACGCTGCGCGCGGGCAGGGCCCGTGCGCAGCCGGGGCGGGGGCGTGCAGGCCTGTGACGACCCTGGCATCCTGTCCATGCGCGCAGCACGGCCAGCAGGAAACAGGCACGCGCCCGCCGCACAGACCCCGCACCACAAATGGCCTCGCCGTGCTGCAGTCCCCGCCCTACCCTAATCCTATCCCTGGGCCCGCGCGCGCACCCGTGAAGCCCTCCTCATTGGTGCCGACATGCACGTACGCGCTGAAGAGGCGCTGCTGCGCGAGCGGCCCGCCGCCGCCGCCGCCCTCCGCGGCCGCGCCGCAGGCGGCCGCCACGCGCGACAGCCACGCCGCGTCTGCCGGCCCCGCAACGCGCGCTCACGGCCGAGCGCGCAACCGGACCAGCGCTGCAGCCGTTGCCCGGCCGATGCACGCGCCCCAAGAGGGCGGCCTCCCCAGTCAGCGACACCATTGGTGCGGGAAAGGCGCGGGCGGCGCACCGCAGCCGCCCGCCTGCACGGCGGACAGCGGCACGCGCCCGGCAGCCGCGCGCAGCCAGATCTCCCACATGGGCGCCTGGGGCAGCACGCCGCGCGTCAGGAACATCAGTGCCACCTGCGCGCGCACCCGTAACAGCGGCTCAGTGCACATCCCCTGTTACGGCCGCTCAGTGCACACGCCTCACGTGATGGCGCAGCTTAGTGCACAAGCCGTACAGTGCCACGCGCGTGCGCTCCCTGTGACCGCGCCTCAGCGCACAACCCGTAAACTGAGCGCACAACCCGTAGACAGAGGTGCATCAAGATCAGCGAGCCATTCGCGCGCGTCACACGCCAAACTTGATCCTCGTGAGTGGCGCTGTGCGCACGTTCTCTATCTCTGGCGTAGTATGGTATGTGGGCCGTTCGAGCACCTCACATGCAACAGTTAGTCCTTAAGCAAGGGGCTCCTGCGCCACACCGCAATTCAAGCCAGGCCCTCTTTGTACGTCGGGCACAAGCGCCAGGCGCAGGGGCAGCGCCGCAAGGGCGGGCGACACCTTGGGCACGCGCAGCAGCTTGGAGCACTCGGTGATGCCCTCGGGCGGCGGGCTGATGGCGCTCCTGCGCCGCGAGCGCGTGTCAGAGCCATGGCAGGTGCCGTGGTGGCGGCGCTGCACAGCGTTCGGGGCGCTCGTCTAACGAGTGGCCCGCGCGTGCGGCCTTGGCGCTCTTACACCTGACCCAGGGCCGGGCGCCCTGTCCTCTGCCGCACAATCGAGGCGGCCGCCGCGCTGCGCCTAACCTGTCCGCAACCTCTGTCCGGCCACCGGCTAGCCACCCAGCCTGCACAGGTACCATCCCTGTACTCGTTGGCGTGTTGCGCACGCCCTTCGCCACGGATAGGGTTGGGAGTAAGGGGTGCGTTACCCTATCTGTAACCCCGCACAACCCTAGAGGGCCAGCCACCTGTGCTCTAGCACGTAGTCCAGCGCCGCGGCCGCGTTGTGCGCCCAGTACGCCTGTACCGCCGTTGCGTCCTCGTCGTCAGGCGGCAGGCGCGCGTACGCGGGCGGCCAATACAGGCCCCCGCTCGCGTTACCTGCAACCACAGGCGCCGCCCTTCACGCTCGCTGCATCAGAGTGAATACCGTGACGTCCTACTGTGCTTGCCAGCAGGACCCACCACGGGCAGGGAGCCCACCACGGCGCTCGCATCTGCATGCTGACAAAGAACGCGGCCGCCCAAGGCGCCAGTGTGACTGCCCCAAGCTCCCTGTTTTACCAGATCCGCATTGTGGCCACCATGGGCCCACCACAGGGCACGCCCAGGGTCCGACACGCGGGCACGCCAAGACTAGTGCTCTGCGCCGCCTTCGCCGCTGCCTGGCCTCTTAAACCCTGTCTAGCACAAACCCCGGCTCGCATGGTACCCCGTCACCTGACACGAGCCGGTCCAGGGCAGCGTGCTGCGCGGCGAGCGCCGCCGCCGCCGCGAGGCTCGCGCCGACGGCTTTGGCATTGCGGCGAGGCGGCCCGGCGCCGCCAGCCCTGCCGCGCCTGAGCCCTGGCTCGGCTGCGCGCCCGGCTCCTGCCCCGCCGCCACCTGGCGCGCCCACACAGCGGTGAGGCGCAACGCTCCCTGCTGCGCTCGCTGGCAGCGGCATGGTACCCCGCAGCGTACTCATCCTGAGGGTGTTCGCGTTGCAACCCGGTGCCAACGTTTACACACGAGCCCCGCGGCCTGCAGAGCCCTTGCAGATGCAGCCACACCGCTGCGCACCACAGGTGCGTTGCGCACGCGACTCTTGGCGCGAATAGGGCATGGCCATGCTCTGTCATATAAGCATCAGCGTCGGCAAGCGCTGGGGCTAGGGCACGCGCTGTCCTGATCCAGAGGGTAGAGCAGACAACCCTATCCTGGCTCAGCCCAGAGAGAACGCACGTCGCTACCAGGCTCGCCCCCCAGCACGGCGCGGCGGACCAGGTCCTTGCTCGCCGCGCCGGTGCCGTCCACGACCTTGCCGTAGAGCCGCCCCTGCCGCACGCGCCGCGCCGCCCTTGACGCGCGCTCAAACACAGCCGCGCGCGCTCACCATTGGGACTTTCAGCGCAGGGGACAGGGCGTCTCTTAGCGAGTCATACATCAGGCACATGCACGTGACCACACGCGCCCTTGCCCAGCAGCGAGCACAGGCCCGGAGGCTGGGCTCAGACCGCGAGCTCGGCCACGCTGCGGTGGACCGCTGCGCGCGCAGGGGGCCAGCGGCCGGGGCGGGGCTGGGGCCGCGCACGCCGCGCTGGAAGATGCTGGCCACGCCGCCGCTGCGCCGCAGCCCTAAGCCCAGCACGCCCAGCAGCACCAGGTTGGCCAGCACGACCAGGCCCACCATGCTCCACATGCGCAGCGAGCGCCCCTGCGCGGCCGCGCGCGCGCGCTCGCGTGGCCAGGCATGCCGTGCTGTGCCCTGGTCTGCTCGCCAGGTCTGCGAGCGGGCGCCTGGTGCCGCATGGTCTGCGTGCAAGTGGTTGTCTGCCGGCGGTATGTTCCATGAGAGATGCCATGGACTTTGGTGTGAATACATGCGTGGGGCAAGTGCAGAGTGTGGGCACAGTCTGCGGGCACAGCCGCGCCATCCTCAGCGAGCAGCAAATCACGCACGAGCCATGTGGCTTGGCCAGCATGCAGGAGAGGCGGCTGACGCTCAGCGGGGCGTGCCTGCGTCTTTGACGCGCCAGATTGCACCGGCGACTGCGGCCACGCGCCCGAACTGCTCGGGCCGGACATCGGGCTGCTCGCCGCGCGCCCCGCGGCCATGGCAAATTCTGGAGCGCTGTCAGCCGCGCACGCCGCGCTGCACGTGCGCGCTCACGCGCGCTGGCGACGGCGTCGAGCTGGCTAGCTTGCTGGGCCTGTGGCGCTCCCAGGTCCTAGCCTGCAAGGCTGTGGTGCCGCGCCCGCGGCGAGCTGCACAGACGTCCTGGCTGTAGGGGCAGCTCCGGGCCGACGCGCTCTCAGGCGCGCGCACGAGGCACACATGGGGCACCGAGCTCAGCCGCCTCCATGTCACGCCCGGAGCCTCCGAGAGGCCGCGCGCCGCGCTTGCTGCGCAGACAGGGGGGTCCCAGCGCCGCACGCCGCTGCCGCCTGGCGCGCGCGCCTTTGCGGCGGAAGGGGGCCGCGCGGCACAAGCTGTTGCAGGCCGACCGCTAGCAGACCGCGGGCCACGCTCCTCCCTGCTGCGGCGTGTGCTCGCGGCGGCCCCCGGAGGAGAGGCAAAGCTGCGCTGTCCTCGGCTGGCTACCAGCGGGTGCGCTGGCCGCAGCTCAACTTGCGGGGCGGGACTCTGCTCGAGGGCGGCGCTGGCGCTGCGCGTCAGCCGTTAGAGGAGCCACACTTGCACCGCGGTTGCCCCTCACAGCATCCGTATCGAGCGCAGGCCGTCCAGACGCAGCAGCGTGCAAGCAGGTGTCAACCAGTGCGTGCCACCTGCGCAGCAATTGCCACATCAGCTAGAAAAAAACCTTCTGCTACCGTGCCAGCAACAAGGCGCGTGCGCTCGCTCCCCTTCACGCTAACGGGAAGGTCAATCTGTCACGCGCTTGGAAAGCTCGTTCAATCCAAGCATCCAAGCAAGGAGTGCTTCGGCAGTCCGGCCAGGCCAGGCGCACCGGGATGCAGATGATCACACTGTCAGAGTGGTTCCTGGTGCAAAGCCAGCAAGCTACGCTCACAGTTCCCAGGTCAGTGCACCACCAGCAACGTCCGCGACAATCTTTCTGTGTGCTCTCAGGCAGCTCCAGTCCCGCACTTCCCAGTGCTTGCGCCCAAGGGGCACAGCCCTGGGTGGCAAGGCCATTGCACCCTTGTATTAGGTAATCATCATCCGGCCCGGCTGCTTCCCCAGGCCCCAGGCATTCCTCAGCTCCCCACTCCCGCCTCTGTCTCGCATACCGACAGTTGGGTGGTGACCGGCCGTGGCTGACTCAAGCACTGGAGAAGAGTTGGGCGCTGCCTCGCGTGTTGCAGAGCTGACTGCAGAGTCGGGCGGCCGCGACATGACAAGCGTGTCAGAGCTGGGCACCCTCAACCTGAGCACACTGCAGAGCTTCCCGCTCGAGGGAAATGATGCCCTGGATGTCGACCTCGCCAGCGTCTTTCCCGAGACTGGTGCGCGCTGCGCGCACCGGTGGCTGCGCAGGAGCGCGGGCGACGCGCGAGCGGGGGTTTTTGGCATGGCGCCTGACAGTCACTGGGGGCTGGCCGACACTGAGGTCTGCCCCAACATGTCTCCCTCTGCGGGCGCGCAGCAAACGGCGAGGAGTTCGTACCAGTCGAGAGCTTTTTCCAGGCGTACGTAGATGCGCTGTCAGACCCGCCGCAGGTGCCAGCAAGAGAGGTTCCGGGTGCGCCCTTCGCCATGCTTGTGCGCATTGACCTGCTGCTGCCTCGCGGTCTGCTGCACAGCTCCGCGTTGGTGCTCACGCAGTACCTCGACCGGGCGCAGGCATAGGGACGCTGCTGCCCGGGGACGTGTGCATTCCGGGTGCGCAAGTCCCGCGGGCTTGCCCACCCCCCGTGCCAGGGCCATGCCTGTGATCCAGCTTTAGCTGCACCTTCCGACCAGCACTGTACCAGGTGGGTTCAGCGCTGGATGCCGAGGGGCGCTGCATTGCTGCCTGCGCCTGGTATCTCGACAAAACTGGCCGCGCACATGGTTACGCCAACAGTGGGTGCCGACGCCCCCTGGCCTGGTGCGCCCAGGACGCAGGAGGCCAACGGCCTGCCGCAGATGCGGGGCGGCGGCATTGCGCCCATGGCCGGCGTGGAGCTGGGCGCGGCAGGCACATCGCCGAGCGCCGCGCCCAACGTGGTCACCAGCGGCTTTGACCTCCGCGGGCCCAGCGGCTCGCAGGCGCGCACCACACATCCTGTTGTAGAGCTGTAAAACAAAGCTGGCGGCGTGCGACGTGGCGGTGCAGCGGTGTCTGGCACGTGCCCGAAGCGCGCTCGCGTGCCCGCGAGCCACTGCGCAGGCCGTTCCCTGGACGGCAGCGAGGAGCGTGCGCTGAATGCGACTTGAGCACAGCGAGCCGTCATGCGCTGAGCGCCGTGCTGGCCAACAGCTGAGAGGTTCAGCGGCCGCGACGCGGCTCCGGCACGAGCTGGTTGATTGGCGCACGAGCAGCAGCGCGGGCATTACGCCTGGCGGCAACGACGTGACCTATGTAAGTGGCGGCTGCCGTTGAGGTGGCGCTGGCAGCAAGGGGCGTGCCGGCGCGGGGCAGGGCTCGGGGACGAGCTGGCGGCAGCTGGTGCGCGCGAGCCACAGCGAGGGCGACGACTCGGGCGGCGGCGAGGAGGACGTGCTGGACGCCGGCGCGATGGACGGCGCCGGCGCGGCGCCGACGCGCGGCGGCCGGGCGCGCACCGGCGTGCGGCAGGACACCAAGACCAAGCGAAACGCGAAGCAGCAGGCGCAGAACAAGCAGGCGCGCGGCCGGCGCCGCGCGCTGATTGCACTCAAGCGCATCCCCGCAGGGCGGCGCGCCGGGCGCAAATCAAGCAGGAGGAGGGACAGCGAGGAGTAGCTCCGTTGGCGCCCCCTCCGTGCGCGAGCGCAAACCTTTCTGACATACCACATGCCTTGCGATTGCCACAGCGCACGTCCTGTAGCACCACCGCAGCTGGGCTTGGTGGAAGGACGTATACTCCCTGGGGGGAGCCTTCCCTGCCGCGGTGTGCCAACGCAGCGGCGGATGCGGGTGCGGCGCTGCCAGGCACTCTGGCCTGATGCGGGGCCTCGTGGCGGCGGCGCGCGCAGGCGCAGCAGCGTTACCGCGAGCGGCGCAAGCAGCGCTTCATCGAGCTGGAGGCCACGCTGGACAGCATGAGCGCGCGCTTGGCGCAGCTGCAGGGCGTGCAGCAGCAGAACCAGGCGCTGCAGGAGCAGATGGGGGAGCTGGGCGCGCTGCTGCGCGCCAAGGAGGCGGAGCTCGCGCGCGTGCACTCGCAGCTCGCGGCGTCGTCAGAGGGCGGCAGCGCCGACACGCCGCTTGCGTTCCAGGACGGCACTGGGGAGGCGCGTATGAATCGAGTTCAGGCGCTGGTCTGTGTTAACCGGCCTGAGCTGCTCATAGGGCTGTGACGGCATCTGCTTGTTGTGGACGTCTGCCCCGCTTGCATACAGCAAAAGCAAGGGTCTTGCGGGAATGTCGCCGCCACCATGCAACTGTTTGCCATTTGCCGTTGAGCAGTCAAAGACCAGCGCACTCACGCTCAAGTGGCGAGTCTGACGCCTGTGCTTGCGACCCGCTGCGCGCAGATTGACAGCGTGCTGGAGCCCGCGGCGGAGGCCAAGCAGCGCAAGCGGCAGGCGACCGAGGCGGAGATTGCGGCGTACATGCGCGACCGCACCGAGAACGTCGCGCGCGTGCGCGCCTTCGTGGAGCAGCACAACCTGCGCGCGGCGGACCCGCTCGGTGCGCAGCATAGGGGCCAAGCCCGCGGGGTTCATACGGGATTCTGCTGGCATGGTGCGCCGCGCGCGCGGCGTGTGGTGACATCATGCAGGGGCCGGCAAGCCTGTGCAGGCAAGTCCAAGCTGTCAAAGCCATTTTTGCTTGTGAGCTGCCATGTTCACTTGGGCGCGCTCGTCGTTGTGCTGTGCTGACCGGCGCGGGTGTGCGCGGCCAGGCAACGGCGTGCCCGCGGACATGGTGGCAAGCGTGAAGCAGCTGGTGTCGGTGTCCAACGGCATGTGCCAGCGCGCGATGCGCGCCGAGGGCGTCAAGGTGCGGCCGCGGGACGCGCGTGGGCCTGGAAGTCAATTGTCGTGTGGCATGCTGTGCGTGGTGGAGCGCGCGCGGGACTGCGGGGCTGGGCTCCACGCGGGTCAGGCAGAGCAGAGGCTGTGGCCGCCGCCGGTACCGGGAGCTCTGCCCAGCATGGCAGGCTAGAGCCAGTGCACATGGTGACCCTCACAGAGGCCGTGCCGCAGAGATGCTGCCTGTGAAGGATAGGCATGCGTGGGTGCTGCAGCTGTGTACTCTGTCATGCGCGTGCACTGGCAAGCTAGAGTCCGCAGTGCTATCAATGGCAGCAGTGTATGGCAGGAGTTGCCTGTGCGTGCCCGTCTCTCCTCTGCAGCAAGACGCCGGGTGCGCGCAAAACTTTTCAATTCATCAAATGTATGCGGGACTGCGGTGCAGGTGCTGGCGCTGATGAGCAAGGACCTGACGCACATGACGCGCATCGAGTGCCACAAGCTGCGCGCCAAGTGGACGCACATCCTGGGCGTGCTGCGCCTCAACGGCGCGCAGAGCCGGCAGCTGGTCGAGCTGCGCAAGAGCCACCTGGCCAACCTGCGCGTGCTGTACGAGGACCGCCAGCGCCTCAACATGCAGGCGCGGCGCACACGATGCGGCGGAACTTCAAGGCCTGCTTTGCGGCGCTTCGGCCGCATGCGCAATGCGTGTCTTTTTCCAATGGCGCAGAGCGCGTGGCTGCTGTGAAGTGCGGCAACTGCTGTGCCTCGATAGGCTGCGCGCAGCGCTGATGCCGCCTGTTTGGCTCTGTGCCATTATGTCGGTCTGTACGCACTGCAATCCCGATGACTGCGGCCTTGCAGGGCCGAGGGGGCCGCGGCTGAGGTGCGGCGGCGCGCGCAGGCCATGGGCCTCATGCTGCCGTCGCAGCGCGAGGACGCGCCGGACGACCCGGTCGCCGCCAAGCTGGAGTGCATGACGCTGAACGGTGCGCGCGCGGCCGCCCTGCTGCGCGCTCCGCCTGGCTAATAGGGTATAGGGTATAGGGTTAGGGATGACTGCCGGTGCAGAGTGCCGCTGTGCACGATGCAACGCTGAGCACATCATGTGCAGGGCTCTGCCGTGCTGCGTTGGGAGGCAGGCGCTGCCAGTGGTCAGGAAAGAGAGGGCGTTGAAGGCATCTGCATGGTGCAAGCTACCAGTTTAAAGGGATCCAGCTGAGTTGTCTGAGTTGTTCCTGTGTAGCTGAGGATGCCACTGCGGCGCAGGGTACATGCACTGCGCGCGCACGCACGTACGGCTGGACGAGGTGCTGGAAAGCATCCGGGACAACCTGCGCCGCGAGCAAAAGACCGTGATGGAGCTCAACTGTGCGCAGCCCTGCTTTACTTTTTCCGCAACCAGGCGTGTGGAATGCAGAGCTTATGGGGACGTGCAAAGGCGGGCTGGTCACTTGCGCATACGAGGTGGTAAGGCTGACCGGCGGCTTCGCATGGTGCCACGCAAATCGGCGCTGGACGAGTACGTGCCCATCTGCTGCTGACGCGCAGTCTTGGCAATGCGCAGGTGTCACGCTGAACCGCGTGCTGTCGCCCATCCAGGCTGCGCTGTTCGTGGTTGAGGTGCGCCTGCGTCCAGGAAGCAGGCCTGCGCCCGTGCTACGGACCGTGCTTGCGCATCTTGCCATGCTCTGTGCCTGAGGAGTTGAAGTGGCTGAAGCTCTGTTGCTTCTGATCCGCCCCGTAGCATACTTTCCAACCCGGCAACCAGGACTGCTGTAGCCTCAGCTTGGCCATCTAGCGCTGGGCATGTCGTGTGTGTGTCGCATTGCACAACTGCAACACCCCTCCGCAAGGGCTGCAAGGGCCGCCTTCTTTTTTTGCCACTTAACTCGCCCTGCCCTTGCGCTTACATGCCCTTGGGAAGGCATGCAATGCCCTTGGAAGGCATGCCGTTGGGAAGGCATGCTGGGCTGTGGCGTCTGCCTCGTGGCTGCCGTGCTGAAGACCTGCCGATGGGCGCACCTCACCCTAGCCCGCTCCTGCGCAGGCGTACCCGGGGCACTGCGACTGCCTCGCGCTCGCCAACATCCAGGCCTCGCTGATGAACATCGCGGACGCAAACCCGCTGCACCATTGCGACGGCTACCCGGACACCAAGCCTAATCTGGCGGACATGCGCGTGCCCTCCGACAAGTCCGACACCGTCCCGGTCAGCCTCCAGGCGCTGCACGCGAGCCTCTCGTAGCGTGGCCACATGTGGGTACGGGTAGGTTTAGCCTGTGACCCCTGGCTCATGCCCGGCAGCGCACGCTCACATGCACCGGCAGGCACAAGGCCATGCAAGCGGCTGGCAAGGGAGCAGCACTGTAACCACGCGCGCTCGAGCCTTTGCTTTTGCTTGCTTTGTTAGACCTGCACATACCTATGTGACTACATCTTTCTCTTGCACTCTCTGCTTGCCACTTGGCATGTTGCGCAGCAGCCTGCAGCCAGCCGAGCAGGCTTGGGCAGCGCATCGATAGCTACTCCGACTCAGCGCACAGAACGGAAGCGATTATGGGGCTTCAAGGCGGGCCAATCAGATGACAGGTCTCATGGTGATGATGCGAATGTCATGCCAGCCCAAGGTGTTTTGCATTTTTTTCGGGGATCACTTCATGTGGTGGCCTGCCTTGCAGAGTGCGCTGCGTCCATCGGCTGGTGGCCAGCGCCCTGCTTTGCCCAGGTGCTGCATCAGCAAGTTGCCTGTCGCGTCAACCAGCAGCACGCACCCCTGAGGCACCTGTGTAGTCAAGCTGCGCTGTCGCGGTGCCAGACAAGGTGGTGTGAAGGTGTGCCGGGCACGCGGGTTTTGTAGGTTCATGCACCAACGTGTGGAGGAAAGGGACACTGACAGGAAGCTCCGCAGCGAAGGGCCTCTACGCTATTATAGATCTCCTGGTCGCTGGTGTGAGGCTTGTGGCCACGAGTTGATTTGAGCAGACAACCTGTTGAAAGGCCTTGTGTTAGGCTCCCTTGAGCCCGTTTTCCCAAACTTGCTGGTGAGAAATGCAAGCTTGGCATGGCGACAGCACTGCACCTGTGGCAGGGGACTGTGTGTGGACCGTTTGTCTGTTGCTGTAGCATATCTAGTACTGGTGTGCTCCAGTCCGTCCTGTTTGTGTTTTCGAGGAGTTGTGAGGATGTGAGGGTGGTAAGTTTTCCGGGTGCCAACCTCTTTTTATGCATGTTACCGTGTTGCAACTGTGTAGTGGCACGCGTTCCATTTCTGCCCTCCATTTCTGCCCTGCTGGCAAACAGCTCTGAGCAGGCCATGTAAAGAAGCAACGGAGGCAGTGCAGGCCCTGACCAATATTCAGTGGGTGCCATGTGTGTGTCCTCAGTAGACCACCCGCCGGGGGGGATTGCATTTAGTTTGTCCACCCATGATGCTAACCTGCCCTACGCATGCAATACGCGCTCGCTGGAAGTGCAGGTGCACAAACCACAGTGCCGCAAGAACACTCTCAGTCTTCAGGCCCCAATTAGGCCCCAATTACAAGCACAGGCTAGAGAGCATGCGCCTCAGAACGGGATAGCACTAGTGCGGTAGCGGCATCAGCCAGGCCGCTCTCTTTGCATGATCACCTGTATTTGGCCCAAATTTCTCGACTTCAAGCAGCTGTTGGCATTGGCGCACAGAGCGCATTTCTGGATGCACACAGTGGTCCAGCGCTTGCTGCACATGTAATAATATCACATGTTCAGCAATAAAATGATGTATGTCAGTGATGCACAGGTAAGCTACAGTGCAGCGCTACCCATCACCTTCACGTGCTTAAACATGCTCACGCACTGTACATGCTGATGCGCTCATGCGCCCGAGACTCTGTGCGGGACACAGCCGTTGTGCTTACCTTCTACACACACGCACATAATGCACAAAGAACCCCACTCGCATGTATGGGAGCAGTGCACCAGCTTCTGTGCAGATGCTTTCACAAGAGAGTGCTGACCACCGTAACCAGATCGATCAGACACATCAAGTGTCAATACGTAAATATTTGATTTGCACGGTTCAGTGCATGAGGTCACCTGGACACAATTCGGCCTTGTACCAAAGCAGCTGCCGCGCCATCATTATATGCATGCGCGCTCACGCGCGCGCTGCTGAGTCGCCTCTGGCCTCGTGCTGCGTGCGCAAGTCGGAAATGTCTCTGGCGCACGCGCGCAGGAAGCTCGCCGCAGCAAGCAGGAACAGACCGCCCTAAGCGCAGCCCGGCTCCAGGACCGCGTGCCCCCCGTCAATACGCATCGCACACAGCACACCTCTGCATGCCAGGCATTTGCTTGAGCTTGCAGAGCTTTTATGGCTGCATCATTGCGACTTGCGCAGCACAGCCTTGCACAAGACAGTCCGCCTCCCTTGTTTCTCCTTGCATGCGTCAGAGTGTGAGGAGCCTGACATGGTCTTAGGGTCAACCTTCAGTGCATGAATCACAATTTGCTTTGTTTGCGTGACAAGACTGGGAAATGTCACGCAAGGAGACCAGAGCAGGCAGCACATTGGCGCGTGCTGGAAACCCTTCACCTGCACACATCCAAGCTCCAGGCACGCTGCAGCCCAGCTCTGGCAGCAAGTGCGGAGCGTGGGCAACCGTATGGAGCACTCGCGCACTCAGCAGGGCACTAGCTGTATCAGGCACAGGCGCTCCGCGCGGAGGTTCACCGGCACCCCGCACGATGTTTCAAACTCCCAACGGTAGCTGTAGCGTTGTTGGTGCCTGGCCACCACACGCAGGAAGTACTCCAACGGCTCCTCTGCACGGCTGCGCCGGCTTATAAGCCCGCACATGTGCCAGTCAGGCTCCAGTAGGGCGCCGCAACAAGCAAGCGAAGGTGGCAGGCGGCCTCTTGTTCTGTACTCTTTGACTGGATACAGTTGCGTTGCGTGTGTCCACGTGCAGAGTGGTTCAGGGGGCGTGGCAGGGGGCAAGCGACCGAGCTGAATTAGCAGGCGAGAGCTAGTGCGCTACCAGGTCAAGGAGCTCCTCATCGGCGGGGAAGCTCCGCACATTATCGGCATTTTCTCTTGCAAAGGCCTGGACCTTGCGCAGCTATTCCACCGCACCGGCCTCGTCCTCGGTTGCGACACTGGGCTGTTTTTTTGCAGGGGTCCAAGTACGGCGCAAAGTCAGTGCCTGCAGTCTGTGCAGCATTCCTGTTGACTCAGTGAGGCAGAAGCCAAAGCGAGTTTGAGTCAGTGAGGCAGAAACCAAAGCGACTCAAGGACCTGGAAGAACCCCGAGCCACCTCGGATAGGACAGACAGAAGATAATAATAATAAAGACAAAAGTGCGCACGTCCCGTCATCTTGCAAGCAGTGCTGCAGGCAACCGCACGATGCAGTAAGTCATGCAGGCACTAAACGCTGCGAGCGTTCCTGCAGCAAACGCGTGCGGCAATGGGCGGCGCCAACACACACGCCCGCACAGGTGAGCCTCACATACGTGCCGCTGGCTCTGACTGCAGCTCAAACGGCACTTGACAGCGCTTGCCGCCCAGCGCTACAGATAGCCTATTCACGCGTGGATGTTTCTCGCAGGTGCAGCTGCGCACGCTATCAGGAGCGACCTGTGCTGCTGCTTGGGAGCCGGGATTGCTGTGGGCGAGCTCGGGCCGGCGGTCACGCGGCCGCCACAGGGAGGAGCGCGCGCTGCCATGCAAGCGCCTCGGCCGCGGTGGCCGCGGAGGCGCCTGCCGCGGCGCCGGCGCCGGCGAGCCAAGCAGACCTGACCGCGTGTCACATGCCGGTCGAGGTCTGCCTGGTCGACACGCTGCCGCTGGCGGTGCGGCGCTGCGCCCGTGCGTGCGCTCGGGCTGCCCGCTTGCCTGGGTGGGGTAGGGGAGGGCAGGGCCCAGCCAGCAGCTCGCCGCCGACGGGCCAGCAGCGAGAGCTAGGCTGCGGCTGCCGTCGGCTGGCTCGCGGCCCGCCCGCCCCCCGACACCCGCCCGCTGAGCCAGGGGGGTGGGGCGCAGCTGGACTGGGGCGAGGCGCTGGAGCGGCTGGGCGAGGCTGTGCGGCGCGCGGAGCGCCGCCACGCGCACCGCGCGAGCGGGCTGCTGCGCATCGAGGTGCGGGGCCTGCTTCGCGGCCTGGCCTGCGGCTCGCCGCCGCATACCTGTAACAGCGGGGCCGCTGCCACGCGACACAGTCTGCTCCGCAGCTCGGCCGGCGCGGATCGCCTGTGGCGCACCGCGCAACTGCGACCGAGGCGCCGCTGCTATGTAGTTGTGCGAGCGCATGCGGCAGCGGCCAGGCAGGCGTCTCTGGGTAATGCTACACAATTGTGGACGCGCTCGACGCGACCGGCGTGGCGCGCAGGTGCCGCTGCCGCGCGGCGCGACCGCGCTGCAGTGGCTGGCGGGCCAGCCGGCGGCCGCGGCAGCGCTGCTGCCGCGCGTGTACTTCTCGCCGCGCCGCTCGTCGGCGCCCGACACCGCGGGCGGCGCAGCCGCCGCCGCCGGCGCATGTGCGGGCCCCTGCGTGCCCTGAAGACGGCAGGCCTGGAAGAGCTCGCGAGCGCGTGCCGTCCTGAGCCCCTGCAACCGTGTGGGCCTGCTGCAGCGAGCACCATGCCGCTCCCTGGGAGCTCGCTGTGTCCCAGCAGGTGCGGATTGGGGTGACGCCGAGCATACCTAGTGACAGGCGCTTCCGCGCGCAGCCGGCGCCGGAGCAGTGGCAGGCGTCGGGGCGGCGTGGCTGTGGCAGGGCAAGCCGGGGGCCGAGCTCGATGAGGTGCGCCTGCCCATGACTGTCAATGATGAAGACGACATGCTAGCATGAGTCTGGGAGGCAATGATGTGTGCTTCACTGCCTGCGCGCCCCATCAGCGTCCAGAACTTTGGGACTCAGCATGCTCCCACCCACGCGGCTTCGCCCCGCCCGCCGCGGCGGCGCTGCGCGGCAGGCGGTGGAGCAGCAGACCGTAAACCTTGGTGCCGCGTGGACGCAGGCGGTGGTGCGCAGCATCCAGGCGTTCCTGTCGGCGGGCGCGCCGCGCGTGCGCGCGCTGGGCGGCGCGCGCTTCGACCCGGCCGCCGCGCCGGCCGCCGAGTGGGCGCCCTTCGGCTCCTTCTGCCTGCTGCTGCCGCGCCTGGAGCTGCTGGAGGCGGCCACTTGCAGCCTGCTCGCGTGCACGCTGGCCTGGCGCCCTAAACCTGAAATGCACCCTCAGCACGTCGCGCCCCAGCCCGCAGCCGGGCGCGCGGGGTGGGGTGCGGCCGGCGAGGGGTCAGCGCCTGGGGCCAACTGCGCGGCTTCCGGGGAGGCCTGGGCGGGCGGCGGTGTGGGCGGCGGCGCGGCGGGCGCTGGTCCCGCGACGCTGGCGGAGGCGGCCGCGGCGGCGCTCGCGGCGCTCGCGGCTGCGCAGGCGCCCGCGCCGCCGTCGGCGCCCTCACTGCAGGTGCACCGGCCCCCTCCGCCGCATGGTCTGCCGCTGCCGGGACCCTGGCGGCTGTCCCGCGCTCCGTGTCTCAGATCGCTTCCTTGCATGACGCCCTGTGCATGTGCATGTATGCATTTGCTGCAATCCCCGCTGGTGCCACCATGACAGGCACTGGTTGGAAGGCAGGGGGAATTTGTGATGTGTGTCAGATATAACCCTACCCTATCCTACTCTGTCAAGATAGCGAGCTCCTACGTGGCACCAGAGGCGCACGGGTGCTTGGAACGTGGTTGCGTGCAGACCGGCGCGGAGCGAAGCAGCCCCTGCTCGTCCCTCACCCCTGATGCCCGCCTCGGGCAAGCGCGCTTCTGCGTTGTGCGCGACGCCGACGCCTCGGCCTGTTTGCGCCAAAATAGGCGCGGCCGTGAGCCCGCGCGCGCCGCAGATCGCGCGTGAGAGCCTGGAGCACCAGCCAGACGAGGCCGGCTGGCGCGCGGCCATGCAGCCGCTGCACGACGCGCTTGCGCCCATTTCTGGCGCCGGCGCGCCCGGCGGCGGCGCGTCCGGCGGCGGCGCGCCGGCGGGCGGCGGCGCGGACGCGGCCATGGCGCGCGAGGAGTACCTGCTGGGCGGGCAGGAGGGCCTGGACGAGCTGCTGGCCGCGCTCGGCGGCGGCGGCGGCGGCGAGCTGGTGCGCGCCCCGGGTCCTCCTGCAGGGTTTTGCCCTGAACTTCAGACGTCACTGCAGCGCAGCAGTAGGAGCAGCTGAGAGCCGGTAGGGTCGCCGCCGCGCTTTACGGGTACAGCGTCGTGCTAGTGCGCACCCTGGAGCCTGTTGGAACCTGTTAGATCCTGCATGAGGAGCGTGTCTGATCGCCGAACAACTCCAGGCAGCCGCGCCGCCGTTACACACAGCATGTCAGGGCGCTCCGAGCAGCGCGAGCGCGCGCGGCGCGGCGAGCGGCGCGCGGCGAGCGGCGCGCGCGCGGCGCAGGCGCCCGGCGGCGGCCGCGGCGCGGGCGGCGCCCTGACCAAGGTGGTGCTGGCGCGCCGCAGCGACGTGCGCTTCCGCGGCCGCCTGGACCCGCTCGCGCTGCTGGCCACGCTGCAGGCGCGCGGCCTGACAGCACCACTTGTCACTCACGCGGGCCCCGCCAGCACGCACACCTTTAAATGCAGCGCATGCGGCAGCCCAGAGCTGCTTGGTCCAAAGGCGCTGTGCGGCCCAGAGACTATCAGGCACCAATGTGTCAGGCGCTTCTGTGCACGCGCTCGACGCCGTGCGCCTGTCAAACGAGCGGGGCGACACGAGCCTACCCTGCGGTGATGCGAGGGTAGGGTCGCCTCACCCTGAGCCCCACCGCGCGTGCGCGCAGGAGCGCGACCCGCGCGCGTACCAGGCATTCCTGCAGGTGCCCGGCGGCGCGGCGTTCCTAGCGTGCACGCCCGAACAGCTGTTCGCGCGCACCGGGCGCAGCGTGGCCAGCGAGGCCGTGGCCGCCACGCGCGCGCGCGGCCCGCCCGGTGCGCGGCGTGCGGCCTCATGTTTTGTCTGCACAAATTTCTGTGGCCCTCACCTTTGCACAGTGTGAGGGCGGCATGACAGTTCCTAATATCCCATGAGCAGTGGCCAAGTGCGCCGCCGTGCGCCACACAGAGCATGTATGCTCGCCCGCCGCGCGCATAACCCTACCCTATCGTTCCGCGCGCCGCAGGCGACGTGGAGGCCGACTTCTGGCTGGCCTTCGACCTGCTGCGCAGCGCCAAGGACCATGCTGAGTTCGCGGTCGTGCGCGACTGGGTGCACGGCGCGCTGTCGGCGCGCGCCCCGCCCGCCCCGCGTACCTTACACCATCTTCCTCGTTTTCTATGATTGAGTTATGTATTTTTGGTGGGATGGACCAGCACTTGAACGCCAGCCGGCTGGCGTGCTGGGAAGCTCTGCCGACGCTTGCGGCTCAGTGACACCCTGACCACAGAGCCTGCTCTGTGCCCGCAAAGCATGGCTTGTTGCCACAGGTGACTTCGAGCGGAAAAAAAAAAACATATGCAGCGTGCGTTCGCACCTGCCGGGCGTTCGCACAGCCTGGTGCACTGCAGCACCGCCGGCGCCCGCGGCGGCGCGACCTTAGCGCAAAAAGCCCGGCCGCTCGCGCACCCTATCTCCAACCGTGACGTGACCCCGCAGGGCCTGTGCGAGGAGGTGCGGCTGGAGCGCGAGAAGTCAGTGCTGAAGCAGGGCGCGGTGCAGCACCTGTACGCGCGCCTGGCGGGCACGCTGCGGCCGGGCGCCTGCGACGCGCAGCTCCTGGCGCGCGCGCGCCCACCGCCCTGCTCCCCACAGCCGGCGCACCGGCTGTCTTGCATGCCATCCGCGCAGTTGGAGGCAGCGGCGCAAAGCCCCTATAGCTTGCATGCTGCCGCTTCAATGCCGCCTTGGCTCGGCACCCCGCTCGCTGCACCCATGGAACGGCTCAGTAAGCATACTTGTTTGTGTGCTCCGTGACTGATGAGGGCGCGCATGACCTGTGCGCATACGGCTCTGCACCCCAGGCTGGCAGTGTGCGAGCGCTAGGCCCAAACCTGGGGCCGCCCACAAGCTGCGGTCGCAGCCGTAAGGCTCTGTAGCTGGCTGCACAACGGCTTCACTGCTGTGTCACATCATGACAGGCCGAGCGGCCTCGCCCGCAGGCGGCGCTGCACCCGACGCCGGCGGTGTGCGGGCGCCCGCGCGACGCCGCGCGCGCCGAGCTGGCCGGGCGCGAGCCCTTCGACCGCGGCTTCTACGCCGGGCCCTTCGGCTGGATGTCCGGCGCGGCGGCCGAGTTCGCGGTTGCCATCCGCTCGGCGCTCGTGCATGCGCCGGACCCTAGCACAGACCCTAACCCTCAACTTGACCCGGAGTCTGCGCCCGCCCCGCGTGGCGCGGCTGCCCCAGCATGGCCAGCCAACGGCTCCGCATCGCACGGCGCCTGGCCTGCGCTCGACAGAGCCGCGCCTGCGCCGGACGCAGCAGCGGCGAGCCCGGGGATCCTGGGCGACAGCGCTGCCACACTGGACGAGCGCCGGCGCAGCGGGCAGGCCGCCAGCACCAGCGCCCGCGGCGGGGGCTGGCGCGGCGCGGGGCCGGGGGCGGGACCGGCGCGGGCGGGCACGGTGTCACTGTTCGCCGGTGTGGGCCTCGTGCGCGGCTCCC
>JAABUV010002719.1_pt1 | contig 23535 bp, 29 predicted proteins | sample 5559971 | NCBI WGS metagenome assembly JAABUV01 (sample SAMN10711881, study PRJNA513362) | rock metagenome | isolation source: Antarctica rocks | place: Antarctica: Victoria Land, Knobhead nord | collected 2015-12-19
CATCGACCTGGACTCTGGTGTGTGCAGCTCCTGCCAGACGGTCCCGCGCGCCCGATACGTGCAACGCGATGTCAGGCTTGCGCGCTGCGTGGAAGTCCGCGCGTGGTACTCCAGCATTGGTAGAAGTTTGAAGCCAGGCGTATGGACGGTGTAGAGCAGGACTTAATTGCTGCAGCACGGACCGCTGGAAGCCCTGCCTGGGGCGGCCTCGCAGCAAGCGCGAGGCTGCGGCGCATTTAAGCCCACGCTGCAAGACGATGCCGTGCCAGCCAGCCGGCGCATGTGACGCACGGCTTGCACCCGCGCGCAGGCATGCGCGTGCTGGACAACGAGTACAAGCTGCGGCAGAACATCAAGATCGCGATGCTGTACCTGGAGGACGACGACGCGATCAACGCCGAGGCGTTTATCAAGAAGGCGGCCTCGCTCATCACGTCCAGCAAGGCGCGCGCGCGCGCACCCCTGCCGTTCCTGCAGCCTCTTGTGACCAGCCTGAACAGCCTGCAGGTTCCTGTGAACAGCCCCATCGTGGGCATCGTCGCAAAGGATTCTGAGGTTGTCCATGCCGGCCATTTCTGGGCTGATATCTTGTGCATGCCGGCGGTACTAGGTGTTTGCGGCAAAGTCTGGGATCTATTACCTGATTGAGAGGCGCCTGCGCCGTGCGCCAGAACGTGGAGCTGGAGCTGCAGTACAAGAGCTGCTACGCGCGCATCCTGGACTCCAAGCGCCGCTTCCTGGAAGCCGCGACGCGCTACTATGAGCTGTCGCAGGTCGGCGGGCGCGGCTCGGACGGCGCGCAGGTCCGCTCGCGTTGGATTGGGAGTGACATAGCTTCCTGCTTTTGCTAAAGCATTGTCATGCGCTACGAGGTGTGCCATCGTCTGTACGCATGCACCTGGTGAGGCGCCCAAAGCAACAGCCGGTTCAAATGCGGGGGAGCAAGGCAAAGGGTGTGGTGCAGGAGGTGCCACTTGGGTGAGCTGCAAACGCTGTCGGTTAAGGTTGATGCGCAGCAGCCGCCGCGGCCTTGGCGGCTCGGGCGCCGCACGTGTGCGCGGCATAATGCTGCGGAGCGATGGAGGCCCCGCGGCCCGGGCGGCGATGCCGGCGGCATGACCGCGTGCGCGCCGCAGGTCGTTGCGGGCGACGAGCTGGACGAGGCGCTGACGGCGGCGGTGACATGCTGCATCCTGGCGGCGGCCGGGCCGCAGCGCTCGCGCGTGCTGGCCAACCTGTACAAGGACGAGCGCTCCGCGCGCCTGCCCGTGTTCGGCTTCCTGGAGAAGGTGTACCTCGAGCGCATCCTGCGCCCCGAGGAGGTGCGCGCCCCGCCCACGGCTGCCAGCCCAGTCCCCTCGTCGCGAGCCGCTCACCCACGCGGCGCTCGGCGCGCTGCGCTACCCTGGCAGATGTGACAGGCGCTGTGACGTGCCAGGCTTGCGTGTTCGTGAGGTGTCCGGCCGGAGTCCGCGCGGCGTACGCGGCGGCGCCCGCTGCGCAGGGCCCGCGCTCGCTGCGCGTGGCTAACACGCTACAGCTCGCTGATCAAAAGCAAGGTTAAAGATCCTGCCTGCACGTATGCTGTTGTAAAACTGCTCTTCGCTGGCGACTGAGCTCTTGCTGGTGGCCGCTCCTGGTAAGCGATCAAGCCACAATGCTTGGGCACAGACGCGGGTGGGACCGCGTTGCTGGGACGGTTCTTGTGTACGACCTGGCCGCGTGCGCCTGCAGCGCCCTCCAGCGTGCGAGGACGCGCCTCCTGCTGCAGAGCAGAGGCCGGTGCTGACGCGCGCGCGGGGGCGCGCGCAGGTCGCAGCCTTCGCGCAGGGCCTGCGCCCGCACCAGAAGGCCGTGACCGCGGACGGCTCCACGGTACTGGAGCGTGCGGTGGTAGAACACAACCTGGCGGCCGCCAGCCGCCTGTACCTGAACATCTACTTTGCGGAGCTGGGGGCGCTGCTGGGTGTGCCCGCGGAGCGCGCCGAGGCGGTCGCGTCGCGCATGATCGCTGAGAACCGCCTCCAGGTGAGACTTGTGACATGTGTGGAGTGAAATGGCTGCGAAAGGATGACGGCAAGTTTGGCCTGGTCAGTTGGGGCTGCATTTGATGCCACGATGATTGATAAGCTGGGGCACTGCTGGGCGGTCTCGCACAGCGTGCCAAGGTGACTTTGTGGCGGAAGGCAGCCGGCATGTGGCTGTCAAAGTTCATACGGTGTGGTAATACTGAATAAGTCCTGTTTGCAAGAGTTGCTGGTATGACATTAGGCGCACCTGCCTGCGTCATGGTACAACTGCTAGTCATCATGACTTTTGCAGTCATAGCCTGCAGGGATGGATGGTCAGGGAGGTGACTTGTGCAGTTTCAGCTATGTGGCGGTACCTCTGCAGCTGAGGCTGAGGTGCCTGCGCAGGGCACCATCGACCAGGTAGACGGCCTGCTGCGCTTCCACGCCGGCAGCGAGGAGCTGCTGCAGTGGGACGAGCAGATCCGCAGCATCTGCGGCCAGCTCAACGGCATCCTGGACCGCGCCGCTGCCAAAGGCCTAAAGCTGGTGGAGGCCTGAGCAGGCTGCTATGTATGTTCAGGAGCAGTCTGGCAAGGACTTGTACAGCCAGGCGCCGGACGCCTAGCAGCACTTGGCAGCGCTGTTTAGGTCTTGCGCGGCAGTCGCTAGATTCACACGTGTATCATGTACACTGTATTCAGCCTGCGTCTGCCCTGTCACAAGCGATGTTTTGTCTGGCAGCGCGGATGCTGCTAGCACTGTGTGCAAGCACAGCAGCGTGCGATTGCATGTCAGGCTGCTTGGCAGCATGTCATGGCCACAGACCCATTGCAATACATGCAAGAACGGTGCAGCCATGCAGCAATGCAATGCAGTTGCGCCATCAACCATCCACATGAGCTGCCGCCACGCATGCAGCATTCCACCTCGACCAAACAATGTTTGAAAGGCTGAGACAACGCATGGTGCAGCAGTGTAGATAACTGTTGGCTGTTGATTAGCACGTCGGCGTGTAGAGTGTAGCAACGTTGGCTGCGCGGCGAGTAAAAGCATGCATGAGCTCGCACGTCTGGCGCAGTTGGAGATTACCCGCACAAGCAGCTTGCCGCTGTTTTGGCCTTTGCATCAAGAATCTTGGCAGCTCGTGATAGCTGGGAATGGAGCATGAGCGGGCGTTGTGTGGGCGTCCCGCCAGCGAGGGCCGTCGCACTGACGAGCATCCACTGCCAGATGAGGCGCCGGTGCTGCTGCAGCGAGCAGCCTCCCCAGGAGCACTGCGAGATGCTATTGCTGCCAGAGCCGCGGAGTCGAATTTCTCGACGGACACCATCCTCAGCCAGCTGCTGGCGCAGTGCCTTGTGCAGTGCGTGCTGCACTGGCCTGCCTGCCGGTTCATCCTGCAGTATTCACGCTGCTTCTGTCTGTGCTAAGTAGTAAGACAAAGTGCCTTGCGGCTGTGGGCGCTGACTCTGCATGCGGGGCCTCCCTGCGCTCAGCTCAGCCCCAACGCTGGTACTCCTGCTATCCTGTGCACACTCATTGCATCACGTGCAGCCGTGCTCCGCACGTGGACTCTACTGCCTAGTGCACGCTGCGACTCTGTCAGCAAGCCTGCAACTGGTTGCTGTGGCTTGGCCTTGGCAGAAGCCTCGTGTGGCACAAACTGCAGGGCGGGGAACGAGCAGGGGCTCGCGCTCGTGCGGCAGGTACGGCCGCGAGAACGCGGACCTGGCGGGGGCGCTCGTCGCGCTGGCTGCCGGCAGCGAGCGGCACGGCTTCACCTGGCAGGTCGCGCCCGGCCTGCGCGCGCGCGCGGCGCGCCTGGGCCTGACAGCCGCGGCCGCAGCCGTGCCGGCGCGCGTGGACGCGCGCTGGCTGGCCGCGCGCCCGGAGGTGCAGCCCCGCGACGCGACCGCGGCGGCCGCGGCCGCCGTTCTGCTGCTGGCGGCCGTGCGCGGGTGCCTGGCGGACGGCCACGCGCTGCTCGTGCTGCTGCGCGCGCTGGACGCGGTGTGCAAGGAGGGCCTGGGCGACGCGGCTGGCGCGGCAGAGGCCAAGCCCAGCCCTAGCCCTAGCACTGGTAGGGATGGCTCGCGCGTGGCCGTGGACGAGGCGGGGGCCAGGCCGCCGTCCACACCCCAGCTAGACCCTTGCAAAGCCAGCGCGGGTCACAGCAGTGGCGACACGGGGCCCCAGCTCTGCCCAGACACCGGCGACGGCGTCATTGCCCGGCCCCCGCCGGTCGCAAGCAGCGGCGCAGCGCCTGCGCTGCCCGGCGACGCTTGGCAGGCCGACCCTGGCCCGGCAACGAGTATGGCAGACAACCTGGAACGGGCCGACGCGGCGGCAACGGCGTTGCCGACGCAGGCGCCGCGGCCGCCGCCGCCTCCGGGCCAGCCTGCAGCGCCGCGGCTCGTGCAGGGGCAGGGCGCGGCGCGGCCGCCGCCGCAGGCGGCGGGCCCGGTGCCGCCGCCGCCGCCGCCGCAGCGCGCCGACCCGGTGGCCGCGCTGGGCCTGGGCGGCGCGGAGCTGGAGATGCTGACAGCCTGTTTAGGCGTGGACGCGCGCAGCCTGCCGCCGGGCTCTGACGCGCAGCAGCGCGCGCTGCTCGCTGCGCTGCTGCAGGTGCGGCCGCCCCTGCATGCGCGCGCCTGCATGTGCAGCCGAATGCGGCCGCATATTACTCCTCCGCGGGGCTTGCGGGCCTGTGTTCGGGCACTGCATGTGCTCATTGTCTCCTTTGGGCCCCCCTTTGTCTGGCCAGAGCGCGCTGCTAGTCTTGCCTCTGCATGGGTTACGCCCTCTGCATGCAGGGGCCTGCATGCACAGCATGACGCGGCAGCAGTTGCGGCTTCTCAGTATTGAGGCTTGCAGGAGGCTGCTTCGTTTGAGAACCTCCTGGAAGTCCCTCACTTCTTGCCTCCCTGCTCTTTGATGAGTGTGTGTTAACATGGCGGGGGTGCGGCAGGCCCGGCTGGATGCAGCAGCAAAGGTGCCGCGCGCGTTGCGCGCGCGCGCCGCGCAGGGGCCGCCGGAGCAGCTGGGGGCCGATGCGCGGGCCCGTGAAGCGTGCGAGCTGCGGATCTGCCTGGCAGAGGTGCTGGAGCGGGAGGTGCGTCGCACCCCGCTGTAGATGCAGGGTCAGGAGATGACTCTACTGGGTCCATGTTGGGTACGATCGGAGCAGAGTCCGCTTTTCGGGCATTGGGCTTGCGTCCTGGCTATTGTGCTCGGCAGAGCATGGAGGTAGAGTGGCTTGGAGGCAGGGGGGCAGGGCCCTCTGCGGAGCTCACATGCTTGCGCGTACGGGCGCTGCGCGCGCCTCTGTTCCGCGCTTGCTGCTGGACAGGGCTGCACGCAGTCTGAGTGTTCGCAAGCAAGCAATGCTGTCTAGCGGTGTGTCTGCCAGTGGCAAGATGAAAAGCTCAGTTGCACACCCCAGGTTTGCAGACAGTGTTGAACAGAAGTCAGCGTCCAGCTGCAGGGGCGCTGGTTGCAGATTTGCAGGCTGCGAGCCACTCTGCCGGCCTTCAGGCTCCATTTGCTGTGGCGCACAGGCGGCTGGGCGCATCTCCCTGCTCGAGCTGCTCCGGGATCACCGGCCGCGGCCGCCCGAGCCGCCCTGCTTTGCTGCCGCCAACGGCAGCTCTGCTGGCGGCGGCGGCGGCGGCGGCGGCGGCGGCAGCGGCAGCGGTTGCTCCGCACCAGAGTTGAGCAGCGGCACGCCTGCTGGGCCAGGCGCACCAGGCTCGGCAGACTGTCGTGGCGCGCCGCCCGCTGCGGAGGGGCAGGGTGCAGGGCCGGGGCCGGCGTGCGCCAGCAGCTCGGCGGCCAGCGGCCCTGCGCCATGCGGCGACCCAGACGGCCTGGCAGCGCTGCAGACAGCAGGGTCAGGACTGGGGGCTGGTGGTCCTGGGACGGGGTTTAGGGCTGACGGCGGCGACGGCAAGGCTGGCAATCCTGCCGCCAGCCCTGCGGGGGGCCTGGCGGCGGTGGAGGCGCTGGAGCGCGAGATCCGGGAGTTTGGGCGGGAAGTGGCGGCGGCCGCGGCGGCGGGCGCTCTTGGGGAGGATGCGCCGGAGCCGGCCGAGCCGCTTGCGGGCGCCGACAACCGCCAGGAGGAGCAGGTGCGGGGCTGCGCTTCGCCCGCCTGTTCCGCGGCCGTGGTGGCAAGTAGTCAGGCTGTGTCATCAGCAGGTGTATTGAAAGGGAACTGAGAGTGCTGCGGGAGCGTGACACTCCGGGCGGCTCACGGCGCTCAGGCAGGGTGTGCCAGGTGTGGACTTGCGCCAATGCCATCATGTCATTATGTATGTATGTGGCCAGTGTCCATCAGGGCTTGCATGCCCGGTCTGAGGCGCTGTAGGTATGAGGGCAGGCGCCTGGTCACATCAGGTTTGCCACAGGTTTGCCGCAAACAGGGATGGCATAAGCACGGTGGCCGCGTCCTGGCGGGCGCAGGCGCGCGTGCAGGTGGCGCGGCAGCAGGCGCGGGCCGAGGAGGTGGCCAGCCTGGCGGTCTCCGGCCAGGTCTGGGCGCAGAGCGCGCGCGCCCAGGCGCGCACGCCCCGAGATGCACGCCGACAGGGCAGAGCCATACCCGCAGCGAGCGTATGGTGCTGAGCTCACGTGACCCACAGTGCCCTTGCTTCGTCCCATTGCATGACAGGCTTGCATGCGGGGGGGGGCATGCTTACAGCCGCGACTGACATGGCAGGACATGCAGAGGCAGGCCCGAGGGTGTGAGGCAGGCGCGCTGGCAGACGTAGGACATTAGGAGACAAGGCGTTGCATACCATGGGAGCCATATTGGGGACTAGGCTTAGGCTCAAGGGCGCCGGCAGGCGGGCTGGGCGGTGGTGCGCACGGCGGTGCCGCTGCTCAAGGCGCTGGTGGGCGGGCGGCTGGCGCCGGCCGAGCCGGAGGCTGCGGCCTGGGTCTGCTCCGCGCTGGCGCGCGTGTGCGGCCGCGGCAGCGAGGCCGCGCGCGCGTACGCTGTGTTCGTCTTCAAGGAAGGCGCGCCTTCGCCAGGCTGCCAGCGCGGCCTGCTGCCGGCTGCCTGCATCTCCAGGACATTGTGTCCACTGCCGCGGCAGCACTTCTTTGGCAGCCCGTGTCAGCCGCTGTGCCAGGTCGCGGCCCTGAGAGGGTCTGTCAAAAGTGTCATGCCTAGGGCCAGGGCGGTTTTGGAGAGGCCTCGCATGCGCGCAGGCGCGGCGCACGTCATGAAGCTGCTCAGCGCGCCAGCGACGCGCCTGGCTGCCGGGCCGGCCGCGCTGCTGGCCGCGCTGCTGGCGGCGGAGCTGCCGGCGGCGGGGCGCGGCCGCTACGCGCCGCCGCCGTCGCCGCCGCCGCTGCTGCGCATGAGCGGCCTGTTCGCGGCGCTGGGCGCGGCGGAGCACCTGCGCGCGCGCCTGGCGGAGGCCGCCGAGTACGTGCAGCCGCGCGCTGGCGGCGCCGGTGCGGCCCGCCCGGCTGTGCGACTGGAGTGGACCGGAAGCCGGCTGAGAGCTCTGCGGAGGCTAGTGCTTGGTTTCGCATCACGGTGAGCAGGTTCGCTGAAGCGGAGGCGGCGATGCGCACTCGCTCGATGCGTCTTGGGATCGCATAGGGCGCGTCAGCCGCGTAGCATCTCTCGTCACTTCCCACCTGCGCGCGTGTCTGCGTGCGTGTCGACATATTCATAGAGGTGTGCGGATGCGGGTCGGCGCCGAGCACACTTGGACCCCCGTCTGTTAGCGCCTGCACGGTGCCAGCTGTGTGCCAGCGCTGCCAGCGCCGTGACCCGCGCGCGACCCGCGCGCGCGCAGACGTGGTGCTGGCCGGCCGGTACCTGGGCACATTCGAAATCGACGGTGTGGCGGCGGCCGCGTGCGAGGCGCTTGCGCGCCTGGCGGCCAACCCGGCCGCGCACCGCACGCTGCAGGCGGCTGCCACGTTCCAGACCGCGCTCGGCCTGCTGGGCGCGATGCTGCTGGCCACCGTGGCCAAGGACGTGACGGTGGAGACGGAGGAGATGGTGCGCGGCCGCGGCGCTGTTCACGCGCACGGCGGGGCGTCCGACACGGCCCCGACAGCGGCAACGCCAGCGGTGCCAGTAGGTTTTGTACATGTGATAGGTGCACAGTGAGGTAGATGGAGGTCTCCGGCACAGGCACCGGGCAGGCCTGTCGAGACGTGCAGGGTGGCTGTGCCTTCCACTTTGGAGAGTTTTTTCGAATTCACACTTGCTTATGTCTTGGTAGTAACATGTACCTTTGTGTCTGACCTGGCAACTGCCGCGCAGGCGCTGGAGCTGGTGCGTGCGCTCGCGACGCACTGCCCGAGCGTGGCCGAGGCGGCCGCGCTGTGGGGCGCGGGCGGCCTGCCCGCGCTGCTGGCGCACCTGCGCCGCGGGCACGACGCCGGGCTGCGCGAGGCGGCCGCGGCCGCGCTGGACGCGGTGCTGCGCCTCCACAAGGCGCCCGCTGTGCGCGAGGTGCTCGCGCGCGGCCTGCGCATCCGCGGCCTCACCGAGGCGTACGGTGCGCGCCTGGCGTACTGGGCCCTGGCGCAGCCTCAGATGCATTGGGCCACTTCAGGTACTGCATGCGCGGGCTTGTCTGTCTTCTTTTTGCCTTTGCCTCCGCCGCAGTTACCAGTTCTTAAAATTTTTCAGTAAGGACCGTAGCGGCAGAGAGTCAGGCCGAGCAAGTACAAGCATGATTGCACCATAGCAGCATTGTGACACATCGTGACATAGATGGTGAGATTGTGCATGCTGCATGGGCTTTCATTGCGGCACGAGAGAGCCCAAGTTGCGTGCATGCGCAGACGCGGTGCGCGGCGAGAATGCGCGTTTCTTCCCGGAGCTGCGCCACCGCGTGGCCAAGGCGCTGCGCGTGCTGGCGTACGACAGCGGCGGCGCCGCGCTGCCGGAGCTGCTGCGCCCGGGCAAGGACGGCTGCGTGCCCTGGCTCGTCGCCGCGCTCGCCGATCGCAGCACGCACTGGTGCCAACGCTGCCGGGCCGCTGTGACCCCTTGCACCGCAGTCACACGAGTGCACAATGTGAAACACGTGAGGCTGCGTCTGTCTGTCTGGGCCAGTCAATAGCCGAGGCACGCCGGTGGCACTGTCTTTTGTGTCCCAGCTTAGCCGCTGCACGTGTCTGCAACCATGCACCATGCATCAATGCCGTTCCCATCCTGCATACCCATAAAAACGTGGAGGTCTGATGCGCACCTTCTAGGGTCAGGTAGGGTGCTGCTGGCCAGGCAGGAGCGCAAGTGCGCACGCGCGCAGGTGCACGCGGGCTGAGCTGGCGGCGGTGCTCGGCAGCCTGGCCCGCATCCCGGCGCTCTCCGCTGCCATGGTGCGCCTGGCCGCAGCCGTGCGCCGCCTCTGACCGGCGCCGTGTGGTCTGAAGTGGCCAAGGATCTGCGCGGTGGTGTTGCCAGGCGCTCACTGCGCAGCAGCGTCACAGCCTGCGTGCACAGCCCGCGGGATTGCATGTCAGGGCTCGTGCCTGGATCAATGTCTGCAGTCATTTGATAGTGCATGTCAATGCGGCAACAGGCTGCAACGCACCACACCTGGTTGACTCATGTTGTGACTTATGCGCGCTTCGCACCCCATTGCATGCTCCCATGCTCCCATGCGCCGAAGCGTGCGGCGCGGCGCAGGCGCGCTCCAGGCGGAGCGTGGCGGGCAAGGACATCATGCTTGACCCGCGCGCGGGTATTCGCCGCGCGGGCGCGCTGCCGCCGCTGCTCGCGCTGCTGCGTGAGGTTGTGGAGGCGCGCCCCTCCCGGCGGTGACGCCTTGCATGTTAAGCCCAAGGGATACGAGTGCCGCAGCGTTGCTGGCAATGTCTGGGTCCAGTAGTGCTCCGTGCCTGTACAGCAGGTCTCTGTCTTGTGGTTGCTGGGGGTCTGGTTGGTCTGGTTGCTTGGGGTCAGGGGTCGATGAGGTGTGACGGGTGTGCCAGGATCCCGCTGAGCAACCTGGGGTGGTGCGAGCTGCAATGGGCGTGGCAGGACATGGCTGAGCTTAGTGGTCCGGCGCGCAGAACAAGACGCACGCGCTGAACGACGAGGTTGTCGTGAACGCGCTGGCGTGCGTCGTGGGCGTGGGCGTGACCTATATCAAGGACGACTCCGACATCGTGCCGCTGCTCAAGGCGCGCCAGGGATGCGGCCTCCTTAACAGCTGGTAGCAGGATTAGCGTGCATGTGCGCTCTCTGCTGGGTGTCTGGGTTGCGGCAACAGCAGCAGGCCAGCGTTCAGGATTAATGCCTGCAAAGTCTACAAGCACCTTTCAGCCAATGTTGCATGGCCTCAAAGGTGTGTTGTCGCGCGGAGAGAGCAGAAGGCTGCTGCACATGGCCGAAGCGAGCTGTGGACTGAAAGGTGGTCCAGGGCTGCGGCGGCGTGCCTGCTGCCGGGTGCAGCGCTCCGCCGCGGCTGGCCAGACTGCCTTAAATTAGATGGACGGCTGACGGATGCTTGTGATGCGAAGAGACTGCCCAATGGAAGGTATTGACCGGGTGCCCGCGCAGACGGAGATGCTGCCGCTGCTGCTGCGCGTGCTGGACGCGCGCGCGATGACGGGCTCGGAGGCGCAGCGCAAGCTGCTGCTGGGCCACGCCACGCTGCTCGCGTACTGCCTGCGCTGGCAGGACTTCCGGGCACGCGCCTGCGCCAGACAGCCGCACCCACCTGCCTACTTTGGAAGCAGTGGTGGCTGGACTCTGCCTCCATCCGCTGAACGGCATTGTTTACGCATGTGAGCACCGTCGTCCGCTGATGCGCGTAGCCCGCTCCTGTCTCGCAGGACGAGTTTGTGCGGCTGGGCGGCCACGAGCTGGCGACGGCGCTGCTGCTGTGGTGCGGCGCGCACGAGCCGCCGCCGCCCGCGCCCGGCAAGGACGACCTGCACCTGGAGGCGCGTGCGCGCGCTGCCGCCGCCCCGGAAGCCAACTCACCTTGGCTGACGCGTTGCGTTCAGAGGGTCTGCTGCCGCCTCTGCCATAGCCTTGTCGTCATCCTGCGACGCACCCTGCGCAGCGTTCACACGTGTCCGCGCACCGCGCGCGCGGAGACATAACCCGCCCCAGCGCCTGCGCCTGCTGTGGGCCGCCTGCTGACCGCCCGCCTCGCCGCTGCGCAGACGGCCTGCACGCTTGTCAACATCATCGGCAACGCTGCGCGCTGCAGTGCGCAGGCGCGCGCGTCGCTGCACTGCAGAGCCTGTCCAGGCGTGGGACATAGGGTAGAGGAGGCGGGGCTGTCCCAAGGTGCCTCATCTAGAAGGGATACATTTACCTCACGAAGCACTTGGGAGTGCATGTAATCAGATGCATGGACCTGCAATGGCATGTATGACCCCTCAACACTCACACCTTGTTCTATACCAGCATTGTGCTGGAGCAGTGCTGCGACCTCCCGCATTCAGAAGACTTGCTGTGGGCCACATTCCCTGTTTATTGAATGTTGTGCAATCTGTGTGTGCGACCCAATACTGGGTAGGAATGCACAGGGTATATGCAGGGTATCAACAGGATATGCCATGCGGCAGGCGGCGGAGCACCTGGCGGCGGCCGGCGGCCTGCCGGTGGCCGTGCGCTACCTCAGGCGTGCGGCGGAGCTGCCGCCCAGCAACACGTCCTGGTACATGGGGCTTTCCAACGGCTCTGCGGGCCTCTGTGCGCCCCGCAGGCGCTGTTGTCCGCTTGGCAGGGGCAAGGCACCTTGTGGACCTCCTGGAGTTGTCTTGCTGGAGCGCTCATTCTAATGTGTCCCTGATTAAGCCACATGCTTGCCTACCACGGGCATGCCGCGCACTGGTACCCCTGTATCTGTGTGTGATTGCCTGTCACCTCACCAGGAAGTCAGTGTGCAGCGTGTCATGCGTCATGCACCTAATTTCCTGCGCAACAGGGTTGTGCGAGAGGTGCTCTAGGCACAGCCCTGACCCTCTCTAGGGCCGCGCAGGCGACCTGCAGGCGGTGCTGCTGCGCACGCCGGAGCTGGCGGCGGAGACGGTGCGCGTCAGCATGGCTGGCCTGGCCGCCACGGTGCAGCCCGCGCGCGGGCCGCCTAAGCCGGACAAGGCCCGCATCGACCGCCTGGCGTACGTCGTCAGTGCGCGCCCTGCCCGTCCCGCCCCCGTGCAGACCCGCGCTCGCCCGGCCACCACACCGCGCACGGGCCCTGCCCAGTCCAACGCGTCCAGGGTGGTCCTGGCGCCACGCACGGCTGCATTGCTGCTGCACAGCGGGCCATGCTGCGACGTATTACAGTGCTGTGCCAGCGTTAGTACCGAGGTGCGCGCGCGCACGCGCAGCGTCCCTGGCCACGCTGGCCACATACCTCAAGGCGGCCGCGCCGGAGGCGGTCGCGGCCGCGCTGGCCGGCGGCGTGTTCCAGGCGCTGCTGGACCTGCGCCGGCCGCTGCACCTGTCGCCCGCGACGGCCGCCTACCTGCAGGCGTTCGTAGCGGCACAGCGCAATCCCGTCAAGGCGCGCGCCCCGGCCGCTCGCCCGGCGCGCCGCGGCTGCCGACCGGCGGTGCATTCGTGCGGCGCGCCTGGCAGCGTCCCGCTGCGGCAGCCATTATTTGCTGTTTGGGCCTGCAGCAGGTCACTGTGTGGCTGACCGTGTGCATGATAAGGAGTAACCCTGACCTTAACCTAAGAGGCCGTGCGGCACATCCTGGTCGCGAGGGAGCGCAGAGTGGCAGGGCCGCAGGACGTGGCCGCCGCCAGTGTGCACATATGCTACCGTAACCCTATATGTACTCTGTGCCTAGGCAATGGAGAAAGCACTGAGTGGCAGGCGGGCCGCAGGATGTGGCGGCCGCCAACGCGCACATGTGGGAGCTGCTGGAGGCCGAGGCGGCCGAGAAGGACCGCGCCGCGCGCGAGGACGCGCGCCGCGCGAAGCGCAAGCTGAAGCGCGCCGTGGCCGCGGCGCGCCAGCGCGGCGCCGAGGCCGGCGATGCGGCCGAAGAGCCCGAGCCAGGGCCCGGGCCGCAGGCGCGCGCGCTGGACGCCGCGCGCGGCGAGGAGGCCGAGCCCGACCTGGGGCTCGTCCTGGGGCCGCAGCCGCGCCTGGGCGGCAGCGGGGGCGCTGCGAGCCGAGAAGCGCCGCGCGGCGCGGAGGCGGAGCGGCGGCAGCCTGAACCCTGCCCTGATCCAGGCCTGGGGTCAGGGCTGCTGCAGGCGCGTGAGCCAGGCGCGGCCGGCGGCGCGGCGGCGGCGGCGGCGCCGCCAGGGGGTGACGCAGCGGGGCAGCCCGGGCAGGGCGGTGGGGGGCGCGGCGCGGCGTCCGCCGCCGCCGCCACACCTGAGCCAGCTGTGGCTGCTTCGGCAGCAGATGCTGCCCGCGCCGGCGCAAGCAACAGGGCTCTGACGGCCGCAGATTTATCGTTGGGACAGCCCAGCTTCGCAGCCGCAGCCACGGCGCTGGGGCCGGGACAGAACGGCGCGGCGCCGCATGCAGGGTTTGCGTCGGACGAGACGTCAAGTGAAGGGGTGGCTGAGGCCGCGGCCGCCCTGCACCATCAGGCGGCTGCCGGCTCGGGTGCTGCTGCCCTGCACCCCGCCCCGGCACCCTGCAGCCGCGCCCCGCCGTCCGAGGACCGCGCCTTTGCCACGGAGCCTGACCCCGACCCTGACCCCGGCGCCCAGGCCGTGCCCGTGTCATGGGAGCTCAGCGCTGAGGCCTGCAGCGTGATGGCAGCCGCTCCGACCACCGCCCAGGAGCCCGGCGCTGGTGCAGCGGCGCCTGCGCCGGCGCCGGCACCCAAAGGGCCTGCCGGAGCAGGCGGCAGCAGCCGCGCCGCGCCTGCGCCTGCGTGGGGCGGTGCGGCCGCCGCGGCGTCTGCACGGGCGGCGGCAGCGGCCGCAGCGGCAGGGCCCTGGCGCGCGATGCGGGCGCGCGAGGACGCGCCTCAGCCACCGGGCGGCGGGAGCGGGAGCCAGCGCGCGTCGCCGGCGCCGGCAGCCGGCCAGAGCAGCGGATGGGGCGCGAGGGGTGCGGGGGCAGGGGCAGGGGCGGGGCCGACGCGCGCGGAGAGCGTTGGCCGCGCACCCGTCGAGGGCACCACGCTGGATCCCTGGGGCGGGCCTGCGTCCCTGTCTGCGGCCGCTGGCGCTGCGCCCAGGACTCGCCATGCCCCGCTCTCCCCACCGCGTCCGCTGTCTCGGCTGGAGCCTGGCGGCGGCTCGCCCGGCGGCAAGGACGCGCAGAGGCCGCCCGCCGCGCCGTCAGAGGCGGCCGGCGGGCGCGCGGCACTCGCCGAAGCGCCTGAGCCCGCCCTGCACCCGGAGCCCGCCCCTGCGGTGGGCGCTGGGCGGGCGCAAGGCGGGGCGGCCGTGCACGTCAGCGCTGCCAGCACGGGCGTACGGCCGGGGGCGCACCAGGAGAATGCGACCCCCGACCTTGGCGAGCAAGCGGCAGCGTCCAGGGTGTGCGCCAACGACTATGCGAGCTCGTGGAGCAGCGAGGACGCGCTTCTCTGCAGCTCAGGCTCAGCCAGCGCAGAGAGCGCCCACGCGTATCTGCTGCAGCCGCCGGCGCCTGATCAGGCGCTCGCGTCTGCGCTGTCGCTGCCGCAGCCGCCGGCGCCGGAGCGGGTGCGGAGCGAGGCCTGGAGCAGCGACGTGAGCGGCGAGGGTTCTGGGGACGCTGCAGTGCAGGCGCGGCCCGCCGCTGCCCCGCCATGCAGGAACAGCCTGCGGGCCCGCAACGCGGGCGACAGAGAGGTTGGGGGCCCAGAGCTCCCGCGCCTGGCGGCTGGCACGCAGGTTCTGGGCAGCCCTGCGTGCGAGGCGCCGCCGCGCAGCTCGCGCGGCAGCCCGCCGCCGGACCCGTGGGGCCTGGGGCCGTCTGATGCAGACTCGCTGCTGGGGTCGGCGGTGGGATCGGGGCACCCGGACCTGGCCTCCCCGTCAGTAGCTGCCAGCAGCTGGGAGCCCGCGGCGCTGCGCAGCGCGAGCTCGGGCGCGGACCTGTGGCCGGGGCCGAACGCGGGGCAGCTGAACCCTGCCGCGGAGCCCTTCAGGGCGCCGCGGGCGCCAGCGGCCAGCCTGGCCAACCCGCCGACTGCGGCGCGCGCCGTCGCGCAGCGCACGCTGTTCACCGGAGTGGCAGGGCGGGGCTTTGGCGGGATGGGGGCCGCGGCAGGGCTTGCCTCAGGCGGCAGTATCTGGGGCGGTGGCCTGGGGCTGCCGCAGCTCCATGGTGGCCGCCTCCGGCTGGAGGGCCCTGGCGCAGCTGCTGCGGCCGCAGCGTGGGGCCTCCCTCTGTCCAGCTCGCAGGCTGGTGGGGGTGCGAGCCATCCGAGCCCCGGCCCAAAATCGTACTTGGAGCCCAACGGCGCTTATTCGGGCTCCCTGGCCGCTGCCGTGCAGCACCTGCTGGGAGAGGAGGCCGGGGGCGCACACAGAGCTGTGTGGTCAGGGTCCGGTGTGGGCTATGCGGCGGACAGTGCCGCCTCATCGGGCGCACCCTTTCTAGGCAGCAGCGGCGGCAGCGGGCTTGGCAGCTTTGGCCCGCCGCCCGGCTCTGGCAGCTTCCCAGGCTCCCTGAGCGGCGGACGAGGATCGCAGGATCTGGCAGGGTCCCTTGGCAGCGGCGCAGACCTGCTGCCAGGCCCGCACGCGCTGCATGCAGGAGGGCCTGGCGGGGCGGCGGAGGGTCCCGGGGTGTTCAGCAGCTATGATTATGAATTGAGGGTGGAGCTAGGGTTGCATGCCACGCAGGCCGGGGCAGCTGCGCGCGCGCAGCATTCGCTCGCGTCCGGCGACCGTTATGGTGGGAGCGAATCAGGCTTTGGGGTTGCACCGCACCCGTGGTTTGTCGCGGCGCAGCAGGCGCACCTGAGCGGCGCGCCCCTGCACCCGCTGCACACGGGGCACCCGCTGCAGGCGGCGCAACGCATGCCGCACAGTCTCCCCTTTGCTTGGAGCTCGCCAGCTGCTATGCCGGCTTGGGCAGCACACCCGGCGCGGCAGTGATGTTGACGCGACTCTGTAGACTATGTGCAGGCTTTCAAGAGTAGGTAGACATGTTGGCGGCGGTGACGCGTGCAGTCCTGAGTGTGAGAGCGGGGTAGAAGCAGTGTGGGTATGGGCAGGCACATGACCAGAGACAATGCCGGGCCTGTCTGTCGTGATGGCTTTCACTGTATGTTTTTTACCAGTCTGTGCGGCGAGTGCAGGCGCAATCTGGTGATGGGTGTTCAGTTACGTTGTTGTATGAAGAGGTGTGAAGCTGTGTGAAGCTGGGACTTCTTGAAAACCTCAGTCACATGCGCCTCCACGCCTACTGCATTGGCAATGCACTCATCGTCATACCCGTTCAGAAGCAAACGCTCTGGCAGCAACAAGTTCAGGGAAAGCAAGAGCAAGTGCAAGCTCTCAATATGCCAGGCTATCGAGCAGACAGCCTGTAACAAATTCCGTGGTAAACAAGCCCGCCTGCACCCCCCACCGCCCATGCTGGTGTCCATTGCACAAGCAGCTGGAAATAGGGTAGTGTTGCCTTGCGCCGCCGCAACCAGTGGCATGTGTTGATTTACCCCACACAACAACATTCAGCCGCTGGTGCGCATGCCAGACAATGCCTTACCGCTCATAGGAGGCGCAGCAGTGCCCCACTGCATAAGCCGCTATGTCATGCCATACCATTTGCTGCTGTGCGCTGGCTCGCCCTCAACCAGCATCCCAACACGTACCCATGCTGGTGTTCATCCAGGAGCATCAGCAGGCGCCTGGTCGGGCGCGCCGGCGCGCAGCGCAACAGCCGGGCACACAGCGGCGGCGCATGTTGGGGCCTGGCAGACGCGCGCGCCATACCAGGCGCTGTTGCCGCGCAAGCGGGCACGCGCAGTCGGACACGCGACGCGCGGCTGAGCAGCGCAGACCGGCGGCCGCCGCCTTTCGCGCCAGTGGGGGCGCGGCACATGCACGGCACAGTGCAGCGCAGCCGCCGCGCGCAGACCTGCGCCCGCGCTGCCGCCGGCGCGCTCAGGCGCTGCCCGGCGCGCGGCAGGCCGCCAGGCGCGCGGCGGCGGCGGGCGCGGAGGGCGTGTGCCGGAAGTCGGGCGCGATGCCCTCGCGGTCGATGTCGGTGCGCGCGGGCGTCAGGTACTTGCCCACCGTCAGCACCAGGCCCGAGGAGTCGCTGAGCTCGTACACGCTCTGGATCAGGCCCTTGCCGTACGTCCTGGCGCGCGGCGCGGCCGGGTCGGCGCGCGGCTCGCCGCCGGGCGTGGCGCGGCTTGCTCGAGGCCCTTGCTGCACGGCCTGGGTGCTGTGCCCCCTTACATCCCCCGCTGGCAGCACTGAACCCAGGACAGCTGCCAGCTCACGCTTGTAGCCTCCTGAAAGCAGCCTCACGCGCCCAGGCACAGCACTCTCGCCGGGGCGTGTGCTCGGGGCGGCAGCCGCCCGCGCACCGGTTGCCCACGAGCACCGCGCGGCAGTTGTCGTGCAGCGCGCCGGCGAAGATCTCGCTCGCGCTCGCGGACCACTCGTTGACGAGCAGCGTCAGCGGCGCGCGCGTCAGCGGCGCGCCCGTCGCGCGCACCGCGGCCTCGCCCGCCCCGCGCCCGGCCGTCACCACAACTGTGGAGCCCCCTGCGGCGCGCACCGCATGTCTACTGCAGTGTAAAATCATAATCCACCGTGAAATATACCCAGGCGCGTGGTGTAGGCCCGGGCTCCAGCTCATGGCCCTGACGTGCCGAACGCGCTCATCGCTTGACGGGCTCAACGCTGCTGCCCCGCTCGCCACACCCCGCCAAACCCTACCGGCGCCGCACTCTCCAAATACAGGCGCGCCAGAACCCTACCGGGGCAGCAGCACCCAGGAACAGGCGTGCCAGAACCCTACACGAGCCACACCGTCCAGGAACAGGCGCGCCAGAACCCTACACGCACCGCACCGTCCAGGAACAGGCGCGCCATAACCCGACCGAGGGCCGCACCGTCCAAGAACAGGCGCGCCAGCTCCACACCCTCCTGCACCAGGCCGCCGCGGTTGTCGCGCAGGTCCAACACGAACTCGGCCGCACCGGCCGCCGCCAGCCGCCGCACCGCCGCGGCCACGTCCGGCACCGCGCGCGAGTTGAACGCCGCCAGCCGAATCACGCCCACCTGCGCCGCAGCCCGACGCCGTGAGCCGCGTGACAGCGTGACTTAATCAGTGTGGCCCTGAATGCAAGCCAGCATCTGTCCAGCAAGCTCCCGCGAGCTCCACCGGCCTTCAGCTGCCGCGGTGCTCCCGCACGACTGCACCAAGGCCTGTCCGCAAGTATGTGGCGGATCACACACGCTCCGCGTCAGGTAAGTATGCGTCAGCCGCGCTAGGCAGCGCGCAATAGGGTACCTAATTAGCGTGAGCAAGCAGCTCTCGGAGCAGACGAGCGGGCGCGCCTTGCCGCGGTCGCGCTCATCCAGACTGAAGGCCACGGGCGACTCCAGTGTGCGCACGGGCCGCTGCATACGGATGTCCTCAGTATTGCCGTTGTAGTGCCGGACCTGCGAGAGGGGGTAGGTTAGGGCTTATCTCACCCTACGCTGACCGGCCTGGCTGTGCGGGTGCTGCGGCTGCAGACTCTTCCAGACACGTCTTCTCGGTGCTGCCCGCATTTGCTGGGGCGTTTGCTGGTGCCTGGAGACAAGGACAAGGCGCGCTGCCGCCACCTGCAATATGCACGCACAGGCGGCGACGCTGCGGCTGTGCATGGTGAAATGGAGGCACCCATGGCGCACACCAGTCCTCAACAGGATGCTTGCCTAAGGCCCGCCAGCTGCCGGCAATAGCAGCACCCAGATGCATGCGCTGGCAGGGTGCGGCCTGCGGAAGCTTTCTGTGACGCGGGAACCACAGCGCGCTTCACGCCAGTGCCATCCAGCCCCGCACCCAGACAGGAAACCTCAGCCAGGCTCAGGCAGGAGGCCGCATGCGCAGAGTGCGCAGACGAGGTGACGGTCGCAAGGCCGCCGGGCGCGCGCCGTGACCGTCACCGACGGCACCGCCGCCGCGCCGTCCTCCGCCGCGCCCATGAGCAGGTTGGCCGCCTGGAACGGCGTCGCGCCGTCCAGCGCGGCGCCGTCCACGGCCAGCAGCTGGTCGCCCTGCTCCACGCCCGCGCGCGCGGCCGCTGTGCCGCGGATCATGCCGATCACCCACACGCCGCCCTGCGCGCGCGCGCGTCCCTCGGGTGGCCCCAGAACCCTGACCCTGCCCTGCCCTGTCTCTTCACTCCAGACCTGCCCGCAGTTGGGCGTAAAGCAGCAAGTTATGAGCACTTTCGAAAGCTCATGCCTCGGGCGTGCTGCGCCGCGTGCATCGGGTCGCACAGGGTGCGCGCCATGGAGCCCTCGCCATTCGGCGCACTTGGGCGGCGGCGCGCCGGCCATGCGCTCGCACTCCTCCGCAGACTCCGCTCCCGTCGCCCAGAGGCTTAACGCAGGGCGTCAGGGACGCAGGGCGCGCGCCTGCCCGGCGGCGCCGGCAGGCAGCGGCGCGCCGACCTTGCGCTCGTACTCCTCCGCGGGCGCCAGGTTGAGCCCGACGCCCGTCACGTCGTACTTGCGCATGGCCAGGAACTCGTCTGGCGTGATGAAGCGCGTGAAGGGGTCCAGGTCCGCCGCGAGCAGCTCGCGGATGGCGCTGCGCGCGGCGCGCGCCCGTCAGCGCCCGCTGTCAGGCCCCGAGCCTCTGCACAATCGCCCCTGCGAGGCCCAGAGCAGGCAATCCGCGCGCGATTGCTGCTGGCAGCTGCCTGGCAGCCCACCCCACCCGGGCTCCTGAAAGCACCGCGCGAAGGAGCTCCAGAGACGCGGGGACGCCAGGGCCGGACAGGGGCGCGCCGGTGCGCGGCGGCGCGGTCGCGCAGCGGCCCGGCCAGCACGCGCTGGCACGCGCCGTCCCAGGCGGCCGCGTCCCAGCCGCCGCCGCGTGCGTCCAGGTAGTTCTCGGCCACCACCGCGCGCACCTCCTCCACCAGCTCGCGCGCCTCGGCCGCCTCCGCCGCCGCGGCCGCCTGTGGCGCTGGGCTGGCGGTGACCGAGCGGCGCCCGCGGGGCGGTGGGCGCGCGGGGCACGCGCTGGTCGTGTGCTGATCGAGACGGTCAGAAGATAGGGACGAGCGCAGCGAGCGCGCACCGCTGTGCGTAAGCCACACGGTGCTGACATCCTGAACCACGCACACTGGGGACCTTCGGCCATGCTCGGCGGCGACGAGCGGACTGTGCTGCCGCTGCCTCTCTGCCGCACATGCGCCCTGCTTGGCGCACCGACCTGCACGGACAGAGGCTGGGCTGCAGGGGGCAGGAGTCCGGGCCGCGCTCCGCGCTGGACAGGACGCGCGCCGCTGAGCGCGCCAGCCGCGGCCCCTGCCCTGGGCCCCGCCTGCTTCAGCAGGTATAGGGTGTGGGGCGGAGCGCGACGGGGCGCGCCTCGTCCTGGACAGGCCGCGCGTCGCTGAGCGCGCCGACCGCGGCGCCCACCCGCGCCTCCACCTGCTTCAGCATCATGAGCAGGCGGTCCTCGGCCGCGGACGCCACCTCCGTCCCGCTCCTGCCCGCCCGCGCGCGCTCTGGCTCCAAGGCAGAAGCAGGCACTCCATGCCCGTCAGGCTCGGGAAGCTTATGCAGGGCGCTGTATGCCGCCCCCGCCCGCCTGCGCGGGCCCCTCGCGCACAAGACACGGCAGCTTGGACAGAGCAGAGGGCGCATGTGGAAGACGGACCCGCGAGCAGGACGGGTGCGACAACGCGGGTAGTAAGTGTGGCGCCCCTGGAGCGAAGCTTTCCCGACCAGAAAGGCGCGCCCTCTCTTCCAACGCAAGCAGCACTGGCAGCAGCCGGCCTGGCGCCAACATAGCATAAACTAAGGCCCGGGGCAGCACAGCAGATGAGGCGGCACACCTGCGCTCCAGCACAGGCAGCGCAGGCAGCAGCGGGCTGGCCTGCGCAAAGGCGCTCGACGCGGTCACCAGCGCCGCCAGGCCCATGGCGGCCAGCAGCTCCAAGGCGCGGACGGCCGCGCCTGCGTTACATACAGGCAGCCGAGTGTGGAACCCTGGTGGCAACGTGTGTGGGAAAGGCCACAGGCACGTGCGTGCGCAGCGCGACAGGGCTTGCGCGCACGGTAAACATTGCCGAGACACCAGCAGCAGGTGCGCGAGAGCACTACGACAACATGACACGTTGACCCTGACGCCGCTGCTGCAAGTGAGGTGGACCATCACACTGCAATAACCGGCCAAGTGCAGCACCTTGCCATGCAACGCCGTTGTAGCCCGAACTCACAGTGCTCTGCAAGGAGTCACACGCCTCCCTGTCGACCAGCCCACCACCAACCTGGCGGGTCGCAGCCGTTCAGGGCCCAACAGCCGGCAATGGGTGCACGCACAGTGACTCGGCTATCTCTTACTCGCACACTCAGACAGGCACAGAAGTGAGTATGTGATACGCGAGCAAGCACGCCTTGCCAAGCGCACTGGTGCAGCTTTCTCGCCTCAGCAGGTGCGACTGGACACGCAAGTGGATAAAGCATATGTGAAAGGGCACCACCTCGTCCGCGCTGTCGCAGCTGCCTGCGCTGTACGTGGCTGCCTGTGTCAGCTGCGCGCCGCGCTGGTGCAGGAAGCGCGAGGCCGGGGCGCTGAGCGGCAGCGCACGCAGGCTGTGCGCGGTGAAGCGCGTGGCAACGGGTGCCAGGATGCCGGCCGGCACAGTCGAGCTGTGCGCGAGCCAGTGCGGCAGGGATGGCTGCACGGGCCGGTGTGCGGCCATGGATGCGAGCTCCCGCGCTGCAGCAATCCAGAGCCTCTCGCTGGTGTCTCAGCAACAGAATGTGCCCGTGCTGTCCCTGTCGCTGCTCACTCTGACCTTGCGTCAAGGATTGCACGTGCAAGCATGCAGGTTCTGGAGTGACGCAGCACGAGGTCTAAATCAGGGCTTTATACATGGATTTTGATACATGGGTTCTTCACATTGCAAACATGTGCACTCGAAAAGTGAAGCATGCAGGCCGGATATGTCCAAGAAAACAAGCTCATTCAGCGCACAACTGTGCATGAAGTGCTTGGAACAGGAAGAAAAGCACCTGCCCCCCACGCTCCACGCGACCCGGGGAAAGCACGGCTGCATGCCCAGCGTTGCGCACAAGTCCGCCTGAACCTAGCGTAGCTCACACGAGCTACAGAGTGTGTGGTGCTCTCTTGTACTGTACAGCAGCCCGCGGAAGCATACATGGGCTCCTGCAACCCGGGGCACCCTCGAGACAGCCACATAGGAGCTATCTCCAGACACTCCACCGTGCAGTGCACGGGTGCACTGCAGGTGCACAGCGTGCACCTATAACCGAGTTCGAGCAAAATTGAGGATGCAGGTGGAGGCGCCAAAGCTAAGCCACAGGACTCCCGTATCTCAGTGGCATGCGCCACCAAGCATGCAGGACGATATACATGTACAGGCTGCCCCACCATCGGTGGAGAGGTGTCCCAGCTGCGGCGTCTCCAAGTTGACCCTATGTCACAGGAGCAGGGGTGTGCCTCCGCTCATTCCCCCCTTCTTGGAGACGCGCAGATGGCCGAACCCTTGCCGCTGACCGTCGCAACACCCCGCCTCATCCCACGCGCCTGGGGCAGGGGGCACAAAAGCAGGCCATGCAGCGCATGTCGCCGCATCGCTTTTGCCCCGCCATTTGCATGCAGAAGAGTGGGCAGCATCGGCCCCAGCAGCATGCGCGATGTACGTGTCATGCGGGGCAGGAATGAGGTCCCTTGGCAGGCCCGCTGGGGAGCATCACTCACAGTTGCACTGCCCCGCATGCAGGACCCCGGCACCATCCTGCCTGAGCTCACATCTACTCCTACCCTTGTTTATACACTGGCATTTTTACACCCGCCTGCCTGATTTATAGTTTCAGATGTCGCCGGCCCCAAGCCTTCACCTACACGGCCAGCGCGCTTTTCAAGCACCTCATGCGTGCCTGACAAGCGCCTGACGATATCAAGGGAAATGCGCCAGGTGTGCCGCACAGCACGCGCGGACCATGCACCTGGGACGCTGCGCCCGAGCCGGACTTTATACAAAGTATTGGCCCAGGGCCGCCCGGCCCACAGCGCGAGCCACCTTGGCGCCGTCGATGTGCCGCGCGAGGCCATGCGCTGCGTCATGCACCTGGCGCCCCGTCTCCCTCAGTCCCACGCCCAGCTTGGCTGCCAGCGCCCGCGCCAGCACCGCAGCCTGCTCCGGCACACGCGCCGCCCTCACGGCCTCCAGGGTCGTGCCTGCGGCTCGCCGCACCGCGGCCACGTGCGCTTGGGCTGCGCGCGCGCCGGCGGCCGCGCCGCGCTGCAGGCGCGCCGCGCCGCGCGCCGAGCTCCTGGTCCCCGCGCGCGCGCCCTCGAGCGCGCTGCTGGCGCCCTGCTGCAGCAGCGCCGCCGCCCTGGTCGAGCCGGCGCGCGCGGCGGCGAGCGCGCCCCGCTGCAGTTCGGCCAGCCGGGCGGCCGCGGCG
>JAABUV010002721.1_pt1 | contig 23530 bp, 14 predicted proteins | sample 5559971 | NCBI WGS metagenome assembly JAABUV01 (sample SAMN10711881, study PRJNA513362) | rock metagenome | isolation source: Antarctica rocks | place: Antarctica: Victoria Land, Knobhead nord | collected 2015-12-19
ACCGCGTCTCCGGCGCGTGCCAGTTGCCGAGTCTCGCCAGCCTCATCGCGCCGCGCGCCGCGATCCTCATGCTGGGGGCATCCTGGCACACCGCCCCTGTTGCCCCGGCTTTTTGAGAAGATACGTTCGGCGCGCCATATGGCCGTTCTATGCTACAATCGCTCCGTCAAGTACCTCAGCGCTACAGCGGGAGGCTTGCGCTCGCTACGCCGCGCGGATGGTGAACGAGTATGTCATAAAGGCTGGGTGAGAGACGGGGCTTTGTACGCCACACGGGCGCGTGGGCATGTGGAGTGTAGGAGGAGGCGCGGGCCATGACCGGCGTACATGATGGGGAGAGTCAGCAGGTTGAGCAAGAGGGATGGGAGGATGAGTGAGACAACTCGCTTGATCTCGTTCCTCTGATCTCGTTCCTCACGCTGCTGCTGGCGGTGCTTTTGCCGTCGATCGCGTTGTTCGTGCTCGACAGCAAAGCTCTAGTGCGCATCGTCTTCGCGCTCGTGCTCATCGTCGGCTACGACATCGTGTTCCTGCACATGCAGACCGGACGCTAGCCGGTCATAGGCAAAGCCCACTACTATGTCTTCATCCTGTATCCTCTTGGCGTCCCCTACGCCGACTCAGCCTCGCGCGATGAACGACCATGCCCTTGGCGCATCTAGCGTTTCCGGCCCAGTCAAGGAGACCTAACAGGTTGTGGCTGGTGGCGCCACCAGCCACAACCTGTATAAAGATTGCCCCGTTGTGATGCGTCATGCCCGCGCAGTGGTCTTTCTCTCACGTCGTCTCTTGTGAGCACAGCATGCGCCTAGCTGCTCGTCAGGCCGCTGTCGTTTCGCGACGGACCCGTCCGGGGCGCCGCGTGTCCAGCCTCATCCGCCCCTTGAAACCACCTCGCCGTCGTGGATGCAGTCCACTCCGCACAAGGGGCGTATTTTTCCGGTCACGCTGCGGTCACGGTGGCCCCTGTACTATTGATGAATAGCCCCCATCGTGGGCACGTCGGCCGCCTCTGCCACGCTCACGATAGGGAGAGACATAGCATAAGAAGGAGAAGGAAGATTGATGCCATCCATGCCGTCCGCCCCGCTACCCCGCGCCGTCCCGGCGCCGCTGGCTCGACGCGTCGTCACGAGATCAGGCGCCCTCGCCGTCGCCGCGGCCCTAAGCCTCGCGGGACTCTCTCTAGGCGTACGGCCCGCCGTCGCCGACAACGCGCATCCACCGCATCCACCTATTGTCATCGACGACTTCACGACTGCTCAACAAGCCGTTGCCTATCCATCCCCGTCACAGAGCGCGAGCGTCCAATCGACGGTTACGGGAGCGGGTATCCTCGGCGGCGAGCGCTATGTGAGCATCACGACCAACGCGGACGCGTCGTTGTACCGCCAGGGTGACGGCTTCTTCGCCTGTATTAACACGGATACCCCCAATTGCCCTGGAACCAATGCTGGGACCAACCAGTTCGCGACCTTCCGCCAGATCGGTGTGTATGGCAGCCTCACGCTGGCGTGGGATGGGACCGGCAACGACCCCGCCACGCTCAACCCGACGGGGCTGGGGCATGTCGATCTCACCTCTGGCGGGGTGCGCAATGCGCTGCTGCTCGCCATCCCCTATTACAACGCGGGCGTGAGCAACGTCGTCGTCACGGCCTACACCGACAGCGCGCATGCGTCGCGGATCTCCTTCGCGACGCCCGGATCGATGAATGGACCCGTAGATCCGCCCGTCAAGGAGATCCTGAAGTTCGCGGACTTCACGGCGGTCACCGGCAAGAGCGCCGCCACCTTCACCGACATCGGCGCGATCACCATCTCCTTCGACACGGCTGGGGTGTTCGGGGGGATGGGGCCATACTTCTCGCTGTTCCGCACCACCGATACGGTCCCGCCGGTGCTGTCGCTTCCCGCCAATATCGCCACACAGACGCCGAACGCGAGCGGGACGCCCGTGACCTTCGCCGTCTCAGCCGTAGATGCGGCGGATGGCGACGTGGCCCCATCGTGCGACCACAACTCGGGTGATACCTTCCCCATCGGGACGACCACTGTGCATTGCTCCGCGACCGACACGGAGGAGAACACGTCCATGGGGAACTTCACGGTCACGGTTACGGTCGGCAGTCCCCCCAACCCCGGCCCCACGGCCACGCCCGAACTCGGCTCCGGCGAACTCCTCGCCACCGGCCTGCTCCCGCTCGGTCTCGCGCTGCTCGTTCGCCGACGACGGACACGGCGCACGACATAGCAGTAGCCACGCCGCCAGGACGACAGTATACAGAAGGCTCCAGGGAGAACAGATCTCCCTGGAGCCTTCGTGTTCCCCATCGGTAAACATCGGGCGCGACGCATACAGCGGGAGCCTAGCGACGCACGGGCAGGTCCAGTTCCGCGCCGTTTCTCGATCAGCGACATGTCGCCTCTGCTAGAGTGGGCATGTCGGCCCGCTGGTCGGAAGCGCGTATGACGCGGCTACCAAGCAGGCCAACGGCCACGCTCCCCTTCCTCTTGGCATGTATCATGCTGTGATACATGCACCAAACATTTCTCTCTCATGCGCTGGCAGTGGCGCCAGCGCGTCGCGGCCGGGAGAGCTACAAGCACGTAGGAGGAGACCATGAACCCCACTGTATCGCGTGATAGTACCCCCGACTATTCCCCCGATGTACGGGACGATGGTCCCCTCGCGCCACGCCGTTGGCGGCATATTATACCGCTCGTCTTCGTGACCTATAGTCTGGCTTATCTGGACCGCGCGAACTACGGTTTCGGCGCCGCCGGCGGCCTCGCCAAGTCGCTGGGCATAACGTCGAGCGTCTCGGCGCTCCTGAGCGCCCTATTCTTCCTGGGCTACTTTTTCTTTCAGATTCCCGGCGCCCATTATGCGCAAAAACATGGCGCGAAGCGGTTGGTGTTCTGGGCCCTGATCATTTGGGGCGTGCTGGCCTCGCTCACCGGCGTCATAACCAATATCCCCCTGCTGGCCATCGATCGCTTTCTGCTCGGTGTCGTCGAAAGCGTGATCCTACCGGCCATGCTCGTCTTCCTGACGGCCTGGTTCACGAGTCGCGAACGGTCACGGGCTAACACCTTTCTGATATTGGGCAATCCAGTGACCGTCCTCTGGATGTCCGTCATCTCGGGGTTTTTGATCCAGGCCGTAAGTTGGAAGGGCATGTTCATCCTGGAGGGCTTACCCTCCATTATCTGGGCCTTCATTTGGCTCAAAGTCGCCGCGAATCGTCCTGTCGATGCGACCTGGCTGACGCCCGGCGCGAGACAGGCCATCGAGCGCGCCCTGGACCGCGAGCAGGAAGGACTAGCCAAGGTCAAGAACTACTGGGCCGCCTTCCGCACGCCTCGGGTGATCCTGCTCGCGCTACAGTATTTCTTTTGGAGCATCGGTGTGTACGGCTTCGTGATCTGGCTGCCCTCTATCATCAAGCACGGCTCGCACCTGGGCTTCGGCGCCACGGGGTTATTCGCGGCGTTGCCGTACGCCCTGGCCGTCATCCTGATGCTGGCCGCGTCCTACTTCTCTGACCGTACGATGGAGCGCAAGGCGTTCGTCTGGCCGTTCCTGCTCATCGGAGCGGTCGCGTTTTACATATCGTATGCGGTTGGCGCCGGCAATTTCTGGGTGTCCTTCATCTTCCTGGTCATCGCGGGTGGGTGTATGTATGCGCCGTACGGTCCATTCTTCGCGATCATTCCTGAGATACTGCCGCGCAACGCGGCGGGCGAATCGATGGCGTTGATCAACAGCTTGGGCGCGTTGGGCTCGTTCGTCGGCGCCTATGTCGTTGGGTTACTCAATGGCGCGACAGGGAGCCCCGGAGCGGGATTCATCTTTATGGCGGCGTCGCTCGTTCTAGCCGCTATCTTTACGATGGTCGTCAAGATGCACGCGGCGCCGCGAACGCCCTCTCTATCCGCGCGGCCACTGCGCGGTGGTCGGTCGGTTCCGACCGTGTGATTGTGTCGCCGATTGGCGGCAGCCGACAGTGGAGCCGCGGATTTTTAGCATTCCGATCGGTTTTATGTTACCGTGTGGATGTGCCTCGGCCTCGGTGAAGGGTACGAGACGGACGCCTCATTAGTAGGAGAAAACGGTTATGACCGACACACAGCATAATGTAGACGCGCACGACGAGCATGCGGGACATGAGCACGAGGGCGCGCGCGTCGGCTACGCCTCGCCGTCCGACGCCATGCAGGCGCCGCGCGAGGACTTCCTCTACGTCGCCTGCCTGCACGAGGGGACCGGTATCGCGGAGCCCGATTTCCTCGCCGTCGTCGACGTCAACCCCGACTCGGACGCCTACGGGCAGGTCACGCACAAGACGCCTATGCCCAACGTCGGTGACGAGTTGCACCACTATGGCTGGCAGGTCTGCTCCTCGGCCTGCCATAGCAACCTCCAGCGCGCCAACCTCGTCGTGCCCGGCTTCCGCTCCAGCCGCCTGCACATCATCGATGTCGCCAGCGATCCGCGCAAGCCTCAGCTGCACAAGGTCATCGAGCCCGACGAACTGATCAAAAAGACCGGCTATACCGCGCCGCATACCGTTCACTGCATGCCCGGCGGCATTATCACCATCAGCATGCTCGGCGACAAAGACGGCAATGCGCCAGGTGGCTTCGCCGTGCTCGACGCCTCGACCTTCGAGGTGCTGGGCCGCTGGGAGCGGGACAAGGGCGACATGGAGTTCGCCTACGACTTCTGGTACCAGCCGCGCAAGAATTTCATGCTCTCCAGCGAGTGGGCCGCGCCCAACACCTTCGGCCCCGGCTTCAACCTGGAGGATGTCGCCGCTGGCAAGTACGGCCACAAGGTTCATGTGTGGGACCTCGAGCAGCGCACCAAGACGCAGACGATTGACCTGGGTGAGACGGGCATGATCCCGCTGGAGATCCGCTGGCTGCACAACCCCGAGGCCGAGGAGGGCTACGTCGGCGCGGCGCTCTCCAGCACGCTCTGGCATGTTCACAAGGACGGGAGCGGGAACGGCGCGCACTGGGCGGCCGATAAGGTCGTGGAGGTCGAGGGCCGCGACGTGGCGGGCTGGCCGTTCCCGCTGCCGGGCCTGATCACCGACCAGATTATTTCGATGGACGACCGTTTCCTGTACTTCAGCGACTGGCTGCACGGCGACATCCGCCAGTACGACATCTCCGACCGCGCCCATCCCAAACTGGCAGGGCAGGTCTGGGTCGGCGGCCTGCTCGGCCCGGTCCAATTCGGCCACAACGGCAATGGGCGCGAACTCTCGGGCGGACCGCAGATGCTACAGTTGAGCATGGACGGGCGGCGGCTCTACGTCACCAACTCGCTCTACAGCACCTGGGACAACCAGTTCTACCCGGGGCTGGAGTCGTGGATGCTCAAGGTCGATTGCCACCCCGAGGGCGGCATGACGCTTGACCAGGACTTCTACGTCGACTTCGGCCCGGCGCGCGGCCACGAGATCCACCTGCCCACGGGTGATTGTACCACCGAGATCTTTGCTTAACCGTGTTGGCGGAATACGGAGGGGAGAGCGGGGCGCGCCCCGCTCTCCCCTCGACCTAACCCTGTTTGTCCGATTTGTCGAGCAGGCGGCCGGCAAGCAGCCCCACGGTGAGCGCGCCGCTGAGGATGCCGGCGGGGATGGTCCTGGCGATGCGCTCGGCGTCGTCGGCGATCTCCTCTGTGTCGTGTGCGCGCAGGTAGCTGGAAAGGCGCGTGAGTTGCGTCGCCGCGTGTTCGGCGGTCCGCGCCACGTCCGCTTTGTCCTGAGCGTGCAGCCGCACGCCCGTCTGCCGCAGCGCCTGCGCCGCCTCGCTCAGGATCAGCGCCGCGTCATCCTTTTGCCCGATCACGAGTGCGATAGTCTGGCGCACGGCTTTGTCCGTCACCGCGCCGGTCACGCGGTCGCTCGTCTCGCTCGCCGTATGCTTGGTTCCTTCGACGACCTGCCCCGCCAGGCGCTTGGTCTCTTCGAGCAGGTGGCCGGCGGCGTGCTCAACCTGCTCGACGACCTCGCCTGTCGCCCCCGCTGGCTGCTTATACTCGCCCGTGTCGCCGCTACCGCGTAGGGTACCTGACGCCGCCGTTTCAACCGAGTAGGGGTGTTCGCTGGTGGGGGGGGTGATTGTCTCACGAGATGGGTCTTGCGCATCCATGGCTGGTCGTCCTTTTTACTTTACCTATTCAGAGCGCGTGCTTGGGCGGAGGGACGCGTGGCGCCTGAAACGGCCGGCGCTGCTCTCGACCCGGAACGCACGGTTACATAGAATTGTCGTGGAGCTTTAACTGTCGGGTGGCGCAAGAGGCATGCCAGCGCATTGGCGCGCCTATTTTCCCAGCAGCTGTCCAGGGCTTGTGCATTATCGAGTGGACCATCCTGGGAGCGCGGGCGTCTCGCCCGTCCCCGGCATCACGGGCGCGACGGCCGGGGACGGGCGAGACGCCCGCGCTCCCAGTTAATGCCCGAACCCTGGGCAACTGGCAACTAAAGGCTATTGCTTTTCTGGATGTGGTATAGATACTACACATACATGCGCACCGCGACGAGAATCGTCGCGGCGTCGGCGAGTAGTCGGCCGGCGCTCCTTGACACGGCGGACAGGCGGAAATCGGCGCTTATGATCGGGCACCCCAGCGATAGGTATTGGACGACAGAGGAGAGCGTCCGCGCGGACTTGCGGCGCGAGCCAAGCCTCTTGCTGCGCCTGGCCGAGAACGCGCTGGTCGTGGCTGAGAACCTGCGTGAGGGCTACATCGGCAATACGGCCGCTTTCGTCGCCGACCTCAAGCGCGCCATGGCCGCGGCCGATGAGGGCCGCCGCGCCCACTCGGTCTTGCCCTTGCGCGCGGTCGATGACATCTCATGGGCGCGGGTGCGCGGCGAGGTCACGACGTTTATCGACGGCGGCGTCGGCCATGTGCGCGCCGCTGGCCACGCGCCCATCCTCTTGCGCGTCGGCTCGTACACCGTGCGCGCGGGTGAGCGCGACCTGGCCGCGCGCGAACAGTTCCGCTACTACCCCATCATCCTGGGCGACCTGGAAGGGGGCAGCAAGGAGCGCGACGATTTCCCCGACATCGTGCGCATCATCGCCGAACTGTTCGGCGGCCTCGCCGCGCTGGAGCGCCGCCCCGATCTCGACGTGCTGATGTTCCACGGACCCCTGGTGTACCACGTCATCGACAAATATGTCGGGCACACGCCGTTCACCGAGCGCGACGTCGACCTCTTCTTGAGCTACTATGCTCCCGACCATGCCCTCGGCGCTAAGCTCAAAGAGGACTTCCTGCGCGAGGCGCGCCGCGATATCTACCCGCGGATGACCCCGCGCGCCGCCGAGTGGGCCACGCGGCGTCTGTTCGAGCCTCTGGCGCTGATGGCCTTCCTACAGCGGCGATTGATCGTGGCCGCGCGGGCGCATCCCAGGCGTCCGCTGATCGCGGGGGTGATCGAGCGTGGTGGGCGTGGCCGCGATTTCGTCGAACGCATCCTGCTGGCGCGCGTCTTCCAGGGACTGCGCGTCAAGGGTAATGGCGATTATTTTAACAAGCTATACGGGCGCACCGGCTTCTCCTCGCCCAAGCGGCTGCTCGACAGCACGGGCTACACCGATACGCTGCTGCTGTCCCTGCTGCTCGCGTCAGGGCAGGCGACGGAGTCGTGGACCGGCGTCAAGCACAGCGGTCTGCGCGCGGCGCCGGTGTTGTTGCCCAACGACGCGGCGCCGGGACTCGTCGACTACACGGCGCTGCGCAACAGCGCGATCGGGTTCCCCGCCGTGCGCGGGCGCTACGTCCGCGTCTCGCCGGACAGCGAGCCGGTGCGCGTGGAGACGTTCAAGGACCTGGGGGAGAAGCAGTCCATCGACGCGGCGCGGCGCGTCTACCTCTACGCGGGGCTCTTGCCCGGCTACGGCTTCCCGGCCGGTCTGGACACCGTCGACAAATACGCGCGCGTCCCGGCCTGGATGACTGACGCCTACGGCAAGCTGATCCGCTACCACCTTGGCGCGGGCTTGCAGCGGGGCGAGGTAGACGACGCCGAACTGCGCCGTATACTCGTCCAGGCCGTCTATACGAACGGACGCGACTGGCTGCTGCGGCCACAGTGATGAATGGCCCAGTCTATCCCACCGCCGAGACCTGGCCTTAAAAGACCATGGGAGGGGACGGACCTTGAAAGGTCTGTGTGGGCGTGGTTTGCGCTCCCCCCGTGCGGCGCTCTCGGTAGGTATGCCACATGCCTCGTTGACTAACGCAAAAAAGTGGTGCGCTCTTGTATTGACACAATAGCGCAAAGGCAAATAGCATAAAGTTAGATAAAAGACGGGTGTCCCTTTCGATGTCGGAAGGAACGCGGGCCTTTTCCCCATCAAGGACACCGCCCCCGGCAGTGTAGGGCCGTTGCTCGATGTAGGTTCGAGCTTACTTGATGGGTTTTTCTTTCAGGAAATGTTCCGCAGCGCTATCTTCCGCCTCAGTTGTGAACGAGTGAAGATGTTGGAGATTGATAAGCAATGGGCCGCCATCGCCACACGCGTGGCTGATGCCTTAGCGGTTCAGCCGGGCGACGTGGTGGAGGTGCGCGAACGCTGCGGACGCTACGATGTGGTCCAAGAACTGCTGCTGGCGATCGAGCAACGAGGTGGCGTCCCCCTCCCCCAACTTCTGCTGCCCCCATACTATCAGCGTCTGCTGACCGGCACGGCCCCCGCGCTCCTCGCCGTGTGGGATCGCCGTCGTTTGTCGTGGGTTGAGCGTGACCTTGACCGGGTTCTCGTCTTAGCGGGCGAGGAACGCCGAGGGGACGTGCCAAGCGCGGCGCGCGATGCCTGGCGACAAGCTGTTGACCGCTTGACCGACGTGGAGGAGCGCCGTCGTCTGCCCTATCTTCTCATGGCCGTGCCAACTGAGGCGCGGGCGCGGGAATGTGGAATGACGCTCGCCGATCTGGAGGCCATCGTGCTGCCGGCGCTCCTGTCCACGCCGCAGGAGTTGGGAAGGGAGATCGACCGCGTGCTGGGACGCCTGCGCGCCGCGCGCACCCTGACGATCCGCAGCGCCGCTGGTGAATTGCACCTGACCCTCGCCGCGCGCCCCTGGCTCAGCGATGCGGGAGCGCTTCCCGCCGCAGGTGTCTCGCCTGATGGCGTGCAGCCGGTGAATAACCTGCCAGCGGGAGTTGTCTACACCACGGTTCTGGAGGAGGCGACGCACGGGAGCATAAGAGTATCGCAGGCGGTGGAGGCGTGTGACGTGACGCTCCACTTCGCGGGTGGACGCGTGGTGGCGATCGACGCCGCCGAGGGGAAGGCGGACCTCGAGGCGCTCTTCGCGCGCCACAGTGGCGAGGCGCGGCGGGTGAGCCATGTGGGGATCGGGCTGAACCCCCATTTACGGCGGGAGATAGGCTGGACGTTAGTCGACGAGCATCGCCACGGCAATTTATTGCTCGCCATGGGCGAAAACCGGTATTTAGGAGGCGCGAACCAATCCTCGCTCAACGTGGACTTTGCGCTTCCTACAGTAACGCTGCTAGCCGACAGTCAAGTGATCGTCGTCGATGGCACGCTGGTGGTGTAGGACACGGATAGTGATAGGCGAGGAATATTTCATGGGTTATACGCCTCTAGCGCTTGTGCGATCAGTCGCTCGACCCGTTTTCCCCGCGTGCGCGCATCCTCTTGCTCCTTGGCGTGTCATAGGCGCCGGCCATACGGCGTTTTCGCACGTTACTGCTATGTGCGCGGTGGGGGGACGGGGAGTTAGCGCGGGGGGCGGTCGGAGGTCCAGGGGGCCGCGGGCGCGACGGTCAGCCGGGCCAGGGTGAGCAGGGTGGTGTCGTAGTTGACGCGCCAGCCCGCGAAGTCGCGCCAGGCCCGGTCGCGGTCGGGCTTGAGCGGCACGCTCACGGCGGCGAGCGCGTCGTAGGCCGCGTCGAACTCGTCTCTGCTGATGCTGATGGGGTCACCTGGCGCGGGCGCGGCGTTGTGCGTGATGTCGAAGTAGTTGGCGATGCGGCGCAGCGTCAGGAAGCCCGCCCGTAGACAGAGATCGGCCTGCGGGTCGCGCGGGATGTCCACGGCCGCGATGACGAGCGCGGCGGTGTCGAGCACCGTCCCGGCGGCGGTGACCCACGAGTGGTCCGGGTCGGGCGAGCGGAAGAACACCAGCGCGGGCAGCGTGGTATGGCTCTCTCCGATGCTGGCGAACCAGATCTCCCACGATGCCCAGAGGTCGCCGAGTTTATCGAGCCGCTTGAGCGCGGCGTAGCGCGTGATCATCGTCACGGCCGAGGGCGGCGACCCCGCGCGTACCTCCAGCAGGGTCACGGCCTCTTCGCGCCGCTGGAACGCCGCGTACATCGTCGGCAGGTAGGCGATCAACAGCGCGACCAGGCCCAGCCCGATCGTCGCTTCGGAGAAGGTCAGCACGGTCGCGAATAGGCCGCCGACGGTGGCGAAACCCAGGGTGAGCAGTGAGGAGCCGCTGACGAGGAAGGCCGCGCGCCATTGGCCGACGCCGAGCGCCCAGTAGACGCCTGTGTATCCAATGAGGACGAGGATGAGCCAGACGCCGGGCAGCACGAGCAGCGCGATCGGGGCGTAGATCGCCAGGACACTGTCGCGCTTTTGGTAGGAGCGCGCCCAGCGCAGGCGCACATCGAAGATGCGCCGAACCAGCAGGAAGACAATTTTAGTCAGCTTATCGTCGTCGCTCCGCGGCAATACAAAGGTGCGGATGCCTGAGAGCAGGGTGCGGAGGACGAGGACAACACCGAGCACGAACGCGAGCGCGCGTAGGACTATCACCAGGGTGATCCGATCTGCCCGTAGGGGACGGGAACCGCTGTACGAGGACAGAGAAAGTGGGCGCCGTTGGCAGGATAACATAGTTGGTCCCACTGGCGACGCTCACGTTTCTACTCAACGCAGCAGTGTGATTGACGTGCTGCGCCGCACTGTGCCGTAGGCCGTGTGCGCTACCACCGTGAGCGTGGCGGGCGTGGGGTGGGTGGGGACGTAGGAGTAGCGTAGCGGTATGGTCACCCGGCCGTAGCGGTCGGCCACGGCGTAGGTGGTGGTGTGATATGGCAGCGCGAGTTCCCGGCCGTCGACGCCGTGCGTCCGGATGATCGTCTGTAGCGTGACGGCGATGGACGCGCCCGGCTCGGTGGCGAGTCGCAATACATCGGGGCGGTCGAAGCGCAGCGTGGCGTGGGCCGGCCATGTGACGCGCAATGCACTCCCCGCGCGTGCCGCGGAGCCCTTGTTGACCGGCGTGTGCCGCGCCGAAGTCTGCTGTTGGCCGCGGCGCACTGCGGACCGTTGTTGGCGGCGCGTCGAAGATTGCGGTTGGCGGTGTTGTGCGGTGGTCTGGTGTTGTATCACGCGGCGTTGCCCCTGCCGGGGCGCGACGCCAGCGCGACGCGCTTGTGAGCGGCCTGTCGCTGCCTGCCGATAGCTTGACCGCGTGGGTTGGCCTCGCCGCGACTGGGCCGGCGTGTGTACGGTCGCGTGCTGCTGTGTGTTGCCTCGCTGAACCTGCTTGGCCGTGACCTGTCGTCGCGCGTTACCGTTGGTATGGGTCTGGGATGGGGCGTGCACGCGAACGGCCCCAGCGACGATGCGCATTGGCTTGCTCGACGTGGTCCGGCGCGCGCCGGTCGATGTAGAAGAAACGATGGGAGGTGTCACAGATGCCGACGTCGGTCGCGCTACCGGCGTAACCTGCGGTCGCGCCGTGCCTACGGGTGTTGATGGAGGTTGCCCAGCGTCCGCTTGGGTGGATTGGCGTTGCCCGATATACGTTGGTACGGGTTGAGTAGGTGGCGCCCCCGAAGATTGCTGTGTCGCTTGCGTCGCGCGCGCCATGCCCGTCGCCGCCGGTACCGGGCGTGTTGGCGGCGACCCGTCAGCAGCGACCGTTCCGTCCGCGCTGACCGTCCGCGCCTCGCTCTGCATGGTTGGCCGTGGCGTCCCGCTAGCGCCGACGGCAACGGATGTCGGGACAGCGTCGCTTGGCGGCGCCCCTAGGTCGGAGCCCGCGCGATGAACCGGCGTGACTAAAGGCGAGGAGACGAGGGTGACCGCCGTGGGCGATAGGACGGGGGCCGCTGCCGTGCGTGTGGCGTGCGGCGGCTGTTTGCTCAAGGCGACGCCCAGGAGCAAAAGTAGGAGCAGGAGCGGCGCCGCTAGGAACAGGAACCGTGGTATCTTTGGCCGCGCCGCGACGGCCGCCCCGGTTGTCTCCGCCGTGGGGGCGGTTCCGGCCCGCATTGTCACTAAACCCGGATAGACGCGCGCCACGCCGCCCGTGCTCACGACGAGCGTGAAACTGAGCGCCTCGACGACTTTGACATCATCCGGCCGCGCCGATACCGTGAACGGGTAGCGGCCCAGCGCCGTCCGGGGTGGGCGTACGGTCAGACGTAGTGGCGCCCGCGTTCCCGGCGCGAGCGAGATATCGTGGGGCTCCAGGGCGTACCATGCCGCAGGCAGGCCGGCGACCGCTACGACACAGTGGCGGTCGTTCTCTCCGACGTTCTCGATCTCGAAGGATACGTCCGCCGGGCCACTCGACTCCGGCGGCGTCGGCTCGACGGCGACGAGACGGATTGATTGCGGTTGCATGCACACGCCTTTCACCACATACATGGCGATTAAACCTACTGGGGCCTAACAAGGCATGAGTTGTGCTAGGCTCGCAACTCGGCGGCAGGATCAGGAGAGTTTCTTCGATGTGGCGTCCCCCTGGGACCGCCGGCATCGGTCCGCTGACCGTCCTGCCGGCAAATGCTTGCCGGCGGTCCCAGGGGGACGTCCCGCTGCAAAGTAACCCACCTGTGATAACACTAGCGAAAATGCAACGGAGCCGCGCTAAAGGTTGGTTAGCTCTGGTCGGGAGCGGGATATTCTCGCAAAAACGGCGCTAGCTCGTCGCCGGTCATGGTCTCTACGACGACCAAGCGGTCGGAGATGGCGGCGATGGCGGCGCGGCGCGCCTGCACGATGGCGCGGGCGCGGCGGTCAGCCTCGTCGACGAGCACGCGTACCTCACCGTCGATTTGCCCGGCCAGGTCCAGCCCCATGCCGTGGTCGCGGCTGACGGCGAGCGGACCCAGCGCGCTCATGCCGAACTCGGTGACCATGCGCCGCGCGATGGCGTACGCCTCGGAGATGTCCTTCTGCGCCCCCGTCGTCAGCTGGCCCGTGAACTCCAGTTCGGAGGCGCGGCCTCCCATCAGGCCGGCCATACGGTCGCGCAATGCGTCGAGGGAAATGAGATACGTATCGTCCTCCGGCGCGGTCACCGTGACGCCGAGGGCGTCGCCGCGCGGGAGCGCCTGGACCTGCCGCACGGGGTCGCAGTGCGGCAGCGACATCATCACCACGGCGTGGCCTACCTCGTGGATGGCGATGACGCGCTTGACCGCGTCGGGGATGATGCGCGCGTGCTGCTCCGCTCCCGCCGCGACGCGTAGCAGCCCGGCGTCGAGGTCGCGTCCCGTGACGTGGCGCGCGGCGCGGCGCGCCGCCAACAGCGCGGCTTCGTTGATCACGTTGGCAAGGTCGGCCGGCGTCATTCCCGTGGACTGCGCGGCCAGACGGTCGAGGTCGGCGTCGCGGTCGAGCGGCACGTCGCGCGTGTGGATGCCCAGGATAGCCCGGCGGGCGGTGCGGTCGGGCAGCGAGAGTGTGACGCGGCGGTCGAAGCGGCCGGGGCGGACCAGCGCCTCGTCCAGGATGTCCGCGCGGTTGGTGGCGGCCAGCACGACGACGCCCGACGCCGGCGTGAAGCCGTCCATCTCCACCAGCAGTTGGTTGAGCGTCTGGTCGCGCTCGCCGCTGTCGCGCGTGGTGGAGCGGGCGCTGCCGACGGCGTCGATCTCGTCGATGAATACGATGCAGGGGGCGGACTTCCGCGCCTGGGCGAACAGCGTGCGCACGCGTGCGGCTCCCACGCCGACGTATTTCTCCATGAACGCGGCGCCGGACATATTGTAAAACGGCACGCCCGCCTCGCCGGCGACCGCGCGCGCCAGCAGTGTCTTACCCGTGCCGGGCGCGCCGACGAGCAGCAGCCCGTGCGGGATGCGCGCGCCCAGCCGGTGGTAGTTCTTCGGCGCCTTGAGGAAGCCCACCACGTCGGCCAGCTCCTGGCGCGCGTCGTCGACGCCGGCGACATCCTTGAAGGTGACGGTGCTCTGCACCGGGCGCGGCCTGACGCCGGCGCCCCTGGTCTTGACGTAGGCATAGGCGGCGACGCCGAGCGTGACCAGCGGCAGCAGCGCCGCGGCCGCTCCCGGCGTGGCCGGCCCATTCAGTGGAGCGGGCGTGGGGTCGGATGGATTTGACATAATCATACCTTTGCTAGATGACGATACATGGCGTCTCGTGGCAGCAGCAGCCGCAGCGCCACGTCGAGTGGGAAGAGTAGCAGCGCCAACAACAGTAGGGCCGGCCACAGCGGCGCCCAGTCCACCGTGTCCGGCAGCCCGTCGTGGGCGAAGGCGTCGGCCGGCCGCGTGAGGACGCGGCCGCCGCTCGCCTCGGAGAGGTGCGTGAGGAACGCCGTGTCGACGCCCTGGCTCGCGTATTCGGCGGGGTAGGGGGCGACGACGGCGGCGATGTCGCCCGAAGCGGCGGGCTGGCGGTCACCGTTGACCGGACTCGCCGTATAGACGCCCGGCTGCGTCGCGGGCAGCGCTGCCGTGTAACTACCTGGCGCGGTCAGTGGCAGCGCCACCACGCGCGCCGTTCCGTCGGGCATGACCACGCGCACGCGCGGGCTCACGCTGTCGTCGAAGAGGCCGTCGGACGTGTGTGACGATTGCGACACCTGTAGCACCCCATTTTGCAGGGATAGCTGTGGCGTTTGCGCCCCCGGCGCGGGTCCACGCATGGCCCAATGCGCCGCGTCGACCCAGAACTGCTGTTGTCGCGCCGGACTCCACGCGGCGGCCCATTGTGTTCCGGCGTCCGAGGTCCAGGCCACGGCGCGGCCCAAGCCGTACTGCCATGAAGAGAGTACGGGGTCGCCGGCGGCCGACTGCACGCTGACCTGCGCCGTGGCCTTGGGGGAGGTCGTGTCGTAGGCGCTAATCGACGGCAGCGACTGCCCCGAGAGGGCGCGCAGCAGCGGCGACGCCGCCGCGACGCCCAGGCGCACATGCCCCTTGACCTGGGCGTTCCCGGTGGTCCCGTAGCGGGTTTCGTTGATGATGATGCGCGGGATGTCGTGCGGGTCGGAGACGTAGTGGAACGCGCCGCCGCCCTCTTTAGCCCAACGCTGCAGTTCGTCCTGTTGCACGTCGGTCCCCACGCCAATAGTGGAGAGCGTGATGTGCTCACGGCGCATGCGTTGGATCAACGTGTCGAACGGGGCGTCCTGTTCGCCCTGGCCGTCGGTCAGTAGGACGATGTGCCGGTAGACCGTGGGGACGGTCAGCACGGACTTCTCGGCGTCGCGCAACGCGGGGTAGATGTAGGTGTCGCCATCGGCCGAGAGCGTGTTGATCTGGGCGCGGATACGCGTTTTGTCGTCGAGACCCTGTAGAGCGTGGAACGGGACGATCCAGTGGTTGGTATCGTCGAAGGCGAGCACGCCCACGCTGTCGCCGTCGTTGAGCTTGTCCAGCGCCGAGGCGGCCGCGACCTTGACCATGTCGACCTTGGCCACCCCCGCCACCGAGTCGGCCATGGAGCCGCTCTTGTCGAGCACGAGCATGAGCGCCAGCGGCGCGCTGACGCGGCGCGGTGTGGAGATGCTGAGCACGGGCAGCGCGTCTTCCAGCGTGGATCGCGCGTAGGCCCCTCCGCTGAACGAGTGGGGTCCGCCGATCGCCAGCAGGCCCAACCCCTCGCGCGTGGCGTCGCGCAGCGCACGCTGCTGCGTAGCCGTGAGCGCGGTCGCCGGCACGTCGTCGAGTACGACCTCGTCGTAGCCGTGGTAGGCCGCGGCGGTGCTGGGCGCCGTACCAGGCAGGCTCGGCTGCACGGTCATACGCGCGTGCGCCAGCGCCGACGCCAGCCCCGTCGCCGCCGCCGGATCATTGACGACGAGCAGCACGCGTCCGGGCGCTCCGACGACGGTGGCGGCGTCGAGCGTATTGTTGGCGGTCACTAGGTCGCCCGGCGCGTCGACGCGCACGCGTATGGTGTGTACGCCCCGTGTGTCGAAGCGCTGCTCCGTGCGCAGGACGGTGTCGCCGGCCGGCAGCGCGATGGTCTGTTGGTCGGTGGCGCCGTCGATGGAGACCGTGAGGGTGGCGTTGGTGGCGTAGGCGCTGTGCAGCGTGATGCGCACGGGCACGCGCTCACCGACGCGCGCTGTGTTCGGTAGGTCGATCGCGCGTACGAGGGTATCGCGCCGCGCCTGCGGTGTGATGGCCACGGTGTCAATGGGGACGCCGCGCGCCAAAGCCAGCGCCAGCGCGCCGTTGGTGTCCCCTGTCGTGGCGCGCCCGTCCGAGAGCAGCGCCAGCCGAGCCGTCAGCCCCGGCGGCAGGGTCGACAGCGCGAAGCGCACCGCGGCCCCGATGTCGGTCGCGTCCGCGCCCGGTTCAGCAGGGTCGGGCAGCGTCTTATAGTGTGCCAGCGGGACGGCCAGGCGCGGCGACGCGCCGAACAGGATCATCCCCGCCTGGTCGTGCGCCCCGGCGGCCAGCGTGGCCTGCTCGGCCCACGTCATGCCCGCGCGTTGCCCGCCCGGTCCCACGCTGCCTGAGGCGTCTACGAGGAACATGACCGCGACCCGGCGTTCCGTCGTCCGCCACGCCGGGCCAGCCAGCGCCGCGACGAGCAGCCCAAGGATCACCATGCGCAGCGCCAGGACCAGCGGCGCGCGGCGCCCCGGCAGCCGTCGCAGCCGCGCGTACCCCGCCAGCGCCGTCGCCGGCAGCAGCACGAGGAGGAGCAGCGCCCAGGGAGTTGTAAAAGTTAGCATGGTTTATCCCCCCTCACCCCCGGCCCCTCTCCCGTGCGCGGGAGAGAGGAGCGTCCTACGTGTTGTTGCCCGCCCCTTCGAGAGGAGCGTCCTACGTGTTGTTGCCCGCCCCTTCGAGGAAGACAATTGCCATTGCGGGGCGTCTCCCTCCTCTCCCACAGGTAGATCGGAGGGCGTCTCCCCCTCTCCCGCGCACGGGAGAGGGGGCTGGGGGGTGAGGGAATCCTTACGTATGCCGCACATAGTACCACCATTCGCCGCCTAGAAACAGTAGCGCCAGGACCGTGAACAAGGCCCAGCCCTCCCATGGGGAGGGTGCGACGGGGACACTTAGGAATGGCGTGACGGGGGCGGCCGCCGCGTCGCTGTTGACTGTCGCGTCGCCGCTGGCCGCGCCGACGTTGACGGTGAGCGTGTTGGCGCCGCCGACCGTGCCGTTAACTGTGTAGAGGCCGGGCCGTGACGCCGGCAGCGCGGCGAGGTCGCCCGACGAGGCTAGCGTAGTTCCCTTCCCAGCCGCGTTGCCGGCAAAAGCCAGCGTCGCCGTACTCTGCCGCGTTAGAGGCAGCGCCGCGACCGTGCCGGCCGTGGCGCTCGTCTGCGGCGCGGGGGCCAGGTTTTGCACCAGATTCTGTAGCAGCGCGGGGAAGGCCAGCAGCGTGTCGAGGTTGCTGCTGTTGGCAGTCGCGCTCGGACGTGGATCGAAGGTCAGCACGGCGACGCGCCGCCCGCCAGTCACGCCGCTGAACAGCAACGGACCGGTGTCCCCCGCGATATCGGCGCGTGCCCAGTTGGGCAACGCCACGCGCGTCGCCGCCGACACGACGAGTGAACTCAGATCGACGTCGTGTAACAGCGCGCTCGTGCGGTCTGTGCCCATCACGGCCGGCGCGACCATCGTCCCGTCGCCGGCCACGCTGAAGAGCGCGTTGTTACCGCTTTGCGGCGATACCGCGGGGTTGACGAAGATCAGGTTGCCGGGCGGCAGGACATCGGGTCCCGTCTCGTCGAGCACGGTCAGATCGACGCGCTGGGCCACATTGTAGAGCGAGGCGTCGTCGGGCGTGTCCGTTGCCAGGGTCACGCCGGGTATGGCGCGCAGGACCGGTATCAGCGGCGACGAAGAGTCGCTCGTCACTAGCAGGACATCGCGGCGCGTCACCTGTGGGACAACCGCCCACGCCGCGTCGTCGGCCGCCAGCGCGTCGCGCCCGTCGAGGCGGAGTTCAACGCTGTGCGCCCCCATGGCTAACTGGCCCCCCTCCGCTACGCTGCGGCGGTCCAGCGCGGCCGCCAAGCGCAGACTGATCGGCTGCGACGAACGCGCCGCCAACGTCATGGTCCGCGTGACGCTCTGACCGTCGACGCTGGCCGTCACGCGCGTCGTAATGGGGGTGGCGGCCGTGTTGACCAGCCGCGCATAGGCCTCGCACGCGTTCATGTTCGTACTGCCGGGCGTCTGTCCCGCCGGGCAGGACACGCTCAAGCCAGCCACGGTACGATCGTCGTTCGTTGTCCCGACCGTGCGCACGCGCAGTCCCGGCACGGCGCGGCGTAAGGCGGTGATCGTCGCGTCAGCGGTCCCTAGCGGCGCGAACAGGTAGGTTGAGGTGTGCGAGCCCCCCGCCATAGCGAGACCCGCCAGCAGCGCCCCATCCCCCGCCAGCGACGACGGTCCGTCTCCCGGTGTGAGGGCGTCGAGCGCGCGGCGCAGCGCGGCGTGGTCACTCGACGTGATGAGCGTGCGCGGCGTCGCGCCGGCGTCGACGAGCGTCATACTGTCGCGCGCGGCAAGACCGTCGATGAGTGGGGACACCAGTGCGCGCGCATGCGCCAGGCGGCTGGGCGGCGTGTCGTCGGCGCTCATCAAGAGCGACGTGTCGACGGCCACGAGCAGGTGGCGCGCGGTCCCGGCGGCCACGAACGCGGGCCGCGCCAGCGCGAGTCCGCCGAAGAGGAGCGCCGCCAGTTCTAACAGGAGCAAGATGTATCGCGTGGGCAGGCGGCGTGGCCGGCGCAGCGGCGACTCGGAGAGGACGCGCGACCACAGCAGCGTGCTGGGCAGTGTGTGGCGGCGGTAGCGCACCCGCCACAGGTGGATCAACAGCACCACCGGGAGCAGCAGGAGCGCGGCGAGGCCGGCCGGCGCGAGCAGGCTCATCGCAGCACGCCTTCCCGGCGCAGCGCCTGTAGCACCAGCGCGCGCGGCGGCACGCCCGTGGAGACGCGCACGTAGTGGGCGTGTTGCGCGCGGCACAGGTCGTCTAACTCGCCGCTCCAGGTCTCGAAATGCGCGGCGTAGCGGCGCAGCAGGCCCGGCGTGACGCCGACCTTGACCAGTTCGTCGGTTTCGCAGTCGTGCAGTTCGAGCAGCCCCTCCAGGGCCGGCGTCTCCTCCTGCTGGTCCAGTACATGTAGCGCGGTCGTGTGCAGCCCCGCGCGCGCCAGGTAATTTAGCGCTTCGCTGTGTCCCGCCGGCGCCATGAAATCGGTCAGCAGCACGGCCACACCGCGCCGGCTCACATGCTCACAGTAGGCGGCCGCGGAGCGCGCCAGGTCCGTCCCGCCGCCCGGCTCGATCTCGCGCAGGCGTTCCAGCAGCGGGCCGACGGCGTTGCGTCCGCGCAAGGGCGGCAGCACGGGGTGGGGATCGCCGCCGAAGAGACCCAGATAGACGGTGTCGTAGCCGGCCAGCGCCACGGCGCCGAGGGCGGCGGCGACGCGCTTGGCGTAGAGCAGTTTGTTGGGCCGGCCCCAATCCATTGAGGCCGAGCAGTCGATCAGCAGATGCACGGAGAGATTCTCGCGCGCCTCGGTCAGCTTGAGGCAGAGTTCGCCCAGCCGCGCGTAGACGTTCCAGTCGATCAGGCGGAAGTCGTCGCCCGGCACGTAGCTACGGTGGTCAGCGAACTCGATCGAGTGCGCCTTGCGCCGGCTGGCGTGCTCGCCGGCCATGCCGGCCGTGGCCGCGCGCGGCGCGCTAAAGTGCAGCGCTTCGACCTGGCGCAGGAACGCCCCGTCGATCAGGTTGTTGGGGTTATCCGTCTCTACGTTCCCTGTCAGTCCAAGAACATCGGATGCGACGCGAGACCTGACGGCTGATAGCTGACGGCTGATCGCTGACAGCTTCATCGCGGCATCTCCGGCACATGCGCCAGCACGTCGTCGACGACGCGGTCGGGCGTAATGCCTTGCGTTTCGGCCTCGAAGTTGACTGTCACGCGATGGCGCAGCGCGTCGCGGGCCACCGCACGCAGGTCGTCGAAGGAGAGCGCGAAGCGCCCTTCGAGCAGCGCGTGGATACGTCCGGCCAGGGTGAGCGCCTGCGCGCCGCGCGGACTGGCGCCCAGGCGCACGTAGCGCTTGACCAACGGCGACGCCTCGGCGGCCTCGGGTTGGGTGGCCAGGACGAGGCGCACGGCGTAGTCGAGCACGAAGGTACTCATCGGTACATCGAGCGCCAGCGCCTGCATGTCCAGCAGCGTCGCGCCGTTGGCGACGGTACGCGCCACCTGTGCGGTTCCCGTGACGGTCTGGCGCACGATCGTAGCCAACTCGCCGCGCACGGGGTAGGAGACGATCAGCTTGTAGAAAAAACGGTCGAGTTGCGCTTCGGGCAGCGGATAGGTTCCCTCCATCTCCACGGGGTTCTGCGTCGCCAGCACATAGAAAGGACGCGGGAGGGCGCGCGAGGAGCCTGCGGTCGTCACGGTACCCTCTTGCATCGCCTCGAGCAGGGCGGACTGCGTCTTGGGTGTGGCGCGGTTGATCTCATCGGCCAGGATCAGGTTGCCGAAGACAGGTCCGGCCTGGAAGGAGAGGGTGCGCCGCCCGTTCTCGTCCTCCATCAGCATCGTCGTGCCGGTCACGTCGGCCGGCATCAGGTCGGGCGTGAACTGGATGCGGCTGTACTCGAGGTCGAGCACGCGGGCGAAGGCGCGCACCAGCGAGGTCTTGCCGAGGCCGGGCACCCCTTCGAGCAGCACATGGCCACCGGCGATGAGGCAGATCAGTACGCCACGCACGATGTCATGCTGCCCGACGATGGCCTTGCCGACCTCGGCCTGGATCTCCCGCGCCACCTGCCCGAACATCTCGGGCGTCATCACGTCACGGGCGGGTTCTGCCATGTGCTAGCTCTCTTTCTAGTTGTGAGTCGTGAGTCGTGAGTCGTGAGTCGTGAGTCGTGAGTCGTGAGTCGTGAGTCGTGAGTCGTGAGTCGTCAGATGGTCTGGGTGACGCCTCTGGTGGCTGCGGATGTCTCACGAGCCCGTGTAGGAAACGTCTACGTTCACTCACCGCTACCTCATTTTCTCACGACTCACGACTCACGACTCACAACTCACAACTCACGACTCACGACTGACTACTCGGCGTAAAATATCCCTGCACGACGCTGCGGTCGTCCGGGGTGATCGCGTTGCTGTCGGGGGCGACGTAGCCGGGGACAGTGACCGTGGCGCCGGACGCGCCGCCGGACGGCGCGCTCGCGCCGGTTCCCGTGGAGCGGCTGGGTTGGCCCACGCTGAAGATCAGTTGCCCACCCTTATCGGGCGCGCCGTTCAGGGTGACATCGCCGCCGTTGCTCAACGCGGCGTGCGCGCCCTTGGCCGTGCCCTGCGGTGTCGATGCGCCGCTATCGACGCCCTGTCCCGCTCCGGGATGACCGAAGCGCCCGTTCGGGCCATCGGGGGAGCCCTGTCCGGCGCCGGCGCGATTAAATGACCCGCCGCCTGTGGTGGGGTCAGTGGACAGGCCGTTGCCCTGACCCTGGCGCCCGTTCGCACCGCGTCCGCCGCCAGTGCGGCCGGAGCCGCCGGCGCGGCGGCCGTTCGCGCCACTTTTTGTACTCGTATTCCCGTTGCCAGACTTGCCCGCTCCCTGGCCCTGCTTACCGTTCGCCCCGGCCCTGTTGGTGGTAGCGCTCGAATTTTGCCCGTTGGATAGCTGTCCCAGAGATCCTTGCTGGCCGTTCTGGCCGTTCTGGCCGTTCTGGTTCTGACCATTCTGGCGGTTTTGCCCCTGGCCGTTTTGCCCGTTGTGGCTCGTCTGCGCCTGCGCCGATTGGATGCTATTCTGTAGGTTTTTCAGCGCGCGTTGTTGCGGGCTCTCCACGCCGCCGGCGGTCGAGTTCTTACCGGCCGACAGATTCAACTTTGTGCCGGAGTTGGAGGGCTGCGTCCTCGTGCCCTGGCCCTGCCTACCGTTTCCTGGCGCGGCGCCGGACGTCCCCTGACCAGTTCCACGTCCAGCGCCCAGCGTGGAGCCCTTACCGGAGACCAGCCGCGCGCCGCCCTGACCATTGGACTGTTTTCCCTGCGTCATCGACACGGCCATAGCGTGGCCGTTGTGTGCGGCGCCTGGGTGTGCGCCTGTCGTACCGGGGGGAGAGCCTATCGACAGGATTTTGATGGGCGCGCTCATGACCCTCACACGCGGCGCATGTGGAGGCGTCTTGGCGCCATGGCCGGCGACGGCGCCTACGGCCGTGACGTTTGTATGGATCGTGGGTATGCGCGGCGCGGACAAAGCCATGATCGCGGCGAGCAGCGACAGCCCGGCGAGGGCGTATAGCTCGCGGCGCAGCGACGGCCACGGCAGCAGCCCGGCGGGGTGATAGTTGCGCAAGGTCGTAGCCGCCGCCGTGAGCGCACGCCCGCGCAGATCCGTCATAGCGGGCGTCTCCACGCCGCTTATGCCATTCATGTCGCCCACGCGATCCGTGCGATCGTCGCGCTCGAACTCAAGGGCGCTAGCGAGTTGCTCGTGCAACCCCAGGCGGCGGTCGAGGTCGTGGGCGAGTTGCGGCGTCGACGGGGCGTGCCAGGGGAGAGTCCCCAAACCGGCCAGCAGTACGATTGCCGCAGCCACGAGTGGGGCGGCCGGCAGCGGCAAGGCGAGTCCCATGATACGCAGCAGCAGCGTCGCCGCCGCGACGAGCGCGGCCAGGGCAAGCAATCGCACGACGGTTACGAGCGCACGCTGCCGGTATACGCGGCGCCGGAAGGGCTGTAGCGCGGCGGCGATCGGATAGGGGCCGGCGCGCGGATCGATACTCAGGGGCGATGGCGGCAGGTCGAGGGCGCGGCCATAGACAAGGGCCGAACAGCGTCGCCAGGAGAGGCGCCGCCACGGCCGGGTCTGGAACCCTGGCGGGTGGAGCATAGGTATACCCTGCGCGATCTAGCGGCATGGGCGCTACGTCCGCGTCCGTTCCGTTGGTTGCCGGTACTTCCGACTCAAGATGGACGGCCGCGCGCCGGATGCTTATAGGCAGAGTAGCACAACACGCCGTATGCGGCCAATCGCCGGAAATCTCCGCCTCCAAGCTCTCTCCCGCGCGGCGCGACGTCTCTACTGGGAGCGCCGGCTTCTAGCCGGCACACGGTCGCCGCTATGGCGGTTGGCGTCACCGACATGCCTGCCCGCGACGGCGTGCCAGCGCGGCTAGCAGTCTGTCGGAGAGAACGAAGCAATGGTGTGCATAACCGGGGGCCGCTGTCGGGGTGGGGCGTTCCGCCTCTGGTCACGCGTGATCGACGCGTGGCTGCGGGCAGGACACGGCGGT
>JAABUV010002722.1_pt1 | contig 23518 bp, 36 predicted proteins | sample 5559971 | NCBI WGS metagenome assembly JAABUV01 (sample SAMN10711881, study PRJNA513362) | rock metagenome | isolation source: Antarctica rocks | place: Antarctica: Victoria Land, Knobhead nord | collected 2015-12-19
CGGCCCGCTGCTCGGCGCGCTCGCGTCGCACCCAATGCTGCAGGTATTGCCGCCGCTTTCCCATGCTCTTGCGTGCTACACCTGCTGTGCGAGTTTCACTGCCACCGGGTTTGTACTTTGATGACATGCTCGCGGGCTGTGCTCTGACTCAGGCATGGGGGGCAGGACGCAGCCTGGGCCTCACCTCATTATGTTACACGGAATGGAAGCGCATGCTGTGTTTGAAATTGTTATGCAGATGTTTGCCATGCAAACACTGAAGACCAGGCTGTGGGGCTGTAGATCGCAAACTGGGACCCCTGGCGCACCGGGCGCCAGGTGGCGCTGCAGCTGCAAGCGTTCCTGGAGGCGCGCACGCCCTCGCACGCTCGAAACCAATTCGTGCATGCGTTGCCTACATGTGTGCACAGGCATGCTCCGTTGCCTACACATTCACAGCTTATTGCAGGACAGCTTTGTAGGCTGATGCTGCTAGGGTTGTCAGTCACTGCTTATGGTTCCAAGAAGTTGTGATTTGTACAATGCACTGAAGATGCTTCTCCCATCGCTGGCATTGACATCGTTATTTTTGTTTAGGGTATAGGGTATACCCTATCAGGTTGGGCAGCGGGCTGGGGACAGTGTTTTCAGCCTTCACAGCTGTGCTGGCTGGACCTGCACACCTTGTCGCCCTCCTTGACGTACACGACCACGTGGTAGAACACGGTGCCGGCCAGCTCCAGCATGGCGGCCTGGCTGCCGGCCGCCGCGCGGATGCGCCGCTTCCACACGTACACGCCCGGCTCGGCGAGGCTGCGCGCGCTGCGAAATGCCTGCGCATCCAGCGAGCGCCGCAGCCGCTGCAGGTACTGCGCCCTGCGGCGGCACACCACCAGCCGGCGCGTTTCTAGAAGCGTCATCTTGATTACTGGAGTCGAGCAAGAGCTCAGGTCATGCAGGCGCGGGACTGCTCACATCTGCTCCGCAGGCAGCGGCCGGTTGAGCGGCGCGGCAAAGTCTGCCGCAAGCGAGGCGGCGAGGGCGCTGTCGGAGGAGCTCCGGCTGCGCTTCAGGTTGAGAGCGGCCTGCATGATTGCAGGACAAGTCCCAGATCAGCGCTGTGTGTTTGGCTGATGCTCAGCTACCAGCGCCTCCCGGCAGTTTTGTTGTAACTTACACTGGAAAAGAGCCAGTTGGGCTCCCTTGAACCCTAGGGCAGTCCCGCTTAGCGCCGAGCGCAGCTCAGCAGCAGGTGCAACTTCTTGGTGCGTAATTCATTCAGAGAGCGTATAGCTTCCTGAATCCTTGCACTCTGTTCCCGGCACCTTGTGTAAGACACTGCCGCCAGAGCAGGAGAGCTGCGGAGGCAGCCGTGGAGCGATGTGGGGCGCCATGCACACCCGCGCCCTGCCCGGCAGCAGTCCGTCCGGCCGCGAGCCTGTCTGGGAGGGCCCCGCGCGCGGGGAGGCGCAGCCCGGCAGGAGGCGCAGCACCTCCCGGGCGCGCAGGCAGCCGACATCGGCTAGTGCAACAGTCGCGGAGGCTAGCGTGCCCAGCACACCGCTCATGCAGGTGCTCTTCTTCACCATTGCAGTACGCAGCCAGTGGAATGCAGGTGCTCTTGTTCATCACTGCACTCCGCAACCAGTGGAGTGCAGGTGCTCTTGTCCATCACTGCACTCCGCAACCAATGGAAGGCGGCCAGCACTGTGCTGCTTGTGGCGCAAGAGCGTGTCATGAGGCGCACGACCGCGCGGGCCGCACAGCCTGCTCACCGCTGTCTCAGCCTTGCACGCGCCCGGCGCGCAGGAGCGCATGGCGTTCCTGAAGTCCGACCTGGTGCACCTCTTTGACGACAAGGGCATAGACAAGTCGCAGTATGACGACGTTGTGCAGTTCAGGTGGGTGCTTGTGCTGCATCAGTGCACCGTAGCTGCGCTGCCGCGGCCTACCCATGGGCGTTCGTAGCCGTATGGGAAGCATACCGGAGGCACAGCGAGCAGGGATCCTATTACAGCGTATAATTCCGCGCGTGGGTACATGTTCAACATCGCCATGCTCAAGCGCGTCTTCTCGCCCAAGTTCTACCTGCACGACATTCGCCAAACGGTGCTGCCCTCTCCACTCCTCTACCATTTCATTGCACTCCCGGACCGCCGATAACTCAGCCTCTCTCCAGTGTTTGCGTCGGTTCAGACTGTGCTGCGCATCTGCACCCTTCTTACTCTTTTTTTGCACTCCTGCACTGTCGACAACTCAATTCCCTCCAAAGTCTGCGTCAGTTACATGAGGGGCAGCTCGTCGGGCTGCGTGTCACAAAGAGCCAGCGGTGTGCCGCCGACGCGCTGCCTGCGTGCGGACGCAGGGCGAGCACGAGGCAACCACGCGCTGGACTATGGCGAGTGTGCCCGCCCCGCCGCTGCTTGCACGCACTACGAGGCCGCCCCCGCCTCGCCGGGCGCGCGCCTGACGTGCGACACTATGCCCCCAGGTGATGGACTTCACGCTGCTGCCGCAGCGCAGCGCGCTGCGCAAGTTTTGGTCGCCGAAGCTGGTGTTCACGGGCGTGTCCATCATGGGCATCAACCCCAGCAGCGGTGCGCGCCCTACCCTGTACGCCCTACCCTTACCCTGCCGACCCGCGCCGCCCCATGCCGGCGTTGTCCAGTGCGTCCTGCGCGCATCATGCCTTTCATGCTTCAACAGGGCTCATAGCGCATGCATGCGACTGGGTGATGTTTGGGTTCAATCATCCGTACGGTGTCGTCGTCGGGGGTGGTCAGCGCTGTTTCCTCGTACGACAGCCCCTCGCGCATCTCTCGGACCCGCCGGTTGTCGGGGTTGTTGTGCCAGGCGTCCGCCCAGTAGCCGGCCAGCATGCGCCCGCGCAGGTCTGAGCCCGGCTCGGACCCGCTCGTGTGCTTAAACGTGGGGTCCGGCCCGCGGGACAGACAGTCCGCCGTGTTGAGCTTGCCAAAGCCGTGCTCGATGGCGGGCGCTCTGTCCCGTCGGCCGGACCTCATGCGTGGGCACACGAGCGTGGCCAAGCTGGTCTCGGACCTGCGCGGGCGCATGCTGGCCGGCTACTGAGCAGAATCCTGGTTCGAAAACGCCGACAACCAGCGCGGCCTGGGAAGGGGCGCGAGGGGCTCTGGTACAAGGACAAAGCGCTGCTCATCCCCGGCAACGGCGTCGTGCGGAGGACCATCCTTGACCGTCCCGGACCTCCAGCATGGGTCGTGGAGCGTGCGTGTTGGGCAGGGCAGGCAGCGCCGCTGCCTGCTCGCCGATGCGGCCCCGCCACCGCGCAGGTAAATTCAATCGGCATATTGACTACTGGGATTCGATAGAAAACCAAGAGTACTTCAGCCTGGAGGCGTTTGCGCACGTGCTTGCGCAGCTGAGCAGCCTGGCGCATGCGCCGCCCGCGCTGGAGCAGCCGCCCTACATGGTCCTGCGCAAGCGCAAGGACTACGAAGTGCGCAGGCGCGCGGCCGGCGCCGCGTGACCCGTGGGGGCGGCAGGTGCTGTGCGCCCGTGCGCACAGGGGTACCAGGGTATGCAAACTCTACCCGAGGCAGCAGCGCATGTCGCGGGTGCAGCTGTCCAGGTTGAGAAGCTGTGGTTTGGGCCGGCTTGTGCAACCGCAATCTTGCAAACGGGGCGCTCCTGCCCTCCCCCTCAGTCCGGCCGCGCCCACGACTCCCGCGGGCAGGCGCGCGCTGCTTCAGGGCAGGGGCCGGGCCGCCGCGCGCCGGCTGACGCCATCTGCGGGCACGGCCATGCAGCTGCGGAGTCGGATGCTGCCGCCCAACCTCCTCCCGCTCGCGCCCGTGTGGGCGGGCGCCAGCGACGCGAGCCGGGGTGGGGTGGCAACAGGCAGCCGCTGGCAGCGCCTGCTGACCGCTCCCACCCTTTGCCTGAGGTCGTCCTGGGGCTGCAGGTATGAGCCGTGCCTGGTGGCGGAGGCGGACACGGGCAGCCGCGACCCTGCGGGCGACGGCGTGCCTGCCTTCCGCGCGCTCGCCGGGTACCTGTTCGGCGGCAACGCGGCCGGCGAGCGCATGGCCATGACCGCGCCCGTCATCAGCGACACGCGCGGCGCGATGCAATTCTACGTGGGCGGCGGCCGCCAGGCGCGCGGCCGCACGCCCTGCCGCCATCCAGGCCGTCTGTGAGGTGCTGTGATGCGATGTGATGTGAGGTGCTGTGATGTGATGTGATGTGATGTGATGTGATGTGATGTCATGCGCCACGCACCTCTGTATCTTTGCAACGCTCACGCCACCACCAACCTCCTCCCCCTCCTCACCACTCCCCAACGCCCAGCTGCGTATTTTGGAAGCGCGCGCCGACTGCGGGCGCGCCCCGCGCAGCCCGCCACCGCGCCCGCGCCGGCCAACGACGCGGTGCGGCTGCGCGAGTGGCCGGGCGGCACGTTCGCGGCCGCCGCGTTCTCCGGCCGCGCAGGCGCGCCGCGCGCGCGCGCCGAGGTCGCGCGCCTGCGCGCCGCGCTCGAGCGCGACGGCCTGGCGGCCGCCGGCGGCGACTGGGCGCTGCTGCGCTACAACGACCCGGGCACCTGGGCGCCGCTGCGGCTGAACGAGGTGCTGCTGCCGGTCGAGGGCTTTGATCTGTGGGCCTGGCCGGCTGGGTAGGCGCGTCTGCAAGGGACGCGGCGCGGCCCTGCGCGTACACATGGTGGCCCAGCGCGCCTGCGCGCTGGGCCGGCATGTGTTAGAGGGGTGGGTGAAGTTGGTAGCATGTATTAGAGACGTGGTTGAGAGGTGGGGGGATACATGGCGGTGTGCCTGGACAAATTGCGCTGCATCTCTGTGGGGTGAGCCTTGTCTGCGAAGCCGGTACTGTACACTGCTCTGCGGGTCAGCCACACACCGTGTGACGATACACGGATGCTGTAATGGCCTGTTGGCAAGTAGAATTTAATGTCGTTTCAGAGACTTGCAGTGTTGGCCAGACTATTGTTGCAGGACGTCTTGCAGGCGCACCATTTATCAGCTATGACCTGACCCGCTGTCGCGTGGAGCAGGAATTTCTTGATGTCTGCATGGCCTGGTCGAGCTATGGCTCTGAAAAGGTAGCACTGTTGGCCGCACTGCTCGCAAGGAACGAAGAGCTTGACCGCAGATGCTTTGGCCAAAGCACGCTCTGTATCAATTTGTTTGCTTTGTGCTCTTCATATATAAGAAAGTAAGGTGCAGGCTGAGAGTGTCATACCCCACCGATTGCAACCCGGCGCAGCATGACAGAGAGTGCCCATATCACCATCCCTGCTTACACGGGGTCTTTCCTTATACCTGGCATATCCACTGACCTAAGCGACACAGACGTAGAGCGCTGCAGGCGACGCCCCACCCACAGCTTGCAGGACGGGCGGGCGCCCCCCGCCAAACGCAAATACCAGTTCCTGGGGCCACGCGGCCGCTCAACGCATGCAATGCACACTGCATCAGGGGGCCAGCACGGGGAAGGGCAAAAAAATTGCAAGCGGAGATGCCCGCGCGGGCGCATAGGGCCTCCGCAAATGCAGGGATCAATCTATATGTGCGCAGCATCCCGGCCCCAGGGCGCCACCCAGCCTCATGAACACAGGCGCGGGGCAGCGCAAGTGCAAAGTGAAGGCGTGCGTGGAGGCCCAGGGGGTCCCAACTGTTCAAGTCCCACAGCAGCAGCACCCTAGGTAACATCCAAAACCAGCCTGCCCTGGCGGCCGCGCCGCTGGCAGGCGCTTTGCCCGCAGCAGCACGAGCGTGACAGCAGCTGACTAGCACTTTGTGGCATCAGTGATGCGGCAGGCCAGCCCGCGCGGCCGCAAGTCTGCCTCCCGATAGGCAGTCCGGCGCTGTCAAAAACCTGACGCAGGAGCATCTCATCTGGGTGAACGCCCGCACTCTCGCGGAGGGCCCAGCCCCAGGCGTCCAATGCGACGCCGGGGCGCATGCAAAACCTACACACCAAACCTACACGCAAATGCACACTGGTCCTAACGCACCAAGTCCTAAACCAAAGCAGCCATGCTCCTCCTAAGAACGCCTGAGAACGCCAAGTATCCAAAAACGATGTCATGCGCGGCCGGTCCTGGCCCGGCGCGCCGGTGCCTGTCCTATACGGGCGCTACGCTCCTGCAAGCGCAGCGCCCTGGCTGCCTTGTTCATGATGTTATACGCCTGCTCCCAGCAGGACGCCAGCACACCTGCACCGCCCGGCGCGCATGGGCCCACCCGCATGCGCGCAGCAGCAGGCCCCGCTACAGCCGTGGCTGCGCAGCGCCCTGATGGGGCCCTGGGCACCCACAGCATTGCTACAAAAGTGATTTATTTCACAACTTGGCAGCGACGTCCCGCGCCTTTGCGCGCGATGCGCGAAAGTCTAGCACACCCACATAGCTATCCTAACACCCCTGACGCGCGTTGTCAAAAACCCTGCCAGCACAGGGCATGCATGGACCACAGCCCCCGGTCAGGCAGCCATGCCCCTGCTGACCTGCGGTCCAGCCCCGCACGCCGCCCACACACGCGCTCATCTAAACTTGCTCAATACTCCAAAACCTGCCCCGCACCGCGCCCCCGTGCATGCGGCAGGAGAGGCGGTGCGTGGGAGCACACAGGTCGTTCTTTCCGCGCCGCCACAAAGGCCTGGTGCCACCCCGGGAGGCGGGGGGATTGCGGGATGGAAGCGAGCAGCGGTCGGGCCCGCGCATGCAAAGACACGCGCAGGGACCAAAAACCCGCCCTGCTGCGGACCCCGCTCCCCGAAGGACCAGGAGGCCCCGGCCTCAGCGCGCTCGCCGCCGTCTGAACCCTCTGTTAAATAATCCTACACAGCGCGCGGTGCGCCAGATCAGGCTCATGGAGCGGGGGCGCGGAGGGCGGCGTGCGCGCGCGCGCGCGCCCTGCTTTCACCCGCCCCGAACCCGAAAAAAGAACCGGCGCTAGCGCCCCTTTTGCGGTCCTCTGCGACTCTGGCCGCTTTCGTTGGTCCTGCCGCCTGCGGGGCGCGCACGTGCGCGAGGCGGCCTATTCTACCTGCAGCTGCAGCATGCGCAGCCCTGTGCGCGCCCAGGCTGCTCAAGGACCTTCAGGGCCGCGGCTCCGCGCAGCGCCTGCCGGGTCAGCACTCCACGTAGTCGAGCCCCTGGCCGCTCGGAGAAGCGTGCACGCCCGCGCCCGCCCAGACGCCGGTGGGCTCGCGCACCGACGTGCGCGCGAGCTCGGCCAGGCACTCCCAGATGCCCACCTGCGCATGCCGCACGCGCGCCCAAGCCTGAGCTCTCAGAACATGCGCGGGCACAGCCTGAAGCGACGCTGCCTCCCGTACTTGGGGCACACGCCTGGTTCTTGAACACAGCTGACCAGCCTCCTGCCAGAAGCAGGAGAAGAGGTCTGGCGAGGCCCACCCCTGGGTCACACACTGCTGCCTGGAGCCAAGCACATGCGCGAGTGTGGGCCCCTAACAAACAAAGAGTGACGCAGATCGCAGCAGTTCTCTCAAGCATCCCTGCATGCCCCAGCGCATACACCCTGTATGCCGCACTGCATCAGATTGACTCCAACATGACGCGCGGCGGGCGCGCCTTCACGCTCTCGTCGCAGCAGCTGTCCGTCTGCCCGGCCGGCCGCGCCTCGGGCGCGTGCCCGTACGGGTACCGGAATGACTCCGCCGGCGGCATGGCCTCCAGCGCGAACGCGGTCGCGGAGAAAGGCGACACCGCCGCGGCCGCGCCCGGCGACGAGCGCCCGGAGCCGCCGTCGCCGCCGGAGCCGTCGGCCTCGTCGGACGCCTCCGCCACTGCGTCCAGCGGCTCGGACGGCGCGGTGGACAGCGCCATGCCTGCGCTCCCTGGCGGCGGTCCCGGGTCAGCTCCCGTCATGAGCCGCAGCGCTAAATTTGCAGGCCAGATCAAATCAAAACGTATACCAATGGCCCAACTAGCAGTGAGGAACACTTGCCTAAACGACGCATCAGGCGGATCAGTGCATGATCATGCGTGACCAGCAATGCCTGCAGCCCTCCACCACGTCACAAGCAAGCCCTGCTAGATTATATGCGAGCGCATCAGCCAGCGCTGCCCGCCCGCAGCCAGCACGGGTGCGGCGCGGGCCCGGACGGGGGCGCACTGCTGCGGCCCAGCGCGGGCGGAACCGGCGCGACCGCGAGCTCGCCCGCGCGCGCATGCACGGCCAGGTCGCCCGCGCTGCCGCCGCCGCCGCACGCCGCCTCGAGCGCGTCGTCCGACGCGCTGGTGGGCAGGCCTGCGCGCGGGCGCACGTTGACCGAGTGCCCATGCAGGATCAGCTCCTTTTCACCTTCTCCAGGGTCTGCCGGGCTGTGCTCGACAGCGTGCCCGTGCGCGGGGCCCAGCGCCCAGCAGTGGCTCTGCTCAACAGCACGCCCGCAGTATGAGCCCAGCACCCGAGAGTGCTGCCACCGCAGAGGCCACAGGCACGCTCGAGTTTGCTACGGCGGACGCCGCAGCTCGCAGCCCGGCGCGGCGGAAGGCAGCCCTGCGCAAGCAGCAGCCCAGAACAGGGTAGGGTTGGGGCGGCGCACCGATGGACATGTTGACCCAGGACGGGCAGCGCGCGCGCTTGGCGGGCGCGACCAGGCGGCCGCGCGAGCCGCGCACGCGCGCGCCGGCCGAGCGCCGCTCGGCGACCTGCCGGCTGGCGGCCACCATGCACGCGTCCAGCGTGGTCTCGATGCCGCAGTTGGCCTGGATCGCCGACAGCTTGGCCCACGTGGACTGCTCGCCCTGCGCGCGCACGCGGCCCACTCGGCTTGCGCCCCCCGTCGCGCTGCGGCTCTCGCCGCGCGCCTTGCCAGGCGGCGCGCGCGCCCCGCCCAGCGTTCAGCGCTCCTTCCTACCCCGCTGGCTGACCAGCTGCAGCTCTGCTCCACCATGCAGCGCCAAGCCGCGCCCACACAGCAACACGCTCAGGACACTGTCAGGAAACTGCCGCCGCAAGTAGACATGGCACTTGCGGGCCGCCCCGGACAATGGAGATGCCCCGGCCGTGACGTACAGCGCCCAGCAGGCTACCCCACACCACCCCGGCGGGCCGCGCGCCTGGCGGCACGCCGTGCGCAGGTCCTCCGCGGTCGGGTTGGTGATCGACTTCTTGATCTGCATGTACGTGGACGGCAGCACCATCGTCACGTCGCCCTCCCACGGCTGGCTGAACACCTTGAGGATGCGCAGCGACGGCACCAGCGCCATGAGCTGCTGGCACCTGCGTCGCGCGCGCATACGGCAGCGTCAGGCCCCGGCGCCGCCCGCCCTTGCCCTGTCCCCGGTATTGCCGGGAAGGGGTATGCACGTGCGAGCGCCGCAGGCTCGCCGCCATCAGCTCCGCCAGCCACGGCCAGCGCGCAGGCCACAAACACGTGCAAGCGTACGCGAAGACCACACGACAATCACACGACATTACACAAAATGTAAATCACACGACAGCGCGATGACACTCTGCCGCTGCAACGCCTTCAGAACTGACAAGAGTGCATGAGCCCTGAACACACACGGGCCCTGGGCGCAGACACACCGGGTTTGGCATGGCTGACCATGCCCCGTTGCTGCACAGTCTGTTGCTGCAGAGCCTCGGGAGGCATTGCTGCACAGCCTGTTGCTGCAGAGTCTGGGGGGCGCGCGCCGGTGCTTCCACTCGGTCTCCAGCAGGTTGCCCAGCTTGCGGTTGACGCGCTTCTTCAGGTTGAGCGCGGGCACGATGTGCGGGTTGGTCTGGCTGACCAGGAAGTAGTTGACATTGAACATCTCGGACAGGCAGCGCATGGGCAGGTCCTCCTCCAGGCTGCCGTCGCGCCAGCGGCGCTGGCTCTCCCGCATCGCCTCCGCCGAGAACCTGGCGCACCGGAGCGGCGTTCGTTGGACGCTTGACACGCGCCGCCGCCGCGGCAGCGCGGCGCGCGGGGCTGGCGGCCCGCCCGACTGCTGCGCGCTGCGGCGCGCCGGGGCGGCGGCCGCTGCCCGCCGTGCTCGACGCCGCGGCTTGCCATCCTCATTCGCCTTGGGTGCGCAAGGGGGGCGCCTCACGGCACCACCCCCGATGCATCCCGCTGTGCCATGCACGCAGATGGCGCGCGTCGGGGCATCCACGCTAAGCCTCGGCGAATACATCGTCAGCCTCAGCACACTGTGCTCCAGGAGCCTTTTTGGCTGCTACAACCTCGCGTGCACAGGCGCAACAGACACGCACGCCAGCCGTGGCAGCAACCGCCAGGCTCCCCCCGGCAGGCGCGCCGCCCCGGCGCGGGCGCGGGCGCGCACTTCACGCGGTTCCCGCGGTGGTCGCGCGCGTACAGCTCCTGCGGCTCAAACAGCAGCGGAAAGGCGGAGCTGCAGGACACCGCGCTCCAGACGTACACGTGCGGCGCGGTCAGGTAGTTGAGCACGCGCGGCGGCTCGTTCGTGTCCGCCGGGCACACCGCCACGTTCAGCACGCGGCCTGCGCCGCGCGCGCGCGCGCCCGCCTGAGCGCGCCGCCTGCAGGAGGCTGCGCTGCGCTGCGCCCATCGCGCGACGCAGCATTTCCACAGTGTGCACCCAGTAACAGTCCTCGCATGTGAGCCAGGGTTGCATGTGTGCCAGGGACACGGTGCCATAACCAGGCAGTCTCTCGCTGATGGGCCAGCGGGGGGACGCGCCAGAGTGCTGGAAGGCCTGCAGGAACGTGGAATGGCCGAGCAGGATCTGCAAGCGCTGCGCGAGCATCCTCCCATCCTGCGCAACACATGACAAAGTTTGGCTGCTGGAGCACAACGCCACCCCAAACATACACAGCCCACAATACAGCTGCTGGCCAGCCGCGGCGCGCTGCTGCACTGTGACTTCGAGCAGTAACTACGCCTTGGCTGGCGCAGCTGCCTCTCGCGCTGCGCTCCGGCCCGGGGCGGCGCGCCTGCAGCGTGCCGTGCGACCAGAAGTGCGACAGGAACTGCGACGCGGTGCTGTTGGAAAAGAACGACAGGTCGATGTCGGTGTTGCTGGAGAACAGCTCGCGCAGCTCCTCGTCGTTCCGCGTCGCGACAGTCGAGGCGACTGCCGCGCGCGCGCCGGCCCCGTCAGGCTGCTGCACACAGAGGACTGCTGCTGCCTCTGCCCCAAACAAAAAGCACAAGGCGATGTGAGTCAAGAGCGAGGGCGGCACCTATGGAGCCCACGCTGCTGCCCGCCAGCACGCGCGGCAGCAGGTTCTGCTCGAACAGCGCCTTCACCACGCCCTGCCGCCGCGTCGACCGGCTCAGCGCACGGCGGGCAGGCTGCGCAGGAACGCCGGCTGCACCCTGCAAGGGCGTGTGAGGTGCACTCTGCAAAAAAACGCGCGGCCCGTGACCACTCGCTGCGCAGCGCACCGCCCGGGCCAGGCGCGCGCACCACGTGGAAGGCGCCCAGCGCGCCGCCACCGCTCAGCACAAGCGCGGTGCGGCCGAACGCGTGCCGCGTCTCGCGCAGGAAGTTTATCTTCTCGTCCAGCGCCAGGTCCGGGCCCTCGTAGCGCGTGAGCACGTCCAGGTGCTGCTTGACCTCGTCGATGAACTCGCGGATCGGCTCCGGCACCACCGGAAAGTGCTCGTGCAGCTCACTGCGCCGCGGCGCGCAAACACTCCTCGGCCAGACGCGCGAGCCGCCGCGCGCGGAGCCGCTCCGCAAGCCCCGCGCGCGCCGCGGTGACTACTTGCGCGGGAACGCGTGACACCGCTGGTACACACAGCCGCGCGCCCCAGCGCCGCAGCCGCTTACCTGACAAAGCCAGCCACAGGCGGTGCCAAGCAGCCTGCTTCCCTGCCTGCGCCCGCCCGGCGAGGGCAGGCGCTGACAGGCGTGTGCTCACAGTGGCTTCCCGCCCAGGCCGCGCCCCCGGGGCGCCTCCTGGCCGCACCTGTTGCACATGTTGCCCAGGTTGCGCAGCAGGTCGGCCCGCACGGCGAACATCATCTCCGCCACGTCCCCCCTCTGCCTGACCTCCCGCAGGTGCCGGAGCCGCTGGGCGAGCAGCCTGCGGTCGTATAGCCGCGTCTCCCGCCGCCACTTGGCCAGCTGCTCCTGCCGGCTGAGCCCCTCGAGCTGGTCCAGCTCCGCGGCCGCAGCGGACCAGGCGGCATAATTGCCGGCCTGTTCCAGTCGCCGCTGAGCTGCCGCCTTGGCCCGCGCCGTGTCGTCGAACGCCTCCAGCAGCTTGCCGACGCCCACCCGCGCGCCCCACAGCGCCGCGGCGCCACCTGCGCGAGCAGTTTCCCAGCCTCACTCAAATTTGGCGTTTCCACGTGATAATGGCGGAAAAGCCTGCATTGCTGGGCCTGGCAGCGCGTCGCACCCAGCAGCAGGTGCCAGCGGCGCGCGGTGAACGCGTCGCCGCTGAGCGCGCGCAGCGCGCGGCTGCGCGGCGGCGCGGCGAGCCATCCCACCGTCCAGAGCAGCAGGCGCCAGAAGTCGCTGGCTATCGTGGCGACCGAGCGGCCCAGCAGCACCTGGTACGCCAGGAAGCGCCGCACAGGGTCCACCACGACCAGCGCGCGCCAGACGGTCAGGTCCAGCAGCAGCCTGGTCAGCGAGGAGCTGGGGCCCAGGCGCGCGCATGCCTTCGGGCTCACGCTGACCGCCAGTGGCTTACTCATAGGAAAGCCGGTGCCACCTCTGCCACATCAGCATAGAGCTCAAGTTGTCGCTAGCCAAAAAGTGCAGGAGCAGGGTGTGAGGGTTTCTACCAGAAGCACCTGCTGAGCGCGGCTGGAGCCTTGCTCGTAATAACGAACTCTGCGATGTGAAGTGGTTGACACAGTGATGGGCCGCAGCACATGTCATCAGCAGATGCCGCTATCTGCCACGAATCTGCCTGTGTGGTGCACCTTAGACGCACACGGCTCAACTGCTTACACATGGCAGCGCCGACACGGCGCCTGCCCGCCTACATCGGCCACCTAAGGGGGGCCGCTGTGCACGGCGGAAAATCTGACAAAACTAAAGGCGCAAAACCACACCGGCAGACTTATTAGCTGTCAGTCAATACACCCGCCGCTCCCGCACGCCTGCCGGCCCTGCGCAACAGCCGGCCCACACGCTTCGGCAGCAGGGCGCAGCGCGGGGTGCAGGCGCAGGCCCCGCGCCCCCTTCGTGCCATAGCTCGCGGCTGCGCTAGCAGAACGCCTGCACACACCTCGCGGCCTGCGCTTCCCCTGGCGGCCTGCGCTTCCCCTGCCGGCAGGGCATGAAAACAGCGGCCCTCGCATACACACCCCTCCCCCCCAACACTGCGACACACCCTGCAAACAACAACTACACGGCGCCGCGTGCGCCGGGGCCGCTCGTGGGGCTGGGGCCCCGCAGAGGGCCCCAGCCCTACACGGTGCCCACGCCGCCATTGCTGGCTGCCCTGAGCGGCTGCGTGGCCTCGCCATTGGCGCCCTCCTGACTCTCCAGCGGCATGTACTGCGCGCAGCACGAGCCAGGCGTCAGCGCGCTTGTATTGTACGTTTAAATGATAGTTCATGCAACAATGATAGTTGTTGCTGCCTCTGTTGCATACACGCTGCCTCTCTTGCCTGCATGTAGGCACAGCGCAGTTTGACACTAGGCACCTCTCCCAACCATCGAAGTACTGCGCAAACTTGCAAGCACAGCTGTGGGAGGCAGGTGCGGCTCCACTCCACTGCACTCCTTGGTCTGCTGACTTCAAATATACTCTCCATTACTCCCTACGTATTTAGCGCATGATTAGCTCGTCTGCTGACGCTGCTGACGCTTGCTGGCGCTGCCACCCTCTGCCAACGCCGCCGCGGCCACCAGGGCAATGCCACGCGAGGCGCGCGCGGCCACGCACCTGGGCCATGATGGCGCGGATCTCCTGGTGCATCGCGCTGCGCAGGCGCAGCCGGTACACCACGAAGCCCGCCAGGCCCAGCGAGCCGATGCACGCCAGCACGATCACCACGACCAGCCACGTCGGCGCGCCTGCTCGGGCGCGGCGAGTCAGCCTCCTTGCCACCGCCTCGGCCGTGCTGCAGCCGGACGGCCAGCGCAAGTGGCCAGCGCGAGGACAGGCACGCTGTTTGTGACTACAGACGCTGACCAACATGTTTGCATGGAACCTGCATGCACACAATTGTGCGACCAGACACAGGGTAAGTATGCTGTCGGCGGGCCTGCACGGCGGGCACCCAGACACAGGGTAGGCACGCTGTCAGCGGGCCTGCACGGCAGGCCCTGCCCGCACCGCTCGACCCCGCGGCGCCGCTGCAGATGCCGGTCGGCTCGTCGCACTGGCTCAGGTCGCACTTGGGCGTGCACGTGGTGCCGTCGCCGGTGAAGCAGGGCGGGCAGGTGCAGACGTGCAGCGGCACATCCGTCAGGTTCTTCTTCCCCTCCTTCGCCTCGGTCTGCACGCCGCCCCCGGCCTCTTCACACGCGCTCCGGCAAACGGCTGCTCTTCACATACACATAGCGGCCCGCGGCTTGCGCCCTACCAGCATGCATCACACGCAACGGGCAGCAGCCGTCGCGGCTGCAGCAAGCATACATGCTGCATGCACACAGAGTTAATGCGGCCTAATGTGTTTGAGCTGCCACGGTTGCTGCTTGCAGCCCGGCGCGGCGCGCGCGCCTTGTACACGTCGATGTTGTCCTTGCAGGCGTGGAAGGTGCGCGACTCGCCGTTGACCGTAAAGTCTCCGTGCCAGCAGCCGCCGTGGTCCTCCGCGCACTCGTCCTTCAGATCCGGGATGCACCTGGCCGCATGTGCAGCCATGTTAAGTTGGGTTGCTGGTGGGCAGCACATGGTAGGGTATGGACGGGCTAGGGTGCCAGAGGCACTCATCCTTCAGGTCGGACATGCACCTAGCCGCACACGCCGTCGAACACGAGTGCCGTTGTATTCGAGCAAATTGCGGGACGGCAGCACACTTGCGCGGCAGCGCTGCCAGCGAGGGACGCACTTGTAGCTGCCCGGGATGTCCTGGCAGGCACAGCGCTCGCAGGTGCAGTCGTGGCCCAGGTCCGCCGCGTCCAGCGTCTTGCACTCGTTGACGTTGAGGCAGCGCAGCTTACCGTCCTTGCCGGTCTGCGAGACGTACCCCGACCCGCACACGCACTCATACCCGTTGAACGTGTTGATGCACATGGTCTTGCCGTGCCTGCGCCCCAGCGCTGGCCGTCAGGCAACCAGATGTGCTGTAGCGACGCTCTTTGCATGCACATGCCTTTCCGCCTCAAAGCGCGCTGCGCCCTCAACAGCCTCCTTGCCTCCTCGGCAGACACCACCCGTCAGCGCCTGTCCATTCACGCAACTTGTCACACTGTTGTGAGTGAACAACACGACCCCATGGCAACCCCACGGCTGTCCCCCTCCGTCAGCCCCTTGCCGCCTCCCACATGCAGCCGCACGGGGCACGCACTTCTTTGCCGCGCAGACGCTCTCGCCAACCGAGCCTGGCCGGCACTCGTCATCCTTGACCTTAAGGCAGGCCGGCGGCTCCTTGCCCTTGACGAATGCGGCGCACAGCGCGCGCATGACCTCCGTCACGCTCAGCTTGCCGCGGTACTGCCCGTTGTTGATGCGGATCGTTGGCAGGATGTACACCTGCGCAGCCGCGGCAGGCTTTAGACTCTCGACCACCATGCGCTGGTGCTGCACACTGCCATTTCTGCTTAAATTGATGCTTAAAATGACAACGCGAAGCATCAGCGCGTTGCTCAAACTTTGCTCGAAGTGACAACGCGCAGCATCGGTGCATCGTTATTCTGAGCGCAGCAGCCCCGACAGTCGAAGACACCGAAGTTCTGCCGAGGAAGTAAGGCTATTGCCACAGCATGCCCACGGCACATCAGATGGTGAGGCCATCATGCCTACCAGCTGGCACCTGCCTCAAACGCTCCCATGAGGACAAAGCACCGCAGTCCGGGTGTCACAGAGAGGCAGAGCGCGCGCGTGCGCGCCTCGCCCGTGCCGCCGCCGCCGCGCTGCCGCTTCATCTCGACCTCCATCAGCGCGTTGTCGGAGTTCAGGTTGACGTCGCCGACGCAGTCGCGCAGCGCGCTCAGGCTGGACCACTCGTTGCCGTGCAGCTCGTTGAACACCTGCCCAGAGCAGGTAGCCCTGTCTGAATACCTCCTCACGAGGCCGCTCACCGCCGCGCCTTCCCTCATACCGCATCACTGTACAGGACGCGACTGCAAGCACCGCGTCACGAGAAAACTGTGCTGGTGTCCCAGCATATTCATGACGCCGCGTCCTGCGCATGGCGCACTCCCAAGAGTCGCACTGCACACACCGCAGCGCTGCGCGCGCGTGCGCAGCATGGCCCGCGGCCTGCCGCACCTTCTCGGCGCACTCCTCGTTGTAGTTCTTCTCGCTCATCTTGCACTCGTCGGCAAAGCGCGTGACGTAGTCCCACCACTGCCACGGCTGCCCGCTCTCATTGGCCAGCTTGAACACGCACAGCTGCCGCAGGTTCTCCTGCGCGGCCGCGCACATACTGCTTCGGGCCGACCGGACGCGTGCACGCGCGCGCCGTCCAACAGCTAGCACGCGCGGGCTGCCGACTTGGCCCAGCGCAGTTTGGCCACTCCGCCTGCACGCGCGCGCGCGCTCGCCCCGGCCACGTCGTCCGCTCTGCACGCTCCCTCCCTAGCGTGTGCCTCTCGATAGCGCTGCCAACGTGTGCGGCGGAGCTCACACCCGCGCCGACGCGCTCGGCACGCCGTCCTCTGCACGGCCCGCTGCACAGCGTGCAAACACGCTGGCTGTGCATGGTGTCCACCGCGGCAGACGGCGTTACACACAATCCTGCTTGCCCGGAAGGCCCCCCAACGTTTCTGGACAGACGGCATCAGCGGCAGACCCCAAACCCTGCCAGGCAGCCCGCCACCTCGCAGACCCAGCGCTTTCCGCCGCAACCTTCGGTGAGCTCGCCCGCGCGCCAGGCGCTCCGGGCTGCGCGCCTGGACGATGTCAGCGCCCGAGTAGCCGGCGGTGAGGTCGCCATCGGGGTCGGGCGTGCAGTAGCGGCCCTGGTGGATGCACTGGCTCTTGCACTCGTCGCTGTCGCGGTATGCCTCCGGGCAGACCCACACAATGTAGTGCGGCGTGAACTCGGTCCAGTTGCCCTCCAGCTCCCGCGCCACGTGCTTGTACTCCTGCGCAGGGATGCACCGACGCATGGGCGGCGCCAAGCATCCCAGCTCCAAGTTTGACTCCATTGAGCTGGGCACAGGCGACTGGACACGACCTGAACACTGCGCAGCCACCGCTGCTGCCTGACGGTCAACTTTCACGCGATAGCAGGCCTGACATAGTTCACACAGGCCGTGCGCTCGCTCTGCAAGCAATGAGCAGCCGCTGACCAGCCTCACAGCCTCCGACGTTAGCCTCAGCGCCTTTCTATCCATAGTTTTGGAGGTGCTCCGCTCTCTTCACCTGCTCCACCTAAGCAGCCCAGCAGCCTGGTGCCGCCCCGCACCTTGATGAACTCCTGCTGCACGTTGCACACTGCGCCGCACATGTCGTTGCTGTTCGTCCAGAATTCCCAGTTGACCTGCGCCCCGGCCGGCCCCCCAGACGTTAACACATGAACGTGCAGGCGGGAGGTGCAGAACATCCTGCGCAGGCACGAGCGTTCCGCCGCGCACCTTGTCCGCGCGCGGGAGGACGTCATTCCAGTCCATGACGACATAGACGTCCTCCATCCCCGGCTTCAGCAGGTCCTTCAAGACCTTGCCCTCCGTCTTCTTAATAAAAACGGCCGGAATGGTGATGTTGCGCAGATACCTGCACAGCCGCTGCCTCAGCGGCGGCGGCCGCAGCAGAGGCGCAGCTGGGGCTGCTCTAACAAGGGCGCGACGCTCCCGCAGCTGCAATTGCAGAAACAACGCGCAGGCGCGCGCTGCGCATCGCTTGTATAGCGCGCCGCGCAGGGCTGCGCACTTGTAGGACACCTCGTCCTGGTCGTCGGGGGCCTCCATGGTGGTCAGCTTGTCCTCATAATTCACGACAATAACCTGCGCGCGGCGCGCCGCATGGCGCCTGCCTCAGGCCACGCGCGCCACCACGCGGACCGCCGGCGCATGCCGGCGCGAGCGCGGCAGGGCCAGCGCACCCCCTGCGCGCCGGCTTCCTGCGCGTTCCACACCTTCTCCGCAAACTTGCACGCCTGCATGTCGTCGCGGTCTGCAAGGGGCAGCGCCCGCCGTCAGCGCGCTGCCAGGCACACAGCGCAGAGAGGCAGCCACAAGCCACGGCACGTACGTGGCCCCCGGTCGACAAGCATGATGTAATTCGTCCGCTGCCCAGGCTCCGTCTGGTGGTTGAGCTTGAACGGCGGCGAGGCTTCCTACGGCAGGCAGCAAAGCCGGTCAGAGCCGGGCAGCTAGCCTGCGCCCGCAGGCGGAGCGCGAAACGTAGCACATGAGGCCTCACCGAGAAGCTTTGGCAGGCAAAGTTGCAGCCGGGCAAGCAGGTGTTCTCGTGCCCGTGCTCCTTGTCCGGGTACACCAGCTTGCCGCTGTCCCCGGGCGAGAAGCCGCTCAGATCGTGCTGGGAATACAGCCCAACTTTTACTAAGAAGGCACCATGCTCAGAGCTGGGCCCGCACATGAGCTCCCCGCCATACTTTGGCGAGCCAAAGTTGGCCATGCTGACGTCAAAGCCATCCCGGTGCGCCGTCGCGGCGGAGCGCGGGAACTTGATCTTTAGCGCGCCCTTCTCAATCACAAACAGCGCCTGCGCGCTGCTCGCCAGCACCAGCACGGCCAGCACCAGCAGCGCCGGCTGCCGCCAGCGCGGTGTGCACGCCATCAGAGCCCGCGGCGGGCGGCCAAGCTGAATAGGCCTGCGGGGAGTTCTGCACCAAACCCAGCTGCGACGCCACCAGCTCTCCCTTCTCAGCAGCACGCACGCATCGAAACCAGAGAAGCACAGCCGGACGCTACAGCCTTCGATCTCTGCAGCCTCCCTTGCGTTGAAGTTGCTGAGAGCCAACCCTTGCCCCGGTAGGGCCGACCGTCGGACGTTGCACAGGCAAAAACCAGGTGGTAGCAAAAAGCGTGCAAGGCGGGACAAATATGTCAGAGTAGCACAGAGAAATGGGGCGGCGTGGTGCACGCAGGCCGCCGCACCGCTTTGCTGGCGTGGCCGGTGCGCCGGCGCTGCTGCGAATCGTCGCCGAGCTCGTCGTGCCCCGGCACACGCGCTGAGACCGGTGCCCGCACGCGCAGGCGCTGGCGACTCGCCAGCCTTTGTGGTGTACGGCACGGCCTGCACCTTGTTTGAGGCGCCTCAGGAGGCCGCGCTGGACCGCGGCGAACACCTGCTGCCGCACCCAGGCGGTGCCACCGTGGACCGCTACGATGTGCGGCTGCTGGACGCTGCAGCGGGGCCCCCGCTTGGCAGGCACGAGCCTTGCTCCGCTTGCCAACGCGCGGGTAGTGTGCAGTGTTATGCACGGCGAAGGTGTTGTCTGTCATGCACTTGGCAGGGGAAGCAGGCGCTGGCCTGTATTGTTTGCTAAGTGCAGTCCTGTAGCTGCAGGCATTCTGTTATGCGCACTTTGAGCATGCGGACGTTATGACAGAGAGCGCGCTGAGAGGGCGCGTGCCCGCGCAGGGGGCGCGCGCCACCAGGAACCACGTCGGACGCTGACGATGACGAGGAGGTCGCAGAGGAAGCGCTGGACGCCGAGCGGTATGCTGACCTCGGCAGCAGCGCCGGGTCCGACGACGAGGCCGACAGCGCGCCCGACGGCGCAACGCGCGACGCCGCTGCTGCCGGCGCGTGCCCCTTCTGCCCGTGCTGTCCTCTGTGTGATCATCCGCCGCAAACCATGCAGTGTCCGCTGCTCAGCATTAGAGGAGTGCGCCTTCCTGCGGGGCAGTGCCCGGCAGTGCTGCCAGTTGAGCTGCACGTTGCTACACACAGCTCTGCTTTTGCATCCATGAGCGCAAGGCCATGCGTGGCCCAGCAGTGCTCTGCGCGAGCGTGCGCAGGTGCCTACTCCCAGGTCGGCTACACGTATGGCGCCGGCGGCAGCCCGGCCTTGGAGGAGGCCGCCGCGCCCGGGCAGAGCGCCGGGGCTGCCGCTGCAGAACCGTACGTGCCGCGCTTCAGCGTGCCGCTGCCGGCGCGGCTGGCCGGCGCGCTGCCGGGCAGTGCGCGGGAGCTGAAGGTGCGCCCCGTGTCCCGTCTCCGGTCGGGCAAGCGGCCTTTGCCCCTCACAGGGACTCCTGGTTCAAATGCTCCCGCCTTGCAGCTGGGCGCCCATGCGGCTAGTCAAAAATAAAATTTTGTATTATCACCATGCGGATGCCGTTTCCTCAGCTCATGCAGACCTTGTATCCCTGGCAGCCATGCCACAGGCCCCTCCCGATCGAAGAGCGCGGTCTCTGTGCACAGCGGTCGCAGGTGAACGCCGGTCGACAGAAGCTTGCTAGCATGTGCTGGTCGCTGAGCTACCCCAGACCCTCCACGCCCGCGGCTCTGCCTGCGCGGCGCGCGCGTCCTCCGTGCCGTCGCCGGAAAGCGGAGAGAAAGAAAAGGGAAAAAACACAGTCAGCTGTTCATTTTGTTTCAGCTGCCGCTGAGCGCGCCGCGCGCCCGGGCGGCAGATCATGGCGCAGACGGCGCGCTTCGTGCGCGAGGCGGGCGGGCAGGCGGAGTTCGTGCTGCGCGTGCGCCAGGCGGCCAACCCCGCCTTTGCGTTCCTGGCGCCCGGCGCGCGCTGCCACGCGTTCTACCGCTGGCTGCTGGACGCCGCGCCGCAGGCGCGCGGCCGCCCCGGGCGGGCGCGGTGGCAGGCCGGCGGCCGAGGCCGTGCCCGATCGGGCACCGGGTTGCGGTCGTGGGGAGAGGCGCGATGTGTCAGGTCCTGCGTGCGCAGGCTCAACGCCGTCGCTGTCTGCTCAAGACACGGTGGGCTGTCGATCGGCGGTCCTAGGGACAGCTGCACTGACATGGCCGTCAGGCACCTGACCGCCTATGTGATAGAGGGGGCATGACGCGCAACGCACTGCAGTGGCCTTCAGCCTGGTAGGCAGAGAGCAAGTGCTTGATACGAAATGTTATTGTGCCGCAGGAGCTGCCCGACGACGAGCCGCAGGCCACAGACATGGCGCGGCCAGCCAGCAGCGCCGACGACGGCGGCGGCCGGTCGGCAGGCGCGCCAGACGCAGGCGCCGCGGCGGCCGGCGCGGGGCCGAGCGCGCTGCTGTCGCTGCAGTCGTACGCCGACGTGTCAGACGCGGGCAGCCAGGAGGGGGAGTCCCCGCGGGCAGGGCCCCAGCCGCCGCAGCAGGCGGGCATGTCTGCGGCTAGCAGCCAGGCAGCGGACATACCCGCGGCAGGGCCCGGTGGAGAGGGGCGGCGCGAGCCGCTGGGGAGTATGGGGTCTCCGGTGAGCAGCGAGGACCGGCTTGGCGGCCTCCCGCAGGGCGTGCATGGCCCGCCTGCCGGCACCTGCAGCCGCACAGACCCTGCAGGGCTGCCGGGCAAAGGCCGCGCGGAAGCGGCGGCGGGCGCCAGCCTGGGCGCGGCCGGATGCGCGGCGCCGAGCGGGGCGGCGCAGGCACGGGCCGCTGGCCTTGAGCAGGCGTCGGATGGACCCTGTGACGCAGCTGCAGCTCTTCGGGAGGCAGGCCCGGAGCGCACTTCAGGTGATGAGCCTTCAGCACGCTCCGTGGCCGACGGCGGCAGCGGGCTGTTGGACGGCGCCGCTGCAGGGCCGCCTGTATGGCAACAAGGCGTCCTGGCCGTGGCTGTTGCAGATGAGGGCGATCAGGAGGCTCACGAGCACGGTCCTGCTGGGGGCGCTGCTGCCGACGGAGACGCCGACGGGCTCACGCTCGCCAGCGCGCCGGCCGCCAGTGCAGCAGCTGTGGAGTGCATGCCTGCATATGGCCCTGCACTCATGGAGCCTGGTGGGCGGAGCACTGGGGCGGTTGCTGCCCCTGAGGACGCGGCCGAGCTGAACCGCTCTGAAGGTGGCAGCATTGTGATTGCATGCGCTGAAAGCCGGGGCGCTTTGGGCCAGGGCGCAGCAGCGGCTGCGGCCGCGGCGGAGAGCAGCCCTGGCGCAGACCCTGCAGGAAACGCGGCGCCTGTCCCCGCAGCGCCCGTGGCCAGCACGCCTGAAGGGGCCGGCGCAGTGACAGGCCCAGGTCGGAGTCTGCCGCCAGGCCGCGCTGCTGCCGCCCCGGGGGTGGCCGTCCAGCCAGTTGCGGATGCGCGCGATGCCGGCAGCGCAGTGCAGGCCGCGCTGGAGGTCTCAGCTGGGCAGTGGACGGGCGGCGGGCGCGCACAGCTGCCCGCGGCCGCGCCGCAGGCGGCGGCCGGGGGCCAGGCCGGCGAGTCGGCGCGCGCAGGGGCGGGGGGCGGAGGCCGGGAGGCGGGTGCCGGCGGCGCGGCGCTGCCGCCGCCAGAGGTCCGCGCAATCATCGCCAAGCTCGCGCCGTTCATCCAGGTGCGCGGCGCGGGCGGCCTGCTCTTCTCCTCCGCCTCCTGCGCCGGGGCGGGCCCCGGCGCGGGGGCGCGTGCGCGCCTGGATGCGCCTGGCCGTGTGCCGGTGCCCTGGCTGCACCAACCCTGGACCTGAGAGACTGTGCAAGGGAGCCGCGCCGGAGCGGGAGCGCGGCGCCGCGCGCTCGCGCGCTGCCGCAGCGGCGGGGAGCGCACTCGCCCTCGGCTGTGGGTAGCCCCGCTCCCTAACCCCAGGCCGTGAGGCCATGCCGATTAGACATGCACTGTTGACTTGTCAGTCTCGATTACCACACCAATCGTCATGAAATCTTAGTAAATGCGTTGTTTCAGCGGCTGCAATCAGCCACCTCAGGCGCGACAGCATGTTCAGTGACCGCACATGGGTTTGCACATGTGGCCGCTAAACCAGACAGCACCTGGCGCCAGCACTCGCTTTGCGACGAGCACATGATGGACCGGGTTGGCGGGCGCTCGTGCGGCAGAAGAACGGCGCGCGGTTCGAGGGCGTGGTCGCCGCGCGCGAGGCCGGCAACCCGCGCTTTGCCTTCCTGCAGCCGGGCAGCGCGTACCACTGGTTCTACAGGTGCGAGGGTTAGAGTTAGGGCTCTGAGTCCGGGCATGCGATTGCTGCTGCGAGGGGTCTGTTGCCCTGGATGGGCGTGTGGCCAGGGCGGCCTGCCTGATGTTTGTGATGAGGTCTGCGCGTTTGTGGTGAGCTGTGCGCGTCGGGAGTCGTGGCAAGGGTTAGGATTGGCCAAGCTCCAGGTGGGCCACCTGGGGCTGTCCGCCGACCCCAGACCCCACTTGCTGGGGCAGGCAGGAGCTGGCGGCCGCGCTGCAGAGGGCGCCCGGGCGGCCGGGCACCCCGGCGCTGCCTGCGCACGGCTCGCCGGCCGCCGCCCCTGCCGCAGCGAGTGCAGCCGCGGAGCCGAGCGCTCCTGCGCGCCCTGCGCTGGCCGCAGCCGGTCGGAGCAGCCCGCCAGCTGCACTTCCGCACGCGCCGCGGCCCAGCTCCGCAGACGCAGCCGGAGCTGCGCCGTGGCTTG